>Ga0134127_10001775_pt1 | contig 15838 bp, 8 predicted proteins | sample KB31753_FD_96459 | JGI IMG/M metagenome (GOLD analysis project Ga0134127, IMG submission 96459) | Terrestrial soil microbial communities with excess Nitrogen fertilizer from Kellogg Biological Station, Michigan, USA - KB3-175-3 | ecosystem: Environmental > Terrestrial > Soil > Unclassified ...
TGCGCTACAGCAACTCGAAGTGCCAATCGATACCGCTGTCATGCGCAAACTGATTCGCCCGCCCGCGGTGCCGCTGAAGGTTGGTCGTACATTCTGTCCCGGCACGGTGGTCGTTACTGTCAACGCTGCGCCACCCGCCGTAATGCTTGGTGTTGCATCTGCGGGTACGTCGTACAGCGTCAGCGTGATACTGCCGACGTCCGTGTTCTGCGGATCAACGAAGATCGTGTAGACGCCAGTTGCCGGCAGTGTCTGGACATCGAAGAATGCTCCGGGTGTACCGAGAAGCGTGGGTGACACCAGATTAGTGCCGTCAGGTTTGCGGATCGACACGCGCACGCTACAGCACGTCGATGTACCGATCGTTACATCACTCATCTTCAGGCTGATTCGCTGTGAAGCTGTGCCGTTGAAAGTCACCGACGCGTTCTGACCAGAAACTGTCGTCGTGACTGTCACTGCTGCGCCGCCTGGAGTGATTGTTCCCGTGATATCCGCGGGCACGTCGTTCAGCGTCAGCGTGATGCTGCCGGTGTCAGCGTTCTGCGGATCGACGACGACCGTGTAGGTGCCTGTTGCCCCGAGCGATTGCACGTCGATGAACCCGCCCGTGGTGCCGAAAAGCGTGGGCGACACGAGCGTTGTGCCGTCAGGATTGAGAATCGAGACGCGCACGCTACAGCACGTAGACGTGCCTATCGTTACGTCCGTGAGCCGCAAGCTTATTCGCTGGCCTGCTGTGCCACTGAACGTTGGTCGTGCGTTTTGTCCAGGCACTGTCGTTGTGACTATCAACGCTGCGCCACCCGGCGTGATGCTCGGTGTGGGATCCGGCGGCACGTCGTACAGCGTGAGGGTGATACTGCCGACGTCCGAGTTCTGCGGGTCAACGAAGATCGTGTAAACGCCCGTTGCCGGCAGTGTCTGAACATCGAAGAATCCGCCGGTCGTGCCGAAACTCGTAGGTGCAATGAGATTAGTGCCGTCGGGCTTGCGGATCGACACGCGGACGCTACAGCAAGTTGATGTGCCGATAGTGACGCCGGTCATCTTCAGGCTGATCCGCTGTGAAGCCGTGCCGTTGAAAGTTACGAGTGCGTTCTGGCCTGACACTGTTGTCGTAACTGTCACCGGCGAACCACCGGGCTCGATCGTCGCTGTTATGTCCGCGGGCACGTCGTTCAGAGTGAGCGTCGCGCTGCCGATATCGGCGTTCTGCGGATCGACGACGATCGTGTAGGTGCCTGTAGCTCCGAGCGTTTGAACGTCGACGAAGTCCCCGGTCGTGCCGAAAGATGTTGGCGACAAGAGCGTTGTGCCGTCAGGATTGAGAATTGAGACACGAGCGCTACAGCAAGTCGAAGTGCCGATCGTGACGCTAGTGAGTCGCAAACTGATCCGCTGACCAGCAGTGCCGCTGAAGGTTGGTCGCGCGTTCTGTCCGGGCACTGTGGTCGTGACCGTCACCGCGGCGCCACCCGGCGTGATGCTTGGTGCCGGATCTGCAGGCACATCGTAGAGCGTGAGTGTGATACCGCCGATATCCTGGTTCTGCGGATCGACGAAAATCGTGTAGAGACCGGTCACAGGGAGCGTTTGTGTATCGATGAAGCCGCCTGTTGTGCCGACGGAGGTTGGTGCGACGAGCGTCGTGCCGCCCGGCCGGAGAATCGATACGCGCGTGCTGCAGCAAGTGGATGTGCCGATCGTGACGTTCGTCATCTTCAAGCTGATCCGCTGCGACGCAGTGCCGCTGAAGGTCAACGCAGCGTTTTGTCCAATCACAGTTGTCGTGACTGTCACCGCTGGACCACCCGGCGTGATCGACGCGCTGATGTCAGAAGCATTGTTGAGCGTGAAGTTAATGGTGCCGGTGTTGGTGCTGTCAGGATCGATGAGAATCGTGTACGTGCCGGTCGCCGGAAGCAGTGGCGTATCCATGAAACCGCCACTCGTGTTTGCGGTGATGGAAGCGAGAGTCGATCCATTCGGGTTGTAAATGCGGACGAGGCAGCTCGCGATGGTGTTGCTGTTTACTTTCAGGCTCACTCGTTGGCCCACTGTCGCGTCGAAGAGCACGAGGCCGATCTTGCTGGCCGTCGTCATCGCTACGGTCTTCGTATCGCCAAGCGCCATCCGGTCAGTCACGAGTACGTCGGTCGTTGCATAAGGCGAGGGCGGCACGAAGAAATCGGCACTGCTGACAGCCTTGCCGTTCGGAGTCGTGACTGAAATTTTGCCTGACGTTCCGCCGTTCGGAACGGTGGCACCGATGCTGGTCGCGGTCGCGGTATTGACTTGCGCAAAAGTGTTGTTGACGGCGACGCGATTGTTGGCGGCGGAAGCTTCGAAATTGGTTCCGTTAATCGTTACCGCAGTGCCGGCGGTTCCGATACTCGGCGTAAAGCCTGTGATCGTGGGCACCGCTGATGCAGTAACCGTGAACGGAGTGCTACTCGTGGCGAGGCCCACCGGTGTGTTGACCGTGATGGATCCAGTCGTCGCGCCTGCCGGTACGCTCGTAACGATCTGTGTTGGCGTTGCGGAAGTGATCGTTGCAGTTGTGCCGTTGAACTTGACTGTGTTCTGGCTTGCGGTTGCACTGAAACCGGTGCCGTAGATCGTCACCTGGGTGCCGATCGTGCCACTGTTCGGCGTGAACTCGACGATGGATGGCAGGTTGCTGTTAGTTCGTGTGGTCGCGAGTAAATTGCCGGCGGCATCGTAAGTGTAAGTCACCGTCTCCGCGGCGGTAACCATGGAGATTAGCCTGCCTGATTCGTCGTAGATGTAATTGAGATCGCTGGCAGCAACTGCACCGAGGTTCTCGTTAACCGTTGTGGTGTTATTTGTAGTGACGGTGATGTTGCTTTGCAGTTTAGTTTGATAGCCGATGGCCGAGACGCGAACGTCGTATGTTCCCGTGATTACGGAAGACATCGTGTAAGTGCCGTTGGCTGCTGTAGTGGCTGAGTTTTTGACAACACCCGCTTGCAGTGCCTGGACTAAGGCCCCGCTAAGTGGCGCACCGTCGCTGGTGCGTGTGATTGTTCCCGCGATTGTGCCGGCCGTTAAGAGTGTAAACGTGACGCCGTTGCTCGCTTGTCCTCTTGCAGTTACGACCACCGGACCGGTAGTCGTGCCACTCGGCGCGGGAGCTACGATGCTTGTGTCAGTCCAGCTTGTGGGAGACGCTGTGGTGCCGTTGAATTTGACGGTGCTTGTTCCCTGAGTCGCACCGAAGTTTGTTCCGCTAATCGTGACGGCGGTTCCCACCAATCCGGCCGACGGCGAAAGGCTTGTTATGGCCGGAGGTGGCGTTGGTAGTGGAACGGTGATAAGCGAGTCGTAGTTGCCGTTGACTGTGCCTTCAATATCCAATTCTGCTCTGTTGTTGACGCTGGTCGTCGCAGTGAGATTTACGCCCACCCACAAAAAGAATCGATCGGAAGCAGACATTGTGACGTTGGCCGGAACGGTCCCGGTCAATGTGTATTTTGTGAGAGTGGTGGTGAGTGCAGTGGTTCCGGTAACGGTGATGATTGACGCGCCGGCAGCGGAGTTGAGATTGAGTTTCACGCGAGGAAACATCGTCCCCGCGCTCGCCGTCTTCATCATCCACAAGCTGAAGGTGACGGATGAACCCGCCGTGATCACACCGGCCGCGTTTGGCACGCCCGCCTGGGTGTCGAACCCTTTGATGATGTACTCCCCAGTCGCAACACTCTTCAGGTTCGCTGACTGCACGGCGAGAATTGCCGCATCAGGATTGGCAGTCTTCAACTGAAAGAGGTTTGCAGTGCTCGAAGCTTCTCGATGTAGCCGGTACGTCACGCTTTGAGCGTGAGCGGCAACCGCCATCGACAAGCAAAAGAACAAAGAAAGACTGAGGCGAACGCAAGTACGCGAGTATGCGTTAGCGCGGGCCGTGATTGCCATGAGCGTGACTCCTTATGGAGTTTGAGCCTCGACCGCACTGGGTGAGCGTGTCGCGGGAACACGTCTTCACTTCAGATCGATTGTGTTGTCAGTAAAGGAGGGAAAGGCGTTGGGAGTGAATGCTAACCCTCAAAACTCGGGCACAGTCTGGACGTTTTAGTTTAAGACGTGATGTGCGAGGCACTGTCGGGGATGAGATCACGCGTAAACGCAGCGCACTATACGCTCATTGAAATGCGGCTTCAAGAGGTTTGTTGTTTTTTTGTGTTGGGTCGTCATGGGTGCAGCGTACCAACTAAGGTTAGCCAGCAAGTTACATGTACATTTATTGTTTACGTTTCGAGCCATTTGAACTATCTTTTGGCCAAGTTGCAAATTTCCAATTCACACTCTGCTGAGTCAATAATTCCTGATACCGCACAATTACGTAAGGAACGAGGTGCATTCTTCACCCCACCGGAGATCTGCCATTTCCTTGTGGACTGGGCCGTGCGGTCTAAGACGGACACAATTCTCGAGCCATCATGTGGTGAAGCGGAATTTATGCTCTCTGCGGCGTCGCGATTACGCTTGTTGGGAGGCACCGCATCTCAAAGCCGTACGAATCTCCAGGGCATTGAGATCCACGAACCATCAGCAGGTGCTGCGATGCAGATCCTGCAAAAGGCAGGCTTCGACTGCGATATTCGCGTTATCGATTTCTTCGATGTTCCCGCTCGCCCGATCTATGATGTCGTTTTAGGAAACCCTCCCTTTGTCCGCTATCAACAGTTTTCCGGTTCAGCTCGGGCAAAAGGACTAGAGGCGGCACTCGCGCAGGGCGTACGTTTGACTCTTTTGGCGAATGCTTGGGCACCGTTTGTTGTGCACGCTTCTCAGGTATTAAAACCCCAAGGTCGTTTGGCTTTGGTACTTCCTGCCGAACTACTCACGGTCAAGTATGCCGCTGAAATTCGGCGGTTTCTGCTGCGGCGTTTTGCCTCCATAAAACTTGTGATGTTTGAGGAGTTGATCTTTCCCGACGTATTAGAAGAGGTAGTACTTTTACTAGCTGAGGGAACTGGACCGACTTCGGGCTTTGAACTTTATCAAGCTAGGAACTTGGCTGATCTACATCGGTTGGACCATGTAACTTGGACGAGATTCGTTCCAAATTGTGATGGCAAATGGACCTCAGCACTCCTGAGTACCGAAGCCCTTGCCATATATCAGTCGGTCGTAGCAAGCGGCAATTTTGATACTCTGCTTGACTGGGGCGAATCGTATCTCGGAGCTGTCACCGGAAACAATAAATACTTCTCATTGACCTCCAAACTTGCAACCGCGTTGAACCTGAAGGAAGAAGAATTGCTTCCAATTTCTCCTCCTGGTTCACGACATTTGAGAGGTCTGACGTTTTCAAGTAAGACTTGGTCAGATCTGTCTGCGAGCGAGAACCGCACTCATCTTTTTTATCCCAAGACAGAAGAACTGTCCGCAGCCGCCATGGAGTACTTAATTGCGGGCAGAGCAGCCGGCGTTCATACCGCCTATAAATGCAAGGTGAGAAAACCCTGGTGGAGGGTACCCTTGGTTCCTGTTGCAGATTTATTTTTAACGTATATGGACCACTTTTGCCCGCGTTTAATAACGAACGAGGCGGCCGTTCATCACTTAAACTCCTTGTATGGAGTTAAGTTGCGGGCCGACCGTCGACAGATCGGCCGCGAGCTTTTGCCCATAAGCTCTTTAAATTCGATGACCATTCTTGGCGCCGAATTGATCGGACGCTCATACGGAGGTGGAATATTGAAGTTAGAACCGAAGGAAGCCGATCAATTGCCTATGCCATCACCCGAACTTCTTTACTCCGCAAGCCAAGATTTGCAAGCACTCAGACCTCACCTTGGGATAGAACTCCGGCAAGGGGACGTATTGAGTGTAGTTAAGGCTGTGGATTCGATTATATTAAGAAAGCATCTAGGGCTGAAAACCTCAGACTTAAGAATTCTTCGGGACGCGCGTGTCGCCTTGTTCTCGCGTCGAACTAATAGAGGGAAGAGCATTGGCACGAATTGACGACCTCACTTTAGCGGGTTTAGCTAAGTTGCCAGTCAAACCTCCTGATACAGCTACTCGAGCAAGCAAAAAGCGCTATTCGGAGCAGGTCTCGCAGGTTATAGCAGCTGCATTTGCGGAAGAGCTCCGTCAACGTGGGTTAAAAGAAGCCAGACCAGCGCTTCCTGGTGCATTAGGCACTTCTGGCGCAGAACGCCGAATGGCCGGCGGAATCGGGGCGAAAAGAGTAGATGTGACTTGGGCTACCGAGCAATCAGGTTTGCTTCTAGGGATTTCAGTGAAGTCCATAAATTTTCGTGACGCGAAGACAAATAACTTTCAAAAGAACCTGATTAATCGGCGCGGTGACATGTTGATCGAAGCCGTCACGCTTCACCGTCGGTTTCCTTATGCTGTGCTCGCCGGATTTATTTTCCTCGATAAAGAAGCTGCGAACGACAGTACGATAAAACGACGGTCGACATTCGAAAATGCTCACAACAGATTACGACTGTTTACCGGAAGGGAAGATCCGGCAGGTCGTGATGAACAATATGAGCAAATGTATATTCTTTTGTTAGATGCAAATCCCTTCAATTCTTCATTGTTGGCCCATCGAGTTGGTGATCCCACTACCGAACTTCCTCTCGAACGAATCTTCGATGAGTTACTGTCGCTCGTTGCAGCACGGAATCCCGATTTTTATGAGTGCATCAATGGTGTTCTGCAAAAGGCCAACTGATTTCTAGTTAGTCATCGCCAACGCTGTCATCCCTTTCTGAGGCATTGAAACTTTCCCTGTACTCGCATTGCAAAATGTGACGACGCGCCTTAGAAACCTCACTCGCTCTTCAACGCAACGATCGGATCGACACGTGTTGCGCGGCGCGCGGGTATGAGACATGCAAGCAGCGCCACAGCGAGTAGCACGATCGATACACCCGTGAACGTGAGTGGATCAGTTGGCGACACTTGATAAAGCATGCCGGCCAGCACACGCGACAGTGCGACCACGCCGACGAGGCCAAGCGCAAGGCCGATCAACGTCATCGTCATTCCCTGTCGCACAACCATTCGCAGCACGTCGGCTCGTTTCGCGCCAAGGGCCATACGAATACCGATCTCCTGTGTGCGCCAGCTAACCGAATAACTCATCACGCCGTAAAGACCGACGGCCGCGAGAACAAGAGCCACCGCGGCGAATATGCCCAGCAGCAGCATATTGAATTTGCGCGGAGCGACGGATGTGCTCAATAACTGATCGAGCGTTTGTGCTCGCCAGATGATCTGTTTCGGATCGAAAGCCTTCACTTCAGCGCGCGCGGCCTGCGTCAGTTGCGACGCATCTTCTGTTGTCGATCGAATTACAAGATTCAAGCGGCGCTCGGGATTTTGAAGATGAGAAACATACATCTCCGGCTGCACGTCCACGTCGAGCCCGTTACGCCTGACGTCTTCAACAACGCCGATGATCTCGCGCGGCGGCTGATCGTCGCCATCGAAAACGATCCGTTTGCCGATTGCATCTTCGTTGGGAAAGTAATGATGCGCAAAAGCATTGCTGACGACCATGACCGGGGGCGAATTCGATGTGTCGCTGTCAGTGAACACGCGTCCACGCAGTAGCGCGATGTCCAGCGTTCGAAAGTATTCGCTGCCCGCGACTGTGTAATCAGCGGTCGCCTCCGCGCCGGGTTTGTATGGAGCGCGGCCTTCGATTTGGAAACTCAACTCGACGTCGAAGTCAGTTAACGGCACATTGCTGACAACGGAAACATCGCGCACGCCCGGAAGCGTCTTCATTCGCGCGATGAGTTGTTGGAACGCTGCTGACCTTTGCTCGGGCTTTGCGTACGTCGCTCTGCTGAGGGGAATATCGAGTGCGAGCACGCCTTTTGTATCGAAGCCCGCGTCGGTGTGTAATAGACGCCAAAAACTATTGATTAACAGCCCCGCGCCCGCGAGTAGCATCAGCGACAACGCCACTTCAGAAACGATCAGCACACTGCGCATGCGATTACGTCCTGTCGACGACAAACCACGTCCGTTGTCTTTGAGCATGCTGCCGGGATCAGGTTTGGAAGCATGCAGCGCAGGAGCGAGACCAAACACGATGCCCGTCAACGTCGCGAGCGCGAGCGTAAAGAAGAGTACGTAACGATCGACGCCGACGTCGTGCAGTCGTGGCACATCGGCTGGTCCATAAGCGACGAGCAGATCGGTGCCCCACGTCGCGAGCAACAAACCGGCAGCGCCACCTGCTAACGACAAGAGAACGCTTTCCATTAATAGTTGCCCCGCGATGCGGCGACGGCTCGCTCCAAGCGCCATTCGAATCGCGATCTCCTTCTGGCGCGCGACCGCGCGTGCGAGGAGTAAGTTCGCGACGTTTGCGCATGCAATCAGCAGCACCAAACCGACCGCGCCGAGCATTACGAGGAGTGCTGTCCGGTATTCGCGCGTGACGTCTTCATGCATCGACACTGCATTGAAGAGCAGGTTTGTGTTTGACACCGGCGACTGCTGTTCGATTTGTCTTGAAATAAGATCGAGATCCGCTTTCGCCTGCTCGACTGTTGTGCCCGGCTTGAGCCTGCCGATGACCGGCAGAGATCTGTTAGCGCGTTCTTCGCGAAGCTCTTTTGTCATGAACGCGGCGGAGAAAATCGGCTCCCAGAAATCCTGCGCTTCATCGCTGATGGGAAACTCGAAGCCCGCCGGCATGACGCCGACGACCGTGGACTTTCCTCCAAGGTCGATCTCGCGACCGATAATGTTTGGATCGCCAGCATAACGCCGTTGCCACAGACCGCGGCTGATAACTACGACCGACGTTGCACCGGGTTTGTCTTCGTCGCGAGTGAAAACGCGGCCGAGCTCTGGCTTCACGCCGAGGACCGAGAAATAGTCGGCACTGACCGCGGCGCCGATTAGACGTTCGGGTTCGTTGCCTTCGGTGATGATCGCGCCCGTGCGCTGGAGTGTCGCAATGTACTCGAGCGTCGTTGTCGATTTTTGTACGTCGAGGAAGTCAGGGACTGAGAAAACGCCGCGACCGTCGAGGGCCTGGTTGCGCTGCTCACACGCGATCATTACGAGTTGTTGTGGCTGTGGGTAAGGAAGCGGTTGCAGCAGAACCGTGTTCACGACGGAGAAGATCGCGGTATTCGCGCCGATGCCCAGGCCAATGGCAATGATCGCAACGGCCGTTAGACTGGGCTTCTTCCACAACATCCGGGCGGAGTAGACAAGGTTCTTCCAAAACACGTCCATAGATCATCCTTTGCAATCTTGTAATCCTGTCTGATGCTGAGCAGGATCAAGAAGATTTATACGCAGTAGTCGATCGCATGTTGGGAATCAAAGTGCGTGCCAGCTTGAGCACCTTTATGTTGGCTGAAATTCGCAGGGTGTGAGGTGAATGTGCCGATTTTCAATTTCGTAATTGAGACTCCGCGATCCCATTTTCGCAAACTATTGACAACGGTACTAACCCGCCCTTATCTTCCCGCACGTTAATGCCCGCTTCCGGCCCGTTCCCCCGACAGGCCAAATTGCGTCAGTTCGGCGCGCACGAACATCCACGATCCCGGGAATCAATTAGAGCTATCCATCTTACGCAGCCGGCAATGCCGTCTCGCGCCTAACCCGATTTTCAAGAATGGAAGGACACTCAAAAATGAAATCACTCAGAGCCTCCGCGCTTTCTACAAAACTCTCGGTTGTCTCACGAAAAAGGAAATACTGGCTACTTCTTTTTGCACCTCTTGTTGTCGCGTCGTTGATGTGGAGCAGTGCGGCGTTAGCGTCATGCAACTTCCTTTCGATATTGGCGTCCATAGGATCTGGCGATGGGCAGGTGCTCACGCCGAGAGCTATTGCGATTGATCCATCAGACAATGTTTTTGTTGCTGATCAAAACGATCGCGTTCAGAAATTTAATTCAAGTGGGGTGTTCCAGTTTAAGTTTGCTACGGGAGGCAGCAGCGCCGGATCGGTGGTCGCGCCTTCCGGAGTCGCAGTTGATCGGACCACCGGCGATATTTACGTATCCGATGGGTTCCCGGAACGGACCAGTGGGATAGTACAGAAATTTAATACAAGCGGTGTTTTCCAACTGGCATGGGGCACGGCAGGCAGCGGTAATGGCCAGTTCCTAAACGGAGCCGGAGGCGTCGCAGTTGATTCTGCGGGCAATGTCTACGTTACCGACCTCGGTAATCATCGCGTTGAAAAGTTTACTTCCGGCGGAAGTTTCATCACGAGTTGGGGCGGCAGCGGCACTGGTAACGGGCAGTTTAGTGGGCCGGAAGGAATTGCGGTCGATTTGTCAGACAACATATACGTAGCGGACACGGGCAATCATCGTATTCAGAAATTCAACACGAGTGGTGCGTTTCTAACTAAGTGGGGAACGAATGGCACCGGAGACGGACAGTTTGACACGCCCTGGGGAGTGTCGGTTGATGGTCTGGGTGATATCTATGTTGCCGACACAAACAATAATCGCATTCAGAAGTTTTCACCGACCGGCACGTTTATTTCGAGCTGCGGGACGAGCGGTACCGGCAACGGAGAGTTTTCTGGACCACAGGATGTCGGAGCAGATTCTACCGGCAACTATTATGTGGCGGATACCGGCAACGATCGCGTGCAAAAGTTCGGCGCGGGCGGCGCGGCGCCGGTTGCCAATGCAGGTACTGATCAAACAGTTGAGTGTGCCGGCGCAACTACATCAGTTACGCTTGACGGGACCGCATCCACAGCAGGCACCGGAAGCATCAACTCATACTCATGGGCTGAAGGCGCGACTTCTCTCGGTACCGGTGCGACGTTAATGGTGTCGCTACCCAAAGGCTCGCACACGATCACTCTGACCGTTACAGATACCGGCGGCGGATCCGATACAGACGACGTAGTAGTGAATATCGTCGACACGACTTCGCCGATCATCACCTGCCCGGCTGACGTTGTGGTTAATCTTCCGATGAATTCGACTGCCACTTCTATGGTTGTTAATTATCCGGCAGTGACGGCTACTGATGGTTGTTCGTCGAGTGTTAATGTGACGAGTAGTCCTGCCTCGGGTTCCGTTTTCCCGATCGGCACGACTACAGTGCACGCATCGGCTGATGACGGTACAACTACTCCAAGCACATGCACGTTCAAAGTAATCGTGCAGTACAACTTTGCCGGTTTCTTCCAGCCGGTTGAGAATCTTCCGGTCTTCAATGTTGTGCAAGCTGGAAGGGCCATACCAGTAAAGTTCAGCTTGAGTGGATTTAAAGGGCTGGGAATATTTGCCGGGGGCTCGCCCTCTTCCGGTCCGGTTGCCTGCAATTCGAGCGATCCCGCAAGCGATCTGACGGAAACCGTAACTGCTGGCGGCAGTAGCCTCAGTTATGATCCGGCAACGGATCGATATAACTACGTGTGGAAGACGGAGCCATCCTGGGCTGGAACCTGTCGACAACTGGTAGTGGAACTGAACGACGGTTCGATCCATCGCGCGAACTTCCGGTTCAAGTGAGCGGGCGGAAGAACTGGAGCATTAGAGGGCCTCGTCGACGCGAGGCCCTCGCTTTTAATACGTTACAAGTCGTTGAAGATTGGTGGAGCCGAGGGGGATCGAACCCCTGACCTCATGACTGCCGGTCTTGATTAGGGTGTTTTTCTCAGTTCTTGTCAATTTCTCCCCGTGCTGATTCATTAGTATTTCCACTGCTTACTCACTCTCTCTGTATCTCACAGTATCCCGCCGTTTGTTTGGGTTGGCACACTATAGGCACACAAGAAGTAGAACGCGGACCACCCCCCATGCCGGGAGTTCGATCTTCTATTCTGAGAGTTTCAGGGCAGCGTCAAACCTACGGGAGTCAAAAAACAAAAAGGTGTGCGCCCGCTTTCGCGAGGCGTTCATGTGTTCACGATTGAGCTATAGGAAAACTAGTCAAGGAGGGCGGGGCCGCCATCGCGTGAGCACTCGACACGCCCGCCCGAATTGAACCGCGCGGGATGGTGGACCGCACCCTACAGCAATCAAGGCTCTTTTGCTTTTGCGAGTTCTATACTATAAACAGAGCGAATCGAACCGTTTGATTCCTTCAAAGTCAAACTGTTCAACTAACTGTTCCGCATGGGAAAGGGAAACGATGAGTTCATTCATTGACAGTGAGATCTTTGGTCAAAGTAAAGGACAAGTAAAGCTCTAAGTTGAGGGCACTATATGTGTGCAATTCGCCTGAATTCAGCTACCTGAGAGATTTTTGAGAATCATGGGATTAAAATTTTTTTTAAGTCATGATCACAGGGATAGTGACCTCGCTAGAGTAATTGCGGTCACCCTATCACGAATAACATTGGGCCAATTGGACGTCTGGTTCTCTTCTGACGAGTCGGCGGCAGGAGGAATACGGCCAGGAAATGTTTGGAGCGATCAAATAAGAGCACAACTGGAACGGAGTAAAGCTGTTCTTATTCTTCTTACACCTAACGGTCTTAATAAGCCGTGGCTGCTATTTGAAAGTGGGTTTGGGGCTGCGATGCCGAATTGTAAAATCATTCCTCTTTGCGTTGGCATAAGTTCTATCAATGATGTGCCGTTTCCGCTGGCCATGTACGAGTGCTACCAATTGACGGGCTATGCGTCTCTCAAGAATTTTGCTTCCAAACTTCTGTCGCTTTATGAGATCAACTTTGATGAAGAGATGGCCAAGCCAGTTCTCGAGAAAGCAATTTCAGAATTTACTAACAGTTTGGCTACGACGCAAGGCGGCGAAACGCGACGTAATGAAATTAGCCTGATTGATTTAAGCGCTGACATTAAACAACACGTGGACCGTCGTTTTATGGAATTAGTGGAACGCCAATCAGTTTCTAACCAACCGGGCAAAAACGAATCTGAGGAGGCTACACTGGCGTCTTATTCCGTCCCTCTACACATTGATTTCACAGGGCACCAAAGCACGCAATATCTTGAAATTGATAGTACAACCACGGTTTTCGATGTGCTGAATAATGTTTACTTCATGCTCCGTGAAAGAGTAAAGCCTTTTACCTATCTCCAGAGTTGGATACTGGAAGAAACGAACAGCGAGGTAAAACTAGTAGTTTATGAAGTGTCACAAATGATTCCAGCGAAATTTATATTGACGCCCGGTTCGGAATGGAAGGCTGTTCAGCTAGCTGAACCTTATTCACCGTTGGATAGCGCGGACTATCGTCGGTGGTTTCGTCCTGGCGTGAAACGCAGCCGCTCAAGCTGACGGGTATCCAATTGAGAGTCGACGCGCGTTGAACAATGAGAAAGCCTGACATTGACACAAAAACGCGAGAGCGCGTGAGTAATGCGAAAGGCCACCTTTTTCCCCTTGTCTAAATTGCGCGTGCTAAACTCTGGCTGCGATGCGTTACAAACGTGACAGACAAAAAAAGAGATTCATCGATGCGTTAACCACTCAAGGTACGGTCTACCACGCCGCGCAAGCTGCCGGGATCTCTCGCCAAACGGCTTATCGCTGGCGACAGGAAGATCCCGAATTCGCAGGAGCACTGGTACGAGGCACACGAGAACGCGGTTGATGCGGTGGAAAGCACCATCTACCAGCAAGCTGTGGGCGGCAATACGCTCGCGGGTATCTTCTACCTCAAGGCCCATCGTCCGATCTATCGCGACAGACTGAACATCGACATCGAACAAGTAAACAGTGAGATCGAAGAGAGAATGGCGCAGCTTGCAATAACCCCACAGTTACTTGCACGAGCAATTCCGCGTTGACGGAGTGAGAGATACCCTTATGCCGGGAAGTCGATCCTTCTACGAGTGAAGCTCAGCTTAGGTCGTCCTTCAGTTTTTGGAAGTGGTTGCGTTTATTTTTTCGAACGCTTCTTTATAGTCACGCTCCCACATCGCTAAGATTTCAGCCGGGGTGCTTATGGATGGATTTACTTTTCCCTTCCAATGCAAATCGAACGTATAGGGCTGTTTTGGATTAGGGATTGGTGAAGGCATCGGCAACTGAAGACTTGTTGGAATGCGTTTGTTGTTGGGATAGTAAATATTGACAAGCAATTCTCGTTGACTCTCGCTCAAGTCGGAGAGGGAGCAAAAGAAACTTGCACCTTGGGGGATTTCCACTGTCTTTATTAGTTGCTGCCGTCGAAAGTCATCGTCAATTACCATTCGAAATTCAATTCCTTTTGGAGATGAATCATCAGGGATTAGCTTGATTTCTTTTGCAGCACTCGGAAACAGTAAATTATCGGCTTTTGCAAGTTTTAAGACGGCCTCCCTCATTTCATATGCATAGGAGATGCTTCTTGCTTGCGCCGATTGATAATAGCGGCGATAACGTGCATCGCGGCGGTTATGAACAGGGTGGCGATGAGCAGAATTGGAAGTAGCCTGCTGCTCATAGTTGCCCCTGTCGGCAGTTGATCGTCTTTTCGTAACTCGTACATTGCCCAACCGGCTGCCACGAGAAACGCAAGCCATGTCCCAAGAGTCTGCGAGCGCGGCCCAAGGATATCCATAAGGCAATCTCTACTTTCGGACGGATTAGAGGATCGGACGATCCACGTACACTAATAGCCGCCGTGTGCGGGAGTGTGCCAACTCAGGGAAACTCCGTGGTACTCAGGCACTCAGGAATTATAGACCAGACGAAGGAATTCAACGATTAGTACAAAATGTTGGTATGAGAAGAAGTGACGTGGTATGCAGTGCGGGAAGAGCGCGCGCCTGCAACCTTGAAAGGTATCTGTACCTGTGTGAGATGTTTAAGTTCTCCCCTTTTCATGTTTCCAACCCACAACGTCTAATTACTTTAAAGCCCAAAGCACACACACAGGGGCATTTCGTTTTCAAGGTTCAGGCGCTACGCAGCCATGAATTCGGCAGCGAGTGAAACTTTGTCCGGCAGGTTCGTCGCGGCTGAACCATCGGTCCTTGTGACGAGGCCCAACACTTCTAATTCTCGAAGGCGCTTGCGGGCAGTGGGACGACTTGTTTTGCAAAGCTGCTCCTCAGGACTCATAAGGCAAAGCAGAGCGAAATTAGACTTAAGCTAGGCGGCGCGTACTCTTCGGAGAACCTTGTCTTCGCCACGGTCGAGGGAACACCACTGAACATTAGGAACCTGACTCAGCGACATTTCAAGCCAATTCTTAAACGCGCTGATCTTTCCGCGAGCTTCCGCTTGTACGATCTGCGCCATACATGCGCGACTCTATTACTTGCCGCGAATGAACATCCGAAGGTGGTAAGCGAACGGCTCGGACACGCAAGCATCACGCTCACACTGGATACTTACTCTCATGTTTTACCTTCAATGCAGCAAGCGGCATCCGACAAGCTAGAACGCATTCTGTACGGGTGAAAATTACGAGAATTTCAGACTTGGCACACTATAGGCACACAAAATAGCAAAGGGCCACGTTAGCGGTGGCCCTAAACTATTGATGATATTGGTGGAGCCGAGGGGGATCGAACCCCTGACCTCATGACTGCCAGTCATGCGCTCTCCCAGCTGAGCTACGGCCCCAAGTAGGTTTGTGCAGACTAACGTAGCGTCGAAAGTCAGTCAAGCAATGGCATAAGTGGTCGTGCTCTGTTGGCGAATGTTCGACCCGCAGCTCCGGCGCGTGGGTAAGCTTTGCAGAGCCGTTTATCTGCCGCACGGAGAGTGACAACAGCTCTGCTGCTTGCGCTTGTTTGAGCGTCTTGCGCTTGACTCGTTGGATTACTTTTAGCCGTGTTAGCTCTCTTTGGCTCATCGGTAGTAGGGGATCCACCTGCTCCGTACCTTCGTGTTGAAGATGCTTCTTCACTACCACAAAAGGGGACATTTCAACTTTGGAGAAA
>Ga0134127_10001776_pt1 | contig 15831 bp, 15 predicted proteins | sample KB31753_FD_96459 | JGI IMG/M metagenome (GOLD analysis project Ga0134127, IMG submission 96459) | Terrestrial soil microbial communities with excess Nitrogen fertilizer from Kellogg Biological Station, Michigan, USA - KB3-175-3 | ecosystem: Environmental > Terrestrial > Soil > Unclassified ...
ATCAATATACGAGAAGGCGGTGATACCGGGGTGCCCATTGTCGTTGGTGCGCCGGATAGTCCACAGGCACTTGCGTTCAAACAGGTTGCCGAAAACGTGGCTACGCAATTAAGCCTTGCGGCGCTCAAGGGTGGCGGATTGCCGATCATCGATATGAGCGATAGCCGCGGTGATAAATTCGCGGTGTGAGTGGCTCGTTGCTAGGTTGATATTGATAAGCTCGGATCACCCGCCTATAATACAGGGCGTGAAAAGCTCTCTTCCGTAGCGGTTGAAATCTGGGATGAGAGGCAGCGCTTATTACGTCGAAGAAGGGGAGTGAGAATGGTCACACTAACAGAAACTGCTATGACGGAAGTTAAGAAGTTTATTGACGCTGAGAACGCGGGACCGGAGGCGGGTCTCCGCATTCGGGTTGTACCGGGAGGCTGCAGCGGGTTCTCTTATTCGATGCAGATAGAAGACGGTCCGCGTCCAGGTGATGAGATCCTGAACAATGAAGGCCTCAGAGTGTTCGTGGACATGTTTTCGCGTCAATACCTGGAAGGCGTGCAGGTCGATTACGTCAACTCGGTGATGGGTTCGGGGTTTACTTTTAACAATCCGAACTCGACCGGCAGCTGCGGCTGCGGCAGCTCATTCTCTGTTTAGCAATCGTCTCGCTAGGCGAGGGTCTGTTCAAGGTTTTCGAAAGTCCAGGCCGAGCGCCTGAAGAGTCTCTCAAAACTTGCCGAGGGCGGCGGATGCTGCCAGTCTCATAAGAGTTTACTTCAATTCTAACCTGGACTTGGTTAGCTCCAGGTGTAGTCCAGAACCGGGTCCAGGTTTGGCGAGCAAACCAACAGTCAACGTACCGGTTCGATCGACAGTCAACCTATGAACTCCTGACCGCTCGGTTAGTTGACACACCATCGGGTGGTGTTTATAGTGGGACGCTCTCACGCGGTAGCGCCTTTACCGGTACTTCGAAAAACGGCGCTTGAGCCACATCAAAAACTAGATGCCAATGGAGGACGTATGCTACCAGCTTCGAGTGTTGACCTTTCGGTTGTATTAGCGTTCGTAACCCCCGGGTTCTTCCTTGAAAATGTCTTCACCCCACCTGAGACAAAGTTCCTGATCGAGATTATTCTGAGAACTCTACATTTCCTGGCGGGGATTGTTTGGATAGGTCATCTTTATTTCTTCAATCTGGTCAACGTCAACCTGATGAAGTCTCTCGACGGTCCGACAAAAGGTAAAGTAATACCTCAGCTGATGCCGCGAGCGCTGTGGTGGTTTCGATGGGGCGCGGTGATTACGGTACTCGTGGGGTTGATGTACTACGCGATGTATATTCTGAAGGCAGACTCCAATAACGCTGGTAAGAACGTCTGGGTAGTGCTTCTTGTCTGGTTGCTGATACCAGTCATCTTTTTTGCCGTAGAGATGGCGGTCGTTAAGAAGGTAGATAACGGATGGATGCTTGCGGCAATCGTTGCCATTCTCATGCTCATTATGGCGCTTGTGATTATCTGGTGGCTGAAGTCGCAGCTCGCAGGGTATGGCAGCAACAAATCGTTCTCGATCGGTATTGGCGGAGCGCTGGGACTGGTGATGATGTTTAACGTCTGGGGCATCATCTGGCCAAATCAAAAGCGAATAATATCCTGGACCGCCGACAATGCTGAGAACGGCACAGCTGTGCCTGCCGACTCCGCAAAGCTCGCGCGAATTGCCTTTTTGGCGTCGCGGACCAACACCTGGCTGTCGATTCCTATGCTGTTCCTGATGGGAGCATCCTCACACTTCACAATGTTCACGGCTGGTTGATTCGGTAAACGCGACTAGCCTGGCCATCGGATGAGACTACCAGTCGCGCATGCTCAATGACTCAGTATGAGATACAGCTTGAGGGGTCGGCATCCCGACGGATAAGCAATAACTTTAAGTTTTCGCAACGCTGGGCCGCGCGGAGCGGCTCAGCGATTCGCAGCTGGACCAGTAGAACTAGAGTAGTGAAGTAATGGTTGAAGCAAACGAACAAATTCGAACGTCCTTCCTGGAAACTCGTCAACGCGAGATGGGTGCTCAATTTGGACTGTCGAACGGATGGCAAATGGCGGAGTGCTACGGTGATGTTTTAGCGGAGCACGACGCTGTCAGAGCAAATGCGGGGTTGATCGATTTGTCCTTCTGTGGCTGTCTCAAAATCCGGGGGTCCGAGAGCGTTCAATTCCTCAATGGTCTCGTCAGCAACGATGTGAAGTCGCTCGCCCCAGGAAAAGGGATGCGAGCAGCCTTTCTTACAGGTCACGGGAAGGTCAGGGCGCTCTGTAGAGTGCTAAACCTTGGCCAGGAGTTCCTGGTCATCAACGACCCTCAGACCCATTCCAAAGTATTGAGCTACGTGTCCCCGTTCGCCTATGCGGGTGATTTCAAGGTAGAGGACGTTTCTGAGAACTATCGACTTCTCTCCGTTCAAGGTCCCAAGTCACATCTGGTAATGAAGGAAGTCTGTTTTGAACCAGTCCCGCAGCTCGGTGAGCACGATTGGTTCGAGACGCTGATTGCCGGGCAGCGCGTCCTGGTCGTCCGATCGACACATACCGGTGAATCAGGCTTTGACATCTTCGTCGCTGAGTCCGCACTAACTGACGTCTGGGACTTCATTCTGCTCAAAGGACGGTTCCACTCGCTGGCGCCGATTGGTCTGCAAGCCTTGGATTCGTTGAGAATTGAGGCTGGAATCCCGGTTTATGGAGCCGACGTTGATGAAACAAATATGTTGCTTGAGACTGGACTCGCTGATTCGGTGAGCTTCAATAAGGGTTGCTATACCGGTCAAGAGGCGGTGGCGATGGCGACTTACCGAGGGCACATAAGTAAGAAGCTCAGCGGCCTTGTGCTAAGCACTGAAAGACTGCCGAGTCGAGGCGACATCGTAATGAAGGACGGCAAGGAGATCGGAGTCGTTACAAGTGCTCTCAATTCCTTAACAATCGGCTCAGTCATCGCCCTAGCCTACGTGAAGTACGGCTTCTTCGATGTTGGAAACAGCGTTGAAATTCGTGGTGAATCGGGAATGTCACCTGCCGTAGTTACTGAATTACCTTTTCTAAAGGCTCATAATCGAGCAGAAACCAAGTAGTTAGGAATCTTTCTTCCAGCCAGCCTGATCTTATGTCTCTAAGGTGTTGCTTGAGTAATGAGAGAGCACGTCAGCGGCACGAATACCGTGGTTGCGAGCAATACACGAAATAGAAAACCAACAATCGGCGTGATGGGTTCATCACGCGCCGATTTGTCTGAGATGGAAGTCAAACGACTGACCCTCATGGCTCAACGATTAGGTCAGGCGATCGCCGATCGTGGTTGTGTGTTGATCACCGGCGCTACGACCGGCTTTCCCGACATCGTTTCTCGCACGGCGCGCGCGGCCGGATGTCTTACTGTTGGAATCTCGCCAGCTTCATCAAGGACAGAGCACGCGACGAAATACTCACTTCCAGATGATGGCGCCGATGTGATCGTCTACACGGGGTTTGGGCTGAAAGGTCGAAACGTCATCAACGTACGCTCAGCGGAGATCGTGATAATCTTCGGAGGAGGAATCGGCACACTTAACGAGTTCACAATCGCCTATGACGAAGGAAACGTTATAGGAGTTCTTGAGGGAACGGGCGGCGTGGCCGACCAGATAAAGGAGATCACGAAACTATCCCGCAGGCCGAAACGTCCTGAGCTTGTCTTTGAATCCAACCCCGAAGACTTGATCGATAGTTGTTTGAAGATGTTAGCAGCCCAGATCTGAGCTTACCCATGAAGTGTCGATGTTAATTATTTTGGGAAGCAGCCGACGGCGTGCTCCAATAGCGGTTCTCATAATACTTGCGAATCCCGTCATTTCCATCTTTGAGGACCTGCTTTACGGCTTCTTCGCCTTCGACCGCTGAGGTAACAGTGGTCTTTCCGTCGGGTCCCGGCTGGATGGACGCGGCGCCCTTCGGTGTAATCAGCTCAATGACCCCATCCCACACCGACTCGTCGAGCACAACCACGAAGCCGTCGCCGCCAAATGCGTAGACCTTATTGTCGCCAGCCTTCACGAACGATTTGTCGTGCTCAGTCTGGAGCCAGTCGATTAAGCTTGCCAGGTCAGACAATAATTCCTTATACGGGCCTTCAAAATTTCGCGAGCTTGCAATTGTCATAGTAGTTTTTCGAGGTTCTTATTTAGAAGGACCGGACGACCGCCCGGTCTTAGTGGACCGTTCAACCACGACCCTCCCATCCTATCTGTTTGAGCTTCCCGTTCTCGACTATGACGGGGACCGTGGGATCTCCATTTGATATCGCCAGCATCTCTTTCCGGTAATTCATATTGTCCTGCGCGTTGAACTCCTGGAAAGAGATTCCACGCTGGTTGTAATGCTGGCGCGCCTTCTCACAATACGGGCATCCCGGCTTTGTGTATATTTTGACTTCCAAGCTTATTTCCCCTTACGTTTCTGGCGTACATGAACGCCAACATCGCCGGTAGTGTAACAAAGCGGCGCCGACACTGCCAAGCAATGAATAAGACATTTGAATCAAACTCATAAGAGGTGTTATCGTTTGCCGCGCCGATGACGCTACACTTCGCGGCGCAATTTCTCTGAAGGCATAATCACTCCAATGAAATCGATGGACTTATCAAAACAACGCGCAGCCGACAGTGCGCTCAAACTGGTTCGTGCCGGACAGGTGGTGGGCCTCGGGACGGGATCAACCGCAAAGTTCGCTATTGAAGGACTGGGGAAGATGGTTCGCGAGGGACTCGCGGTAAAAGGCGTTCCGACATCGATTGCCACTGAACGCCTGGCAACAGAACTTGGGATCCCGCTCCTGGATTTGAATGAGGCAGAAACGATCGATATCACCGTGGACGGAGCCGATGAGGTCGATCCGGATTTCAACATGATCAAGGGTGGAGGAGGCGCGCTCACCCGAGAAAAACTTGTCGCGCTCGCTTCAACAAAAAGAGTCATCCTGGTCGATGAGAGTAAGCTCGTTCAAAAGCTCGGGATATCCAGGCTTTTGCCGGTGGAAGTTTTGCCCTTTTCCTGGAAAATGTCTGCGCGTCTGCTTACCGAACTGGGTTGCACAGCTAAGCTTCGGCTCCAGGGTGAGAAACCGTTCGTGACAGATAACGGAAACCACATTCTCGATTGCCAGTTTGGCGTCATTGAAGACCCCGTTGCTCTGGAGAAGGGAATAAAGCTGCTTCCCGGCGTGATCGACAGTGGCTTATTTATTGGTATTGCCGACACGCTGGTAATCGGTTTCGATGACCGGGTCGAGATCCGCGAGCGGTCGGCTTGATTTGTTTTGCCTGTTTGCAGGGCCTGCTGTAGAATCGTCCGCAACCCCCACAGTCTTTCGCGCCTCTCGGGAGGTGTCACTTGAACGTTTCAGATCTAAGAGCCGGACTTTTCGAAAGCTTTGATGAGCTGGTTGAGATCGACCTGTGTCGACAGCGAACGATGGTTCCGGAGAAAAACAAATTGCTTCGGTGTTTTCAGTATATCAGGATGGACGCGGTGTCGGTCGGCGATTATTGCTGGAACGGCGAATGCACCAACTGCCTGATCTGGTACAAAGCAGAGGACGGTGAAATCAGGTCCGCGCTTGCCTGTCGATTGTACGTGCGGCCTGGAATGGTCATCACCGATTTGAGCACCAACTTGAAGACGGACCTGATCGATTGAGGTGGGTTACGCCTCGGATTGCTTGAACACAAACCTGTAAATCATATCGGCGAGCGCATCGATTGCTCGCTCCTGATCGAATTCGCAGAAACCAGCCACGTAGTCCTGCGATATGTCGAAGACGACCCTCTGCACCATAAATGCCGCTGCTTCAACGTCAATCTCCCAGGTTAGTCCGGCTTTTCTTGCGAGAGAGATCAGTTCGTGCAGTTTCGTCATCGAGCGCGACATCACGGCTTTATGCAACGCAGCGAAATCAGCATCCTTGAGCAGAAGCTCCGACACAACCCGATGAAGGCCGGAGTGCTTTTGCTTGTCGGCGATCGTGTTTGCCACCGCCATCCTGATCCGAGGCCTCAAGTCTGAATCGAAAAGATGCTCTGGCTTGAGCCCGTCAAAAATGTTCTTGTAGAGTTCGTCGGAGAGGCGATCAAAAATAGTAAAGAACAGCTGCCGCTTGTCAGTGAAATAAACGTAAAAGGAACCGACGCTCACTCCGGCCGCGGCTGCAATGTCATTAGACGTCGTTTTTTCGTAGCCGCGTTCTTCAAACAATTGAATTGCTGCTTGAACAATCTTTTCTTTTGTTTTCTTGCTGCGGGCCTGCTTTGGATTAGCAGGAACCCCCACTACTATCGGCTCGCCCATTGACTCCTCCGTCCTGTAAAGAAACCGTAACTTCCTTTCGTCAGTGGCGAATTATACCAGCCTATGAGGCCGGGCTCAAAATAATTACCCGAAATACGAAGTCAGGCTCAATCTACCCTTCTTAAGGTGCGAATCTGGATCAGGCTGGTGGGCGGAATCCCTTATTGCCGCTTAAGATGGATAACCGAACCTCGAGTTTCTAACGAAGGTGCATCGAGGCTTGGGTGGGGTCGCTGGCGCTACAAAACCGGAAGCGGCGAGCGAGCGGGCTCGGACAAAGATGAACCCACTGGCGTTTTGACCGCATTGTAGAGAGTGTCTCGCTGGACTGGGATTCGGCCGGCTCCGCGAACCATCTCCTCGATCTCGGGCTTAGTCAGCTGGTTTTCATTGCCTTCGGCGAGATATGACTCCATCAGCGAGCCACCCTCGTTGATCGTGCCATCGAGATCGTCGGCGCCGAAGCGCAAAGCAACCTGCGCAAGATGCCTGCCCAGCATCACCCAGTACGCCTTTATGTGTGCAATGTTGTCGAGCATGAGGCGAGACACCGCGATCGTTTTGAGGCTGTCGATGCCGCTCGGACCAGGCAGATGCGACAGGTCGGTCCCCTTCGGATGGAATGCCAGCGGGATAAAGCACATGAAGCCATTGGTACGATCCTGCAACTCGCGTAATTGCACCAGATGGTCCACGCGATCTTCAGTAGTTTCTATGTGACCGTACAGCATTGTTGCATTAGTGTGAATCCCGCGCTGGTGCACTTTCTGAGCAAGTTCGAGCCAGCGCGAACCCGAGGTTTTGTGGGCACAAATCTGGCTACGAGTCGGATCGCGAAAAATCTCGGCGCCACCGCCCGGGCAACTGTCGAGGCCGGCGGTGATCAAACCATCGATCACTTCCTCGTCGGTTAGCCTGCACACGCGAGTAAGGTGGTCGAGCTCAACCATCGTGAAGGCCTTCAGATGCATATCCGGGAAGTTTTGTTTTAGCTCGCTGAGCAGCGACGTGTAATAGTCGAATTGAAGCCTCGGATGTAAGCCTCCGACAATGTGAAGCTCCCGAGCTCCTTCGTGATATGCCTTCCGGGCTATTTCAACACATTCATCGACTGACCATTCATACGCCTCGGGGTGTTTTACTCGCCTGTAGAACCCGCAGAACGCGCAATCCGAGATACACACGTTAGTGTAATTCATGTGGCGGTTTACGTTGTAATAGGTGAGATCTCCGTTTAAGCGTTCGCGCACCTGATTTGCCAGCGAGCCGATTGCAATCAGGTCATTGCTTTGGAAAAGGGTCACTCCGTCTTCGAATGACAGACGCTCCCGATTTTCAACCTTCTCGGCTATTGCGCTCAGATCGGTCGGCAGAGAAGTCGCCCGCATGAATTCCTCCAGTCGTGTGAATCGAAATGCCAGTGGGGATTATACAAACAATGAGCGGAGTCACCAAACTTTGCGAGGCTGGGACCAGAGTAGGCGCGCTCTCGGAGAGCGCGCCTTGCAGAGAAATCGAAGTCCTGTGCTTAAGGGTGTTCTCGTTAGGGAGTTTCGGCTGGCTTGACTATGTCTTTCAGCTCGGTGCGCAATCTCTCGATCTCTTTGATGCGCTCGGAGATGCTCTCGAACAGCGGCGCCTGGGCTTTTATGCCTTCGCTGATCAGAAAGGCCGCTGCTTCCGATCTGCTCTTGAAGATACCTGTCTGCACCAGGGCATCCAAACTCTTCAATGAATCGTCGTTGACCCGCACCATTACAACGTGATCGCGGGCTGAAAGGGCCGAATCAATAGCCTTGCCGATTGACTCCGTAGCTCGATTGAAAACCTCTCCGGTCTTCTGAGCGACTTCCTGCGCGGCTTCTTTAACCGACGAGGCCAGCTCGTCAAACCCGGACTTTTGTTGCGGTTCATCGTTTGGCACTCTGGTCACCTGTATGTCGTCGGTCTCCGGAGATTTTTCCTCGATTACCACGTCCCCAGACGATCTTCGTTCATCAGCCATCTCCTGCTACCTCCTTACGGAATTCTTTGTTATCTGCTTACGTTCGGTGGAAAGGGAAAGTTCGGTGGTGCGGTAAGTATTCGTTGCGGTCGCGAAGGCGTGTGCAATATGATGGAGAACTTTTGCCGGTGGGTGTGCTCCTGGCCGAGTGGACATCGGCATTCTTCTTTAACGCGATAACACATACGGACGGCAAGCCATGGAACCACGTACCAAACCAGCGCTCCATTCTGCCATTACGGTGCCCGTGGTGCGCAAGCTCATCCACCGCGGTGCCCGATCTCGTCTCGCTCGGATCCTCACCAAAGCCTATCCGGTGGAGGTCGCCCGATTGCTATCAAACCTGCGAGGCGCAGAACGGGCGTTGGCATTCGAAATCCTGCTCGACGAAAGCGATATCGCGCACGTCGCCGCGGTCATGAGCGAAATGTCGCCGAGCGACAGTTTGGCGCTTCTCGAGGAACTCGATCCGGCCCAGATCGCAAAGTATTTGAGCGAGATGCCCGCCGATGATGCCACCAACCTGGCGTCGCGGTTGCCCGATCCTCTCGCTTCCCAGGTTCTCACGTTGATGGAAGCAGAACCGGCGGCTGATGTGCGCGAGCTGCTCGAGCACGAAGAACGCACCGCAGGCCGGATCATGACTCGCAACTATTTTGCGCTCGATGAGGATCTGACCATCGCCGAAGCCGTCGCCGCACTTCAGAGGCGGTCAGAAGAGTTCGAGATGGTCTTCTACGTCTATGTCGTCGACAAGCGGGACCACCTGGTCGGTGTTGTCAGCCTGAGAAAGATGCTCACGACTCCACCGGCAACTCAGTTGAAGCGCGTTATGGTCCACGATGTTATCAGCGCCCGGACCAGCGACGATCAGGAAAAAGTCGCCAGGCTCGTTGCCGAGTACAATCTACTGGCCATCCCAATCACCGATGATGCCGATAAGGTCGTCGGGATAGTTACTGTGGACGACGTCATAGATGTGCTGCAGGAGGAGGCGGAGGAAGACCTGCTCGCGCTGGCCGGCGTCTCGGCGGAAGAGCGGATCGATACCCGAGCGCTACGTTCGCTGAGGCTCCGGGCGCCGTGGCTTCTCGTGAATCTTGTGACGGCGTTCCTCGCATCATACGTCGTTTCGCGCTTCGAGGGCTCAATCAGCCGGCTGCCGGCGCTCGCTGCCCTGATGCCGATCGTCGCAGGTATGGGTGGTAACGCTGCTACTCAAACCCTGACGGTGATTATCAGAGGTATGGCCACCAATGAGCTGGTCGGGACCGCGCGGGTGACGCTTAAGCAATCTCTGGTTGGACTGGGAAACGGTCTGATCAATGGACTGGTCTGCGCCGCAGTCGTGGCAGCGTTCTACAACAGCGCCTGGTTGGGAGTGATCATCGCCCTGGCGATGATGATCAACATGATTGTGGCGGGAGTGGCGGGCAGTCTGATCCCTGTGTTACTGAGAAGGTTGAATGTGGATCCGGCGGTTGCTTCATCGGTCTTCGTCACCACTTGCACTGATGTCGCCGGATTTTTTTCGTTCCTCGGCATTGCCACGTTTCTGCTGAATCTGAAGGTACTGGCTCCTGGATGAGACGCGCGTCGCTAAACGAGTTACCCTCGGTGGGCTTCAACTGATGCCCGTTACTGATCGTTTATTGTCCACCTGATTGCAGCTTGATGGCACCCAGCCGGGTTTCAAGCTCAGCGATCCGCGCCTCCGCTTCTTTACCTCTACCCTCTACAGCTGATACCGCCCGATCGATCGAAGACCTCAGTGCTTCGAACTCGTCTTTCAATCGCGGCTGGCGGCTCAAAGCCGAATCGACCTCCCGTCGGGCGTTGTTAAGATACAGCAGCGCCTCCTGCCACTTCTTCTGTTTTACCGCATCGCGTGCCGACGAAACCGCGTAAGATGTGCGCTCGACGTCTCCGGTTAGGTTTGGTTGGAACAACGGGGGCTGAGGCGCCGAGGCTTCCGTTTGATTCGCATTTCCGGTGTTTGCATTATTATCGGCGCGCTCATTTGCGGCGGGCGACTTGGAACAACCGGCAACAAGCAAGGCCAGAGCGATTAGAAGTATCTGGGCAAGGTTAAACAAATTCAGCCTTGCCCGTAACCAGATGGACATTTGTATCATTCAAACTTCTCCCATTGTTGAGTTCTTCAACTTAGAGCAGCCTCCGAAAGAGATTAAACCCGATGCTGAACTTGCTCGGCGGAAGCGCCTGATTGCTGGAGTTGTAGCGCGCGGTCGTCGTGGTCTGAGTGTTCGAGAACGTCAGAGAGAAGATGTGACGACCGATGCGCTTTTCGACACCGAATCCGATTTCGGCTTCTGAGTTGTTCTTGAATCCCGTGAGCTGGCCGATGGTAGTATCGAAGACTGGTGTAATCTGGCCCAGCTTGAATCCGACGCGAGGCGTGTACTCGAAGAGCAGGGAAGTCGTCGGCCGAATGCGCCCGTTTACGCCGAACCCGAACGAACCCGAATGACGGCCCAGCCTGAGCCCTGAAATAAGCGGTTGAGTCGATAAGAATTCCTTGAATCTATCGCCGCCGTTCGCATTGACGTGAGCCGCGGGAGAGAAGAACACGTCCACATACCTGGTGATGCTGCGACCGATCATGACCTGAAAATTGTAAGTGTATCGCTCAGTAAAATTGTAATCGCCCTCGACGCTGGAATACGCCGACAATGCGATTGGAGAACGTCCCGCCTCATCGAGGAAATGATACCCGAGTCCAATCTCGACCGTCTTGCAAAGTCCTGGCTGGCACAGCGGCGACCGGTAAACACGCGCATACGCCCGGTCCGTTATTCCGTACGTCACTCCAAAAGCTGAAACCGAAGAGCTGTCCAATCCCAGCAAGTTTTGTGATATTCGCGCAATATGCTCGTCGGCGTCCTCTTGCTCGAAGGAAGTAATCATCTCTTGGAACCGATGAGTGAAATGCAGATTCAAGCTGTGCTTGCGAACCCGCTTAGGCGTCGGGATGTTAACAACCTGATAGTCATATGGTTCGTTGCGGTCTCCGGTAGCAGATGTCTCTGACGGATTTTGAACTGGCCTGGGCGCAGAGATCGATGCGACCTCGGAGATTCGTTCGACGGTGTTGTTGTTGGTGTCGATCCTCAGACGCTCGCCGGCGGACTCCACTATCACAATTCCTCGTGATCCCGGGTCAAACGTTACTCTCACTTTTGATGGCTCGGAACGGGCTTCGGTGACGACCAGTTCGCCGGCCAACTCCGGAAGACCCACTAATCCTGGACCGGAACATGACAACTTAAATCGGCCCTCCACTTCGGGGGCCAACTCAATAAATCTGGTCTCCCCGGCTTTGATTGCCGTATGGATATCAAAGTCCTTCACTGAGAAATCGAAGTCGATATCATCGGAAGTCACGGCCAGCGTGACGCGCTCCCCCTTATTCACGTTGATGGTCCTGGGACTGAGTTCAAATCCCCGAGCGGTGACCTTGATCTCGCGCGATTCGGGCCGATCGCTGAGCGGCTGGGCAATCGTTACGGCACAGAACATTAGAACTACCAGGGGCATAGTGATCCCAACGAAGGTGTTTTTAATAGTCATCTGTAGCGATGCTCCTCGTTTAAATGGCCGCGTCTGGATTTTGGAGAGTGCGCCGAGCGGAGTATAAACCGCAGGGCTTGCGTTTTTCCAACGATTGCCAATCAGTCTTAGACTCGCTCGTGAGTTTCAAAATCCCAGCGTATAATCCAGAGCCACTCGATAGAATGCACGTATCCACGGAGACCGACATGCCAAGGCCTGGTAAGCGCCCTCAACAGCCAGCTTCCAAACAGAATTCATCGCGAATCTTGATCGCCGCCGTCGCAGTAGCTGTAGTCGCGTCCGCGGGGCTTTTCCTCTTCGCATCAAAGCGATCGGGTTTGACGGATAGGCCGGATGTCCCGGCGCTCATCGAGCTGACTCCGGACGGACGTGCTAAGCAAGATGCCTATCAGGTAATTCACAGCTATCCCCACGATCCGACTTCCTTCACCCAGGGTCTTGTATGGCACGAGGGCCGGCTCTATGAGAGCACGGGTCAGTACGGCGAATCGAAGCTTCGCATGCTGGAATTCCCGAGCGGAAAAGTGCTGAGGGAGATTAACCTGTCGCCTGAACTCTTTGGCGAAGGGCTGGCTCTCGTTGACAGCCGGCTTGTACAGCTCACCTGGAAATCGCGACGCGGTTTTGTTTACGACTTGAGCACGTTTCGACTGCTGGAAGAATTCAGGTATGACACCGAAGGTTGGGGACTAACCTGCGACGGCAAAAATCTGATCTTGAGCGACGGCAGCAGCGACCTGTTTTACCTGGATCCTCAAACTTTCAGGCTCGTAAAGAAGCTGCCGGTGAGGTTCAACGGCCAGCCGATCCTCGAATTGAACGAACTGGAGTTCATTGATGGCGAAATCTGGGCGAACGTCTGGCAGACAGACTTTATTCTGCGCATCGACCCGTCGAGCGGACTGGTTACCTCCTTTCTTGACTTGAAAGGCATCCTCGCCCCTTCCGACAGGACGGGAAGCGAAAACGTTTTGAACGGCATTGCCTATGACGCCGAGCGCAAGCGAATCTTCGTTACCGGAAAACTCTGGCCGCGCATACTTGAGATCAGAATTAGGCCGTAGACATCACTCTTCCAGCAGGGCGGCGAATTCTTCAGTCGTAGTCGCGGGCGCGAGGCAGGTGTAGTTACGGCAAACATAGCCAGTTGCCTGCGAATCGATTGCAGATCGTCCCATCAATAACTTTATTGCCGCGGCTGCAGTCTCATCGCCGGGTTCGCGAGCGGCGACCACTTTGTTGGGCAGATATCTTGAATACACCTCTTCGCAAAACAACTTGACCTCGTGCGAATCGAGTTTGCCGACGATCGCGATTTCCTTTGGTTCCGACAGGTAGAAATCCAACACAGTCAGCAGGTAGCCGAATGCGCTGGGGTGACGGCTCATGGCCGAACGCAACGCCCGCAGAATCGCAACAGCGCGGCGAGTGTATTCCTGCTCTTGAGTCAGCAGACCCAGCTTCAGCAGCGCCATTGCCGCCACCGAGTTACCCGACGGCGTAGCGTTGTCGAAGTAGTCCTTTGTCCTGGTGATCAACTGTTCGTGATCCGATGAGGTGAAGTAGAACCCGCCGTCTTGCTCATCCCAGAACTGTGCAACCATCGTGTCCGCCAACTCGCGTGCTTGCGTGAAGAACCTCAGCTCGAAGGTAGCTTCATAAACGGCAAGCAGACCCTCAATCACATAAGCGTAGTCTTCGAGATAACCGTTCAGTTTCGCCTGTCCGGACTTATAAGTGCGAAGAAGGCGGCCCTTTTTCAACAGCTGACTGATTATGAATTCAGCATTGCGTACGGCGACCGCTCGATAGTCGTCTCGTCCGAGGATGTTGGCCGCCTCGGCGAAGGCGGTCAGCATCAGTCCGTTCCACGCGGCAAGCGTTTTGTCGTCGCGACCAGGCCTGACTCGTTCTTCGCGCGCGTTGAACAGCCTTCTCTTACCCGCGTTAATCGTCTTCTTAAGAGCATCTACGGTCTGACCTTTGGCCGCAGCAAACTCTTCAAGCGAACGTGGAGTGTTCAGTATCGAGTTCCCGTGTTCGAAATTTCCCTCATCAGTTACGTCGAAGAATTCGCAGAAGATCTCGCCGTCGTCGCCCAGAATGCTCAACACCTCGGCCCGAGTCCAAACATAGAACTTTCCCTCTTCACCTTCGCTATCGGCATCCTCCGACGAATAGAACCCGCCGCCACGATCGGTCATATCGCGGATGATGTATTCGAGTGTCTCCTCGGCGATCCGACGGTAAAGAGGGTTTTTGGTCTGCTGATAAGCGTACAGATAAATTCGTGTGAGCAGGGCATTATCATAGAGCATCTTCTCGAAGTGGGGCACCAGCCCGTGAGCATCGACCGAATACCTGGCAAAGCCGCCGCCCAGATGGTCGTACATTCCTCCACCGGCCATTTTCTGAAGGGTCGTCTCGACCATGCTCAGGGCCTGCTCGGAATTGGTCCGCTTGTGATGTCGCAGCAGGAACATCAACGTCATCGAAGGCGGAAACTTTGGCGCCCCACCGAAGCCTCCGTGTTTGGCGTCGAAGCTCCCCGCCAGCGCCGAGAATGCAGAGTTCAAGACCTCGGTGGTGAGCATTTCGTTTGATGCGACGAACCGATCGCCCTTTTTTAGCTCGGCGGTTATGGCATCGGCGCTCGCCTGTATTTCAGGTCGGCGATTCTTGTAGGAGTCGGCGATCGCATTCAACACCCGCGGAAACCCGGCCATCCCTCGACTGTCTTCGGGGGGATAATAAGTGCCGCCGTAGAACGGCTTTAGTTCGGGCGTGAGAAACATTGTCATCGGCCATCCGCCGTGGCCGGTCATCATTTGAACCGCATTCATGTAGATTGAGTCGAGATCGGGCCGCTCTTCTCGATCGACTTTTATGCACACGAAGTTGTCGTTCATGATCTGGGCGATCGCCTCGTTCTCAAACGACTCGTGCTCCATCACGTGACACCAGTGGCAAGCGGAGTATCCGATTGATAGTAAGATCGGTTTGTCTTCGGCTCGCGATCTTTCGAGCGCTTCAGGCCCCCACGGATACCAATCGACCGGATTGTGAGCGTGTTGAAGAAGGTACGGACTGGTCTCGTTGATCAGCTTGTTTGTGTGCGGTTCGCCGGCCATTGGTGTCCTCTCGCCTGATGGTCCACTTGATATTCACTATACTGTGACGCGATTTGTTTGGCCAGATGAGACGGTGTGCGCTATTAGTGTTCGTTGCAATGTACCGTGGACTGTCCAGTCTGCGGATCTTCATTATTCTCAGATTAGCCTTCTCGGCGTGAGAGTGATCTGCACAGTTTGTCCGCCGCGGCGAATCGCCAGCTTGTGCGGAACCGGTTTCTCCAATAACTCGTGCAACGACGTGAGCGTCAACTCTGCGGCCGGACGCCCATCTACACTAATTATTAAGTCGTCTTTCTGAAGTCCCGCTTCGGTGGCGGGCGACTCTTCAAGCAACTCGTCGATCCGGAATGTCTTGTAATCCGACCCGTCAGCGACGAGCTTCAAACCATTTGAAGCCGGAACTATTGGATCCTTGAACGTGGCATTTGGCTCGAGAATTATCCGATCACGACCGTAGTCGAGCAGCGCCCTGAACTTGGATAGAATCATCGCCCCGATATTGCCCTGTATTTCTCCACTGGCCAGCGCTCCGCCTTTGTCCTCCGAGAAAAGGGTGAGCGGATTGTCGATCTGGAATTTCCCGATCCTCAGTGCCGATATCCGTCCGTTGCGTCCCGTGACCTGGCCGCCCACACCCCCGCCACCCATTGCCCTTATCGTTTTATGCGAGGGCGGTGGGAGATTGTGCTCCTTCACAAATGGTGTGTGAAGCGCCAGCGAG
>Ga0134127_10001779_pt1 | contig 15820 bp, 11 predicted proteins | sample KB31753_FD_96459 | JGI IMG/M metagenome (GOLD analysis project Ga0134127, IMG submission 96459) | Terrestrial soil microbial communities with excess Nitrogen fertilizer from Kellogg Biological Station, Michigan, USA - KB3-175-3 | ecosystem: Environmental > Terrestrial > Soil > Unclassified ...
ATCATTGGATCGAAGAGCGGACACGCCGGCGCGGCATTCACCAATGCGCTCGCGAACAATAAGGATGGTTTCACGACGCTGCTTGCCGTCGTATCGCCGAACCTGCCGGCGAAGCCCGATACGCTCCTCTTCAACAAGGTGACGATCAAGGGCGCGGGGCAGGCGGTGCAGATGTTCGGGCCCGCCCAGGCGGCGGTCGCCCGCGCCGTCGTCGACTCGGTCGAGAGCGGCGTGATCCCGAAGTCGAAGGCCGACGACCTCTGCGTGCTCGTGGGCGTCTTTATCCACTGGGAGGCGAAGGACGACAAGAAGATCTACGATTTCAACTACCAGGCCACCAAGGAAGCGATCCAGCGCGCGCTCGCCAGCAAGCCGAGCGTGGACGAAGTGATCGCCGGTTCCAAGACGGCCAAGCACCCCTTCAGCCCGAAGTAAGCCGGGGACGCTACCTGCGAAGGCCGAAGCGGCGCCGCTGCTTCGGCCTTTACTGTGTTCCGGCGCCTCCCGGGTGTTTGTTCCGGCGCCTCCCGAGTGCTTGTTCGTGCGTCCCCGCGAGGGTCCTTCATTGCGCAAACTCCTTCTTCAGCTCGACACCTCCCCGCACCCGAGCGTCTTCGACCGCATCGTCGCGCTCGACGCCGGCGCCGACGAGGTCATGAGCTACGGGGGCGTCACGCCAGACGCGGTCCGCGATCTCGTTCACGGCTGCATCTTCACGCGAGGGCCGAAAGACCTGCGTCACACGGCGATCTTCATCGGCGGCAGCGACATGTCTGCCGGTGAGCGGCTGCTCGAGGCCGTGCAGAAGGCGTTCTTCGGACCGATGCGCGTGTCGTTGATGCTCGATTCCAACGGATCCAACACCACCGCCGCCGCCGCGGTCGCCAAGCTGCAGCAGGCCGCGGGCACATTGACGGGCCAGCGCGCAGTCGTCACGGCCGGCACCGGTCCGGTCGGTGCCCGGGCTGCAGGCCTCCTGTCGCGCGCCGGCGCAGACGTGACCGTCACGTCGCGGCGAAGCGTCGATCCCGGGCTGGTTCGCGGCCTGGTCGAGCGTTTCGGCGGCAGTGTGCGGGCGATGACGATGCCCGATGGCTCGCAGGCGCACGCGGTGCTCGAAGGAGCCGGACTGCTGTTGAACGCCGGCCCGGCGGGTGTGCAGCTCGTGCCCCGCGGCGCATGGGCCGGCCGCCAGGGGCTTCGCGCCGCCGCCGACGTCAACGCGGTTCCCCCGGCCGGAATCGAAGGAATCGATGTCCGCGACGACGGCGTGGAGCGTGAAGGGGTCACGGTGTTTGGCGCGCTCGGCGTCGGCGGGTTGAAGATGAAGATCCATCGCGCCTGCATCGAGCGGCTGTTCGCACGCAATGATGCGGTGTTCGACGCTGAGAACATCGCCGACGTCGCGCAGGAGCTGACGAAGTAAAGAAGTCAACCCCAATGCCCAGAGTGATCGGTATCGATCCGGGCACAATCAGCATCGACCTCTGCGGACTGGAAGATGGCCGGGTATTCCTCGAGCGGTCGTTGCCCACCGCCGACGCCCTTGCGGATCCGTCCATCCTGGTTGGATTGCTCCAGGCGCACGCGCCGCTCGATCTCATCGTCGGTCCCTCAGGCTACGGCCTGCCGCTCAAATCCGCCCGTGAGCTGACAGACACCGACTTGAAGCTGGCGTTTCTCGCGGCTTCAGGGGAGTCGGGCGGGATCGGCGGGCTTCGCGCGCTGGTGCGCGCGCTCGCCGCGTCGGCGCTGCCGGTGGTGCTGACGCCGGGAGTCATCCACCTCGCGTCGGTTCCCGAATACCGCAAGGTCAACCGCGTGGACATGGGGACAGCGGACAAGGTGTGCGCGGCGGCGCTGGCGATCCATGAGCATGCGGCGCGGCGGCGCTGCCGCGAGAGTGAAGTGTCGTTGATCGCGCTGGAGCTGGGCGGCGCATTCACAGCGGCGCTGGCGGTGCGGAACGGACAGATCGTGGACGGGATCGCGGGGTCCGCCGGGCCGCTTGGCGCGCAGGCGGCGGGCGCGCTCGACGCCGAGGTCGCGTTCCTGGCCGGGACGATCTCGAAGCGCATGGTGTTCCACGGCGGCGCTGCCAGCATCGCCGGCGAGCCGGATGCCGATCCGCAGCAGCTCTTTGCGTCGAAGACGCCGAACGCCACCATCGCAGTCGAGGCGTTCATCGAAAGCTCGGTGAAGGCCGTCGCGGCATCGGCGGTGTCGCTCAATGATGAGGGCGACGCCGGTGACCGATCGTTCGATGTGATTCTCTCCGGGCGCCTGGCCGGGCTGACATCGCTGCGTGACAAGTTGACGCGACGGCTCGCGCCGTTCACGCGCGGCGGAACCATCCACCTACTCCAGGGGTTTGCCGGTTCAGCGAAACATGCCGCGCAGGGAGCGGCGCTGCTCGCCGACGGAATCGCGGGTGGCACATCGGCGCCGATCGTCGACGCGATGGGGATCCGCGACGCTCGCGGCACACTTCTCGATCATCTTCATGTCATCTCCGCGGAGACGGCACGGGCGCGTCTGGGGATCGAATCCCGATGACGAGCGTCCTCATCGCCGGCCTGTCGGCGCGGGCCGCGGCGGACTCGGCGGTGGCCGCGGGGTTTGCCGTGACCGCGGTTGACGCGTTTGGCGACCTCGATCTCCATCCATCGGTACGAGCCGTATCGCTGCCGCGCGACCTTGGCGTCCCCTTCAGCGCGGACGCGGCGGCACGCGCCGCGGGCGACCTTTCTGCCGAGGCTGTTGTTTATCTGGCCAATTTCGAGAATGAGCCTGACGCTGTACGGACGCTCGCCGCCGGCCGGACGCTGTGGGGCAATCCTCCGGCCGTCCTGCGCCGCGTCCGGGATCCGCGGCTGGTCATGACGGCATTTCGTGAACACGGGATTCGCGCGCCCGCGATCAGGTTGAACGAGAACGATCCGAACGGCCAGAACGATCCGAACGATTCGAACGACCCGAACGGTCCGAGGGATTGGCTCGTCAAGCCTTTTGCCTCCGGAGGAGGCCGCGGCGTGCGGTTATGGAAGGGCGGTCGAGTGCCTGCCGACTGCTACCTGCAGGAGCATGTCCGGGGCGTTCCGGCGTCCGTGGTGTTCGTGTCGGCAGGCGGTGTTGCCCTGCCGATGTGCATTTCACGGCAGCTGATCGGCGACACGGCATTCGGAGCCGACCGGTATCGATATTGCGGAAACATCCTCGCCCCCGCGGGAGACCCCGTATTCGATCATGACGAGACGCTGGCGAATCGCGCCTGTGCCATCGCGTCGGCAGCGACGGCTTCCTTCGGCCTCGTCGGCGTCAATGGCGTCGACTTCATCGCCGCCGGCGGTGAGGCGTACCCGGTTGAAGTGAATCCGCGGTGGTCCGGTTCGATGGAACTGGCCGAGCGCGCCTGCCGGCGGTCGATCTTCGGCATGCACGCGGAGGCATGCGCCCGCGGGCGCCTGCCGGCGTTCGATCTGCGGTGGTCGCGGCGGGTGGTGGCGCGCGCGGTGGGGAAGGCGATTCTCTTTGCGCGTGAGCCGGTGACGATGGGCGATACCCGGACGTGGCTCGCGGATGCGACGGTCCGTGACGTGCCGCAGCCCGGAGAGCGGATTGCCGCCGGCCGTCCAATCTGCACGATCTTCGCGGAGGCCGCCGATGATGCTGGCTGTTATGGCGCGCTGGTGCGTCGTGCGGAGCGGATCTATTCGAGTCTTGCGGCGGGCGTGCGGCTGGAATGACGCCGGACGTCGTGGTAGGGTACGCGCGCTCCATGGAGATCAAATAGATGCGGGAAATGATTCGCGGTTCGGCGTGTGCGCTCGTCATGGCCGGATGCGTGTGGGCCCTCGACGTGTCGGCGCAGCAGCCCAATGGCGGTGCGGCGATTCCGACGCCCGCCGGCGTCGAGAGCAGCAAGCTCCCCGACGGCACTCTCATGCTCACCGACGCCAGAGGCATGACGCTGTACACCTACCTGAAGGACACGCCGCAGCAGTCCAACTGCAACGATGGGTGCGCGGCGCAGTGGCCGCCGGTTGTGGCGACCGGCGCGACTCCGAGCGACGCCTGGACCGTGATTACGCGGACCGACGGGTCGAAGCAGTGGGCCTACCGGGGAAAGCCGCTTTACGGCTGGATCAAGGACGCGCGGCCGGGAGATCTCACGGGTGAAGGTGTCGCCAACGGCGCCTGGAAGATTGCCGTGGTCGACGCGCCGCCAAACCTCGTCAAGGTGCATCTCGCGCACGTCGCGACCACCTACCAGGGCGCGCCGGGCCAGCAGGGACCTCTGGCCATCGCGCTTGCCGAGGCAAAGATTGCCGCGCAGCACGCGGCGCTGGCGGCGAAGACACCCGACAACCTGGAGGCGATGAAGATGCACGCCGGCCACGTCATCCATGCCGTCGACCCCGGGGTCGAGCGGACCGGGCCCGGTCTTGGTTTCGGCGTCAGGCCTGCGGCGGCCGGCGTCGTGGAGCACATTCAGTTGGCGGCCAAAGTGCCGAACGTTCCAGTCGCCGTCCTGACGCTGGCGTCCCACGTCCTCGCATCGACCAACAACACCCTGCGGAGGTGTGACGAGATCGTGGCCGTGGCGCAGCGAATCCGGGCGGCGGCGACCGCAGCGGACGCCTCTGCGGACGTGGCGCACCTCAACGCGCTGGCACTACAGCTCACATCGGGGCTCGATGTGAACAAGGACGGCCAGATCGGCTGGCAGACGGGCGAGGGCGGTCTCGTGCAGGCGCAGGCGCAGATGCAGCTGATATTGAAGGGCGAAGGCGGCTAAACAATGATGACAACGACACACCGCGCAGCCCTGGGACTTTTCTGTGCCGTGGTACTGAGCGCGTGCGGCGGCTCCCGGCAACCCCAGAGTCAGGCTGCAGAAGGGCAGGGCGTGCAGGCGCTCGACGCGCAGGGCGCGCCGATCTACCGCGTCGATCCCTTCTGGCCGAAGCCGCTCCCCAACAAGTGGAGCATGCAGCAGATCGTCGACATTGCCGTCGACAGGGACGATCACGTCTGGATCATCAATCGTCCGGTCGACGCCAGGCCGGACGAAGTTGGCGCAGGCGTCAACCCGCCGCGGCAGGAATGCTGCGTCGTCGGGCCCGTCATCCTCGAGTTCGATCCCGAGGGCAACGTCCTGAATGCGTGGGGCGGACCTGACTACCACCCCGGCTGGCCGGGGCGGCTGCAGACGATGGGGGTCGATCGCGACCGGAATATCTACGTCTCAGGGACGACGCCCGGTGACAGCATCATCAAGTTTTCACCCGACGGGAAGTTCCTGTGGGACTTCGGGCACCGCGGACCGAAAGTGCCGGCCAACCAGGTGAAGATGAACAACCAGCAGACCGAGATCTTCCCGCCCGGCATCGGCGCGTTCGAGCTCGACGAGGATGCGCGCGAGATCTACATCACCGACGGCTTCCTGAACAAACGCGTGCTGGTCTACGACCTGGACACGGCTGCGTTCAAGCGCGGGTGGGGCGGCCACGGCATGCCGCTCGGCGAGATCACGAACGAGCCGACGGCCCCGTATAAGTGGACCGGAGGCCCTCCGCCTGACCAGGCCGACTTCGCCCCCGCGCTCCACTGCGTGCACAAGTCGAGGGACGGGTTCGTCTACGTCTGCGAGCGCGGCATGAACCGCATCCAGGTGTTCACGACAGAGGGCAAGTGGGTCAAGGACTTCCAGGTGGCGCCGAATACGCCGGCGCGCGGCGAGGGGTGCGGCGGCATCTGGCACATGACGAGCCCGCCGTGCGGCACGGTCTATAACCTGGCACTGTCACGAGACCCGGACCAGAAATACGTCTTCGCGGCCGACGGCACCAACAATCGCGTGTGGATCATCGATCGGCAGGACGGCCGGACGCTCGGTTCCTTTGGCGGCAACGGCCGCTACGCCGGCCAGCTCCACTGGATCGACGCAATCAAGGTGGACTCGAAGGGGAACATCTACACCGGCGAGGTCGAGGACGGCAAACGAGTCCAGAAATTCGTTCCTGTGCTGAACTAAACAAGGCACAAGTCACAAAGCACAAGATCCAAGTCACAACAGAACGCTTTCGGTTGTGACTTGAGCCTTGTGACTTGAGCCTTGTGCCTTGTGCCTTCCTCTAGAAATCGTACCTGACGCCGAACTTGAAGATCCGCGGCTGAAGCACTGTCGTCGGCTGCAGCCAGGTCGTGCCGTAGGTGGCCGACTGGCCCAGAACGGCGTCGGTGTTGGTGATGTTGTAGATGTCGAAGTTGGCGTCCAGCGTCGCTCCGGCGAACTGGAAGATCTTGCTGAAGCGAAGATCCAGCTGGTTCCGGCGGTCGCCGAGCAGCGTGCCGCTGTCGATCACGTTAATCGTCCTCGAGCCGCCGCCGCTCGGCGCGCGGCCCAGCGCGGCGGTGACGTCGGCGACGGAATAAATGACGCCGGCCTGCACGGCCGGACCGGGCAAGCTCAGGAAGCTGGAGCTGAGCCTGATGTCCTGCCACGGAATCGTGTAGACCGCGATCATCTTGTAGTTCGGCGCCCAGTTCGTGGTGGTGTCGCACAGTTCGATTGGCGTGAGGCCGCCACCCACGAGCACGGTCGCGGTCTCGGGCAGCGCCGCCTGCAGGTCACACGTGTCCTGCGAGGTGCGCCCGATCGAGACGCCGCCGGCGGTCGTGAAGCTGCCGGCGCCGCGCCAGTTCAGCGCGACATCCATCCCGTTGAAGTGCTCCGTGCGCTTCGCGAAGTTGTCGGTGAACGTGACGTAGTTGGTCACGGTGTTGAACGCTTTGCCGTTCTGCAGTACCGGGTTGATTTCAACCGACGTGAGCTGCTGTCCGGAGGTCGGCAGCCGCGAGTCAGCCGGGACCGTCACCTTGTAGCGCGCGTAGTCGGCCGCGACGGTTTCGGGATTGTCGGTCGCCGTGAAGTTGCCGTAGATGCGCCGGTAGTAGCCGACGTCCATGGACACGCGGGGCATCAACTCGTGCTGCACGCTGGCGACGAACTCCCAGTTGTACGGACGCACGTGCCAGCCAATCAGCGTTCCCGGATCGCGCGTCGTATTCGGCGTGACGAAATTGCCGAGAAGCGTGCTCGACCACGGACCGCACTGTCCGTTCGCCGCCGGGTTCATCAGGTCGCAGGCGGGGACGCGGGTATCAATCGTGGCGCCGGTGATCGTCCTGGTGATGCTGGTGGCGATGAAGTTGGCCGGCGCCTGGCTGGTCGCGGTCTGCGCCCCGTCCTGCGCGACGCCGCGCGTCGCGCTGAACTTCACCGCCGTCTTGCCGGTGCCGAACAGATCGTACGACGCGCCGAGCCGCGGATTGAGATCCTTCCAGTTGACGACGTTGTCGTTCCCCGGAATCACCGTCACCGGGCGGTTCGGCGTGAACCGGGTCGGCGACAGCGTGTAATCCTCGTACGACTGTTTCGTCATGTTCAGCCGCAGCGCGCCCTGGAGCGTCAACCGGTCCAGCGTCCACTGGTCCTGCGCGAAGATGCCGAGGTCGTAGTCGAGATTGACCTGGTATTCGCCGGCCGGCGTGAACATCGTGATCTGGTTCATCACGAATCCCTGGGTTCGGTACTGAATATCGTTCGAGAAGTTGACCGCGTCGTTGACGATGAAGAAGTGCTGCATGTCCATGCCGACTTTCGCCGAATGGGTGCCGGTCACGTAGCTCATCACGGCGCGTTCTGCCTGGATCGTCGAGTTGTAGGGTGAGCTGACCGCCCCGGCGCGGCCGTAGGTGATCGGGGCGAGATTGCGGCCCTGGAACACGACGCCTCCCTGCTCCACGATCCGGACCGGACCCATCGTCTCGCCCTTCATGAAGCCTTCGATCGGGAACTGCCGCCAGCCGTTGTGGATGTGGCTGTGGCCGGCTTCGAAGAGGAGCCGGTTGGTCGGCGTGTAGTTCCAGGTCGCCGTCGCCATCCATTGCGGGAAGGGCGTGTAGGTATAGGCCTCAGGCGACGTGGCGCTGGTGACGCCGTTCCAGTGCTGGAACACACGCGTCTGCCGGTCGATGAAGCCAGCCACCCGCATCTTCGACGTGAGCGCCGCGGTACCGCGAGTCGTCACGTCCCAGGTCGGCTGATTGTCGTTGCTCCGCTTGCCCAGATCATCGGCGCGTATCCAGGCGGTTGGGTCGATCGGATAGTAGCCGCCGGCGGAGAAGTTGTCGTTGCGCTGTTTGCGCACCGTGGAGAAGAACCAGACGCGGTCGCGCATGATCGGCCCGCCGAGGGCGGCGTTCGCGTCGTAGAGCGCCTTGATGCGCGGGGCGCTCCGCAGGCCCATGCCGATCAGGCGCTCGGTGAGGTTGTCGCTCTGCAGGTCGGGCCCCGATCCGTTCACGTAGATCGTGCCGCTGAACGTATTGCCGCCTGACCGTGGCACGCCGTTGCTGACGACGCCGTTGGTCGCCGCCTCCCCGGTCTGGCCCGACACCTGGATGTCGACCTGGTCGAACAGCAGCGGCGAGAAAATCAATCCGGACCGGCCGGCCTGCCCCGTGCTGTTGCCGGCGCGAAGGCCGTCGACGAGCTGCAGCTCGTCACCCGCCCGTCCGCCGTGCGACACGAGCTGGTTCCCCTTGGGCGAGCCGGCGGTGCCGCCAACGTCCTGCGTGCTGGTCATGTTGACGCCGACCGTCATCTGCGCCAGCTGATACATCGTGCCGCCGTTCGGAATGGCGCGGATGACTTCTGGCGTGACCGAGCGCGCGATGCCTGCGCTCCGCAGGTCGACCGTGGGCGATTCGCCCGAGACGGTAATCGTTTCCTCCAGCGCGCCGACGTTCAGTTCTACGTTGATCGTGGCGGTGAAGTTGGCGGGTAGCTGGATGCCTTCGCGCTTCACGGTGTTGAAGCCCGGCAGCGTAAAGGTCACGCTGTAGGTGCCGACCGGCAGGTTGATGACGGTATATTGCCCGGAGCCGTCAGCGACGGCCGTCCGGACCTTTTCGATCAACGCCGGACTCGCGACTTCGACCGTGACTCCTGGAAGCACTGCACCCGACGTATCCCGGACCGCCCCGGCGATGGTGCCGAGTTGCTGCGCATACGTCGCCGCCGGCACCGCCAGCAGCACGACAAGAACCGCTGCCACCCGTTTTGCAGTCTGCATACGTTTTCTCCCTCGCCCCGTAGAAACCCGCGACGCCGCCGCTTTCAACGATCCCGTCAGTCCTTCCAGGCGTTGCTGGCTGCCCGGAGCTTCCCGCCGTTCGCCGGCTGCTCGCTCAGCTCGATGCGGCCGTAGGTCGGGTCGTTCACATTCGCCAGAATCCCGCCCGTGAACGCGCTCGGCGCGCCCGGGTCGCTCACCATCAGACCGCGCGCCCGGAGCTGGCCGACCGTGGTCTTGATGTCGTTGGTTTCCATCCCGAAGTGGGTGACCTGGCCGTCAGGCCGCTCGGTGCTGGCCTGCAGCTCCAGGAACGTATCCCGGCTCACCTGGATGTATGCCGACATCCCATTGGGGTTGCGGACGACCTCATTGAAGCCCAGTTTCTCCTGGTAGAACTTCAGCGCGGCCGGCAGATCCTTCACGCTGATGCCGACGTGATTCAGCCGAAGGTTCGGCCGCGGGCTCTGTGCGACGGCCGACTGGATGCCCGTTCCCACCAGGATGCCGACGACGAATACAACAGCAGTGCGCATGAACAACTCCCTTCAGTTTGTTAGGCCAGCCGCGGGAACAGCTTCAGCGCGTTATCGCGCTCGATGCCGCGGCGCACGCCATTATCCAGCTTGAGGCCCGCCAGCAGCTTCACGTCGTGCGCGAGCGGAAAGCGGTTGTAGTCGGTGCCGAACACGATGTGCGACGCCGGCACCAGCTTCATCAGCGCCTCGAGGTTCACCGGCGAGAACGCCTGCGCACCCTCGAAGTAGAACGTGCGGAACTCAGCCTCGATGCCGCGCGGGAAGAAGCCTTTAAGCTTGTCCGGGCCCATTCCCGTCCAGCCCTCGAACTGGGCGATACGGTGGATGATCATCGGCGCGACGCCGCCGCCGTGCGAGAAGATGAACCGCACGCCAGGGAACTCGCGGCTGACACCGCTCACCATCAGGCTCAAGATCGTGCGGGCGGTGTTCACCGGCCATTCCAGCCAGGCGCTGCTCAGTCCGGTTCCATTCTCGTAGGACATCGTCCGGGTGGTGCAGCACTGATCGTCGTTCGGGTGCACATAGACGATGCCGTTGCGGCGGTTCAGCTCGCTCCAGAGCGGCTTGAACTTCGCGTCGCCGAGCCAGGCCCCTTCGTAGCTCGTGCCGATCCCGACGCCATCGACTTTGAGCGTGTCGTAGGCGTACTCCACTTCCTTCAGAGCCCCGTCCACGTCGAGCATCGGCAGCGCCGCGAACAGCCCGAACTTGCCCTTGTGATCGCCGACGACCTTAGTGCCCCAGTCATTCAGCTTGCGGGCATACGCGCGTCCCGCCTCGCCAGGCTGGACCCCGGAGGCGGTGAGGTTGGCCATACCGATGCCGACGCCCGACGTCCCCATTTCGTCGAGCGTGCCCTCCACCGTCCATCGCTGATTGCCTCCCTGGCGGCCGGTGACCGCCGCCGGCGGGTCGAAGTGGTGGTGAAAATCAACCAACCCCTGTCCCGGAGTCGAGCCGGCGCGCTGCGCCAGCCCCGCAGCGGGTGCCAGCGCGCTCGCGCCGGCGGCCGCCACCGTTCCGATGAACGCGCGGCGGGAGAAGCCTGAGTCGTCTGTCATGTTTCTCTCCGCCGGGTCCGCGAAGCGGACCCGGCTCAGTTTCAGAAGTCCCAGCGGATCCCGAACTTGACGATCCGCCCCTGGATGATCGACGTCGGCCGCAACCATGACCCGCCGTTCACGCCGGAGTACGCGGCGGTATAGCCAAGTGCTGCGTCCGAGTTGAATGCGTTATAGACATCGATGTTCGCATCGAGGCTGTTGGCGCCGATCCGGAAGATGCGGCTGAAGCGGAGGTCGAACTGGTTCAGCCGATCGCCGAGGGTCGTGTCCGGAACCATCACGTTGACCGTCTTCTGCCCGGCCGCGCCCGCGCTGAATGGACGTCCGAGCGCCGTGGCCATCTGGGCGCCGGTGTAGATGACGCCGGCCTGAACCGACGTGCCGGGGCGGCTGTAAAAGTTGCCGCTGATGCGGATGTTCCACGGGAACTCGTAGACCGCGAGCATCTTGTACTGCGGCCCCCAGGCCGACACGTTGTGGCAGTACTCCAGCGGGTTGCTGGCGAGCGCCTCGGGCACCTTGTCCACCACCTCGCAGTTGTCGGTCATCGTCTGGCCGAACGTGACGCCGCCCTGCAGCGTGGTGCCGCCGGCGAGACGCGCGTTGGTCGAGACGTCGAACCCCTGCCAGTGCTCCTGCTGTTTGCCGTAATCGGATGACAGCGTGATCACCTCGGTGGTGGTGTTAAAGGGCAGGCCGGTGCGCAGCACCGGATTGATATCGAACACGGTGAGTGACGAGCCGGCGTTCTCCAATCGGCGGTCGTCGGGCACCGCGACCGTGTACCTCGTGAAGTCCGCGGCGGTATTTGCAGTGTTGTCGGTGACCAGGAACCCGCCGTAGATGCGGCGGTAGTACATCATCTCCACCGACCAGCGCGGCATCAGCTCGTGCTGCACGCCGCCGGACACTTCCCAGTTCGAGGGACGCACGTTCCAGCCGTACAGCCCCTTCCGATCCTGCACGGCGATGGCTCGCAGATCGCCGAACCCCGCCGTCAGCCACGGACCGCATTCGCCGTTGGCCTGCGGATTCGCCAGCTCGCAGTCCGCCACGCCGTTCAACCGGCGCGGGTCGCCGACAGCATAGGTCGTCTCGTTGACGGTCCTGGCGGTGCTGGTGACGAGCGCGTTGGCGGGATGCAGCGTCGTGGCGGTGTTCACACCTTCCTGCGCGGATCCGCGGCCGGCCGACGCCTTGAAGGCCGTCTTGCCGGTGCCGAACAGGTCGTACGACACGCCGACGCGTGGATTGACGTCCTTCCATGACAGGACGTCGGTCTGCGGAAACGACAGCGGGGCTGCGCTGAGATAGCGCGAGGGCCACGGCGTCGTGTACGCCTCGTTCGATTCCTTCTGGAACTCGATGCGCAGCGCGCCGTTCACGGTCAACCGGTTCATCGTCCAGCGATCCTGGCCGTAGAGGCCGACGTTGTAGTCCAGCTTGTAGCGGCGCTCGCCCTGCGGCGCGAAGATCGTCACCTGATTCAGCACGTAGTTCGTCGTGCGGTACTGGTAATCGTCGGAGTAGTTGGTCGTCTTGTCGACCTTGTGGCCGCCCTGGAAGTCCATTCCGACCTTCGCGTTGTGGGTACCGGTCGCGTAGGTCATGGCCGCGCGGCCGGTGTAGATGCGCTGCGGCGACTGGGCGGTGATGTTACCGGGCGCCCCGTACGTCATCGGAGGTACCGCCACGCCGCCAAAGGTGCCGCCGGTTTCGACGTTCCTGACGCCGAGCACCTCGCCGGAGCGGGCACGTGTGTTGTTGTCGGCCTTGTGGAACAGGTACCCGGCCTCGAACAGGACGCGGTTGGTCGCCGTATACGTCCAGGTCGCCTGGGCGAAATAGCGCGGCCAGTCGATCCGCGGCGTCGCCTCCGCCGACAGGTTCGCGGCGATCGTGTAATACGTGAACCACTTGTGCTGATAGTCGTAGAAGTTGGTCAGGCGCATCTTCGGGGTGAGCGCGTAGGTCAGCCGCGTCGTCGCATCCCAGAGGTACTGGTAGTCGACCATCGGGTTGTTCAAGTCGGCCTCGCGGACGCGCGCCCGCGCATCGACGGGGAAGTAATGGCCGGCGATGTAGGTCGAATTCGCCGTGTAACGGCCCGTGCCCCAGAACCAGATGCGATCACGCTTGATCGGCCCACCGATCCCGCCGTTGATGTCAAAGAGCTGTTTGGCGCCCCCCGTGCGTGTCAGACCCCACGGTTCGATGTCCGACAGGTTCGGCGTCGTCGCCGACAACCGGTCCGTCAGGTTGCTGCTTTGGAGCGACGTTGCCGAGCCGTCCATCAGGAACGTTCCTGAGAACACATTGCCGCCCGCGCGGGTCAGCGCGTTGGTCTGCACGCCCAGCGTCGGCGCGTCTCCGGATTGTCCGGACAAAACGACGTCGACCTGATCCCAGAGGAGCGGTGACAGCGCGAAGCCAGTGCGGCCCGAACTGCTCATCAGATTGCCGACTTTCACGCCGTCCAGCATCTGGACTTCGTCGCCGGGGCGGCCGCCGTGCGCACTGAGCTGCGGGCCCGGGCTGAGGACGTTCGTCCCGCCAACATCCTGCGTGCCTGACAGGACCACGCCGGTATACATGGCCGCGAGGTTATACATGGTGCGGCCGTTCGGCACGGCGCGGATCACCTCGGCGGTCACGGTCCGCGTCGTCGTCGAACTCTGAATGTCGACGACTGGCGCCTCGCCGCTCACGGTGATCGTTTCTTCGACCTGCCCGACGCGCATGTCCGCGTTGACGGGCGCCGTAAAGCTTGCGGAGATCTCGATGCCCTCGCGCCTGACGGTGTTGAAGCCGGGCAGCGTAAAGGTGGCGACGTAGGTGCCCACCGGCAGCGCAGGCACGGTGTACTGGCCCGCCCCGTCGGTGACGGTGGTGCGGACCTTCTCGATCAGCGCCGGACTCGTCACTTCGACCGTGACGCCGGGCAGGACGGCGCCGGACGTGTCTCTTACGACGCCGGCGATGGTGCCCAATCCCTGTGCACCGCTGGACGTGGGCGCGGCGATGAAAACGAGCGCGACCAGTACGGCTGTTGCGGCTCCTCGCATTGCTATGTCTCCCAATTCACTTCGATTTTCTCGTTCGGGTGTGGCCGACCCTGGGCCGGGCGCGATCATCCGTCCCGGTCGCCTGATCGTCAAGTGAAAACGGGCTTGCCCTGAGCGAGCGACGGGAGTCGAAAGGGTTGACCCGAGGGGGCCTGCACGGTAAGGTCTGCCGTCATGAATCCTTCCCGCCGCGAAGTGTTGATGTCACTGGCGATCGGAACGACAGGAGTGTTTCTTGATGCGCCCGGCGTGTTCGGGCAGGGGGCCGCGCCACGGACTGGTGCCGCGGCGCGCGGCCGCGTCGATGTGCATTTTCACCTCGGGGGCAACGCAGGCTTCGGCGGCGGCGGCAACACCGGCGCGGTGTCCGCGGCGGCCCGCGCGTCGGTCGAAGACCTTGACCGCGCCGGCACCGCGGCCGGCATCATCTCCTCCTCCTCGTCTGGCGCCGGCACGGGAAGCCTCGACCAGCGCAACCGGCAGGCGCGGGAGTTCAACGACACAGCCGCGAAGTGGGTATCGGATCACCCGACGCGCTTCGGCCTCTGGACGAGGCTCCCGCTGACGGACGTCGATGCCAGTCTCAAGGAGATCGCCTACGGCTACGACCAGCTCAAGGCCGACGGGATCGGCCTCGTCACCAGTTACGAAGATGCGTGGCTTGGCGATCCCAGGCTGAAGCCGGTGTACGAAGAGCTCAATCGCCGCAAGGCCGTCGTCTACGTGCATCCGAACGATGCCGCGTGCTGCGGCGGCCCGAATCTGCTCACCTACGAGAAGCAGCATCCGCCGGTCGGAGGGTCGTGGCTCGAGTACCCGATGAACACCGCGCGGACGATTTTCAGCTTGATGCTGGGCGGGACGATCCGTCAGTTCCCGGACATCCGGTTCATCTTCTCGCACGGCGGGGGAGTGTCACCGCTGCTGCTATCGCGCATCGAGAATTTCGCCAACTGGGATTCCGTGGGTCCGCCGAAGCTGAAGGAGCTGTTCCCCGACGGTCTGTCGAACGAATTCCGGAAGCTGTATTTCGAGGTGGCACAGGCGTTCTCGAAGGTGAACATGGACGCGCTGATGGCCGTCGTGCCCTCGTCACACATCCTCTACGGGAGCGACTATCCGGTGTTCCCGGCTGACAACAGCGCCAAGGGACTCGAGAAGCTGGACCTGCCTGCCAACCTTCGCCGGGCGATCGATCGCGACAACCTGGCGGCGCTGCTGCCGAAGTGGAAGGCCTGACGACTACGGGACGTTCTTCATGAACGTGACCGTCCCGAAATTGACGAACGGTTCTCCGCCGATGGAGATCTGCTGACGCAGCATGAACATGACCGGTGAACGGGTATCGAGCGTCCCGCGGAGCGCGACGTTCGTGTCCTTGACCTTCATCACCGGCTCTTCCCAGAAATAGGTGTAGTAGCCGCCCGGATCGCCGCCGACCGGTCCCATCCGGATGTGCCGGAAGCCGCGGCTGTCGCTTTCGACCCAGACGAGATACTTGCGGTTCACATCGTAGGTAAGCTGCAGCGTCGCCGTGTACGGGCCATCCGGCCCTTTCAAGTCGAACCTACCTTCGTAGTAGCAGCCGCCGACGTGGCGCAGGGTGAGCGTGCCTGACACGTCACCTTCCTTGCTAAGCGGCGACTCGGGCGCGACCCATTCCACGCCCCATGTGCCGACGAAATAGTCGGGATCGAGCAGCTCCTCCTGATTGCTGGGGCCCGCCCGTTTGGTCTGTTTCCGCGTCTCGGCGATCGCCTCTTTCTGTGCGGGGGTCAGACACTCGGCGGTCGGGCGGTCGGACGAAAAGGTGGCGACGTACTGCGCCTCGGATGATCTGACGGATGCGACGAGGGCGAATGCGGCAGCAAAGACGAGGACCGACTTGTTCATGGGAATCATCCGTTACTTCGCGCAGGCGGCATCGAGCATCTGGAACGACATCGTGTTGATGCGCGGCTGTTTTGGATCCTTGATCAAGATCCCCCGCACGGCCATCTTGTGTC
>Ga0134127_10001780_pt1 | contig 15815 bp, 16 predicted proteins | sample KB31753_FD_96459 | JGI IMG/M metagenome (GOLD analysis project Ga0134127, IMG submission 96459) | Terrestrial soil microbial communities with excess Nitrogen fertilizer from Kellogg Biological Station, Michigan, USA - KB3-175-3 | ecosystem: Environmental > Terrestrial > Soil > Unclassified ...
GCCTCAATTGGAAGCAATGCGACTATCGTTGCTGGAGTCGTGATCGGGGAAGGTGCATTAGTGGGTGCGGGAGCGGTGGTCACTCGCGATGTGCCTGATTATGCGATCGTCGCGGGCGTGCCGGCGCGAGTGATTGGCGACGTTCGACCGGTTGAATGAGATTCAAAGAGCGTGGTAAACGGCCCTTTCTGACTGAGCATCTTTTGCGGTCATTCCGACTGCTGACTACTGGCTACTGACTACTGTTTCAATGATCAAGATTGGCGTCATCGGCTACGGCTACTGGGGACCAAACCTCGTGCGGAATTTTATGGAGGCACCGGGTTCCACGGTCGTGGCTGTTTGCGACCTGCGTTCTGAGCGCCTCGCCCAACTACAGGTCCGTTATCCTTCGATCAGAATCGGCAATGCTACCAGCGAACTCTTCGACGCTTCCGAGATTGACGCGATTGTGATTGCCACTCCGGTCTCTTCGCATTTTGATTTGGCGCTCGCCGCCCTTCACGCAGGCAAACATGTCCTTGTCGAAAAACCGCTGGCCGCAAATTCCGAACAGGCGATCCGGTTGATCGAAGAAGCTGCGAACCGTAAGCGCGTGCTGATGGTCGATCATACGTTTGTCTACACAGGAGCAGTGCGGAAAATTCGAGAGTTGATTACAAGCAACGAACTCGGCGAGATCTACTACTACGATGCTGTCCGGGTTAACCTTGGGCTCTTTCAACACGACGTAAACGTGATCTGGGACCTGGCAATTCACGACCTCTCGATCATGGATTACGTTCTACCTTCGCGGGCTGTGGCCGTTTCCGCAACCGGGATCAGTAATATTCCGGGTCAGCCTGAAAATGTCGCCTACATCACGCTCTTCTTTGGGAATCCACAAATTGCCCATGTCCACGTCAACTGGCTGACGCCTGTAAAAGTTCGGCACACATTAATCGGCGGCAGCGAGAAAATGATTCTCTACGACGACCTTGAGCCCAGTGAGAAGGTGAAGATCTACGACAAGGGAGTGCGCGTTTCGCAGAGCCCTGAAGATGTTTACGAGATGCTCGTTAGTTATCGTTCGGGAGACATGTGGGCGCCCCGTTTGGATTCCACTGAAGCTTTGTACACTGAAGCCGTGCATTTCATCGACTGCATCGAAAACAACAAGAAACCCGAAACTGACGGAGCGGCGGGACTACGCCTTGTCCGTATCGTGGAAGCAGCAGAACGATCACTCAGGGCGCGCGGAGAATTGGTGGAGATTGTCTAAGCATAGGAGCTTGCCCGTGCGGCCCGTGTGATTGCTGGTTCTACCAGCGACAATATGAGTATGGTTCCTTATCTCGACTTAAAGGCCCAGTACCTAACAATCAAAGATGATATCGACGCGGCCATCAAGGACGTAGTCGAGAGCTGTCATTTTGTTCTTGGTGAACATGTCGCAGCGTTTGAATCGGACTTTGCCGCTTATTGTCAGACGAGACACGCCATTGGAGTGAATTCTGGCACAAGTGCTCTCCATCTTGCCTTGCTTGCTGTTGGAGTCACAGCGGGCGACGAGGTGATCACGGTGAGCGACACGTTCGTAGCCACTGCTGCTGCGATCCGCTACACCGGCGCCAGGCCGATCCTCGTCGAGATAGATCCTAGTTCGTGCACGATGGATCCGAACAAGCTTGAAGGCGCCATCACGCCGCGCACAAAAGTCATCATGCCCGTGCATCTCTACGGCGGGTGTGCTGACATGGATCCCATTCTGGAGATCGCCAGGCGTCACAAACTGATCGTGATTGAGGATGCCGCCCAGGCCCACGGCGCTGAATACAAGGGACGGCGCGCCGGCAGTATGAGTGACCTCGCATGTTTTAGTTTCTATCCCGGCAAGAATCTGGGAGCGTTTGGCGAAGGTGGAGCTGTTGTGACCAATAACGCCGACTATGCTGCCACCATCGGACGCCTGCGCGACCACGGCCAGAGTCAGAAGTACTATCACGCCGAGGTTGGCTACAACTACCGCATGGAAGGAATTCAGGGGGCGGTTCTGCGCGTGAAACTTCGACACCTGGATGATTGGACGGCTGCACGTCGAAGGCATGCAGATGAGTATCGTAAACGTCTCGAAGGTTCCGGTGTGCGCTGGCTTGAGCCAGTTCCTGAGGGGCGTTCGGCTTGGCACATCTTTCCCGTTTTTACACCGCGACGCGATGAGTTGTCAGAACATCTCACAGTTCGCGGCATTGGCAACGGTATTCACTACCCAATTCCAGTTCATCTGCAGCGCGGCTATTCCGATCTGGGTTACAAGATCGGTGATTTCCCTCTGACTGAGCAGTCGTGCAGCGAAGAGCTTTCGCTGCCGATGTATGCAGAACTTACCGAAGAACATCTACAGCAAGTGGTGGAAGCGATTCATGAATTTCGCCACGAGCCTGCCGTCACCGACACTGACGCCGTTCGCGCTCACTCGTAGCTTTCCTGAACGATGCGCATCTGGATCGATCTTGCTAACTCGCCGCACGTCCCTTTCTTTCGCGCCCTCACAGATGAGTTCACCCGGCGCGGCCACGACATCGAAGTAACAGCACGCGGGTTTGCCGAGACGGTGCCACTCGCCCGGGCGGCAGGTTTCAGCCCGACCGTGATCGGCGCTCATGGCGGGAGGGAGTTGGCAGGGAAGGCCGGCAATTTGTTTCAGCGTGCCTGGTCGCTGCGTTCGTGGGCGACTGGGCGATCGTTCGACCTGGCTGTCAGTCACAATTCATATTCGCAGATTCTCGCCGCGCGTGGTCTCGGTTTGCGAAGCATCACGTTGATGGACTACGAGCATCAGCCAGCCAACCACCTCGCGTTTCGACTCGCTTCGCGAGTCATAGTGCCGCGTGCTTTTCCAGAAGAGCAACTGGTGCGTTATGGAGCAAACGAGACGAAAGTCCGACGCTACGATGGCATCAAGGAAGATGTTTACCTTTCAGACTTTCAGGCGGATTCTGGTTTCAACGCGAAGTTGAATGCGCTGGGGATCACTCATGAAGATGTAATTGTCGTGGTTCGTCCACCTGCTCGCGATGCGCTCTACCACCGATTCGAGAACGAGTTGTTCTCTGCACTGCTGGAACGACTGGCCTCGCAGCCGGAGGTTGCTGTGGTGTTTCTGCCGCGGAACGCAGAGCAGCGCGCAACGTATGGAGCGCGTGCGGGCAGCAGGTTCATCATTCCGGAACGGGCGCTCGATGGATCGAACCTAATTGCAGCGAGTGATTTGGTCGTGAGCGCAGGGGGGACAATGAATCGCGAGGCTGCGGCCTTGGGCGTCCCGGCAGCAACGATCTATGCTGGCGCCTGGGCGGCGATTGATGAGCAACTGGTGAGGGAAGGAAGGCTGCTGAGAATTTCTTCGCGAGAGGAACTCATTAGTTTGAGGTTGGAAAAGAAAAGTCCAACACCTATGCGAGGAGCCACAAACGTGAAAGCGAACGTGGCGGATTTAATTCTGGAAAGTTGAGTGGGAGCAGTCACCGCCAAGGCGAAAAGACCCAGAGTGCAGAGAGAAAAAGCGAACTAAACAAACGGAGATAGAAGCTGCCGTCTAAAAAATCTGCTACGACTAAGTGATGAAAGCGGAACTAATAAACAGACGAGGAGTTGAGCCGAGCACAGTGCGCGTTCCCGGGCGAGCGCCGCGTTGGGTCATTCCCACCGTCAAATCCGCGATGGTCGTGGCTGACATTGTTGTTACCGCTTCCGCGTTCGCAGGGGCTTTCTATCTACGTGAGTCGAGCCATCTTTGGGACTCGGTTGCCGGCGCAGGCTTTGTCTGGAGTTCACGCTTTGGGCCTTATGGGGTTTTGCTTCCTTTCGTCATCATTACGCGCCTGCTGACACTGCGTTACTACGATCTGTACCGGCTACGCGGCGAGTTTTCATTCGTTGAGGACGCGGTAAGTCTGTTCAAATCGACCGCGATCGGCTCTTTGCTGATTGTCGCCGCGGCATTCCTCTATCGTGGCGGTTTCGCATATCGCTCGTTCTCATATTCCCGTTCGGTGTTTCTTGTCGATTTTCTCCTAGCGTTCGCCGGTATTGTTTTGATCAGACTCCTGGTGCGCGGCGCTCAGACAGTTGCGCGTAGCCGCGGCATCAACCTAATTCCGACTCTCGTGGTCGGGCGCGGGCCCGAAGCGACGTTGTGCATTAAGGAAATGCGAGAAAGACCCGCGCTCGGCTATCGCGTGATCGGGGTTGTGGAGAACTTGCCAACGAAGAGTGCCGGACCAGACGAGTTTGAGGGCGTGCCCGTCGTCGGAGATCTCAAGGGCCTTCCGGAAGCGATTCGCGATGCCGGCGCCAACGAAGTGATCATTGCTGACCCGCGCGTGGATGGCGACGCCTTGTTTGATGTGATGATGCGCTGCGGCCGGCGCCGTGGGGTTGAGTTTCGCATCGCACCCAATCTGTTCAACTGCTTGCCGCGTAAAACGGAGATTGATCAAATCGGCGCGCTCCCGATGATCCGACTGTTCCGCGAGCCGCTTTCGAGTTCGGCACGTCTGCTGAAACGAACCTCGGATCTGTTGATTGCGACGCTTGCGCTCGTATTAGCGGCGCCACTCTGGCTGCTGATCGCGTTACTCATCAAACTCGGATCGCCTGGCCCGGTCTTCTATGCGCAGGAACGTGTCGGCATGGATGGCCGGATGTTTCTTTGTTACAAGTTTCGCACGATGCATCTCGGCGCTGATAGCAAGATGCATCGCGAGTATCAGAAACAGTTCATCGCCGGCAGCGCCGAGGCCAACCTGGGCGATGGCGACCGGCCGGTTTACAAGTTTCAGAGCGATTCGCGCGTGACTCGGGTTGGTCGCTGGTTGCGACGAGCGAGTCTTGATGAAGTGCCGCAGCTGTTCAATGTGTTGCGAGGCGACATGAGCGTCGTTGGCCCGCGTCCGCCGATTCCTTACGAGGTGGAACACTACGAACTCTGGCATCGCAAGCGACTGGACATGAAACCCGGACTCACGGGGCTTTGGCAGGTATCCGGCCGCAATCGTTTGCCCTTTGAAGAGATGGTCAAGCTGGATCTTTACTACATTGAGAACTGGTCGTTGTTGCTGGATCTGAAAATCATCATGCGTACGCTCCTCGTGATCGTTCGCGGAGATGGTTACTAATTGTGGAGGTTGCTATGTCGCACGAGAATGTCGAGATTGTTCGCGGAATCTATGAGTCTTTCGGCAGAGGCGATGTCCCCTCCGTGCTGGGACAAATGCATTCGAGCATAGAGTGGAATGAAGCGGAGAATTTTATCTATGCCGACGGCAATCCATATGTTGGGCCTCAGGCGGTGTTAGAAGGAGTGTTCATGCGCCTCGGCACGGATTGGGAAGGATTCAGTGTCACGCCGGAGGAGTGGCTTGACGCAGGCAATCGCCTGGTGGTGATGGGCCTATATCAGGGCACGCACAGGGGAACGGGAAAGACGGTACGTGCGCAGTTCGCCCACGTTTGGAGTTTGAAAGAAGGACGCGTCGTGCGGTTTCAGCAGTATACCGACACAAAACAGTTTGCCGACGCGATTGCTCAATAGGTTTTTGGTCTTAGGCCTTTGGTCTTTGGGTGGCATTCCATCCGGCACCGAACACTAAACATTGAAGAGCAAAGATCGAAGACCCAAAGCCTAAGACCAAAGGCCCAATAGGTACACAACACATTTATAAGAATGCTCGAGTGGTTTTCTTAAACTGTGTTGGAGCATGACTTACGTCAGATGATTGAATTGAGACGAGAGCAATCAGCGGACAAAAGCGGTCCATCAAACAACATCTCTTTGATCTTGGCTGCCTTTTTAGGTTAGGCTCTTCCTTCCTGCCCCCATTCAGGTGAATCCCCGACATGAAAACCCTCGCGGAATGCGCTGAGCATTCCCGAAAACCGTTTGAAGGAGCGAAAGTATGAGCACTAATGGGATCAAGAACCGTCGACCTTTTATCCTCGTTTGTGTCCTGGCGGCACTTTTCGCGGTAACACCGCTGGTTTCCGGGCAGGTTTCCACCACCCAGACACCCGTTCGTAGTACCAATGTTCAGTCCATTCCAAATGGATCCAAACTAAAGTTCAAAGGTGTGGTGATCAGCCAAGAAGGCGACACGATGACTGTTCGCGATCGGAATCGCACTGACTATCACGTCGCCATAGATGGCCGGACCAGCATCAAGACCAATGGCGGTTTCCTGCGCAGCGGCAAGCGTTATGCTGCGAGCGAACTCCTTCGTGGCCTGATTGTCGAGGTTGAAGGAAAAGGTGATCAGCAGGGACGCCTCCTGGCAGAGAAGATTCGTTTCAATGAGTCAGACATGCGTGCTGCAATTACTTCCGATACGCGGGTGACTCCCGTTGAAGAGAACCAGCAACGGATGGCCGGTCAGATGGATGAGCTCTATGCGGTGGCCGCCGAAGCCCGGCAGGAAGTGGCCAGGGTTGATGAGCGCGTCACTCAGCTGGATGAATACGACGTGGGAGAGTCTGTCTCGGTAACTTTCAGAACTAACAGCGCAGTCCTTTCGCCGACGGCCAAAGAGCAACTCGACACGCTCGCGTCAAAAGCAAACGAGGCGCGAGGCTATGTGATTGAAGTCGCCGGTCATACAGATTCCACAGGTAGCGAAGCAAAGAACTTCCGGCTCAGCCGCCAGCGCGCTGACGCCGTGATTCAATACCTTGCGGTGCAGCACAAGATTCCGCTGCGTCGTTTTGTGGCTCCCATGGGTTACGGAAAGACTGAAGCGGTCGCGGAAAACACCACTGCGGCAGGCCGCGCGCAGAACCGGCGCGTGGAAGTGAAGATGATGATGAACCGTGGATTGACCAAGCAGCCGACAACCACGTCCACGGCAGCGAGACCGTAGTTAAGGAGCAGATTGCCCTTAGGGGCATTAATAGAGTCCGCGAAGCAGATGGAATTCCATCAGTTTCGCGGGCTTTTTTCCTGTTAGACTGCCCTCATGTCCATCATTTTCCACATTTCGCAACCTCAACGCTGGAAAGACGCGCAGTCATCCGGGCGCTATCAGCCCGAGCAGTTTGTTGCTGATGGATTCATTCACTGCTCAACGCCTGAACAAGTCATTCAAGTTGCCAACGCTCGCTTTCGAGGCCGGACAGACTTGCTTCTCCTCACGATTGATACCGATAAGGTTGGCCCGGAGATTCGTTACGAGAACTTAGAAGGGGGCAGTCAACTCTTTCCGCACATCTACGGTGAGTTAAATCTTGACGCTGTGACAGAGATCTCAGACTTCATTCCGGGATCAGATGGGTACTTCTCAATTCCATAGGCGCGACGTTTCAACAAAACCACACAAAACCGCACGAAGCAACACGAACCAGTTCTCATCTTCGACCTCACTGACCGACTCGACTGCTTCTTTGAAACGCACCACAACCACCCTGCTACAATGCGATGCCATGACTTCTGAGCAAGGATTCGACGTTGCCGTGATCGGCTCGGGTGTGTTTGGCGCCTGGACGTCTTACCAGTTGATCCGCGGCGGAGCCAAAGTTGTTTTGGTGGATGCGTATGGACCGGGAAACAGCCTCGCCAGCTCAGGTGGTGAATCGCGAATTATTCGCATGGGCTACGGAGCAGATCTCATCTACACGCAGATGGCACAGCGCTCACTTGTCCAATGGAAGGAGCTATTAGGATCATCGGGTCTATTCCAGCCGACTGGAGTCTTATGGCTGGCACGAGAGAAGGATGCCTATTGCGAAGCGATATTCGAAACACTCACGCGTTCGAAAGTTCCTTGCGAAAAACTGAATCGTGACCAGCTTGTTCGAAGGTATCCGCAGCTTGAGTTTGGACAAGTGGCGTGGGGAATCCTTGAGCTCGGGAGTGGTGTTTTGCTAGCGCGTCGCGCAGTGCAAGCAGTTGTCGAAAGGGTTCAGGAGAATGGCGGAACCTATCTGGGCGAACAAGTGTTGCCGCTGGAAGTAATGACGAATCAGGAAGGTCTTGACCAGAACCCTGGTGCAGGGTTCCTGAATCAGGGGACCCCCAAATTGAGTTTGTTGGAGACTGCAGCAGGTCGGAAAATTCGGGCGGATGCATTCGTATTTGCCTGTGGACCGTGGTTGCCCAAGCTCTTTCCCAGCTTGCTGGCTGATCTAATTCACGTGACCCGCCAGGAGGTATTTTTCTTCGGCACGCCGGCGGGAGACGATTGGTTTGGTCCTGACAAACTTCCGGCTTGGATCGACTTCAACGATTTGATCTACGGTCTCCCAAACCTTGATAACCGCGGCGTCAAGATCGCGATTGACGAACATGGGCCGGAGTTTGATCCAGACAGCGGCGAACGCATTGTTTCAAGTGAAAGTGCGGCTGCGGTTCGTAGATTTCTTAGTCGTCGGATTCCAGCGCTGGCTAATGCTCCGGTTGTGGAGACGCGTGTGTGCCAGTATGAAAACACTTCAAACGGTGATTTCCTGATTGACCGCCACCCCGCATTCGAGAATGTTTGGATAGCCGGAGGCGGCTCAGGTCACGGATTCAAACATGGCCCAGCTGTGGGCGAGCATGTGGCAGCTTTGCTTGCGGGTAAAGCTACAGTTGAACCAAGGTTCTCATTGCGAACAAAAGATAAGGTGCAGCAAAGGAAAGTGTACTGAGGATGTTCACGAGTTTTGCCCGCGCCACATTATTCGATTTCATGAACCTTAGTTCTCCGGTTTGGTGTTGTTTCGTGTGATTGGTGGATCGTAGCTTCTAACCATGACAACGATCCACGAAATAACACTAAACGACGCGAGCCAGGTTTGCTCCTTCCACCGCGCGACTGCTTTGAACGAGGCAAACATCCCGTCGCTATCGCTCAAGGATCTGTGGTGATGGATGCGATCCTAACCACTCCAGCAACTTACAAATCATCGCGACTCTACCCAAGAAAAACGATCCACCAAATCAGGTGACTTGGTGGATCGTTTCTAATTCCAGACTGACTAAGTGCGGACGGAGATCAATACGCTGTTCGCGTGACCTCCGTTCCGCGATGTTAATGCGGTGACGTCTTAGCCGCCACAATATTCGAGTAGGCCGAGTTGCCTGAGCCGTTGAACGCGCGCACCCGATAACGATAGCGCGTGTTGCTTGCGAGGCCGGTATCGGGGTAGGTCGTTGCATTTGCCCCAACCTGCGCGATTTCCACGAAGTTGCTGCAATTCTGACCTGTGCAACGTTCTATCTTGAACCCAGTCTCGTCATTCGAATTGTCCGACCACGCCAGGTTTATCTGCGACGCAGAAATAGGCGTAGCAGCAAGGTTACTGGGCGGGTTGGGCACCGGCTCCGGTGTTGGTGTTGGAGTCGGCGTGGGTGTCGGCGTAGGCGTCGGTGTTGGCGTTGGAGTTGGTGTGGGCGTCGGAGTTGGCGAACCACCACAACCCGGGAACTTGAACGAACCAATCCTCGTGCGCCACGCAAAGCTGGTAGTCGTCGCATAGTATTCCGTCGTGTACCAGAATGTGCAGTCGTCAACTGGATCAATCGTCATGTCGCTATAGTCGCCCCAACGGCCGTTGGTTCCAGTCTGACTGCCCGTACCCGCAAACAGAGTTACTTCCGCTTGCGGGAGTGTATTGACGGCATCAGTCGCCAGTCTCCCCGCGTAGCGAATTTGCGGATTGATCGTGCTGCTGGAAGCGCTATAACCAACAGCGATATTTCCCTGCTGATCCATCGCCGCTGATCCCATCCAGCGATGTGTCGTATCGGGCTGATAGGTTCCCTGTTGGGCCACGGTGACGGGCCCGCTCGTTACGTTGCGCAATTCGAACCAGCGCGGCGCAGCAGTCGTTCCCGACTGGACCGTGAAGTTGCCGACAGTCGCTTCATGCCCGTCAGAGAAGAAGCGAGTGGCCAGGCGGAACATTAAGCGGTCGCCGATCGGATCCAGAAGCGAGGTTGTTCCGGCCTGAGGAATGCCTCCCGACCGAATAGAGAACCCCGCCGATGCAGGACTCGCGAACAATGTAAATGTTGAATTGTTTGGAGTGGCGAAATCCACGTGGAAGTGAAAGACGCGAAAACTACCGCCGCCCGGAAATTCAACGAACGACGCCGGAGCTCCCACAGGCGGCAGAATTGATCCGTCCAGATCCGCTGGAAGGTAGGTTTCTTCTCCCGACCCACCAGTGATTCCGGTGGTAATGAATGTCGCGGGTTGTCCAGCCAACATCTTCGCGCGATCGAAGGCGAAGGGTTGCGGACCGAGGAACGCAGTTCCTGATGAGTTGAAGACGTTCATGGCCATGTAATAGCCGTCTGGCCAGACGCTCAGGTGCGGGTAATCGAAGAAGTTCGAACCGAGATGAAACCCGTACCGGTTATAGCTGCCGGTCGCATCGCTTGTGGTTGAGACCGCGATGCATTCATCAGTTGGAATACTAGCACCGGCAAACTGACTGACCACCCAACGATTTGCGAGTTGGTCGTAAAGCACCACGGGGTCGCCATCGCCCGCAGTCTCGCAAGGGCCGCCAAAGCCGGACCAAATGGTCTGAATCCCTACCGGCCCCAAAACCGAAGCACCGGTGGTTTTGTTAAAGACCTGGTAGCCTTCGTTAACAATCTGTACGTACTGCGTTGCGCCAACCTCACCATTGGTATCTGGCGGGGCGCAGTTGCAAGCCACGCCGGGAAATCCGATGCCGTTAAAGTTCAGAATGGGGCTCGGCATGTTTGGCATGATGAGACTTGTCAGGCCGCTGAATTGGCTTTGGACCACCGGATCAGGACTGTCTTTGTGATTGTTCGGCAGTTTGCGCCGCGGTGGCGCCTCCCGCTCCGTTTTCAGGACAACGGGCTGAGGCTTCATGTCGCGAAGCGGAATCGAAGTGTCGTTCTGGTAAGAAGCAACGACGGTGATGTCGAACTTTTGATCCTGAACTGGAGCTGTAGGGTAGACAGGAGCTGTTGAGACTTGTGCTGCAGCAAACCACTTAAAGCGGCCGGCTTCACTAATGCGAGGGAGCATTACTATCGCCAGTAGTAAAAGAAGTGAGCCGATTACGATTATGAACCTTCCACGCATATTCATTTCTCCTCCCAGCAATCAGAAAACTACAAAGCGCGTTGAGGACCCGAGCGGGCCACGTCGCCCTCGGGTGAGCAAAGCTAATGCAGTTGAATTTAGGTGTCGGGCGTGAGAAGAAACCCCACGTTTAGGCGAACGCTAACACATGTAACCACAACGGGCAAGACAGCGCGAAGCCTTTGGTCCCGGAATCCGTTGACCCTGTCGAGAGCAGGTGATCTTAGTTCGAGTTTGACGAAGGAGTACCGGCACCAATCTCAGGGGAAACTTCCGCCAGCCGCCGCTCGAGGAACCTGCGTTCGCTCTCATTTGTGACCAATTCAAGCGCGCGCTCGTAGCTTTTCGCGGCCTGTTTGTTGGACCCAACCCGGCGGTGTAAATCGGCCCGTGCAGCATGCAGCAAATGATAATCGTCGAGATCTCCCTCAGCAGCGAGTGCATTAATAAGTTCTAGGGCCGGCTCGGGACCATCCACCATTGCGACTGCGACAGCGCGATTTAGAGAAACTATTGGCGACGGCTCGAGACGCTCTAGTTGATCGTAAAGCTGAACGATTCGCGGCCAGTCAGTATCCGATGAATGCCTCGCCTTGCAGTGTTCCGCAGCAATCGCTGCCTGCAAGGCAAACGGACCAACGGCACTGCGCAATGCGTAATCAACAAGCGGCAACGCCTCCGTGATCTGTTTCTGGCTCCACAATTCGCGATCCTGTTCTTCAAGCACAACCAGATCACCGTCGGCGTCGACTCGAGCGTCACGTCGCGAGTCGTGTAATAGCATCAACGCGACGAGTGCCGTTGCTTCGGACGGTGGGTAAGGCGACATCAACATCGTTACCAAACGGCCCAGGCGTATCGCTTCCGAAGAGAGATCCGTCCTGACGAGCTTTCCGCCTTGCGTTGCCACGTAACCTTCGTTAAAGATCAAATAGATCACCGTAAGCACAGCATCAAGCCTGGCAGGCAGCTCGTTGGTGTCGGGAACCGCGTAGGGAATCCCGGCGTCGCGTATTTTGCGTTTTGCGCGCACAAGCCTTTGGGCCATCGTTGCCGGGGGGACCAGAAAGGCGCGCGCGATTTCGTCTGTTTCAAGTCCGCCGAGAGTGCGCAGTGTCAACGCGACCTGAGCTTCGGGTGCAAGGGCAGGGTGGCAGCAAGTGAAGATTAGTCGCAGCCGATCGTCGGGAATTTCGTCAGTATCGTAGTTAGGCTCTTCGACCGTCTTTATCAAACCCGACGCAACATAGGACTCAACTTTTTCCTGGAAACGGTTTTGCCGACGAATGCGGTCAATAGCTTTGTGGCGGGCTGTCTGAATGATCCAGGCTGGCGGGGAATCGGGTATCCCTGTCTCGGGCCACTGGTCCACTGCAGCAGCAAACGCTTCCTGGGCCGCTTCTTCTGCGATGTCGAAGTCGCCGAAAGAACGGATCAGGGTGGCAACGATCCTGCCCCAATCGGAGCTGTAGACCGCATCGACCGCGGCGTTAGCTGCTGTTTGCATGGCTCATGTTAAATATTTCCCGGCAGAGTGTCGATCTGACCTTGGCTCGTTCGACTTAACGGTGAAAGACCAAAAAACTGCATGCATTACCGATCGGATTGATCCGGTCCAGTAAATATCAAGGGAGGTAGAAGGCCGATGAAGTACATGTGGCTCGTTTATCTTGATGAACAGGCGATGACCGACGCCGAGCGAGAGCACTGTTATGTCGAATCAGCACAACTCGCCCAGAATCTCAGCTCAACCGGCAAGTATCTCGACGCCAGCCCGTTGCACCCGGTTGCTACGGCAACCAGCGTGCGCGTTCGCTCAGGCAAGCGACTCGTAACTGATGGCCCATTCGCGGAAACGCGTGAACAGCTTGGCGGTTACTACCTCATCGAGGCCAAGGATCTCGATGAAGCCATCGGCATAGCGGAACGAGTTCCACCGGCGAAATTTGGAACCGTCGAAATTCGCCCGGTAATGGAGATCGGTGGTTTGCCTGGGCAGTGAATCTTCGCAAGAAAGTTCTGCGAGATGTCGATTGCGGCAGTTCTCATTCGACTTATGAGTAGAGAGAGAAATCTCAAACAAGTTCAGATCAAAGGAGAAAAGTACGATGAGATTCATGGTTATTGTTAAGGCCGACAAAGAGTCGGAAGCAGGCGTAATGCCTACAGAGAAAATGCTCGCCGACATGGGAAAGTACAACGAAGAGTTGGTGAAGGCTGGTGTCATGCTTGCGGGCGAGGGTCTGCATCCGACATCGAAAGGTGCGCGGGTAAGATTTTCAGGTGGAAAGCCCACGGTGATTGACGGACCTTTTGCGGAAACCAAAGAGCTGGTTGCCGGCTATTGGATGTGGCAGGTCAACTCAAGAGAAGAGGCGATTGAATGGCTCAAGCGCGCGCCGTTTGATAACGACACCGAGGTGGAGATTCGTCAGGTGTTTGAGGCAGAGGACTTCGGCGCCGAATTCACCCCTGAACTACGACAGCAGGAAGAGAGACTCCGCGCCGAGATCGAAGCGAAGGCTAAGTCCGCAAGCTAATATTGCTGATGAAGGAGAAGGGTCTGTGACTATTCTGAAGGGCATCGGAGCAATCCTCGCGGGCATGATCTTTATCGTGGTTACGCATGCCGGAACAGATTTTGTCTTGGAGTCGCTTGGCATATTTACGCCGCCGAGCCAGGGATTTCACACAACGTGGATGGTTGTAACCGCGACGATCTATCGCTGTTTCTATTCGGTAGTCGGCGGTTACATTACGGCGGCGTTAGCGCCAACTCGGCCAATGCTCCATGCGGTGATCCTGGGGTTGATTGGACTGGTGGTGGGCTCGATTGCAGCAATTGTCACAATACCGATGGGAATCGCGCCTGCGTGGTATCCAATCGCGCTCGCGTTGTTGGCGCTGCCCTGCACATGGCTGGGCGGCAAGTTGAGAACTAAATGACGAGCTATCAATCAAACTAAACCGCCAGTCGCAAACGCGCCAAGTTCGCAAAGACTAGCAAACCGCGAAAGCAGCTTAAATACACACAACGTGCCCTATTGAGTTTTTTGACATTCTTCGCGCCTTTGCGACTTGGAGCAGATCTAAACAAAAACTTAACGACGCTGTCGATTTCGTTTGGTCTCGTTCGACTTATAAGCAAGAGGGAAAGTAACTCAGATCAATAAGAGCAAAATCAAAAGGAGACATCATGTCAAAGATTACGCCGTTCCTGTGGTACGACAACAACGCCGAAGAAGCCGCGAACTTTTATCTGACGGTCTTTGAGAATTCCAAGATCAATAAGACGACGCGCTACGACGACGAGAGTTCGAAGGCCGCTGGTAGACCAGCGGGATCGGTGATGACGATTGAATTCGAACTCGATGGGCAGAAGTTTGTCGCGATTAACGGCGGACCGCACTTCAAATTCACGGAGGCCGTGTCGTTTGTGATCGAATGCGAGAACCAGGAGAAGGTGGATTACTTCTGGGAGAAGCTTTCAGCGGGCGGGGGGCAGGAGTCGCAGTGCGGTTGGCTAAAGGACAAGTTTGGATTGTCATGGCAAGTCGTTCCCACGACTCTTGGCGAGCTCTTCCAGGGAGGTTCTGAAAGCTCGAAACGCGTCATGCATGCGATGCTTCAGATGAAGAAGTTGGACATCAACGTTTTGACCCGAGCGGCTGCGGGGAAATAATCTCGGGCATGTGAGCAGAACGTGAGCGATAGCTGACAAGATTCACTCACTCAAGTAACAGGAGAGGCTTAAATATGAAATTCATGCTGCTGATTCACCACGTGGAGGCGATAGACGAGAACGACCGGGCGGATCTGTTGCAGGAGTCCATCCAGCTCGCGAATCAGCTTCATGAGAAGCGACAGTACCTGGACGCCGCGCCGCTGCAATCGGTGTCGATGACGACAAGCGTCAAAGTTCGCGACGGAAAACGGATTGTTACCGATGGGCCATTTGCTGAGACCCGGGAACAAGTTGGTGGCTATTTTCTAGTGGACGCCCGCGACCAGGAGGAAGCGATCGAGATTGCCGGCCGGATTCCCGGAGCGCGGATTGGTACCGTTGAAGTCAGACCTGTTCGAATAGTCGAAGGTCTCCCTGAGATGTAGATTTCACGCGGGCTTCTTTGCGAAGCCGCTTGACCAGGAGCCAGTACTCATGAAAAAAGGAACTTCCGCAGCCACAGTGAAGACTGTAGACGACTATCTTGCATCGCTTCCGGACGATGTGAGAACTACGCTGGAGAAGATTCGTAGGGCAATCAAGGCTGCCGCGCCAAAGGCGTCTGAAGGGATTAGCTATCAGATGCCGATGTACAAACAGAACGGAATGGTGATCGGTTTCGCAGCTTTCAAGAACCACTGCAGCATCTTCCCGGGTGTAAATGCGATAGTGAATCACAAGGACGAGTTGAAGGGTTATGAAACGTCGAAAGGGACCGTTCGCTTCCCCATCGGAAAACCGTTACCAGCTGCACTGGTGAAGAAATTCGTCAAAGAGCGCATTGCCGAGAATGAAGCCAATATGAAGAAGAAAGGTAAGAACTAAGCCTGCGCTTTTGTAGACATCTGGAGGAGAGTGATGGACACCGCTAATCAAAATGAATTGATATCGAAGGGGCGACTTTGGGCCGGGCGAATCATCGGCGGGCTTCCGGCAATGTTGCTAATCGTCGATGCGGTTATGAAATTCATCAAGCCGGCGCCAGTGGTCGAAACAACAGTGAAGCTTGGATA
>Ga0134127_10001781_pt1 | contig 15811 bp, 13 predicted proteins | sample KB31753_FD_96459 | JGI IMG/M metagenome (GOLD analysis project Ga0134127, IMG submission 96459) | Terrestrial soil microbial communities with excess Nitrogen fertilizer from Kellogg Biological Station, Michigan, USA - KB3-175-3 | ecosystem: Environmental > Terrestrial > Soil > Unclassified ...
CCGCCTTCAAGAGACGCGCGCACTCCACGACGAGCGCCGGGGACAGCGAGAGCGGAGCCGGCGCCACCGCGGGCTCGGACGCGTCACTCGGCGAGGCTGCCGCCGCGGAATCGGGCGGCGTCGGCTCCGCCGGGGCCGCGACCGGCATGGGATCGGCCGCCGCCGGGGCCATCACCTCAGCCCCTTCCTGGACCTCGGGGATCGGCTCCGTCAGGGCGGATTCTTCCTCCACCGGCGCGGGCATCGAGAGGCGGCGCGGGGTGACCGCGTTGACCTCGGACACCGACGTCTCCAGGCGAGAGGGCGCCGGCTCGGCGGACGGCGAGCCCATCGACGGCGCCTCGGATGCGGGCGCGACGGGTGCGGTCGAAGCGAGAGGCGGCTCTCCGGAGGGGCCCGCGTCAAGGAGCGAGGTCTGCTCCGGCGCCGGCCGCTCTCCTTCCGCGCGGCGGGACGGCCAGGTCGCGCGGGGCGTCTCGACGACGGGGCGGGGCGGCGGGGTCGCGAACGGGCTCGAGCCGGCGGGCCGCGCGCCGCGCGCCCGGTGCTCGAGCACGCGCTCCTCCGCGCTGAAGCTCCGGAGGCCGAAGGGGCGATGGGATGCGCGCCGGGGGGAAGGGCGTCGCGGACGGCCCTCGAGCGCCTGCGCCAGGCCCACAAAGAGCAGGACGCCGGAGACCAGGGCCAGCAACAGCATCAGGATCTCGTCGAGATTCAGGTCGAGCGCTCCTTCGTGAATGCGCCGCGGCCACGTTAGCACGCACCCCCGGTACCTGCCACAGTATTAGCGGGTTGGCCTCCGCCCACCCCGCGGTATCATTGATCCCGAGCTCTTTTCCACCCCTTTCCTCTGGAGGTTCGGATGCGCCGCGTCGCCGTGATCGGAGTCGGCGTCACCAAGTTCGGCAAGCACGATCGCTCGAGCGCGGAGCTCTTCGCCGAGGCTGCCCGCGACGCCATCGTGGACGCGGAGATCGATCCCCGCGCCATCCAGGCGCTCTACTTCGGCAATGTCACCGGGGGGGAGAGCGAGCGCCAGCTGCACATGGGACCGCTCGCCGCCACCCTCCTGGGCCTCCCCACCATCCCCACCACCCGCATCGAGAACGCCTGCGCCACCAGCCACGCGGCGTTCCGCCACGCGGTGATGGAGATCGGCGCGGGGGTGTCGGACGTGGTGCTCGTGGGAGGGGCGGAGCGCATCCTGCACGTGCCCACCGACCACGCCACCGAGTTCTTCGCGTACTGCTCGGACGCCGCCTACGAGCAACCCACCGGCCTCACCTTTCCCGGCGTCTTCGCCCTCATCGCGCGGGCCCACATGGACAAGTACGGGACCACCGAGGAGCAGATGGCGCACGTGGCGGTGAAGAATCACCGCCACGGGGTGCACAATCCCAAGGCGCAGTTCCGGAAGGAGATCAGCGTCGAGACCGTCATGAAGAGCGCCTACGTCGCGGATCCGCTCAAGCTCTTCGATTGCTGTCCCTTCACCGACGGCGGGGCGGCGGTGATCCTGGCGTCCGAGAAGGTGGCGCGGAATCACCGGCGGGCGGTCTGGGTGCTCGGAACGCATGCCGCCACCGACACCATGTTCATGGCCGAGAAGCGGGATCTGGCCCGGGTGGCCGCCACCGAGCGCGCGGCGGCGGGCGCCTACATGCAGGCCGGGCGGGGGCCCGGCGACGTGGACGTGGTCGAGCTCCACGACTGCTTCACCATCGCCGAGATCGTGGCCACCGAGGGTCTGGGCTTCTTCGAGCCGGGCACGGGCGGCATGGCGGCCGAGAAGGGCTGGACCAGCATCGGCGGCAAGATCCCGATCAACCCCTCGGGCGGGCTCAAGTCCAAGGGCCATCCCATCGGGGCCACCGGCGCCGCCCAGATCGCCGAGATCGTCACCCAGCTCCGCGGCGAGGCGGGGCCGCGGCAGGTCGAGGGCGCCCGGACCGGGCTCACTCACACCCTTGGCGGGAATACCGCCACCGTGCTCGTGAGCTTGTTCGGCCGTGACTGACGAGGTGGTGACGCTGCAGCGCTTCTTCGCGGAAGTGCGCGCCGGCCGGCTCACCGGCATCCGATGCCGGGAATGCGGCGAGCTCGCCATCCCGCCCAAGGAGCTCTGCGCGACCTGCGGCAAGCACGCATGGGACACCGTCCCCCTCAAGGGCGACGGCACGGTGGCCTCCTACACGGTGATCCGGGTCGCGCCCCGCGGGCACACGGGCGAGACACCCTATGCGGTGGCAGTGGTGCAGCTCTCCGAGGGCGTCTCGCTCCTGGGCCGGGTGGTGGAGGTTCCGCTCGACTCCCTGCGCGCCGGCCTTCCCGTCCGCTTCCGCCCCGTCGTCGTGGGAGAACAGACCATGGTCGGCTTCGGTCCCGCCTGAGCGCCACGATGCCACTCCTCGAGGGAAAGGTCGCAGTGGTGACGGGCGCGGGCAGCGGCATCGGCCGCTCGGTGGCGCTGGGGCTGGCGGGAGCCGGCGCGCGGGTGGTGGTGAACGACTATGGCGTCAGCGTCGACGGCCGCGAGCCCTCGAGCGCCCCCGCGGAGGCGGTGGTGCGCGAGATCGTGGCCGCGGGCGGGCAAGCGGTGGCCAGCGCCGACAGCGTGGCCACCATGGCGGGCGGGCGCGCCATCGTGGACCGGGCGCTCTCCACCTACGGCGATCTCAACATCGCGGTGTGCTGCGCGGGAATTCTCAAGGAGCGCATGATCTTCAACATGAGCGAGGAGGAGTGGGACTCGGTGGTGGCGGTCCACCTCAAGGGCCACTTCACCGTGATGCAGCCCGCCACGCGCCACATGCGGGAGAAGCGCCAGGGGCGCATCATCACCTTCACCTCCGCGGCCGGTCTCGAGGGCAGCCCGGGGCAGCCCAACTACTCGGCGGCCAAGGAGGGCATCGTGGGGCTCACGCGCTCCACCGCGCTCGCCATGGCGAAGTACGGCGTCACGGTGAACTCGATCTCGCCCACCGCCGACACCCGCATGACCCAGCGGTTGCCCGACGAGCGCCGCGGCGCCGCCACCGCCACGCCCCCGGAGGCCATCGCGCCGGTGGTGGTATTCCTCGCCAGCGACCGCGCCGCGCACATCACCGGCCAGGTGATCGGGGTGCGGGGCAACGAGGTCACGATCTTCTCGCATCCCGCGGCGCTGCGCACCGCCACGCGAGCGGAGGGGTGGACGGCGGAAGCGCTGGGAGACGTCTACGATCGCGCGCTGGGTCAGGATCGCCTGCGACGGCTGGACGCGATGAAGATTCCCTGGCCGCCTACCAGTTGAGAATGCCGAAGCGGACGTAGCCGACCAGCTGCCAGCCGATCCCCGCCAGGAAGGCCACGAATCCGAGCGTGCAGAGGCCCCGCCAGAGACCCGAGCGCGGGCTCTGCTGGGACGCGTCCTGGGTGAAGGACCACCAGGCGCCAGCCAGGAGCAGGATGCCGGCACCCAGCAGGGTGACGATCCACCCCGCCATGACGGCCTCGGTGAAGAGCTTGTCCAGGAAGATGGTCGGGCTATAACGCTCGAACACGTTGACTCTCCTCTCTCAGCGCCGCGCCGCGGTCGCGAGCACGGCATTGCCGGCAACGGTGGTGATAAGGGACGCGCCGGGATCGCGCCGCACACCCGCGGGATCGTGTCCCCCGGACACCGCGTCGATGGCGCGCGCGACCATGCGGCGGGTCAGGATGACGCCGCGATCGGTGGTGGCCAGGTGCTCCAGCGCGTGAATGGCGATCGGCCGCTGGCTCACGATGGCTTCCTTGTCTCCGGGCATCCGGTGATGCTCTTCCTCGGTGAGCTCGGCCCAGAGCTTGCCCCCATGACGCGCGCGGGGCGGAAAGACCGGGCGGCCGTCGCGCACGGGCACCCGCAGGAGCGAGTACATCCGGGTATGGGTGTCGTCGATGGGCAGGATCCAGCCGATATGCCGCGCTCGCTCGAAGCCTTCCCCGGGGCTGCCGGCGGCCACGCTGGGGACGATCCGGATATTCGGCAGGAGGATCTCGGTCACGCGGCGGAAGAGATGGCCGTCCGGGAGCTCGCGGTCCTGCGTCGAGCGCATGCCCGCCTCGGCTTCCTCCCAGCTCACCTGCGGCCGGAGATTCATGGCGTCGGAGAACTGGCCCCCGCTGAACACGGAGTGCAGCACCGCGACGTGGAAGGGATCCATCACGTTCTCGTAGATCTGGAGCCAGTTGCACTCGATGATCTCGCCGCCCCCCAGGCCATAGCTGGTCCCGTCGGGAACCACGACCCCCTCCCCGTCCTCGATCAGGTCATAGCGCGGCAGGACGGGTATGCGGTCGAGCGGCCCGAGATAGGCAAAGACGAGCCCGTGGTACTCGCGGCAGGGATACCAGGGCTGCCGCACCCGGTCGCGATAGGTGCTCTCGGCAGGCTCGCAGGGCTGCTCCAGGCAGCGCCCCTCGGGGTCGAAGAGCCATCCGTGATAGCAGCACCGGATACCCTCGGCCTCGACGCGGCCATACTCCAGCGAGGTGCCCCGGTGACAGCAATGGGTATCCAGGAGCCCGGGCCGGCCGCGCCCGTCCCGGAAGAGCACCAGATCCTCGCCCAGGACGCGGATGGGACGGGGCAGATCCCCCAGATCGGCGGACAATCCGACCGGCTGCCAGTAGCGCCGCAGCATCTCACCGGCCGGCGTTCCGGGCCCGACATGGGTGAGCTGCGCGTTCTCGGTGGGTCGCGGGCGACCGTGTCCGGATTGCATCGCCAGGATGATAGCCGACGAGGGACTCCGGGCCAAGGTCCCGCTTGACTTCCCGGGGCTTTCCCTCCAAAGTGTCGCAAATTCGCCGCCGCCCGCCCATGCCTCGCGTCAAGGATGACGCCAAGGAGGACCCCACCATGGGGACGGAAAAGTCGCAGTCGACCCACAGAGACAGGAACCTTAGCCGGCGCGACGCGCTACGGCTCGGCGGGGTGCTGGCCGCGGGCGCCGCGGTGGCTCCGTACCTGCCCCACGGCCAGGCCCATGCGCAGACGCCCAAGCGGGGCGGCACCGTCAATGTCCGCGCCTGGGACCCGCCCCACTGGGATCCGCATCAGACCATCTCGTACAAGACCCACATCGCCTACTCCTTCACCCATAGCCGACTCCTCAAGTACCGCGCGGGGCCCAGCGTCGCACCAGGCTCCTTCCAGATCGAGGGGGATCTGGCCGAGTCGTGGAGCCAGCCCAACGAGCTGACCTACCTCTTCAAGCTGCGCCGGGGCGTGCGCTTCCACAACAAGCCCCCGGTGAACGGGCGCGAGCTCACCGCGGAGGACGTGGTCTACTCGATCGAGCGGTTCCGCACCGTCAAGGGCAATGCCAACGCCTACATGCTCTCGTCGGTGGACAAGGTGGAGGCGCCGGACCGCTACACCGTCCGGATCACGTTGAAAGAGCCTTACGTCTGGCTCCTCGACATGCTGGCCAACTCGCACGCGGTACCGATCATCGCACGCGAGTGCGTGGACAAGTTCGGCGACCTCAAGCGCCACGAGTCACTGATCGGGAGCGGGCCCTGGATGCTCGACTCGTATCGACCCAATGTCGGCTACACCCTGGTGCGGAATCCGGGCTACTTCGTGGCGGGGCTCCCTTACATCGACCGCGTCGAGGTCTTCGTGGATGAGGACAATGCCTCCCGCATGGCGGCGTTCCTCGCCGGCAAGTACGACCTCGGCTGGGAGTACATGGGGATCATCAACCGGGTGGACTGGGTCCAGATCAAGGACGTGCTCAAGCAGAAGCGTCCGAGGCTCCAGACGGTCGAGTTCACCACGCCGGTGGTGAGCCACATCTCGATGCGCACGGACAAGGCGCCCTACAGCGACGTGCGGGTGCGCCGGGCCATGTCCATGGCCATCGATCGCAAGGGCATCATCGACGCCATCTACGAGGGCGTGGGGGTGGTGAATCCCCCCGTGCCGGCGGCGCTGCGCGATTGGTCCATTCCCATGGACCAGCTCGGCGAGGGGCTGGCCTACTACAAGTACGATCCGGCGGCGGCGAAGAAGCTCCTCGCCGAGGCGGGGGTCCCCAACGGCTTCTCGGCGACGGTGGAGTTCACCACCTACGGGTCCACCATCCTCGTGGACGGCTGCCAGCTCGTCCTCAAGAACCTGAAGGACGTCGGCATCGACGCCAAGCTCGTCACCAAGGAGTACGGCGCCTACATCTCCACCACGTTCTACGGAAAGTTCGACACGCTGGCCTACGGGCCCCAGACCGGCTTCCAGGAGCCGGACAACCACCTGTACGGCCAGTACTACCCGGGCGAGCTGAAGAACCAGAGCCACATCAACGATCCCGTCGTGGCCGACATGCTGATCCGCCAGCGCCGCACCCAGGATCTCGCAAAGCGGCGGGAGATTGTCTACGACATCCAGAAGTACCTCGCCAAGCAGCAGTACTACGTGCAGATCCCCTCTCCCACCCACGTGGCCGTCTGGGACGGCGCGGTGAAGAACTACGCCCCCAATCACGGCTACGACTACGGCGGCCGCCTCATGGCCGCCTGGCTCGATCGGTAACCCACAACCATCGAGGAGATCGAATGCATCGGATCGCCACCACGAGCACGGCCCCGCCCGTGACCCGCCGGCAATGGCTGGGCCTGACTGGAGGCGCGCTCGCCACCGCCGCCGCCGCGACCTCGCTTCCTTCCGCCCCTGGGGACAGGCGCCCAAGCGCGGGGGCACGCTCTCCGTGCGGCTCTGGGACCCGCCCCACTGGGACCCTCAGCTCCAGATCTCGTACAAGACGCATACCGCGCTCACCTTCACGCATAGCCGGCTCGTGAAGCACAAGGCCGGCACCGGCGTCGCGCCCGGCACCTTTCCCATCGAGGGCGACCTCGCCGAGTCCTGGAGCCAGCCCAGCGAGAACACCTACGTGTTCAAGCTCCGGCGCGGGGTGCGGTGGCAGAACAAGCCTCCGGTCAACGGGCGCGAGCTCACCGCCGACGACGTCGTCTATTCGATGGAGCGCTTCCGCACCGTCAAGGGCAATGCCAACGCCTACATGCTCGCCTCGGTGGACAAGGTGGAGGCGCTCGACAAGTACACCGTGCGCTTCACCCTGAAAGAGCCTTTCGTGTGGTTCCTCGACGTGCTCGCCAATCCCATGGCGGCCTGCATCATCGCCAAGGAAGCGGTGGAGAAGTTCGGTGACCTCAAGAAGTGGGAAGCCGTGATCGGCACCGGCCCCTGGATGCTCGATTCCTATCGCCCCAACGTGGGCTTCACCTATGTCCGCCATCCCGGGTACTTCGTGTCCGGACAGCCTTACATCGACAAGGTGGAGGCGGTGGTGGACGAGGACAACGCCTCGCGCATGGCCGCCTTCCTCGGCGGCAAGTACGACCTCGGCTGGGAGAACCCCGGCACCATCAACCGGGTGGACTGGGTGCAGATCAAGGACGTGCTCAAGCAGCGCCGGCCGGGCCTGCGCACCATGGAGTCGCCGTCCAACGTGATGAGCCACATCTACATGCGCACCGACAAGGCGCCCTTCAGCGATGTCCGCGTGCGGCGCGCGATGTCGCTGGCCATCAATCGCCAGGCCTATATCGAGAACACCTTCGAGGGCGTGGGCGCGCTCAACCCGCCCGTGCCCGCCGCGCTCCGGGATTGGGCCATCCCCTTCGATCAGCTCGGGGAGGGCGCCCAGTGGTACAAGCACGATCCCGCCGCGGCCAAGAAGCTCCTGGCCGAGGCCGGCCTGGGCAACGGGTTCTCGGCCACGCTGGACTTCACCACCTACGGCTCCACCGTGCTGGTCGATCAGATGCAGCTCATCCTCAAGGACCTCAAGTCGGTGGGCATCGACGCCAAGCTGAACCAGAAGGAATACGGCGCCTATATCTCCACGACTTTCTACGGCAAGTACGACGCCATGGCCTTCGGGCCCCAGACGCCGTTCCTCGATCCGGACAACTTCCTCTACGGTCAGTACTACCCGGGCGAGACCAAGAACCACGGCCTCATCAATGATCCCGTGGTCGCCGACATGCTCGTCCGGCAGCGGCGCACGCCGGATCCGGCCAAGCGGCGCGAGGTCCTCTTCGACATCCAGCGCTATCTCGCGAAGCAGCAGTACTACGTGCAGATGCCCTCGGGTGTCTACGTCTTCGTCTGGGACGGCGCCGTCAAGAACTACTCCCCCAACCTGGGCTACGACCAGGGCGGCCGTCTCACCGCCGCCTGGCTGGACCGGTAAGCGCCTTCGTGGGCCAAGATCTCAGCCGCCGGGATCTCCTCAAGCTCGGCGGTGGCGCCGCCGCGGCCGGGGCCGCCGGCACCGTGCTCGACCTCGGCGGGCCCGCGTCCGCCGAGGCGCAGACCCCGAAGCGCGGGGGCATCTTCCGCCTGCGCTCCCACGTTCCGCCGGTACACTTCGACCCGCACCAGACCATCGCGTTCTCCACCATGCTCGTGCTGTCCTTCGCCTATAGCCGGCTCGTCAAGGTGAAGGCCGGGCCCTCGGTGGTGCCGGGCACCCAGCCCCTCGAGGGAGACCTCGCGGAATCCTGGAGCCAGCCCAACGACACCACCTATGTCTTCAAGCTGCGCAAGGGCGTGCGCTGGCATCCCAAGCCGCCCGTCAACGGGCGCGAGCTGACCGCCGAGGACGTCAAGTACACCTACGAGCGCTTCCTCACCATCAAGGGCAATGGCAACCGGGGGATTCTCGAGCAGATCGAGCGCGTCGAGGCGCCGGACAAGTACACCGTTCGCTTCATCTTGAAGGAGCCCTATGCCTGGTTCCTCGACGTGCTGGCCTCCACCGCGACGTGGATCATCGCGAAGGAGTCCGTGGAGCTGCACGGCGACCTCAAGAAGCCGGAGTCGGTGATCGGGACGGGACCCTGGATGCTCGAGCGCTACGATCCGGGGACGCGCATCGTCTTCGTGCGGCATCCCGGCTATTTCGTGCCGGGCCTTCCCTACGCCGACGGCGTGGACATCACGCTCGACATCGATCCCGCCTCGGGCCTGGCCTCCTTTCTCGCCGGCAGGTACGACTTCGGGCCGGAGTACGGCATGGTGGTGCGACGCAGCGATCTCGACGTGGTCAAGCAGCGGAAGCCCAAGCTCCAGTCCAAGGACTACATCGTCATCTTCGGTGGCATCACGTGGATGAAGCTCGACCAGGAGCCCTTCAAGGACGTCCGGGTCCGCCGCGCCATCGGAATCGCCAGCAACTGGAGAGAAGTCCTCGAGACCAACGCCTGGTCCCTGGGGCAGGGCGCGCCCAACCTGGCGATTCCCGCCGCGCTCAAGGACTGGGCGCTGCCCCTGGACCAGCTCCCGGCCGACGCCCGGCGCCTCTACGACGGGGATCCCGCCGCGGCCAAGCGGCTCCTCGCCGAGGCAGGGCATCCCGGCGGCCTCAAGATTCCCGTGGACACCACCCCGGGCTATGGGCCGGACTTCATCGACGCCGTACAAGTGACCGCGCGCAACTGGAAATCGGCCGGCATCGAGGTGGACCTCAAGCTCAAGGAATACGGCGCCTTCGTCTCCAGCGCCATATTCGGCAAGTTCGACCGGATGATGACCACGCTGCGCGGCGGCAACAACGATCCCGACGCCTATCTCTTCCGCACCTACGTGCCGGGGCAGCCCCTGAACGCGGGCGGCGTCAACGATCCCAAGCTCACCGAGATGATCCAGCTCCAGCGCCGCACGTTCGACGTGGCCAAGCGGCGGGACATCATCTACGACATCCAGCGTCACGTCGCCCAGCAGGCCTGGGTGCTGTTCGGCCCCTCGGTGAGCGCGGTGGCGGCGTGGGAACCCCACGTCAAGAACTTCGGACCAAATATCGGCCACGACTACGGCGGGCGCCTCATGGCGGCCTGGCTCGATCGCTGAACGACCCTCACGCGAAGGAGACTGACCATGGCAGAGCATGAGAACTCGGTAAGCCGTCGCGACCTCTTGAAGCTGGGCGGAGCGGCCCTGGCGGTGGGCGCCACCGCGCAGGCGCTGGACCTCGGCCGGGCGGCCCCCGCGGAGGCACAGACGCCCAAGCGCGGCGGCACCTTCCGCCTTCGCTCCCACGTCCAGCCGCCGCACTTCGACCCCCACGCCATCCTGGCGTTCTCGACCATGATTCCGCTGTCCTTCGCCTATAGCCGGCTCGTGAAGGTCAAGGCCGGCTCCGGCGTGGTGCCCGGCACCCAGCAGGTCGAGGGCGACCTGGCGGAGTCGTGGAGCCAGCCCACCGAGACCACCTACATCTTCAAGCTCAAGAAGGGCGTGCGCTGGCATCCCAAGCCGCCGGTGAACGGCCGCGAGCTCACCGCGGACGACGTGAAGTTCACCTACGAGCGGTACCTCGCCACCACCAATCCGAACCGGGGCACACTGGAGGCGCTGGACAAGATCGAGGTGGTGGACAAGCACACCGTCAAGTTCACCACCAAGGAGCCGTTCGCCTGGTTCGTGGACGCGCTGGCCTCCACCTCGACCTGGATCGTGGCCAAGGAGTGCGTGGAGAAGTTCGGCGACCTCAAGAAGCCGGAGTCGGTGGTCGGGACGGGCCCCTGGATGCTGGAGCGGTACGACCCGGGCACCCGGCTGTCCTTCGTCCGGAATCCGAACTACTTCGTGTCGGGCCTTCCTTACGTGGACAATGTCGAGATCACCATCGACACCGATCCCGCCTCCGGGTTCGCGGCCTTCCTCGCCGGCAAGTACGACTTCGGACCGGAGTACGGCATGGTGGTGCGCCGGAGCGACCTGGACGTCGCCAAGCAGCGCAAGCCCAAGCTCCAGACCAAGGACTACATCGTGGTGTTCGGCGGCATCACCTGGCCCAAGCTCGACCAGGACCCGTTCAAGGACATCCGCGTCCGGCGCGCCATGGGCATCGCCAGCAATTGGCGAGAAGTCCTCGAGACCAATGCGTGGTCGCTCGGCCACGGCGTGCCCAACACCGCGGTGCCGGCGGCGCTGAAGGACTGGGCGCTGCCGATCGACCAGCTTTCCGCCGACGGCCGGCGCCTCTACGAGCAGGACACCGCGGGGGCCAAGCGCCTCCTCGCCGAGGCGGGCTTCCCCAACGGCATCAAGTTCCCGCTGGAGACCACCCCTGGCTACGGGCCCGACTACGTGGACGCGGTGCAGATCGGGCTCAAGAACTGGAAGGCGGCCGGCATCGATGCCGACCTCAAGATGAAGGAGTACGGCGCCTTCATCTCGAGCACCATCTTCGGCAAGTTCGACAAGGTGGGCTCCGGGCTCTTCGGCGCCTGGACCGATCCCGACAGCTATCTCTACCGCTACTACCTCCCCGGCCAGCCGCTGAACGCCGCCGGAGTGAACGACCCCAAGCTCGCCGACATGATCAGGCTGCAGCGCCGGACCTTCGACGTCGCCAAGCGCAAGGACATCATCTACGACATCCAGCGCTACGTGGCCCAGCAGGCCTATATCCTGTTCGGCCCCTCGGTGAGCGCGATGGCGGCCTGGGAGCCGTATGTGAAGAACTTCGGGCCCAATATCGGCCACGACTACGGCGGGCGCATGATGGCCGCCTGGCTCGACAAGTAAGTGCGAAGCCACCTCATGAAGGTCGTCGCTTGCGACGACCGTAGATCAAATCAGCCCCGAGCGGAGCGAGGGCGAGGGCGCGCAGCGCGGTGAAGAAGTACGTCTTTCGTCGTCTGCTGGTGGCGATCCCGTCGCTCCTTATCGCCTCGTTCATCGTCTTCCTGCTCCCCCGGCTGCTGCCGGGGGACGTGGTCCAGCTCATGCTCGAGGAAAAGGCCTACGGCAAGGACCTCGAGGAGCTGCGGGCCAAGATGGGCCTCAACCGCCCCTTCTACGTTCAGTACTGGGAGTGGCTGGGGAAGGTGGTGCGGGGCGATCTCGGCGAGTCGCTGTGGACCCGCCGGCCCGTGATCGAGGAGCTGGCCCGGCGATTACCGGTGAGCCTCGAGCTGGGATTCCTCGCCCTCATCTTCGCCATCATCATCGCCTTGCCCATCGGCGTGCTGGCCGCCATCCGCCAGGACTCCATCCCCGACTACGTGGCGCGCAGCCTCGCCATTCTCGGGCTCTCCGTGCCGGGGTTCTGGATCGCGACGCTGGTCGTCCTCTTACCCGCCATCTGGTGGGGCTGGAGCCCGCCCATCCAGTTCACGGAGTTCACCAAGGACCGGTGGGCCCATATCGCGCAATTCATCCTCCCCGCCTTCATCCTGGGGGTGGCGTCGGCCGCCGCCATCATGCGCCTCACCCGCGCCATGCTGCTGGAGGTGCTGCGCCAGGACTATGTCCGCACCGCCTGGGCCAAGGGGCTGCGGGAGGGCGTGGTGGTGGCCAAGCACAGCCTCAAGAACGCGGTGATCCCCGTGGTGACCGTGCTCGGCATCCAGATCGCCCAGATCCTCGGCGGCACCGTCATCTTCGAGCAGATCTTCGGCCTGCCCGGCATGGGCCGCTTCCTCTTCGACGCCATCAACCAGCGAGACTACCCGGTGATCCAGGGCGTGAACCTGGTCATCGTCTCGGTGGTGGTCACCATGAATCTCGTGGTGGACGCGATGTACGCCCTGCTCGACCCGCGGATCCGGTACTAGCCCGATGGCGAACCACGTCCAGACCCTTCCCGCCTCCGCCACCCCGCTCAGCCGGCCCGCGCGCCGGCCCGGCTGGCTCGGCGTCCTCTGGACCTTCTGCCGCCGCAAGCCGCTGGGCGCGCTGGGCGGCGTGCTGGTCCTGGTGATGATCCTCATGGCGATCTTCGCGAACTTGATCGCCCCCTACTCCTACGACGAGACCATCCGGGGCGCGCGGATGAAGGCCCCCGGCGCCCAGTTCTGGATGGGCACCGACAATCTCGGCCGGGACATCTTCAGCCGGGTGGTCTACGGCGCCCGGGTCTCGGTCTCGGTGGGCTTCGGCGCCGTGCTCCTCGCCAATTTCCTGGCCGCCACCATCGGCATCACCAGCGGCTACTTCGGCGGAAAGTACGACATCTGCGTACAGCGGGTGGTGGACGCCTGGCAGTCCTTCCCCTTTCTCATCGTGATCCTGTCCATCATGGCGGTGCTGGGCCCCGGCCTCCTGAACGTGATCCTGGCCCTGGGGACGCTGGGCGCGGCCGCCGCGTCGCGGGTCATCCGCGGCGCGACCATCTCGGTGGCGCAGAACCAGTACATCGAGGCGGCGCGCGCGGTGGGCGCCGGGCATTTCCGCATCATGGTCCGCTACATCTTCCCCAACGTCGCCGCCACCATCATCATCCTCGCCACCATCGGGCTCGGCGGCGCCATCCTCGCGGAGTCGGCCCTGTCCTTCCTGGGCTTCGGCGTCCCCCCGCCCTATCCGGCCTGGGGCGCCATGCTCTCCGGCTCCGGGCGCTCCTACATGTACACCGCGCCCTGGATGGCCATCTGGCCGGGGGCGGCGATCTCGCTCGCCGTGTTCGGCTTCAACATGCTGGGCGACGCGCTCCGCGACATCCTCGACCCCCGCCTGCGCGGCGCCGGCGGCGGCCGCCTCCGCTAGCCCACCGCCGCGCCAAATTCACCCGCGCGCTAGCTCAAAAGATGCGATAGCCTCCCTATAAAGGTCATCGCTTGCGATGACCGTAGATCAAGTCCGTAGATCAAAATATCAAGAAATCGACGCACACCCGGACCGGACCGAGGGCAAGCGATGAAGTTCACGTGGTTCAACCTGATGCCGTGGCCCCACCTGCCGGACGACTTCCGCGAGAAGAACCGCTCGGTGTGGGTGGACATCCCCAGCAAGCTCTATGACCCGCGCCAGGGGCACCACGTCTATCACGAGTACATGGACCAGCTCGAGTACGCGGAGTCGCTGGGCTTCGACGGCATCGGGGTGAACGAGCATCACCAGAACGGCTACGGCCTCATGCCGTCGCCGAACATCATCGCCGCCGGCCTCGCCCGCCGCACCTCCAAGGCCGCGCTGTGCGTGATCGGCAACTCCATCGCGCTCTACAATCCGCCCATCCGCGTGGCCGAGGAGTTCGCCATGCTGGACGTGATCTCGGGGGGCCGCCTGGTGGCAGGCTTCCCGGTGGGCACCTCCATGGACACCAACTTCTGCTACGGCCAGATCCCGGCCCTCACCCGCGACAAGTACCGCGAAGCGCACGAGCTGATCATGCGGGCGTGGGCGGAGGACGAGCCCTTCGCCTTCGACGGCAAGTACAACCAGCTGCGCTACGTGAACTGCTGGCCCAAGCCCATCCAGAAGCCGCATCCTCCCGTCTACGTGCCCGGCGGCGGCTCCATCGAGACGTGGGACTTCTGCCTCGACCACGACTACAACTACTCCTACCTCTCCTTCTTCGGCTATCTCCGCGCCAAGCAGCTCATGGAAGGCTACTGGAACCGCGTCGCCGAGCGGGGAAAGGACGCCTCGCCCTATCGCGCCGCCTTCGCCCAGATCATCTGCGTGGCGGAGACCGACGCCCAGGCCGAGGAGCTCTACGCCGAGCACTGCCTCTACTTCTTCAACCGGTGTCTCCACATCTACCCGCCCTTCGCGGATCCGCCCGGCTACCGCACCATCAACACCATCAAGTACGGGGCGCTCTCCCAGCTCCGCCAGGATGCGCAGAAGATCCTCCAGAATCTCACCTGGAAGCAGATCGTGGACGAGCGCTTCGTCATCGCGGGCAGCCCCGAGACCGTGCGCCAGCAGCTCGAGGAGTGCATCAAGGGGCTGCGGGTGGGCCATGTCTTCTGCCTCTTCCACAAGGGCAATATGCCGGACTGGAAGACGCGCTACTCCACCAAGCTCTTCGCCGAGCAGGTCATGCCCAAGCTCCGCGACGTCTGGCCGGAGTGGGCGCACGACGACCGCTGGTGGATCAAGCCCATGGAGGACCGGTTGCGCCCGGGCGGGCTTCCTCCGGTGGGCGGCGGCGAGGCGGTGGGGCCGAGGCGGCCATGAAGGCGAGAACGGTCGAGACGAAGCGAGGGATCCACTGCCGCGTCTTCGAGGCCGGCAGCGGCGCGCCGGTGGTCTTCTTCCACGGCGCGGGCGGGCTTCTTCGCGACAATCCCTTTCTCGACGATCTGGCCCGGCGGCATCACGTGCTGGCCCCGGAATGGCCGGGCTATGGCGAGTCCACCGGCGAGGAGCTGCTGGAGGACATGCTCGACTTCGCGCTCCACGGCTGGGACGTGGTGGAAGCGCTGGGCCTCCGCCGCCCGCATCTGGTCGGCCACTCCATGGGCGGCATGATCGCCGCCGAGATGGCCTGCATCGCGCCCCACGATCTCGACCGTCTCGTGCTCGTGAGCGCGGCGGGCCTCTGGCTGGACGCGCATCCGATCCCCGACATCTTCGCCGCGCTGCCCTTCGAGATTCCGGGCCTGCTCTTCGCCGATCCCGCCCAGGGCGCCGCGCTGCTCACCGGCGGGCTCGATCTCAACGACATGGACGCGCTCAAGGACTTCTACATCGGCAATGCGCGCCGGCTGGGCATGGCGGGAAAGATCCTCTTTCCCATCCCCAACCGGCGGCTGTCCAAGCGCCTGTACCGTCTCGCCGCGCCCACCCTCGTGCTGTGGGGCGCGGAGGACCGCCTCGTGCCGCCCGTTTACGCCGCGCGCTGGGGCGAGCTGGTTCCCCACGCCGCCATCGACATCGTCCCGGAGGCCGGACATATGCTGCCCTACGAGCGCCCCGAAGCGTTTGCCACCGCCGTCAACCGCTTCCTCGCCTGAGCCCACGCCATGGCCCATCTCGATCGTCCGGACTGCCGGCTCTATTACGAGACGGAAGGCAAGGGAC
>Ga0134127_10001782_pt1 | contig 15807 bp, 11 predicted proteins | sample KB31753_FD_96459 | JGI IMG/M metagenome (GOLD analysis project Ga0134127, IMG submission 96459) | Terrestrial soil microbial communities with excess Nitrogen fertilizer from Kellogg Biological Station, Michigan, USA - KB3-175-3 | ecosystem: Environmental > Terrestrial > Soil > Unclassified ...
AGACGCATGCCTTCGGAAGTGAGGCAACTCGTTTCGAAGCGCGGGCTGTTTTCACCCTTTCCCAAAGCGCGCAGGGTCTCGGCAACATGGTCTTTCAGCTCACTGAAAAGGATCGAAGCGTCCTGCCCGCGAATCGTCTCTTCCGGATAATGCGTGATCTCCTGTGCGGCGACGTTGAAAGTGAAGATGCGTCCTTCCAAATCCGTCGTGACGACGCCGGAGCGAATCGAGGCCACAATGCGTTCGTGCAAGGCGCGCAGGTTAGCCAGCGACTGCGTCGCCGCAGCGAGACGTACGTCCGAGCGTGACTGTCGTTCCGCGAGTCGTGCGGACAACAGGCCGACGACCAGAAAAGCGACGTCAAACAATCCGACCCATTGAATTGTCTGCGACACGGAGCCGCCGACGAGTTTTGTTGGATCGGTCTGCCCGATCACGCCGGTGATTTGAAGCGCGCAGGCCGTAAAGGCCACCGCGCATCCGACAGAAGTAACAACTGCTTCGCGTGGTCCTAAAAACAGACTCGAAACCGCAATGATGACGATGTAAAGCGCGACGTATGGCGACTGGATAACGTTGGAGTTCCAAACGAGCCACGTGACGAGCAGAACGTCGACGGCGAGCTGAAAGCGCGCCTGAAAGAGAATGTTTTTGGAAAGACGAAAGATGAGGGCGTAGAAGATCGTCAGGCACGCGACGATCGTTAGTAGTCCGAGGCTCTTATTGATCGACTGCGCTTGTGCGGCCGTGGTCCAGAGGGTGCCGATGACACTAAGGAGGAGGGCGGTGACGAGTCGCCCGGCGATCATCCAGCCGAGTTTCGATCCTGCGGTCCGACCCCACTCGCCAGTCTGTTCCGATGAACTCATCGGACGGAGAGCCTAACAGGAATCGTTGACAGGATGAACAAGATTTTTCAGGATTTGGAGATTCATCATGTAAATTCTGCAAATCCTGTCATCTTGTTCAACAACTACTCATATCTCAACGCACTCAGAGGATCGATGCGCATCGCTCGCCTTGCCGGCAGATAACAAGCCAGCAATGAGATTACCACGAGCAACAACGAGATACTCGTAAACGTCGTCACATCAACCGCTCCAACCCCAAACAGCAATCCCGATAACAGGCGCGTCAGCGCGAACGCCGCCAGTAGTCCGAGTACCACGCCGGCCACAGTCAGCACCAATCCCTGCCTCAGGACAAGCAGCAACACCTGTCGCGGCTGCGCACCGACAGCGAGTCGCAGCCCGAGCTCGCGCGTGCGCAGCGCCACTGAATAGTTCATCACGCCGAAGATGCCGACCGCGGAAAGCAGCGTCGCGAGTCCCGCGAAGAGTCCCAACAGCAATGTGTTGAAGCGTGAACGCGCAACCCATTCCGACATCACCTGGTTCATCGTGCGTACGTCAGACACCGGTTGGTTCGGATCGAGCGCGCGAATCTCGCGTTGGATCGCAGGCGCAATCGCCGTCGGTTCGCCATCCGTGCGCACCACGAGCGTCATGAACGGATAAGCAAGATCGGGATGTGGAAAGTAAACCGCGGGCGGCGCTTCGTCGATGAGACTGTCGTATCGTACGTTGCCGACGATGCCAATGATCTCGGCCGGCGTCGGATTCTCAAACATCGCAACGTCGAGCCGTTGTCCAATCGGATCCCCGTTAGGGAAGTGTTTCCGTGCGAGCGCTTCGTTGATCAGAATCACGTGCTTCGCTTCTCTCTGTTCGCTGTCCGAAAAGTTGCGACCGCGCAGCAATGGAATTCCAAGGCTGCTGAAGTAATCTGAATCAGCAACACGCACGTCGGTTGATGGTCCTTGTCCGGGCGGCGGTTCCGGCTGGCCCAGGATTTTGAAGCCAGTATTAGAGCCGAGTCCTCCGTACAACGGCAGGAAGTTGACCATGCCCGCGGAGCGGACTGTCGGCAACTGCCGCACTCGCTCGAGCGTCTGGGAAAAGAAGTTGACGAGCTGAGCATCCTCTCGGTAACGCGCTTCCGGCAGCCGGATCACCATCGTCAGCAGATTGTCAGTAGTGAAGCCGCGGTCCACTTGTTGTAGACGCATGAAACTCCTGATCAAGAGACCGGCGCTCGCCAACAGCACCACAGCAAGCGCGATCTCAGAAACGACGAGTGCGTTCCGCAAGCGACGGCTTCCGCTTGCCTGGCCCGACTCTGACTTTCCGCCATCTTTCAGCGAGTCATTCAGATTGAGACGCGAGATGTGCAGCGCCGGCGCCAGTCCGAAGATAATTCCCGTCAGCATCGATACGCCGAGCGTCCACGCCAGCACCGTGATGTTCAACCCCACGCTTTGCAGACTAATCAGATCACGCGGACTGATCGCTACGAGGGCTTTGATGCCCAGCCACGCGAAACCCAATCCGAGCAGGCTGCCGAGCAATGCGAGCAGCAGACTTTCCGTCAGCAACTGCCTGACGATACGCGTGCGACGCGCACCGAGAGCTGCACGTACCGCGATCTCTTTTTCGCGTGAAGTTGCGAGTGAAAGCAGCAAGTTTGCGACATTCGCGCAAGCGATGAGCAACACAAACCCGACCGCGCCGAGCATCAGCCAGAGCGGGCGTCGCACGTTACCAAAAAATTGTTCGCGTAGCGGAAGTACTTCGGCTGTGTAGTTCTTATTGAACTGCGGAACCTCATCTGAAAGTCGCGCATGGATCGTGCGCAACTCTGCTGCAGCCTGCTCTACACTTACGCCATCCTTCAAGCGTGCGACTGCGCCAAGAAATCTGCCGCGCTCATTTGCGCCCGGTCCAACCGGCATCGGCAGGATGGTCCAGAGTTCGGCCGGACGGCCTGTGCCTGAACGCTGTTTGATGTGAAACTGAAAACTCGCCGGCATCACGCCGATGACTGTGAACTTCACACTATTGAGAGTTATCGGTTGGCCAATCACACTCGCTTCGCCACCGAACCGACGTTGCCACAATGCGTAACTGAGCACAGCTACTGGCGATTGACCTGCTTTATCGTCTTCCGGCAGAAACGTCCGGCCGAGAAGCGGATCGACACCCAGAATCTTGAAGAGTTCAGGCGTGGCGAACTGGACCGACAGCTCTTCCGGGTCGCCATTACCCGTCAAATTCAAACGTTGATCCGTGAAGGCGGATATCTGCTGGAAACTCGTGTTTTGTTCACGCCACGCGCGAAAGTTTGCACGCGAAGTTGTGTTCTGGTGTCTGCCTTCAGGCGTAACTTCCCACACCGTCACGACACGATCCGCGTCGCGATAGGGAAGTGGGCGAAGCAGCAGTTCGTTGACGACTGAGAAGATCGCGGTGTTAGCGCCGATGCCGAGTGCGAGCGTGATTACTGCGATGGAAGTAAATGCTTTGTGCTTGGCGAGCATCCGCACACCGTAGCGAATGTCCTGAGCGAGCGTTTCGAAAAGCCCGCCGCCTTTCACGTCGTAAGCCGCATCGACGGCCCGGTTGAGATTTCCAAAACTCCGCATTGCTTTTTCGCGTGCCTCTGCCGGTGACAGTCCCGCCGTGATGTTTGCTTCCACCTGCATCTCGAGGTGCAGGCGCATTTCACGATCGATATCGTTGATAACTTCTTCACGCTGGCGCAAAGCCCTGATTCGATCGCGAAGAATGTTGATCCACTTCATTTCGCTAAATCCTTTTGTGACTTTTGTGCTTTTGTGGCTACCTTATGTAGCCTGTCGCACCTTCGCGATTGCGAGCACGAGTCGATCCCAGCTCGCCTCTTCGGTTTCGAGTTGTTTTCGTCCCACGCGTGTGAGCTTGTAAAACTTCGCTTCGCGACCGGTTTCGTGGATGTCCCAACGCGCCGAGACCCAACCTTTTTGCTCGATGCGATAGAGCGCGGGATACAAAGATCCCTGCTCCACATTCAACATTTCGTCGGAAAGCTGGCGAATGCGCTGGATGATTCCATACCCATGCAACTCTCCGAGCGAGAGCGACTTGAGAATCACCATATCCAGCGTTCCCTGTAACAGATCGGCTTTGTTCTTTGGCACCTCGCCCTCCTCAATGTCGATACCTAGAAAAGGTAGGCATCATACGTATCGATACCTAGATTGTCAAAGCATACTTCTGTCAATCCTGTGAGTCCTGAAATCACGCTTCCACCAGGATTTTGACCCGCAAAAACACAATCACGGCGACAAATATCTGTGACCTTGTGCGTCCAAATTGTGTGCTGTCGTAAAAATTATCGAAACAGAGGGATTATGACAGCACCAAAACAGACGCGCGAAAACGATCTGGAAAAACTTCGAGAGATGGTTAAAGACATCGACTTCTGCATGCTGACCACGGTTGATGAAGGTGGCGACCTGCACAGCCGGCCGATGTCGTCAAACGGCGACATCGATGCGGACGGAGACATCTGGTTCTTTACGAACGCGTCGTCACACAAAGTGAGCGAGATCGCGAAGCGGCCGAAAGTGAATGTAAACTTCTCCGATCCGGACAATCAGCGTTACATCTCCGTGAGTGGGACTGCGCAGCTCGTCCGCGATCCAGCGAAGATCGATGAGCTGTGGAGGCCCGAGTTCAAGATATGGTTTCCTGAAGGCAAAGAAGATCCGGAGGTTGCGCTACTGCGCGTCAATCTCGAAAAAGCCGAATACTGGGACAGCCCATCGAGCACGATCGGTTATGCGTTGAGTTTCGTGTCGTCGCTGGTGACGGGAAAAGAGCCGGATTTTGGTGAGAATAAAAAAGTTGATCTTCGCTAAGCATGGACATCGACGCTTACCTGGAACGGATCGATTACAGCGGCCCACGCGACGTAAACGCTGAGACTCTGCGCGCTCTACAAGTTGCACACTTGATGAGTGTGCCTTTTGAGAACCTGAGTATTCACGCAGGGGAGTCGATCGTTCTCGACGAAGACGCTCTTTTTACCAAAATCGTCGATCAGCGACGTGGTGGATTCTGTTACGAATGCAACGGCTTGTTCGCAGGCTTGTTACGCGCGTTGGGCTTCGACGTTGCGATGCTCGCTGCGGGTGTGGCAACGCGCGATGGAGGGTTTGGACCAATCTTCGATCACATGACGCTGATGGTCACGCTGGCAGATCGTTGGCTGGTGGATGTCGGCTTTGGTGAGTCGTTTGTGGAGCCTCTCTTACTCGATACACGCGCCGAGCAGAGACAGGGCACTCAGTGCTTCCGTCTGGTTGACGCTGACGATCACCTCGTTCTGATGCGTCGTAGCAATGTACAAGGGACTGAAGACTGGGAACCGCAATATCGTTTCACGCTCCAGCCTTATACGTTCCCGGATTACGAAGAGATGTGCCGGTTCCACCAGACCTCTCCGGATTCACATTTCACCAAAGGCCTCATCTGCTCGCGCGCCACGAATGATGGCCGGATCACACTGAGTGACATGCGCCTGATCATTACCTCGGGTCCGCAAAGACTCCGAGACGAGCAGACTTTACAAACCCGCGAAGAATACGATCGTCTTCTGCGTGACGAGTTTGGAATCGTGATGAGGAATCCGGTGCGTTGGTAAGATTTCTCTATTTCTTCCTGCGCGTAACGCTGGCCGCCACCGCGCAAAGTTCCGCAAGCTCGACGGGCTTTGGCACATGCATGTCGTAGCCGGCGCGCAACGCTTGCAGCCGATCTTCGATGCGTGTGTAAGCAGTCAAAGCGATTGCTGCTACCTTGCCGCCTCTGTCCGGTGGAAGAGCACGGACCTGCTTGATCAAGTCGTACCCGTCTGTTCCCGGCATGCCGATGTCACTGATCAAAATGTCCGGAATCGACGACATCAAGGCGTCGAGAGCTTCGGAGGCCGATCCCACCACATTAACTAACGCACCGCAATACTCGAGTCCCTGCCTCAGTAGCTCGCGAGTATCCATTTCATCGTCAACAGCGAGAATTGTTAGACCATCCAAGCGATCCGTAACATCGTCCCGCGGCATCAGGTCTCGCGCGCCTGGATGCACACGCCCGCCCGACGAGTCGACCTGATAAACCGGCGAGATCGGCAACATCACCGTGAAGGTGGCCCCTTTGCCTTCGCCGTCACTGTTGGCGCGCACTGTACCGCCATGCATCTCGACGAGATGCCGCACAATCGCCAATCCCAGACCCATGCCACCATGTTGCCGGCTCGTCTTCTGATCTGCCTGACGAAAACGGTCGAAAACGTGCGGCAGAAAATCCGGTGGAATGCCCTGGCCCGTGTCGCTTACGACGATCTCGAGATGTGAATTCACTCTCTCGGATCGAATCTGCACACGACCACCGCGCGGTGTGAACTTAATCGCGTTCGAGAGTAAATTCCAGACTACTTGTTGGAGTCGAACCGGATCACCCGGGATCGAAATAGGGGCTGTATCGACCACTTTTTGAACACGCACGCCTTTCGCGTCCGCCGCCGGTCGCACGGATTCAACCGCGGCGTCGATAAATGAATTTGGATCCGCGGGACGAACATCCATGCGCAACTTGCCGGTAATGATGCGCGAAACGTCAAGCAGATCATCGACGAGTTGCGCTTGCGCGCGCGCATTGCGTTCGATCGTGTCTAGCGCCTTGGCGGAGTTCTCCGGCGCCAGTTGGCCCAGGCGCAGCATCCTGGTCCAACCGAGAATCGCGCTCAGCGGAGTCCTTAACTCGTGTGATATGGTGGCGAGAAATTCTTCCTTCAAACGGCTCGACTCTTCCGCCTGCCGGAACAAGCGTTCGTTCTCAGCGGCGGCCTGTTCTGCCTGAGCCCGCGCTTTTTTTGCCGCCTCATAGAGACGCGCATTGTCCATTGCGATGGCAGCCTGCGAAGCAAGGCCGGAAACGATGATCTCGTCACGGTCCGTGAACATTGCGGGCTCCGGATGGCCGAAGAAGAGACCGCCGAGCACCTCACCGGAGCGCGAAACTACGGGAACCGCAAGATAGCTGGTGACCGGAAGATGGCCTTCCGGCATGCCGTAATACGGCGAGTTCTTCCCGTAGCGTGGATCGAATTTTACGTTGTCGATGCGTACGACGCCCTCACCGCGAAAAGTTGGACCAAAGAGATCGGTCGCGCGCGGCATCGGAAAATGCTCGAACGCCTCGCGCGGCGCACCCGCGAGTGTGTAGAGCATGTACGACGCGCCTTCCTTGTTCATAACGTTGTAGAAGAACGAACCGAATCGTGCGCCGGTCAGTTCTGTTGCCGCGTCGGTCACAGCCTGCACTGTGTTGTGCAAATTCAGCTCGGCGGAAATTGTTTTGCCGATCTCGTTGAGCGTGCGCAGGGCTTCAGCTTGTTCGCGTAGTGTTTCTTCATTCGCCTTGCGAGTTGAAACGTCCTGCACAAATCCCAGCATGCCGACCACTGATCCATCTTTGGCATAGAGTCCACGGCCCTTTGCCGAAATCCAAACCTCAGGACGACTGTCATGTTTCACGCGATACTCGACGTCGTAATAGCCGTGTCCGGCCAGGGCTTTTTCAACGGCAACTCTTACACGTTCGCGATCGTCCTCGTGTAGTAACTCAAGCATTCTGGCCCACGTTGTGTTTGTCCCGGGAGAAACTCCGAAGATACCAACAGCCGTCTCAGAGAGCGTGACTACGTCTCTCTTTGCGTCCCACGACCAATCGCCGAATCGCGCTGCTTCAAGAGCCAGCTTCAAACGTTCTGAGGCTTCGTCGAGCGCACGCCGGGCTTGTCGCTGTTCGGTGATGTCACGGGCGATCTTGGAGGCGCCTATGATTTGTCCGTTCGGAATCCTGATTGGAGAGACTGTGAGTGAGATGTCGATCAGCGTTCCATCTTTTCGTATCCGGATTGTCTCGTAGTGCTCGATGCGTTCACCGGCCCGGAGTCGCGCGAGGATCGCTGGCTCTTCGTCGCGGTGGCCTTCGGGGATCAGAATCGTGACGGGTTTGCCTATTACTTCGTCAGCGGTGTAACCGAAGATACGCTGGGCGCCGGCGTTCCAGCTTGTGATGATGCCATCGAGAGTCTTGCTGATGATGGCGTCATCAGCGGATTCGATCAGCGCAGAAAGCCAGTAAGGCGCCACTTCCGGACTTTGAAGATTCGGTTGACCTGTACTTACCTTGTTCTCAGAAGGTCCGGCCGCGGGACGTTTTTTGGGCATACTCTACAAAACTCTCGTGCGTCTTTGAAGGAGAGTGCTGAAGGGGACCGCAGGGGTGAAGGGATTATAGCAGGTTGTAAGTGAGCAGGGTACAGAGGCCTAGAGAACAGGCGTCACTGCCTGGAGAGCCTCTTCTATCAGGAGCCATTGTGGTCCATAGAACTGTCTCTTAGAGTTTCAATCCATTTCTGGATAAGTGACAGGTGTTCCTGCACAACTTTCAATTGAGGTTCTGATAAGTAGTCCTGCGAACACAATTTTTGTAATTCTTCGAGGCATTTTTGAAGCGCGGCCGCATCTTTCGTATAAAAAGCCTGACTTGCATCTATCATTATCCTGGTATCGTCCAGACGACCCCTAAGGCTTTTAAAAATTGTATCTCGGTGTGACCCTGAGCTCTCGAACTCAGCCTCAATCTCTATAAGGTAACCTTTAGCCTTTTGAAAATTTGGATCATCACTTAAGACTTCCGCATACGCGAGGTTGTTAAGAATATCTATGATTAGCCTGCGATCATTCTCGAGCTTTGAGTTTCGCCTTCTTTGAATTTCCAAGGCTCTCCTTAACAACTCCTTGGCTGACGAAACGTCCGGCAGAACAGGATGATCACGCGGAATAAACGAGCCTGGACTGTCATCACTTGAACCTCTCGACTTTATTGCTTCGCGATACATCAATCCGATCGATGCTTGCTCCAGCATAAAACGAGGGTCATCAGGCTTCTCGCTAATAGCTTTACCGATAACTTTATAAGCGTTTATATAGAATTCGGTTTCTTTTTGAATTCTTGTTTCGAGTTTACCCAGCGTGCGCTTCGCAAAAGCAATGAAGAGATAGACCTCAGAACGATTGATTTCATGTGAACTGGAAATCTGCAGACTATGTTCTGCCATGGCGAGGGCCGGCGCCCAGAATTCAAGCATGCCTAACACGAAAGCCATGAACAAAAAGTCTTCAGGTTCGCTGATGCCGCTAGTCGCGTCATAAACGATGGGCAGGAATTGTTTTTGCATCCAGGCTTTGGATTCCTGGCCCTTCTTCGCATATGTTTGGAGCGTTCTCAAACGCACCTGATAATTCTTAGAAACGAACTGTATGGCAGGCATGCGCAAAGCGGACATGCTCAATAAGACTGTTCGACTACCCGTGAGTGGCTCTGAGAGGATCTGACTAAGTTGCGCCACGCTTTCGGTATCTATCCGACCCAAAAACGAGATCCGGCGTGTCTCATTTTCCAGCTCTGACCATACAGCCTGTGCATCTTCCTCCGCCAAATCTCGATATTTGGGAGTGGAGACAAACTCCCAGAGATTTTTCAGCAGTTTAAGGTTACGTGACTCTGTCAATGATAGCGCCGTACTGGGTACGGGCGTCGTTGTCGGGCGCACAAAGCTATCTGAGAACCTGTCACGTAGCCAGGGTGTGGCAGAGAGTGCGAGCGAGAGCTGCAGGTTGATGTGTTCGTCCCAAAGCTTCGATGTGCTCTTTAATGCAGTCAGGGAAGCGGTTGCTAATTCCGTATCGTATTGTGAGCCGTCCGAAGCATGCATTTTCGCAAGCATCTCATTTACCGTGTGCTCCATGCTTGCCAGCTTCAGGTCGGATTCACGTATCCACTTGATCTTATCGTGGATGTGATGAGTGCTGCGAAGAATCAGATCGAAAAAAAGTGTCTCGATACCACGAAGATGGGTTGCAATTGTCTTCCACCCGAACCATTTTTCATGACACAGGTTCGTTGCTGCCCTTCGCATGGAGTTGTCTCGTGTGACTAGGACCATTTTTGCCCCTACGGGCTCCAGAAGCTTGTTCAAGTCACGGAGATATACCAGGGCACGAGCATCCACCAACTTGGCATATCGTTTATCCCATTTTGCGTCATCAGGGAAACTCTCAAACACTCTGACTTCTTCGGCAGCAGAAGGATGTTGAAGTTGATCCGCCGGAACACCTTGTTCCCTTAGCACCTCCTCGACCTCGAAGGACACGTAAGAAAGACTGGTGTTGTCGAGTAAGTTCTTAAGGGCGTCAGCTCGTTTGTTCCATGTTACAAAAGCACTCACGTCTCCACTGAGCTTCTCGAACTCGTCCTTAATCAGACTAAGGAGCGTTTGAGCCTGCTGCTCTGTCAACTCGCTATCGGAGTTGAGATTACCGAGAAGTTCTTTGGTCGATTCATCGAGATCCTGGAGAGCTTTGTTTGTGGAGTGCCTTAGATCTGACAGGCTATGGACCATATCAGACTGGGTTCTCACGTAAGACCACATCTCGATCGTATACGGAGGAAGCAAATAGATGGCGTGTGCAAGTGTGTGAAACAGGTGGGCCAAACCCAACCGGTGTTGATTAGAAGCTTTGACGTAGTCCGCGGGATCCAGCGTGACCGCGATGGTGTCTTCCTCGTCGGAGTGTAAGTATGCGAATACTTCGCTGAAATCTGCCGCGTAGTAAATCGTATGTCCCGATGAGACGTATTCAAGGTCGGCCCGAAGTTCTTTGAGCCGTTCACGCAACTGGTGAAGGTTCGTGAGATAATTCTGCAGCTGGCGTTTCATTTTTACGAAGGCGCGCCGACCGCTTGCGCCATTCGGTTTGAACTCCTCAGGAAATCCTCAAGAGCGCGATTAATCGCAGCAACCTCGGCGACGCGAAAGTCTTTAAACTCCACCTTTTCACCGGCAGTTCTGGGTTCGCCTAAGGAATAGTTATAGATCACTTCGATGTCCTGGGATTCGTCCACGGGAGCTGACAACACTATGTCTACCGATTGCAGGGTCCGTAACATCTCTTCAAGCTTTTCCGGCTTAGTCGACTTAATTATATCTCTCCAGAGCGCAACGCGTTGTCTCCGGTTCAAATAGTCGAAAAACAGAAAATCCAGGACACCTTTCAAAGCTTCCAATCTTCCTGATGCTTTGTGGACCGTCACAACAGTTGGCAGCGTAGTTACGGCAGAATTGAGATCGTACTTGTACAACGCGCGGAAACAGTAAGCAGAATAATCGATGTCCTCCAGGTATCGATAGAAGAGGGGAGCGGTATGTTCACTGCAACCAAACCCACCCAATACGCTGAAACACCTTTTCCTTAATTCGATCTCGTCTGGTCGGCTCGCCAGTCTCTCTCTAATGATCGCGGCGATGATTGGCTCTGCCGACGCGCATCGCAACAGACCACAAAGTACAAGCAGATTATCCAGGCACTGTGTCGGGTCGTTGCGACCCCACTCTTGAAGCAGATTAGGAACAACTTCCCTTACTGTTGATGTCAATTTCGGACTGCCTTTACCCATGACATCTGCGAGGTACGTGATTGCCATGGCCTGGCTTGGTATGACTAAAGGATAAGCAGACCGCGCCCAGAGCAGTCTGCGCAACCAGTCTTTTAGATTCTCACTCGACAACCCTTCAAGCCACGCCAATTGTGCTGAAGGGGACCAAATAGGATCGTTGGAAGGACTAGTCATGTCAGGATCTGTTGAGAGCGTTGCTTTCCAGAATGTCCATGTTCAAATCAGGAAGAGGCTCAGAGACTATGCCGATTTTGGTGACCGTATAGCTTGAGTCAAAACTCAAACCTTCGATAATTAGCTCTTCAACCGAATTGCTCAATGTTTCAAGATTAATGGCCCAGCCATTTCCATTGTCATCATCACATGGTACGAAAACGACGTTTGGGCCTGCATCCAGAGATGTTGGCGCGCGTATTACTCTACCAGCCAGCGCGTCGCTGGGAATGTCAATTCTTAACAGTCGGCGGTCTTTATCGATATGATATAGACCGAGCTGGTTTCGCACTGCTGATGCTTTTTGATTTGGTTCGACTGTTGTTTCAATCGCGCTAAGTCTTTTGCTTGGCAAACACCAGAAGAAATTCCTGCCGGTCTTCATAGTGTCCTTGTGATAGTAAGATGTGATAGTCGTTCCCAGCTTGTCCCAAACGCGGCTACCCACCTCCGCATCCAGTTCAAGTCCAACCTCGTCTAAGCGAAGGTTATAAACCGCGAGATCAGTTACCTCCATGACGCGCGAATACGCTTCAGCTTTACCAGGCCGTCTCGAACACTTTAGATCGAAGTTATTCGGTTCGTCACTTATAACGGCGTCAATAAGCTCGACAGCCGAAGACGAATCTTCCAATCGACTTTCTACGGAAATCTGGAAATTGTTGTTGACCTCCGAATCGAGATTATTTTTCCGTAGGTCGTATTGGTAATTGGCCCAAAAAATCCTGCCCACTTGTGAGGTGGTCAGCTCCCTGATCCAATCTTCAAAAGTCTCCATGGTGATGAGGCTTGCAACGTATCGAAACTGAGGAAATCATACGAGCGGCGCGTACTCTATCACCCGAGCGGTAGACTTACAATCAAAAAACAGCGCTCCGATCACAAAATAGGACCCCGCGGAACCAGCGAATTCTTAGTGGCTCTGCGAGAGTTTGCCGATGAGGGTGAACAGCGGCAGATACATCGCGATGACGATCGAACCGATGGTGACGCCGAGGAAGCCGATCAGGAGTGGCTCGATCAACGTCAACAGGTTTGCGATGGCGGAGTCGACTTCGGCTTCGTAGAAGTCGGCGATCTTGCCGAGCATCGCGTCGAGCGCGCCGGTCTGTTCGCCGATGCCGATCATCTGCGCGACCATGTGTGGAAATACTTCCGTAGCTTTCAGCGGATCCACGAAGCTCTCACCGCGCTCAACCCCCAATCGCACCTTCGTGATCGCCTCTTCGATGATCACGTTGCCTGACGTCTTCGCAGTGATGTCCAGGGACTGCAGAATCGGAACACCCGACGACAGCAACGTCGAAAGCGTGCGCGAAAAACGGGCAACTGCGATCTTGCGAAAGATGTCGCCGAGGATCGGCACCTTGAGGAGCACGCGATCGATGACTCTCCTGCCACCCGGCGTCTTGTAATAAAACTTGATTGCCACACCTACACCGATCACCGCGGCGAGTATTACGAGCCCGCCCCACCCGGCGAGAAAGTTACTAAACCCAACAACAAGTCGTGTCGGCAACGGCAACTGTTCGCCTGGTCCAAGCAGGCCGAGGAAGATGTTTTGAAACTGCGGAATCACCACGACCATGATGACCGCTACAGCCACGATCGCGAGCACGATCACCGCCGCCGGATAGATCATTGCCGAGACGATGTCGCGCTTTAACTTCACGATCTTTTCGATGAAGGTCGAGAGTCGCTGCAGGATCAGATCGAGAATACCGCCCGTCTCACCAGCTTCGACCATGTTCGCGTAAAGCTGATCGAAGACGCGCGGGTGACGAGCCATCGCTGCCGCGAGAGTCGAGCCTTCTTCAACGTCCTGGCGCACCTGCAAGAGGATCTGCTGAAAATATTTGTTGTCCTGTTGTTGGGCCAGGATCTCGAGACACTGCACGAGGGGCAAACCCGCGTCGATCATCACTGAAAACTGGCGCGTAAAGACCGACAAGTCTTTCGACTTAACTTTCTTGCGGCCGCCAATCTTCGGAATGCCGATCTCGCGACCCTTCTCCTTAACGGAGGTCAGCGTCACTTGCTCGCGTCGCAAAATCTGACGCAGCGCTTCACGATCGTCGGCGACGCGTTCACCGACGACGATCTCGTTCAGTCGGTTGCGGCCTTTGAAAACATACGTGGGCATGGCTGTTAAGCTCCAGAGTGGCTATCTTACGTTTGGCCTGACACCAACCGGTCGGGCCTGAGCATATGGACTCGCGTGTTGCTTCGCGTTGCCCGGGTTAACTCCAGAGCCACGATCGATTAGCTCGCGCAGCTCGTCTACGTTCGAAGAACGTTGCAGTGCAATGTCCAAAGAGATCTGGCGCTTGTGATAGAGCGTGGCCAGCGCCTGGTTGAAAGTCTGCATGCCGTACTTGTCCTGGCCGGTCTGCATCATCGAATAGATCTGGTGGACTTTGTCTTCGCGGATCAGGTTTCGAATAGCGCCGTTCGGCACAAGAATCTCGAGCGCCATCGCGCGTCCGCTTCCCTCGGCTCGCGGCAGCAATGCCTGGCAGAGAATTCCTTCGAGCACGAGCGAGAGCTGTGCGCGGATTTGTGCCTGCTGATCGGAAGGAAAGACGTCGATGATGCGGTTGATAGTCGACGACGCGGAGTTTGTGTGTAGCGTGGCGAGAGTAAGGTGTCCCGTTTCCGCGATACGCAGCGCAGACTCGATCGTCTCGAGGTCTCGCATTTCGCCAACGAGGACCACGTCCGGATCCTGACGTAACGCAGTGCGCAGCGCTGCCGCAAAGCCATGAGTGTCGGCGTTCACTTCGCGCTGATTGATCAAACAGCCTTTATGGTTGTGAAGAAACTCGATCGGATCTTCGATCGTCAGGATGTGTTCGTGACGATCGCGATTGATCTTGTCGATCATGGCCGCGAGTGTCGTCGACTTTCCTGATCCGGTTGGACCAGTGACGAGAATCAAGCCGCGCGGCTTGGCGCAGAGCTCTTTGACGACCGGCGGAAGACCGAGATCCTCGAATGCTTTGATCTCGTAGGGAATCGCGCGAAACACCGCGCCGACCGCGCCTCGCTGGTTGAATAAGTTCGCGCGAAAGCGTGAAAGGCCTTTGACGCCGAACGAAAAGTCGAGCTCGAGGTTCTCCTCGAAGCGATGCTTTTGCGCGTCGGTCAACACTGAGTAAGCGAGCTGTTTGGTGTCGGCTGACGTGAGCACGCGATATTGTTCGAGCGGGCGCAGGTGTCCGTCGATTCTGACCTGCGGCGGCGAGCCGGTAGTGATGTGAAGATCCGAACCGCCGAGCTCAGAAAGTTTTCTGAGCAATTCGGAGAGTGAGATCTGCGGAACAGTTTCGTTGAGTCGCATTGAAGCGTGTCTCCTCGTCGGGTGTTCAGCCACAGATTACACAGATCTTCAAATCGATCTGTGTAATCTGTGGTTAAGAGTACTACCGGCTTTTTGCGCGTAACGATTCGATGAAGCGCTCGGCTTCGTTCGTCATGCGCTCCGAAAACTCAACCGGCGCATCAGTGGTCAGCCCGTAGATGCGGCCGCCAGCTTCAGTGAAATAGAAGGTCCACGCTTTTTCCGGCGTGAGTGCATCCTTCGGGGTTCGCGCTGTAACCACGAAAACGCGACTGCCATTGACTTCGCGAACGAAGTCGTTGACCACCCAACCACCAGACGCAACCATCTTGTCGATCACCATTCGCCGCAGATCGGCAACGGCCACGCCGCCCAGCATCTTCTTCTCTTCGCGAGAAGTCAGAAACGCGGGGTTCGGCCGGCTCAACGCAACCACTGCGAGATTCATCGTTCCAGGCAGCGGCGACGCGGACGCCGACGCTTTGAATGCAGGATGGCTTGGACTAACAACTCTCGGTCGCGTCTCGCCATTTGAAATACCCGAAACGTTCGAATGATTCGAAACAGCCGCCACGGGCGCCGTCATCTCTGGCGGCGGCAGCGTTGCTGTTCCGGCACTGTTCGACGGCAGTGAAGGCAACTGCGGACCGGAAAGTCCCTGTAGATCCGCGACAGAAAGGTTTTGCGGCAACGACGTCATTGCATTTCGATGGGCCATCTCCGCAGCCAATCTCTTCTGTCGCTGGCGCGCTCGATAACGTCGCCACCACGCGCGCGAACGGTACCGGTGATGACGGCGTTGTCCAACTTGTACAGTCTGCCTGAGCCCGTGTGCTGAGTTCGCGAAGG
>Ga0134127_10001784_pt1 | contig 15806 bp, 15 predicted proteins | sample KB31753_FD_96459 | JGI IMG/M metagenome (GOLD analysis project Ga0134127, IMG submission 96459) | Terrestrial soil microbial communities with excess Nitrogen fertilizer from Kellogg Biological Station, Michigan, USA - KB3-175-3 | ecosystem: Environmental > Terrestrial > Soil > Unclassified ...
AGACCGTTGTGGTTCTCGCGTCCGGTCAGGCCGGACAATGCGGCTTATGTTATTGAGGAAGAGTGACGGTGCCTAGTTTACCAAAAAGTCACTTGGTCCTTTTGGCCCTCCCCATCTCGGTCGAAAAGTGAGTGAGTAGGGAATGAGCTAGTCGACACCGCTTCAGGTTGATGTAGTACAAGTGTATTAATCGGAAATCTCTCGTATAAGGAGGACTCACATGGCAGTCCCTGTAACAGTCTTCAACGCGAGCAGCCAGACCATCGCGGTCACGGTAAACCAAGGTTCGCAGTTCACAGTCCTGGGAACCGGAGCGGCCCAGAACTGGGCGCCGCAGCCCCAGAGGTCCGGGGCGGGCCCGTCATTCAGCCCGGGCTATCCGGCGCCGAACGTCATCGGCAACGCGGCACCCAATGTCATCCAAGCCTATGTGAGCGGTTCCCCAATCGGCGGGGGGCCTTTCACGTTCTCTCTGCCTCAATACTATCCAGTCGGTTCGGTGCAGATCTTCCTATTCTTCGCGACGGTGCAGAGCGCCACCTTGGTAGTCCTAACGGACGGCATGCTGGCCGCCCGGCAGATCATTAACGCGATGGAGGGGGAGGCGCCGCCCGAGTAGTCGGACGGCGGCGCGGGCTAACCTTACCTCAGAGCAAGCTCCTCTGATCAGGGTTGATAATTTGGATTTAAGCCGCGCCCGATTTAACTTATAATTCGCCGTTCCACAAATCTTGGACAGCCCCCGCAGTTTGGTAGAAAGAACGGGGGCGAAATGAAGGAATGCTTAGCCTGCCATCGCGATATCCCGGACCACGCTTCGACCTGCCCATTCTGTAGTGTCATCCTGGCCAAATGGAGGCCTCGGCAGCTACGCTCAGAAGCACCGCTTCAGACTGCAAGCGAAGGCCCTACCGACCTTGCCCTGCCTAAGGCTATGGAGGCCCTTCAATTCACCGCATTACCTCAAACCAACCACGAGCCAGGCCTAAACCGTCCACTCGTGCTGGGTGCAGTAGTCCTCGGCGTGCTGCTGCTTAGCGCCGTAGCATATCTCGTACTTATGGATCTGCGGAAGGTGACATTACCGAATTTGCCTAATGTCACAAAGAGCTCGAGCTCCGGTACTTCCGGTCCGGTTTATGATCCCAATAGCGATTTCGATCTGAGCATTCAACTCGACGGGGACCCGCTGGGTCTTGTTTGCAACCAGGGAGAATTCGTTATCGGCAATCGAGCGACGCCGTGGGGCTTCATCAGGTTAAAGTGGGACGGTGAAGCGAAATGGGAATCCGACAAGGTGCCGGTAATGGAGCCCGTCTATAACCAGCAGGTTGCCATCTGGACTATCGCGTGGAACGGAACGCATTACATCGGCTATTGTGACGGCGCTTACTATGGATCTCCGGACAAGAAGGTGTTTACCGTTCACGACGCTAAGACTCTCCGGGTTGTCAAAGTACACCCCGCCCCCGAATTGATAGGCGGGTTGGTATGGGATGGTAAAGGCTACTGGGCGGGTACACGTCGCAACACTGAAGACTCCGGAGAGGCCGCGTTTTTATATCGCCTGGACGAGAACTTCAAGGTCATAGGCAAGAGTACTCCTCCGAATGTTGGTTGCCAGGGGCTCGCCTGGGACGGATCGTATCTCTGGTGGGTCGATGTCTTCTCCGACAGTATTTACTTACTGGCGACCCATAACGGCCCGCCTGCGATGGCTCACAGCTACCAAACGCGCTTCACATACCTGAGCGGTATCAGTTACGACGGAAAGAACATCTGGATCACTGAATACGACAAGAAGCAGTTACACCGGCTCAACCCGAATCTACTTGCCGCGTGGTCGCGCGGCGATTTCAAGGCTTCGCATTACGGCGACACGATCGAAGCCGTCGCTACCCCGAACCCAGCTGTCGACCCCAGCGCTTCGACTGCGGATCCAGCCGCGATGAAGGAGTTGCTAAAGAAGTTGCGCGAGGATCCTTATGGCACGAGGGCGGCCGCGGAAGAACTCACCAGGGTCGGCGCGAAGGAACAAGCCATCGGCGTTCTGCGGGAAATGATCAAGGATTCGGATCAGGCGGTTCAGATGAGAGCTAAGTCTGCCTTAATCGAATTGGGGGCGCCGATCAATTACGATCGCTACTCGCGATCTTCAACGACCTCAACCGACGACGCCAAAGTCGTGGAAGCGACCGCTGAGCTCAGGGGCGACACGCTTTACGGGTCATGGAAGGTATATTTCGGCTCTGAGCTTTTCTCCCGCAGCGCTAGCCGCCAGGAAGGGGTCATCAGCATGCCGACTTTTGCAACGTACAGGATGACCGTATCGGGAGGCAGCCTGGCCCAACCCGTTGTGAAGGAGTACGAGGCCAGCGAGGGCTATAATACGCGGAATGATCAAGAGTTGGCTTCGGGACTGGGACCTGGAAAATACAAGATCGAAATCTTCGTCCACGCTCAATACGTGGCTAGCGATGGGACTAACAAGATCATTAACAGCTCGATGCCATCTCTGGAAGTAGACAAGTGAGTAGCGTGCTGTATGCTTAATCATGAATAATGTCGCCGAAAGGAAACAACTGCTCATGAATCGACTTTTCGTGATTTTGATCATCAATGCGATGCTCTCGATCTCCTCTTTTTCTTTCCATCTCCAGCAACCGGGTCGCGAGCGCCTCGATCAGATTGAACGATCCCTGCAGACTGATGTGCCTCGCATACTCTGCCTCTCTGAGAGCTTTGCAACCGCAGGGCAGCCTTCCGAGCAAGCGTTCAGCAAACTCGCGGCGAACGGATTCCGCTCTGTGTTGAACCTGCGTACTACAGCCGAAGGAGTAGATCTCGAAAAGGAGCGCACACTGGTAGAGCATGCGGGGATGCGCTACATCAGGATACCGGTGATAGGAAACGCGCCTCGCGTGGAGCAGGCTGATGAGTTTATCCGCGCAGCCAAGGAGAAAACTAATCACCCTATGCTAATCCATTGCGGGAGCGCGAATCGGGTAGGGGCTTTTATGATGATCTACCGCGTCGTTGAACTGGGCTGGAGTGAGGAGAAGGCCGAAGAGGAGGCTGTCAAGATAGGGCTGAGGAGCGAAGCCTTAAAGACGTTCGCCAAGGAGTACATCGCGCAACAGAAAGCGAAAAAACGGTAAGTGCCGCGGCAGACGGGGTCGGAGATAAAGGATGCACGCGAGAGGCACGTCATCCAAATTGCTGGCTGTCCAATGACGAGGTGTCAAGGGAGTCTATGGATAAGAACCACTACCTGATTGAACTCTCCGAAAGCCCTAAAACCGACTACGGAAAGCGTGATTTCGCGAAGCAGCGCCACGAGCAAAAGGTTTTCTCCGCAATTTGGGAATTGGAGTCCCTCGTCAATAATGGAAGCTTTCAAGGATACTTCGGCAATGGCACCGAAACCGCGAGTTTCGCGCCAACCGCGCTGCGTGACGTGGGAGCGCATCAGTGCGCAGCCATCGTGGAGGAGGCCCTGGCACTTGTCCCTGTACCGCTGACGACCGAACGTGACGAGTGCTGGCAGGCCATGCATTCGCTTCCAGCGCCCGTGACGGCGCGATTCGCCTCGCTCGACGATAGGTTTTTCGCGTATCCCGACAACCTGACAGAACTTCTATTCGCCTTTGTCGCTTCGCACACCGATGTCTTTGGACTAACACCAACAGACAAATAACCGCAAACGATTAACATCCGAATTTCCAGCTTTCACTACCCCTCGACGCTGAGGAACATTGTGAGCTTCTTCTCGTATGGTACTCGCACAAGCTTGAGCGTGGTGAACTCTCGGTTACGAAGCGTTTAGAAGCCTGAGAAGATGAACTCTTCAGAGATATTGCCGTCAGGGTTCCTTACCTGAAGTTTGTCGCCCGGCTTGATCTTCTTGCCCGCCTTCTTGCCTATCGGCGTGGTCTGCGGGTTCTGGCCATCACTCCTGGTTTTCTGTTCTTCTCCGTTAATCAGTATCACCGCGCCGGTCTCGAATTTTTCACCAACCACGATCAGCTTCTTGTTCGCGACCGAGGCCATAGTTATTGTTGGGGGCGCGACTACGGCAAAGTCGTTAATCAGCTCCGCGCTGTGGGTTCCACCAAAGCTAAAGCCGTCAAGGCCACCTACAAGCAGCGCCTTTCCGTCAGGCAGAAGAGTCGGCGTGTGATGATTGCGTGGGGTGTTGAGACTACTGGCAAAACTCCATGTCTCAGTGTCGGGGTCGTACAACTCTGAGCTGTCTAGAGAAACCTGGGAAGTCGTTCCGCCAGAGCCGGTAAAACCCACACCGCCCGCAACGAGTACCTTTCCATCGGGCAGGAGAGTCGCCGTGTGATAACCTCTTCAATCACGTCAACTATGCGAACCCGATCGGCAACTTCAACGCCGTGCCTCCATCCAGTATTGATTCGAACACTGGTCGGATCATAAATCCCGGCAATCTCGGCGACTTCGGGCGTATCAATTCTACAAGCAATAACCCGCGTCTAATTCAGTTGGCGGTCAAGTTCAATTTCTGACCACCACAAAAGGCATGATCAGATCCATCAAGCTGATCGTGGTATGCGTGAAGAGAAGCGTCAGGAACCAAGCTCCGGTCCTGCAACGCCTTTGAAGCAAGACACGGAAAGGCACGCGACTCTCAGTTGGGATGAAGTTTGACATCTGGAGAGGATTGAGTGCATCACAGATGATCCAAGCAGACTCGCCGTAAGCGGCTTCTTTTGGTAAATTGCGCGTGCCGGGCGCTGAATCGCAACGTTGATCACACGATTAATCCAATACCAACAGGAGGTCATCTGTGTATTGCCAAGCGATAAAATACCAGTTGAAAGCTAGGCTGATTCGGGGGCTGATTCTCGCCGGCGTGTTTGCGGGATCGCCGGTCTCCGCGCAGGAGCCGGCTCTAACCCGGACTGCGAAGGACTCCCAACTCCAGTGGGGTCCCTGTCCCCCGTTTCTGGCGAAGGGATGTCAGATTGCCGTTCTTCACGGCGATCCTTCAAAAGATAACGCCGACATCTTTCTCAAAGTGCCGGCTAATGCCACTCTTCCGCGCCACTGGCACACATCAGCCGAAAGGATGGTATTGGTCTCAGGAGAACTGCACGTCACCTATGACTGACACAAGACCGAGGTCCTCAAGCCCGGCACCTATGCCTATGGTCCTGCGAAGCTGCCACACAAAGCGGAGTGCAAGCAAGCAGGCCCCTGCGTGCTGTTCATCGCATTTGAGTCACCGGTGGATGCTGTGCCGAGTGAAGACACGTCGAAGAAATGATATCGCTTTTGCCCAAACTAACTAAATGAATTGGAGTCTAGGGTCAGGCGTGCAATAAGCAATTCGGTCGATTCTGAGTTGATTACCAAATTGCAATATTGCACGCTTGACCGCGATCTGCCCCGTGGAGGTTGGCCTTCGCGTCTCGGACGACGATCTGGGCGTGTCCGACTTCGCTGTCTTTCACCCGGAGCCTGAGACATTCGGTGATCCTGAGACCAGCGCCGTAGAGTAGCCCAGCGCTGAGGTGCCTTCAATGTTTCCTAACATGGACTGAGCTTCATCCTGGGTAAACACGACTGGCAGCTTGGATTGTTCTTTGGCGCGTTGAATGTTCTTCATACACTCAAACGGTTTGTGAAGGACTTCTTTGTAAAGAAAGAGCAGCGAACTAAGGGGCTAGTTCTGGGTTTGACTCTGTGACTTTTCTTGCTACTGCGACGTGTGGTACAAAAGCTCTGACCTCGGGTTCACTCAGATCGCTTCGCTGTCGCTTTTGATAAAACTATGGCCAAAAAGAAACGCACAGAGCCCCATAGCCATAATGCAGTCAAATGCTCATTTTGCAGTAATTTTAATGAGTTTGTCCTCCCCCCTCATTTAGTAGATCGATTATTAGATGGAGAAGTAGTTCTTTTTGCGGGCTCAGGAATAAGCACCGAGGACAGATCGGTATTACCAGATACATTTTATGAGACTATTCGTCATGATTTAAAAACTAACGACGATTTATCGTTTCCCGAACTAATGAGTAAGTTCTGTCAACAACCGAATGGACGCGGTTCCTTATTGCGCAAGATACACGAAAGGCTTGAGTACATTCGTTCCTTTCCGAGCCTTTATGGTGATGCTACTCGATTCCATCGCGAGATTTCTACGTTGTACTTGCTCGAATCCATTGTCACGACTAATTGGGACGATTACTTCGAGCGTGAATGCAGTGCAAAGCCTTTCGTAACATCAGAAGATTTTGCATTCTGGTCTATTCCGGGCCGTAAGGTGTTCAAGATTCACGGGTCAGTCAATAATATTGGGTCGATAGTCGCGACCGTAGACGATTACGCAAATTGCTATCAACGATTACAGCAAGGGGTGCTCGGAAGCAGTCTCAAAATGATGTTGGCTACAAAAACGATTCTTTATGTTGGATACTCTTTCCGTGATGATGATTTCCTACAGATACACTCCATACTTCGAAACGAGATGGGTGAGATGCTTCCCCATGCCTACATTGTCACGCTTGATCAATCAGGTGAAGAAAGATTTCGCGGTCTTGGTCTTACGCCTATATTTACAGACGCCACGTATTTTATATCTGTTCTTAAGCAACACATTCTACAAGAGGAACATCTTTTGGCTGATAATCGCTTCGATGATCTTTCGGAAACGATAGCAAAAGTATTGGAGGAACAGTCCCAACTCCAAGAGCAGTTCAACCTAGTAAAAAGCCCTGATGTTATATATTCCTGGTTCTACCAAGATGGACTCCTTCATTGTTTTCAGCGCATCTTAGCCCTGCGTAACAGTGGTTCTTACTCACATATCTGTGAGGTAGTACAAAAAATAAAAGTGTATGAGGGAATTCGTAAGAGAAAGCTAAAAGAAAAGAATTATTTTGACGTTGCATACGTTGATGGATACATGAGCGGCTTACTTTTTCTCCTTGGCGATGATGAGACGCGAGAAACACTCCCGCTTTACTATATTTTCGGTTCCAAAGATGAGGCAGTGTCAATGGAAGAGTTTAAGCGGCGTCGCCGCGGAGCGAGCAAAAAGCACAAAGCAGCTTATATGAAGGCACAGGAGCTGACAAAGCGAGCAGGTAGTGATTTTGTGTTCCGGCACAGACCTCTTCTCTGAATTAGCATATGGTATCGCACCCGAGGCTGGTCGTGATGCCGCTAACTCTTAGTTTTCATGAAAGGGAATCCTGATGGATTTACAGCCTCTTGCGCAGCCTGTCTAGGACTCGTGCCAGGCCCGCAATTTCTGCAATTAGCCACAACTATCTGCCATTCCCTAATCCGACCGGAGAGTGAATTGCAGAATTGCGAGCCTGGCACCGGTCCTGGAGGGAATCCACCTCCCGACATCAGATGATATTAAGAGCGGGGGTCTGGATCATTAGATCGTCGGGACGTATTCGGATTCTTGGGACGATCGGGTTGCGAGCCGATGAAGCACCGCTAGGCTGCAGGAATATTTGCGATGAACGACTTGAAAGTATTCGACTACGACTTGGCGTTGTCATTTGCCGGTGAAGATAGGCAGGTAGCCGAGAATCTTGCCAGCCTGCTTGTCCGAGACGGCATCAGAGTGTTTTACGATTCTTACGAAAAAGCCGCCCTTTGGGGTAAGGATCTCTACCAACATCTTCAAGGTGTCTATCGCGACAAAGCAAGATATTGCGTTGTCTTTGTATCGGCGGCCTACAGCCGTAAGTTGTGGACCAAACACGAGCTTCGACAAGCACAGGCGCGTGCCTTTCGGGAACGTCACGAGTACATTCTTCCGGTACGACTTGATGACAACCAGAGCTCACAAGGAAGGGCGACCTCGTGCAGTTTCGAGGTGAGGAGGTTGCGAGTTTTTGGCCGGAGAAACTGGCACGTGAGCAGTCCCACACCACGTACCTCGCGCGGGTGCCGCGTATTCCGTACGGACACGAATCCACCATGGCTGGCCCTGCGGGCCATCCATGCGGCGACTGCAGCGCTATACCGGGCGAGTATCATGCAGAGGGTTGTGACTGGGAGGAGTGTCCAGCCTGCCACGGCCAAGCTATTGGCTGCGGTTGCATTCTCGAGTAGGTTGACCCGCGAATGGATAATAATCGATCACGAACATGGCCTAACTCGGGTCGACCGGAGCGCGCGATGATAGCTTCGTAGGGTTCCCAGGGTGTTCAGCGCGCCCGGTCATCCCAACAGTTTGGCGCCGCCCTAAATAGGAGGAATGCCCATGTCTGATCCGGTGGTGGTGGCCATCATTGGTTCCGTTGCGACAATCGCTGCCGCAGCCATCGGTTTGCTGCTTAAGCGTGGTAAGCAGGTGACGACCGCTGCATCATCCGCAAAGCAGTACGGTGTTCGAATCACCTCTCCGGTCGCCGGAACTGCTGTCGCCGGCCATGTCGAGGTCAGTGGCGTGTACGCAGTGGAGCCGCCGCCCGGCTCGCTATTTCTGGTCAACGCCAGTCCCGATGGTCCTTACTATTGGCCGTGCGTCGGTCGGCCAATCGAGGTATTGCCTTCACGGAGAGCGTGGCGAGGTAGCACGTTGGTGAACAGTGACACCAGGATCATAATTCTAACAATTGGTGCTTCAGGCCGGGCCCTTTTCGACTTCTACGAGAAGGTTGGCAAGGAGACGGATCGCTGGGTTTCCATTAGCAGGCTTACCCCAGACGTGGTAGAGCACGATCAGGTTGTTGTCCGATTGAAAGCAAACTAGCCCGACGTTGATTCGTTGATCAGTCGGAAGGCGACGAGGATTGTTTAACAGAACGTCAGGATCGATCTTATTTGCCGGCTCCAACGACGGAAAATTCCAGGACTGGTGCCAGGCCTGCAATTCTGCTGTTCACTCTCCCGCCGGACAAGGAATGGCAGATAAGTTGGCGCGAATTGCAGAATTGCAGGCCTGGCACCAAGTCCGGTCATCTACTGGTACTGCGCGCGCTCATTCGCAGCGTTATGCGCTATTCATGAGGCGAAATGATCCATGACACCTGACCCCGGAAGCGCTCCACGCCACTCCAGGTTTAAGATCGTGATGAGACCAATCAGAAAGATTGCGGGATACTTGAACGAATCGCCGCCACTGATGATGGCGTTGCTGGGCATGACCGTCTCTGCCCTTTTTGCGATCCCAATTGCAATGCTGGGCGTCGGTTTGGCTAACCGTTACTTCGCAACCGACTACCTCTTTTCCAAGGAGGATATTATTCGCATCGCGTGGGTGGGCGTTGTCGGTGCTCAGGGGGCCGCACTCAGTCTCATTCTTCGCCTTGGGAGCCTTGTACGGGATGACCAGCCACCGGCCCTCCATTTCCTTAATGGGCTGTTGAAGCCTTTCATAGGCATGAGCTTCGCTCATCTTTCTTACATGGTCTTCGCGTCTGGATTGATTGCTAAACCCGCACTCGGCAACCGTGACTACTATTTTTACGTTGCAGTGGCATTTGTGGCGGGATTCAGCGAACGTTTTGCGAAGGACCTAATGAAGCAAATTCCCGGTGGTGGGCAAGGGCCTAACACGTAGCAGACCCAAGAACCAACGGGAGGCCTAAAGCAGAAATCCAGAATTGGACGCGCGCATAACTTTGAGTTTGCTGCCTACGACAAATTCCAGGACTCGTGCCAGGCCTGCAAATCATTCTCCCGCCGGACTAGGGAATGGCAGATAGGTTGTCGCGAATTGCAGAATTGCAGGCCTGGCACCATGCAAACGGTCCGCTTCATCTCGCGTCCAGAACACCGGCCGGAATGGAAACGGGACAGACTTGGCACACGCCGGTCCACGCGAGATCATCGAGGAGTTCTACGGGTACGGCGTAAGGCCGTGGATCAAGGACGGCAAGGGCAAGTCCGGACTGGATTGGGTCAATAGCGGTTGAATACGATAAGAATTCGACGGAAGGAGCGAGGCTCACGTGCCACCAGGCTAGCGATTGCAATAACCCAGGTGAACTTGATCTATGAACAAAGGAGTGCTGTTGCCAGTCCTGATTCAGGATCCCGTCGTCGCGGGAGAAACTACAGCTCGGAGCATTGTGCACCCGGTGGTCGTGAGGGATCCGGCCGGTTTCACCGAAGGTCCAGCATGTCGCCGTGTTGCAGTGGTCGATCTCGACTTTAACGCCGGCAAGCTGCGGCCTCCGGCGAAATTTAGTCCGCGCGGGAGCCCGTACCGGGACATCGCTACATATCAAGTCGCAATCCCCACCAAAAAGGGCGCCGGAATGCAGGCGTGGGCTCGCGGCTCCGACAAAGGGGTGGATGTCGCAGAGCTAGGGCGAATTCCACCCGACGATCCTTTCATGAAGGTAAGTGTGTTTGGGACCGTCCTGCGGACGCTGGCTCTCGTTCAGGACCCGGCGGTCCTGGGACGCGAGATCGAGTGGGCGTTTCCCGGCAAACAACTCCTCGTTGTTCCGCGAGCCGGCGAGATGGACAATGCGTTTTATCACCGCGACTCAAGAAGTCTGCAGTTCTATTATGGGTCGAGTTCACAAGGAACCATGGTTTACTCGGGGCTCTCGCAGGACATTGTTGCGCACGAAACCGCGCACGCGATTATCGATGGCATTGCGCCCGATCTGTACGATTCCATCTCCCCAGAATCCCTCGCGATTCACGAGGGACTCGCGGATCTCACCGCAGCGCTGCTTAGTATGCGCAACCGCGAGCTTACTCATAAGCCGGGTAAAGGAATCACCAACACGAAAGAGTTCCAGGAATCGAGTCGATTCAGCCGGATTGCGGAGGAGTTTGGCCGTTGGCGCGGGCACGGCGATGCGCTGCGTGACGTATGCAACACCAAGACGATGGATCCAAACGCGGACTATGATAGTCGCGTCGATTCCTCGTCACCGCACTCCACCAGCGAGGTACTGAGTGGTCTGCTGTTCGCAGTGTTTTGTACCCGATTCGCTGCCGCAGCACGTGATCCGGCCGTAAAACGCAAGATCACAAGGGAAGACGCGGCCGCCCAGCCCGAGGGCCTGCGATACAGGATCGCATACGCCTGCAACCGCACGCTCGGGCTCGCGTATCGGGGGCTCGACTGGCTGCCTCCGGGAGACGCGTCATTTGCCGACCTCGTCGGGGCGATGCTCGCTGCTGACCGCGAGTTCTTCCCGGGCAAAGCGCGGATACGTGAAATTTTATGCAAGGAAGCTCGCCGGCGAGGGATACGCGTCACCAAAACAGTTGAGCTTTTGCGGCAGGTAGAAGTACCGTTGAATGCAGCCGCACGCCGAAGGTTCGTCGAGCAGCATCGGGAAGCGCTTGCGATTCCGGCCGGCGCACGGGTGAACGTGACCGTGCGACGCATTCACGTCTATGCTCCACCGATTGTTCCAATGAGCAACAGTGAGCTGTTCGACCTTACGCCAAACATGAAGCGCTGGACGTCGGAGACAACTGAGAATTATCTGATCAAGCTGGCGTGGTGGCAGCGCGAGCCGAACGACCTCGTTGGTTGGGGAACGCACCGCCGTTATCGCACCGGCGCGACGATCGTCGCGGAGAAGAGCGGTCGCGTCAGGACAGTTCTACAGAACACGAACACTCCGATTACCACGACCTCGCGAACGAACTTCTTGAAGCTCATGCTTAAGGGCGAGCGCTCGACACCAGAGATCGGTCCCGACGGCGCAGAGCTCCAGCGCGGTCTTCGGGCGAGCCTGGAAAACGATACACTATCAATCACCGGTGCGATGCAAGCTCTGCATGTCGTGGGAGACCAGGAATGACAGCGCTGACCGTCGTGGCCTACAACGTGTTGTTTGGCGATGCGATCCTGATCAGCATACCGGAGGGCAACGGCCGCAAGACGGTTATGCGGCACGTGCTAGTCGACGTGGGGAACGTCCTCGGCGGACCGGAAAGCAACTCGGGTGTGTTCCGTTCCGTTTTCGAGGACATTGGACGCCGGCTCGAGGGACAGCCGGTCGATCTCTATGTGATGACCCACGAGCATATGGACCACGTACAGGGGCTGCTTCGCGCTCACGACGACGGTCACCAGCTTCCGCCGATTGATTACGCATGGCTCACCGGCTCGGCGAGCGCGAAGTATTACGATCGTTTTCCCGAGGCGGCGAAGCAACGCTCGCTGCGTCTCGCGGCGTACGAACGCGTCCAGCGAATCGCGCTTCAACGTGGGATCCTTGGGCTGGCCCCGGTGCGAGCGTTCCTGGACAACAACAACCCGAGACGAACGGAGGATTGTGTTGATTTTCTCAGAGGCGTTGCCCGCAAGAAAACAAGTTATGTCCATCGCGGCTTCAAGCCGGTGGCGGGAAAGACTGATCCGTTTCGTGAGGCCGAGTTCGCGATCTGGGCCCCGGAGAAAGACACCTCGTCGTACTACGGCAGGGTGCGGCCGGTGATGCAAACCAGACGAGGACGAAAGCTGGCAGCGCCTGCCGGTGTGGAACAGGATGCGTTCGACGCGCTCGTCGAGTTTTCACGGAGCGGTCTGGGCGACGCAATGCTCGCCATTGACCGCGCAGCGAACAATACCAGCGTGGTGTTCTCGATCGAGTGGCGGGGATGGCGGCTGTTGTTTTCGGGTGATGCCGAGTTGCGAAGCTGGCGGACGATGGAGCGGAAGCGACAATTGCGCCCCGTTCATTTCGTAAAGGTCGGACATCATGCCAGCCACAACGGAACGCCGAGCGAGGATGTGCTCGAGCGGATCCTGCCAATACGCCGTACTGATTCGCGCAAACGAACGGCGCTGGTATCAACCTGCGAGCACACCTACAACGGCGTCCCGGACCACGATACGCTGGCAAGGCTCGAGCGTCGCGTCGACGCGCTGGTTCAAACGACTGAGGTAGCTGTGGGATCGGCGGTCGAAATTCGATTCGACGATCAATGAACCTCGTGTGAAAGGGGAGCTATGCAAAGCAATGCGAAAGATGTAGTTTTGAGGGCATTAGGCCGAATACTAGGGCCGCCGAAGACGACCTAACTGGAAAGCCGAGGGCAGTCCGTGAAATTCATAGTTGGATATCTCGCCGCCGCGATTGTAACGGCGTTGCCGCCACACCTGGGAGGGGCCGTGCAGACTGTCCGCAGTTCGAATCCTCGCGAAAGCCGTATTCCCGTCGGCAGCGCTTCGCTCTACGCCCGTGAGATCGGGCAGGGGCCGCCCGTCATCATCCTGCATGGCGGCCCCGATTTCGATCACGGCTATCTGCTACCCGCCATGGATGAACTGACGGACGCATTTCGCCTCTTCTACTATGATCAGCGTGGGCGCGGGCGCTCGGCGGAACGCGTCCGGCCTGAGGACGTGACATTGGCCTCCGACGTGGAGGACATCGACCGGGTCAGGCAGTATTTTCGCCTGGACACCCCGGCGTTGCTTGGACATTCCTGGGGCGCGGTGCTGGCTCTCGAGTACGCGCTTCGCCACCCGACACGAGTCTCTCGCCTCATCCTGATGAACCCGGCGCCGGTCTCGGCGAACGACGTAGCACTGGTGCGGAAGCAATACCTGGAACGACTCGGCGGCGACATGGATCGACAGCGGGCTATCGTGGCGAGCGCGGCGTACCAGGCGGGCGATCCCGAGGCGGTTACGGCGCGCTATCGGATCCACTTCAAGCCGGCGCTGAAGAAGCCCGAGGACTACGAGCAGATGATGGCGACGATGAAAGCTGGATTCATCAGCCAGGGGAAGGAGGGTATTCTCAAGGCGCGAGCGGTCGAAGACCAGCTCATGCGCGACACCTGGCAGGAGCCAGACTACGATCTGTTGCCCAAGCTGCGTAGCCTCAAAGTTCCGACCCTCGTCATCGCGGGTGATCACGATTTCATGACCGTCGCCGCTGAGCGCATCGCCCGAGCCATTCCGAACGCCGATCTGGTCACGTTAAGCGATTGCGGTCATTTCGCTTTTCTTGAATGCGCCGATCAAGTCCGCAACGCGTTGGACGCCTTTTTTCGCCGACGTCGGTGAGTCGGGGCTGACGCGCGGGGCGAAAATCTCAGGGCTTGTATGTAACTATGAACTTCTCGGATAACCGAAACACATTTGCTGTGCAACTCTGCTTGATCCTCGCCTTCCTGGTTGGACTTGGTGCGGTAATCAATGGACGTGCGCATAGCGCCCCGTCGCAAATTGTTTCTATTGGACAACACAGTAGAGGTGAAGCGCGCCATCGATACGTAATGGAATCCGGTTGGAACGGCTGCGGGTTTATTCCCTACACGGGATGGGAGGGATGTATCAGTCAGACGGGCATCGCGCTGAGTTGCGATGACGGCGCCAGGCTATATTTTGTTAAGGATCATTGCACCTCATCCATTGCCGCAAACAATAAGCGATCGTTGCAGTTTGAGAAAGCCGACTCAACAACCCAAGACTGGAAGATCGTCCAGACAGAGTCATTAGGTGATGCGTTACTTGTTGAACTAGCTAGTCCGGTGCGTGTGAATGCACAGGAACCGGCATCCAGTAAGTGGGTCTGTTCCTGGACAGAGGAATCTTCTGTCGTTTTGATTTATGGCCCCGATAGAGAGCATGTCATCGACTACTTCAAAATATGTCGGAAAGAGTAAATGAATCGCATCACGCACGCTAATAGAACACTCCTCTTGAGCGCGGGCTTGCTATGCGCTATCACAATCCTCGGAAGCGGCTTCGCGAGCTCAAACCCCGACGACGGTCAGGCCGAACAAACAGTTCATGCAATACGCTTCAAACAGAACCCGATTATCTCCGAGCAAACTGATCAAAAAATCGGAAATAACATCAATGGTCCGTCGCTGATAAGAGTCCCAGAATGGCTGCCCAAGCCATTGGGCCGATATTATCTCTATTTTGCTCATCACACGGGTGACTACATCCGGCTCGCTTATGCAAACAGGCTCGAAGGACCCTGGACCATCTACGGACCCGGGACATTGAAGCTCTCCGAGACCATCTGTTCAGAACACATTGCCTCGCCGGATGTATACATTGACAACGAGAAGCGCGAGCTTCGCATGTATTTTCACGGACCCGTGCCGCAATCACCGAGACAGGTTTCACTTGTGGCGACCTCGAAGGACGGAATACATTTCACCGCCTCACCTGAAATCCTTGGAGACTCTTACTTTCGCATCTTTCAGTGGAATGGTTACTACTACGCAATGGCGAGATTAGGGGTGCTGTATCGTTCCAGTGATGGCTTAAAGAATTTCGAGCCGGGACCAAATCCCTTTCAAATCAATTCAGCTCCATCAACAGTGCGGCATGTGGCGCTGAAGCTAGACGGCGATACACTTTCTGTTTTCTACTCCCGGATAGGCGACAATCCGGAGAGCATCCTCCTGTCAAAGATCAAATTGTCGGGAGATTGGCGAGCGTGGAAGGCGTCCGCTCCCACCACGATGCTCAAGCCTGAAACTGAATATGAAGGTGTGAATTTACCGGCAGCGCCGTCAAAGGAAGGCCCTGCTCCCGGACGGGTTCGAGAGCTTCGTGACCCGGCAACCTTCAGCGAGGGCGCTAAGAGTTATCTGCTCTACTCCGTAGCCGGTGAGAGTGGCATAGCTATTTCTGAATTAAGGGCGAAGTAGAGATCGGAGGTTCGGCAGGAGTGAATGGCACCGATCGCGACATTCTATGATTTGAGGAGAGAGATGATGACTACTCAGAGAACAAACACTATTGCCATTATTATAATTTTGCTCACAGCGCTCATATGTCCTGCCTTCGCGCAAGAAGCTGCGCGCCGGGCGGTTTCAGGGAGAGTGATCGAACTAAAGGTCCCCGCTCCATCGCTCAAAGG
>Ga0134127_10001786_pt1 | contig 15795 bp, 11 predicted proteins | sample KB31753_FD_96459 | JGI IMG/M metagenome (GOLD analysis project Ga0134127, IMG submission 96459) | Terrestrial soil microbial communities with excess Nitrogen fertilizer from Kellogg Biological Station, Michigan, USA - KB3-175-3 | ecosystem: Environmental > Terrestrial > Soil > Unclassified ...
CTAATGGTTGAGTATCCTCCAGGCAGTTCGGACCCGATACACCGCCACAACGCACATGGGTTCATTTATTTGCTGGAAGGCTCAATCATAATGCAGGTGAGGGACGGAAAAGAAGTGACTCTGACACCTGGTCAGACCTTCTATGAAGGCCCCGAGGATGTCCACGTCGTCGGGCGAAACGCCAGCCAAACCAAACCTGCGAAATTCGTCGTATTCTTCGTGAAGAACAAAGGCGCCCCGGTGCTTGAGCACGCCAAATGAATCAAACCCGCGGGAATTTTCGCATAATAAAAACTCAAAGAGAGAGAAGTGCAATGAACACGATTTTCGAGACCGACGAAACGAACTTAACCACAGCCCGACAAACGACCGCTATCAATCCAGCTCAAAATCCAAAAGTTGAGCACCGCGTCCGCGAGTTCCTCAAGGCGCTCAATTCCGGAGGCGGCAAACCCATGGAAACCATGACACCTGCCGAGGCGCGAAAAGTCCTTGTGGACGCCCAAGCGTCGGTCCAGCTCGATCTGCCTGCTTGCGACATCGAGGAGAAGATGATCGCGCAGGATGGATTGAAGGTGAGCCTCACAATCGTCCGTCCTGCGGGAAGCAAAACCATCCTGCCGGCATTCATCTTTGTGCATGGCGGCGGTTGGGTGCTCGGCGATTTCCCGACTCATGAGCGGTTCGTACGCGATCTCGTGGCCGATAGTGGGTTTACCGCCGTCTTTGTGAACTACACGCCGTCGCCCGAAGCGCATTACCCGATGGCAATCGACCAAATCCACGCGGCAACCAAATGGGTGGCCGCACACGGCGACGAAATCAATGTGGATGGCAAGCGACTCGCCATCGTGGGTAACAGCGTCGGCGGAAATATGACGGCAGCGGTGGCTCTTATGGCAAAGAACAAGAGGGAGCCGGAACTCAGATGCCAAGTGATGCTTTGGCCAGTGACGGATGCCAATTTCGACACCGAGTCTTACCATGAATACGCGGACGGATACTTCCTTTCGCGAGCCATGATGATGTGGTTTTGGGATGCCTATGCCCCTGATCATGCACAGCGTCGCGAAATCTACGCCTCACCACTCCAGGCGACTGTGGACCAATTGAAGGGGCTGCCGCCAGCTTTGGTCCAAGTAGCCGGGAACGATGTTCTCCGCGATGAGGGCTTGGCCTACGCGCGCAACCTCGATGCCGCGGGCGTGGATGTGACCGTCACACGCTTCGAAAATCTGATCCACGATTACGGTCTCCTCAATGCGATCAGCCAAGTGCCCGCAGTGCGCGACGCACTGCACCAGGCCGCGGAGATGTTGAAGAAGCACCTGAAATGAACCTCAAGCGAATCGATCAGACGCGGGCAATGGCTGCACGTCATTGACGGCGAGGTGTCCGTCGCGGGCGAAACGTTGAAGTCCGGTGATGGCGTAGCAGTGGAAAAGGCGGAGGCGCTGGAAATCCGGGGCCGCGCAGGCGCGCAGTTCCTGTTGTTCGACCTGAAGTGACGGTCACAGACGTCTCAAAAGAAGCCGCCGACGTTGTGCTCACCGATGACAATTTCGCCACCATCGTGGCTGCGGTGGAAGAAGGCCGGGCGATTTTCGCCAACATCCGAAAATTTCTCCGATACCTTCTCTCATCGAACATTGGCGAAGTGATGACGATGTTCTTCGGCGTCGTGCTCGCAAAAATAATTGGACTGCACATCGAGGGAAACGCTGTAGTGCTCCCGCTCCTGGCGACGCAAATTCTCTGGGTCAATCTCGTGACGGACGGAGCGCCCGCGCTCGCTTTGGGTGCTGATCCAGCGGACGAAGGCTTGATGCAACTCCCGCCTCGTTCGCGGCAGGAGGGTGTGCTTACGCGTCAGATGTGGATGGGCATTTTCTTCGTTGGCGCGATCATGGGGGCCGGAACACTACTCATGCTCGATTCCTGTCTGCCCGGCGGTTTGATCGAAGGCTCCGGAACCCTGAGTTATGCGCAGACGATGGCGTTTACCACGTTGATCTTCTTTCAACTATTCAATGTGCTGAATGCGCGTTCCGACGAGCAGAGCGCTTTCCGCGGGTTGTTTCAGAATCGCTGGCTCTGGGGCGCGATCACGGTGTCACTGGCCGCACAAGTCGCAGTGATTCATGTCCCGTTTCTCCAAAATGCTTTCTCGACTGTAAGTCTCACGCTGACCGAATGGATGCGTTGTGCGATCGTCGGCAGTTCCGTCCTTTGGCTGCGCGAATTGAGCAAACTCATCACGCGCGCAAGAGGCCAAAGAGGCGCGTAACTCCGCGATTGTGACCTAAGAAGGCCGGAACATGCGCCACTCGCATGCCAAAGCGAAGAAATAAACAGGAGAAACAGGAGCTTTGATCTACGATCGTAACCGTACCCACTCGCGCCAAAACGACGGCCACGCGATTTGTCTAGGTTCGCCGTCTGTCACAGCCCCGAATTGTAATTCGTCTGTGCTGTTGTAAGAAATCGAAACGGACACAAACGAAAAAGCAAAAGCAAAAGGAAAAGCCATGGCCACATGTGCAAACTACAAATCGCAATCGCCCGAGCTGTTCAAGAAATCTGTTGAGTTCAACAACCTGGTGAAGGAAGGCACGATCGAGAAGATTCGCGATCGCGTCGCGATCAGGGCGCCGCAATTGAATGGGTGCAAATTCTGTCTGGATAAATCTTGTCTTCGAAATACTTCAGCGCTTTTGCCGGATCGTTTTTTGTGTAAGCAACCCGACGACCTCTATGAACGAGGACTCTCCGAATTTAAACAATAATGACGCACGGCACGACACAAAATACTTAATGTAATTATGAAAACACAACAAGATCGGCAATCAAACGGAAACAAATCGGAATCCCCGGCTTTGAATGAAACAGGCGCCACGACTTCACGGCAGGTTCAGCGTGAAGCCGCGAGCAACACCTCACAACCCGGTAGAACGGGGCGCGACGAATTGGTTCCGTCACGCTACGCCCTACGCGTCGGCCAGATTGACGTGATGGTGGTCAGCGACGGGGTGCTATCGCTGCCACCCGCGATGTTGGGCCACAACGCCGACCCGGCGGTCCGGGCGGCCTGGCTGGACGACATGTTCCTGCCGCAGGACGTGCTCGAGTGGGCACTGAACGCGGTCGTGGTGCGTAGCGGCGGCCGGACCATACTCATCGACGCTGGGATAGGGGTGGACCCGGGCTTGAACTTGCCGCGGGCCGGGCGGTTGGTCCAGCGACTGGAGGCTGCCGGCATCGATCTCGGGTCCGTGACCGACGTGGTGCTGACCCACTTGCACATGGACCACGTTGGCGGGCTGCTCGTCGATGGGGTGAAGGACCGGCTGCGTCCGGACCTGCGGGTCCACCTGGCGGCCGCCGAGGCTGAGTTCTGGGCGTCGCCCGATTTCTCCCGCGTCTCCATGCCGCCCGGGTTCCCGGACGCTCTTCGGCGGACGGCCAAGCGGTTCTTGAACGATTACCGCAGCCAGTTGCGGTTGTTCGAGGCGGAGTACGAGGTGGCGCCGGGGGTGGTCGTCCGTCGCACCGGCGGCCACACCCCCGGGCACAGCGTGGTCCGCCTGGCGTCCGGCGGCGACCGGCTGACGTTCGCCGGCGACGCCGTGTTCCAGGTCGGGTTCGAACACCCCGATTGGTACAACGGCTTCGAACACGACCCCGAGGAGGCGGCCCGCGTGCGCGTCGGTCTTTTGCGGGAGCTGGCGGCGAACCGCGAGTCGCTGGTGGCTACTCACCTGTCGTTCCCATCCGTCTGCCATGTGGCGGTCGACGGCGACATCTTTCGTTGGGTACCGGGCCCCTGGGAGTACTGACCGCTTGTTGGGTACAGCCGAACCAGGCGCCGCACCAGCCGGGGTCGCGAAACCGACCCCGGCAGGGCAACGACATGGATACTTACGCAGATGCTCTCGCGGCCTTCGCAAAAAATTGGGCCTGAGGCCATGTCGGACACATGATTGCCGAACGTGCTGTCCACTGGGCGGCATCGCTGAAGGCACTGAATGTGTAGCCGCCACTCGCTCCCTGGAGGGGTGGAAGAGGCTCACGTCGCAGAAGCGGCCAGAGCGCTATCCACCCTTCGGCCACGAGGCACGAATGAGTCTGAAGAGCTTAGCCTTTGCGTCTCAGAATTACGCTTTAGGGTTGTGACCGTTGCCAACAGCCCGAGTTCGTGTCTGAATTTGCCTGTGGTTTGGCGGCGCCGCAAAGAATTAACGGATTGCCTTCTGCCCCTTGCAGCCGAAGGCGTTACGTCCAGACATGAGTGTTCCTGCCAAGCGGGAAGCAGCGATTTTCACTGAAGCGCTTAGCGTTCCGGTCGAAAAGCGCGCGGCTTTCATTGATGGAGCCTGCGGCGGAGATGAGAGGCTGCGCCGAAGGGTGGAGGCGCTGCTAAAATCCCACGAGGAAATTGGCGATTTCCTGGAGGAATCTGCGGACGAGGCGGTAAGCCACGCTAGAATTGGGGCGATGGAAGACGAGAGACCTACCGATCGAATTGGTCGCTACAAATTGCTGCAACGGATAGGCGAAGGTGGCTGTGGCGTTGTCTTTATGGCTGAGCAGGAGGAGCCTGTCCGGCGTCGCGTAGCGCTGAAAGTGATAAAGCCGGGCATGGATACCGAAAGCGTTATCGCCCGGTTCGAGGCCGAACGGCAGGCGCTCGCGTTGATGGATCACCCCAGCATTGCGAAGGTATTCGATGCCGGGGCAACAGAATCCGGTCGCCCGTATTTCGTAATGGAGCTCGTGCGCGGGGTCAAAATTACGGAATACTGCGATGAGCGGTCGTTGACGACCGACGAGCGGCTGAAGCTCTTTATCCAGGTCTGCGGGGCAGTTCAACATGCGCACCAGAAGGGAATCATCCATCGCGACATCAAGCCTTCGAACATCCTTGTAACCACCACGTCGGAAGGCACGGCCCTCCCAGTGGTCATTGATTTTGGAATTGCTAAACCGACCACGAACCAACGGTTGACTGACAAAACTCTATTCACAGCCTTCGAGATGTTTATCGGAACGCCCGCCTACATGAGCCCTGAGCAAGCCGCCCTCACCAACGCTGAAGTGGATACGCGGACGGATATTTACAGCCTGGGCGTATTGCTTTACGAGCTTCTCACAGGCTCCAAGCCTTTCGAATCGGCGGAATTGCTTAAAGATGGGATCGATGAAATTCGCAGGATGATTCGCGAAGAAGACCCCGTCCGCCCCTCGACGCGGTTAAGCAAGCTGAACAGCGCAGATTTAACAACTGTCGCTCAGCGTCGCCAATCCGAACCTCCGAAGCTGATCCGAACCATTCGCGGCGACCTGGATTGGATCGTGATGAAGGCATTGGAAAAAGATCGCGCCCGCCGATACGAAACTGCCAATGGCTTGGCTCTCGATGCAAAGCGTTTCCTGGCTAATGAGCCCGTCATGGCCCGGCCGCCAAGCAAGTTCTACCGATTTGGCAAGACGGTGCTGCGGAACAAGCTCCTGTTTTCTGCGATTGGCATTATCGCAACGCTCCTTGTTACGAGCTTAATCGTGGTGACGGCTTCTCTCGCCAAAGAGCGGCAAGCGCGTCAGGAGGCGCAAGCCGGCAAGCAAACGGCCGAAACCGCAGCAACGAAAAGTCAGCAGGTAACAAAATTTCTTGAAGACATGTTGGAAGGTGCGGGGCCCGCCGTAGCGAACGGGCGCGATCCCGCCATCATGAAGGAGATTCTGGATCGAACCGCCGAACGGATTGGTGCGGAGCTGACGAATCAACCGGCAGTCGAAGCCGAACTGGGCACCCTCATCGGCAAGCTCTATCGGGAAGTCGGGAATTTTGACCGGGCTGAAGAAATGGTTCGCGTAGCGTTAGCGATCCGTCGGAAGACATTCGGTACAGAAAGTCCGGAGGTCGCTGCGTCGCTCAACGAATTGGGTTTGGCGCTTATGGCCAAAAACAAGATGTCCGAGGCTGAAGGTGTGTACGCGGAAGCGGTGGCCATTCGGCGGCGGCTTTTCGGAAATGCGAATGCCGACTTGGCCACTTCGCTGAATGGTCTCAGCAGTGTGTATAGGCAACAGGAAAGGCTGACGGAGGCGGAGCCGATGGCTCGGGAAGCGCTGGGAATCAGGGAAAACTTGTTCGGACACGAAAGCTTGGAGGTGGCAGACTCCCGCCGGAACCTAAGTATTATTCTGGGCGCCAAAGGCCAGTGGGCCGAATCCGAAGCGCTGGCGCGCGATGTTCTTTCGACCCAACGAAAGCTGCTTGGCCCGGAACATCCGTGGATTGCGTCAGCGCTCCGCGATGTCGCCTGGGCGGCAAGTGCCTTGGGCAAATTGGAAGAGTCGGACGCATTGTACCGGGAAGCCCTCGCGATGCGCCTGAAGCTGCTGCCCGAAACGCATCCAGATTTGACCAGATCTCTTTATAATGTTGGCGATATTGCGCGCCAACGAGGGAATCTGAACGATGCCGACGCCATCTTGACCGCAGTCCTTTCGATACAGAGTAAGCTGCTGGGCGCCGAGCATTCGTCTACGATACAAACCCTTCGTAGTCTGGGCGCGACACTTGAAGCTCAAGGCAAACGGTCAGAAGCGGAAGCCGTCCATCGCGAAGTGCTGGGCTTATGGCGCAAACGAGCAGGAAATGAGGATCCGCAAACATTGTATGCAATGCGCAACCTGGCTACCACGCTTGAAGGCCAAAATAAATGGTCGGAAGCGGAGACGCTGCATCGCGAAGCTTTGGCCTTGTGGCGCAAGGTCCGGGGAAACGAAGATCCTCAGACGTTGTATACACTCGGCAGGTTGGGAACCGCGCTCGAAGCTGCGGGTCAATTGTCGGAAGCCGAAGTCGCGCGTCGTGAAGCAGTGGCCTTGTGGCGCAAACGAGGAGAGCAGGAGACGCCAAGGGCGCTGAAAGAATTAAAAGGACTTGTTCGCGTCCTCATCCTTGAAAAGAAATTCAGCGAAGCAGAAAACATTCTCGATGTCGCGTTAACTCCGACTTTCGTCGAACAACCATCCAGCGCCGACATACTGGATCTGCGACTCGATCTCCTGGTCCGTCAAGAGCGCTGGATGGAAGCGGTGGTGGATGCAACCCGCGCCCTCAAGCATCAACCGGCCGACCATCCACGATATCACGAACTGGCACCGCTCCTGGTCGTAACTCACGATGAGGATGCGTACAAACAGCTGTGTCAGGAGATGTTCCGCCGCTTCGGTAATACAACGCACAGTTATACCGCGGATCGTGTGGCGAAGAGTTGCCTTCTCTCTCCGCACTCCGCTGTCGATCTGCTTTTGCTCGACAAACTGGCTGACACGGCTTTGGCCGCGGGAGAGGAAGATGTCTGCATGCCCCTCTTCCAGATGGGCAAGGGACTTTCAATGCTTCGGTCGGGGAACTTTGAAAAGGCCATCGAGTGGACGGGAAAAACGCTCAACAGCTCTTTTGTCCATGCGAAAGCTCAGGGTTACGCGATTCTGGCGATGGCGCATTGGCATCTGAGGCGCAAGGACGAGGCGCGAGCGATGCTTGCCAAAGGGAATACGCTGGCGCCCGCCATCGCTTCCGACGATCCCGCTGCACGACCGGGAGAGAAAAAGTGGGTGCGGTTCTACGAGACAGCTTACCACGCACGGCTCCTCGCCCGAATTCAGCTTGAGGAGGCCAGTTCGCTCATCGAGCCCGGCCCGCCGCCGGAGAAAAACCCATCCAACAAGAATTGATTGATCGCAGCATCATCAAATGCGACTTTGTTCGCCGAGATGAGCGACGCAACAGTATTGCTCGCGGCGGTGGAAGAAGGTGATCCCGAAGCATCGGGGAAGCTGCTTGAACTCGTCTACACGGAACTGCGTCATCTCGCTGCCAGCAAGATGGCCCGCGAAACTCCGGGCCAAACCCTCCAGCCCACTGCGTTGGTACACGAGGCTTGGTTAAGATTGGTCGGGGCGAAAAACCTAAAGTTTGAAAATCGCGCCCAATTCTTTTCCGCCGCAGCCGAAGCAATGCGCCGAATCCTCATCGATCGCGCACGCCGCAAGCTCGCCCAGCGCCGCGGGGGTGGCCCTCTTCGGGTTGATATCGGCGCGCTGGATCTCGCTGCCCCCGACCAGGGTCAGCGTTTGTTGGATGTTCACGAGGTCCTGGACAAATTCACAGCGGAGCACCCCATTCATGCCCGGGTTGTTATGTTGCGCTACTTCGTCGGAATGACAAATGAGGAGACCTCAGAAATTCTGGGCCTGTCAGTTGCGACGGTAAAGAACTACTGGACGTTTGCCCGGACCTGGTTATTTCAGGAGATTAAGAATTCCTAACATCCTCCTGTCCCTAGCTTCACAGGCTGGACGAGCGCCGCAATAAATCCCGGATTGCCCTCCCCGGATACTCCTGCCGGGCACCAGCCCCATGGAAGAACATTCGAGCGTCCAGACGTGCCAAAAATTGTCGCACCTGCTTAGCCACTTCATCATCAGATTGCGCTCTAGTCGATGCCGGACGGATGTTCGTCCGAAGGCAGCTTAAGAAACAGAATATTCGAAAGGATTCAGCCATGATAACACTGATTGAACCGTCGTCGAGGGCATCAGCGTGCCGCGTGCCGTCTTGGCCGGATGAAAGCTTCATTCAAACGGCGAGATTCGGCATGTCGAAGCCAGAACAGACGGAACCGATAAAGGAGAGCTGGGGCGCGTCAGGGCTAGAGAAGGAGCGATGTATCATCGGTGAAAGCGCTGAGCTGCGGGAAGTTTTGCGACAAGTGGCGATTGTCGCGCCGATGGATTCGACGGTCCTGATCCTGGGAGAGACTGGCACCGGCAAGGAACTTATTGCGCGAGCGATTCATAATCGGAGTCCGCGGCGCGATCGCCCCTTCATCAAGGTCAATTGCGCGGCGATTCCCGCAGGGTTGATCGAGAGTGAACTGTTCGGTCACGAGCGCGGCGCGTTCACTGGAGCTCTAAGCCGAAGGATCGGACGTTTCGAAATGGCAGACACTGGCACGCTGTTTCTCGACGAAATTGGGGACATTCCGCGTGAACTGCAACCGAAACTCCTGCGCGTACTTCAGGAGCAGGAATTTGAACGCGTTGGCGGCACTCAGACGACGCGAGTCGATGCGCGAATTGTGACAGCGACGAGCCGCGATCTGCCCCGCATGGTCACCGCGAGAGAATTCCGAGCTGATCTCTATTATCGCTTGAACGTGTTCCCTCTGAGGGTCCCGGCACTGCGCGAGCGCTCGGAAGACATCCCCCTCTTGGTGCGGCATTTCGTCGACCTTTACACCCAGAAAATGGATAGGTGCGTTACCGTTATTCCGCCGGAGACTATCGAGGCTCTGTCGCGTTACACATGGCCAGGGAACATTCGTGAATTGCAGAATTTTATTGAGCGAGCGGTGATCCTCTCCCTGGATAAAGTCCTGCGTTGCCCCTTGGCTGAACTGAAGGCGTCTGCTGCTGAGCCAACTACTTTCGATCAAGAGAGCTCTTTAAATGCAAAGACGCTGAAGGACTACCAACGGGAGCATATCCTTCAGGCATTGGCTGAAACCAACTGGGTCATCGGCGGCAGGAGGGGCGCAGCTTCCCGACTCGGCCTGCAACGCACAACGCTGGCCGCCATGATGCAACGGCTCGGGATCCGTCGGATTCAGCCTTAGTATTTCCAATACAACATCAAGTCTCAGATCGCGAAGCAGGCAAATTTCAAACCAAAGATGTCAACGTGGCGATGGCGAGCCGCATTAATGCACCGCAACTGCTTTGGAACGGCATGGGCGCAGGCGTGGCTCCGACACGTTGCATACTTCTCCGGGCGGGAACCGTTCTCAACCTTAAGACGTTGCGGTTAGAACTGCATCGATTGTGCCCAGGGAACATGGGAACACCCATGGCAATCTGACCATCCGCGATATCACCGCCGAGCAATGCGCTATCCCGGTGCAGATCTCGCACACCGAGAATGTCAATCTCAGTGGTGTCCGCGTACTGGAGCACTCAGGCAAATCACCGATTCAGATCACCGATTGTGCCGGAGTGTCAGTCCGTGACGTCCTGGTCCAAAACGCCGTGATCAGTGGTCCGGCGCTGGTCCTGCAGAATTGCGACGAGACGGTGGTGGATGGATTCAGCGTGCGCGGCCAGACAAACAAAATGGAGAGCGCCATCTATTACCGGATCAACCGTCCTCAAACGTTCTCCGGACTGCGGATTGGCAACGTGTCGGCGCGTGGCACGACGGAGGCCGGCATCGTGCTGGAAGCGACCGGAAAGGAGAAGGGAACGCTCGTGGATTATCGCGTGACGGGTAACCTCGCGACGGTGCAGGACAGAATTCAAGGGAACCATGGTGTGGTGGCCAACAACCGTCCGTGAGCGGAGTGGGCGTTGTCTTCCGCCATGGAAGACAGGAGCATTCCGAGTTGTTGCGCGAGCACTTTGGATCCACGCGCGCACTCATCGAGTGTGGCGCCGCGAACAATGCACGCCTCAAGACCATCAGGTTTCACCTGGTGCGCGGGCTCGGCCTGATTCTCTCGACGCCTGACCTCAAAGTCGCCCGGCAGTCGCTTAAGCCAGGATTCGCGTGACCACTTCGCCATGCACGTCGGTCAGGCGAAAATCTCGCCCATTGTAGCGGTAGGTCAGCCTTTCGTGATCGAGCCCCAGTAAGTGCAGCACCGTGGCGTGCAAATCGTGAACGTGAACTTTGTCAACAGTGGCTCGACGTCCATATTCGTCAGTCTCGCCGTAGGCCATACCGCCGCGAACGCCGCCACCAGCCATCCACATCGTGAAGCCTTGAGGATTGTGATCGCGGCCGTTCTCGCCTTCCGCGAACGGCGTTCGGCCAAACTCTGCTCCCCAAATGACAAGCGTGTCATCGAGCAGCCCCCTGCTTTTGAGGTCCTTCAATAGGCCTGCGATGGGCCGATCCGTGGCGCGGGCAATTTTGGTGTGGCCATCAACGAGGTCTTTGTGCTGATCCCACTTGTAACCGGTGGAGACCTGGATGTAGCGCACACCGGCCTCGGCAAGCCGCCGTGCGAGCAAGCACTGCCGCCCGAAATCATCCGTCTCCTTCTCGCCGATGCCGTAAAGAGCTTTGGTGGCCAGCGATTCGTCGTCCAGTCTCATCAGACCTGGAGCTTCGGATTGCATCCGAAACGCCAGCTCGAAGGATTCAATTAAGCCTTCGATGTTCGGGTCGCGCCGGGCACGAGTCAGATGCTCGCGATTCAGGCGTTGAATCAAATCGAGCTGGCGGCGTTGCCGCGAGGAGGATAGCTCCAGGCTTTTCAGGAACGGTATTTCGGCTTGCGTGATCGGAACATCGGCGCTTCCGATAGGAGTGCCTTGGTAGGCTGCGGGCAGAAATGCGTTCGAGTAATTCTGCACACCGCCGTGAGCACGGAGCGGACTGATCGTGACGAAGCCCGGCAAGCTCTCGTTTTCCGTGCCCAGTCCGTAAGTGACCCAGGAGCCGACGGAGGGACGGACCAGGTTCGAAGCGCCGGTATGCATCCGCAAAGTTGCTTCACCGTGAGCTTGTCCTTCGGTGTGTAGGCTCCGAATCACGCAGAGATCATCCGAACAAGTGGCAATCTCAGGCAGCAGATTGGAGACCCAAAGCCCGGACTGCCCGTGCTGGCGGAATGACCAGGGGGAACCGAGCAGCGGCGGGGTTTTTTTGACCTTATCCTCGCCGAAGGCTTGCGGAAGTTTGAAAGGACAAGGTTGACCGCTTTCGCGATTCAGGCGCGGCTTGTAGTCGAAGGTATCCGTCTGACTCGGGCCGCCGTGCATGAAGAGGAAAATGACACGTTTGGCCCGCGGCCGATGGTGCGGCATTTTGGGCGAAAGCGGTCCAAGCTGGGCCGCCGAGGATTTGGCTGCGGCGCAGAGGCCCGCAAAGGCGAGATAACCAAAGCCACAGGCCGCTTGTTTCAGCAACGTGCGGCGATTGACCCGAATCGGTTCCTGATGCGGGAAAAAGTTGTATGAGTTCATGCACGCGTTTCCTTCAAAGCCTAGTCCACATACAAGAATTGCGAACTGCACATCAACGCATGACAGAGTGAGGCCGAAGCAGCAATCTCGGATTCTTCGTTCACGCCCTTAGCGGCGGCTTCACGAGAGAAATCTGTGAGATAGCCGCGGGCAGACCGGCTTTCCTCAGCCGAAGGGGTTCGTCCGAGAATCTCCATGTAGATTGCACGCACGAATTCTTTCTCGTCTCGATCCTGCTTCCATAACTTCTCGGCCAGAATGCGCGCGGCATCTCGCACCAATTGCCCATTGATCAAAAAGAGCGACTGCGGCGCCACGACCGTCATGTTCCGGCGTCCGGAAACGGTCTGTGGGTCGGCAAAATCAAAGACCTGAAACTCCGGCCGAAGATCGTTGCGTATGACGGGTAAATACACGCTACGCCGCACGCTCTCGAGAGGTTTGTGCGGTTTGTCGCCCACGCCGGTGGCCTGATCGGGCAGATGCTTCACCACGGATTCCGCCGGAGACGCGTCCAGTTGTCCGCTGATTGCGAGAACACTGTCGCGAAGGGCTTCGATGTCCAGCCGGCGGCGATTCATGCGCCACAACAGGCGATTCGCCGGGTCCGCGCGAAACGCTTTCTCACGATGTTCCGAACTCATCTGATAGGCGCGGCTCAAGACAATCTCGCGAATCATCCGTTTGAACGACCAATTCATTTCCATGAATCGGGCCGCGAGATAATCGAGCAATTCCGGATGCGATGGCCGTGCGCCCTGCCGGCCGAAATCGTCCACTGTAGGCACCAGTCCCGCACCGAAGAGGTGATGCCAAATCCGGTTCACTGCGACCCGGGCTGTCAAAGGATTCGCCGGATCGACGAGCCACTCGGCCAACTGCAAGCGCCCGCTTTGTTCCAAAGAAAAATTGCGGCGCGCGCCGTAGCTGGCCACTTGGACGAAACCGCGCGGCACGACTTCCCCGGGTCGATGTATTTCGCCGCGCACGCAAATCCGCGCGTCCGCAATTACCTCGCGATCGGACACGGCCATGGCCAAAGGCGGTTTGGGCGGCGAATTACTAGAGAGCTGATTGATGTCGGCCGTGAGCGATTTGAGCGTTTCTTCGAGCTTGGAGATTTCCTCTTGAGTCGCCTGAAGATTGGCAGCGGGCGGTTGTTTAGCGGCGGTGGACGCGGCGAGTGGAGTTTCCTTTACATCGTTGGTTGCCGTCCCGATCTTTTTCTTGAGGTCGACAAGTCTCGTTTGAGACTTTTCCCGCTCCTTTTTTAGCACATCGAGCTTCTCGTCGTAAGCCAGCCATTCCCGGTAAAGCTTCTCACCGTTCTCGCCGAGCGGACGCAAATTCCAGCCGGACAGATCGCGCCGATGCAGCAGTTGGCCATGCACCGTTTCCGTGCTGCCGAAAATTCCGGCCAGCGCGTAGTAATCCTTCGTCGGCACCGGATCAAACTTGTGGTCGTGACATCGGGCGCAACCGAGCGAAAGACCGAGAAACGCCTTGCCGACCGTATCGATCTGCTCATCGACGACATCCATGCGCAATTGTTCCTTGTCGTCGTCGCCGATGACTTTCGGTCCCAGCACTAGAAAGCCCGTCGCGATGATTTGCTCGTCCCGTTGCTTTTGTTCTGCGCTCGGGAGGAGGTCCCCCGCGATTTGCTCGCGCACGAACTGATCGAACGGCTTGTCCTTGTAAAACGCCTCAATGACGTAATTCCGAAATCGCCACGCGTCGTAATAAGTGAAGTTTTCGTCAGACCCGTTGGAATCGGCATAACGGGCGACATCCAGCCAGTGGCGCCCCCAGCGCTCCCCAAACTGCTTGGAAGCGAGCAACCGATCCACAACGCGCTCGATGGCTTCCGGCGAGTCGTCCTGTTGAAACGCTTTCAGGTCCTTGGACGACGGCGGCAAGCCGATGAGATCGAGCGTCAGGCGGCGCAGCAAGGTCTGCTTGCTCGCGGCTCGAGAAGGCGTGAGGCGCTTCTCTTCCAACGCGGCGAGGATGAAATGATCAATCGCGCCGAGCGGCCAGGTTTTCTTCTTCACAGCGGGAGGTTTCGTCCGTTGGACCGGCTGAAAGGCCCAGTGATTGGTGAGAGTGGTGGCGAGGACTTTGGACTCGAAGAACTGATTGTTGGTATCGGCAAGCGCAGCGGAAACGAAAACGTCAAGGCACGCGAAGATGGCGAAAACAATCGCCGATCTGCTGAAAAGGTGGCGCGGCGAAGCCTCTTCCATACCGGGTCGTCGTTTACTCATCACCTCGGTAACACCGCCAATCATAAACGTGAAGCGGTTTCCGATGTTGGTACAAGAATCGACCGACACATACACTTCTCGTTGGACTTTATCGTCCGTCCCAATGCTGGCAAGCCTTCACTCTTCCTCAGAAGAACTTCAAAGGAACTCGGCGTAAATCCGACCTTTCCGCGACCTGCATTTTAGATTACACCTGCTGGCGCTCGGCGAATACTGCACGACGTGCATTAATGGCTCATAATTTTCAAAATCCATTTCACCGCAAGGGTTGGTCTCGTCGCGAGTTGCTGCGAGCCGGCGCTCTAGGGTTGTTTGGATTGTCCGTTCCTGGATTGCTCGAAGGTCGTGCCGCAGCAGTCACTGGCAGCAAACCGGCCAGTTTCGGGCGCGCCAAATCCTGCATTCTCCTGTTCATGTGGGGCGGGCCGGCGCACCAAGACACCTGGGATTTGAAACCCGAAGCCCCGCTGGAAATTCGAGGCGAGTTTCGGCCCATTTCCACAAATGTTCCTGGCATCCAGATCTGCGAGCACTTTCCCCGCTTGGCGCGACGTGTGGACAAACTTTGCCAGGTGCGTTCCATGACGCACGACAACGGTGATCACACGCTCTCCACTCATTATCTTCTCACGGGAGAGCCCCCTCCGCGCGATACCGACAAACGCGCTCAATGGCCGCATCTTGGCGCGGTACTTTCCGCGTTGGGGCGTGGACGCGGACCGCTCCCTCCGTTTGTCTCAATGCGACCAAAGCTTCCGAACGACGTCCCGCGTTTCGTGGAACAGAGCCAAGGGCAATTCGGCGGCTGGCTCGGGCCGTTGCACGATCCGCTGACCATCGATGCCGATCCCAGCCTGCCGGATTATCGCGTGGGAGAACTGACGCTGCATCCGGAGATTTCGGTGGAACGCCTGGATCAGCGGAAAAAGTTATTGGCGAATCTCGATCGGCGGCTGGCTGGATTCAATGCTCACTTTGCGGCTCTTGACTTGAACCACCGCCGGGCCTTCGAACTCCTAACTTCCGCCGGGACTGAACGCGGGGCTTTTAACCTCGATGAAGAACCGCGCGCAATCCGTGAACGCTACGGCTTGAATCCGCATGGCCAATCGGTCTTGCAGGCACGCCGGCTGGTCGAGCGCGGCGTTCCGCTGGTCACCGTGTTCTGGCCCAATGACGGGACCAAGAACGTGAGTGTGTACTGGGATACGCACAGCCGGAACTTCACGGATTTGAAAACGCGCTTGATGCCGGTGGCGGATCAAGCGTTCGCCGCGTTGTTGGATGACTTGAAGGAGCGCGGGATGCTCGAAGAAACACTGGTCATCTGGACCGGTGAGTTCGGCCGCACTCCACGCGTGGGACAGAGATCGAGCGACGCCGGGGCCGGCGCCGATGGGCGGGATCATTGGGCGGGATGTTTTACCAGCGTGCTGGCCGGCGGCGGAGTGAAGGGCGGATACGTTCACGGACGCAGCGACGCGCA
>Ga0134127_10001787_pt1 | contig 15787 bp, 16 predicted proteins | sample KB31753_FD_96459 | JGI IMG/M metagenome (GOLD analysis project Ga0134127, IMG submission 96459) | Terrestrial soil microbial communities with excess Nitrogen fertilizer from Kellogg Biological Station, Michigan, USA - KB3-175-3 | ecosystem: Environmental > Terrestrial > Soil > Unclassified ...
ATCGCCGCAATCGGAATCGACGGAGGCTGGTCGTCAACGGTGTTGGCGATGAACATGCCGGGAACGGTATATTCCTGGCCGCTCAGCAGCGAGAAGTGGATCTGCCAGAGATCCTCGAGACCCGGCGACGAGTGCACCACCTTCATCACCTCGGGCTCGCCTCCTTTGCGCGTGCCGTTGTTCATGAGGGCGACGCGCGGGCGCAGCGCATGCACCAGCACTTCCGAGTTCGAACTGACCTGCCCGTGATGCAGACCCAACAGGACATCGACGGTACCGATGCGATTGGCCGGGCACATCAACTCGAATTCCTTGTTCCTCGTCAGGTCGCCGAGATGGACGGTCCGAAACCGGCCGAACGTCAGATGGATGCCGACCGATTGCGGATCCTCGGCGTTGTTGTCTCCAGGCTTGAAACTGGCGCAATAGGCATTCTGCTGGCCGCCGCCCGGAAGCGGGGTGCGGATCGTTTCGCCGGCTGATGTCACGACGCGGACGGTGAGGCCCTTCATCGGAATCGTGTCGCCAGCCTTCGCGACTGTGTGCTTCGCTTTGGCGAACAGCTCCGGGTAGACCTTGTTCACGAATTCATCGGCGGCCGCCGCGGGCTGGACGTTGGCGCCGTGGTCGATGAACTCTTTGATCGGGACGCGCGAAGCGAGCTCCGCCAGTCCGCCGAAATGATCGCCGTGGTAGTGCGTCGTGATGTGACGGTCGATTTGCCGGAGCCCCGCATCCTTGATGGCGGCGACGATGCGTTCGGCATCACGGACCGCCCCGGCGCCGGCGTTGCCGGCGTCCATCAACAGCGATTCGCCGGCCGGCGACACGAACAGCGTCGCGTTGCCGCCCTCGACGTCAATCAAGTAGATCTCCAGCCCGCGCGCGGCCGGCCGCTGCGCCGCCGGAACCGCGGTCACACAGGCGAGAAGGGCTAAACAGATGAAGGTGCGCATAGTGTGCTCCTGGAAGACTTACCGCGATGCCGCAGCGTAAGTCTTTGTAAAGCCGTTGCGCGTATTGGTGACGGTGAACGATCCATCGTCACGCGCGCTGACCTTGATCCAGTAGGCCATCCCGTTGTGCGCGGGCGGCGGCGGCGCGCCGGCACCGGCCGGGGGCGCCGTGATGGCCGCGATCGGAATGTCAGCAGGCTGCTCGTCCACCGTGTTGGCGATGAACATACCGGGCGAGGTGTACTCCTGGCCGCTCAACTGCGAAAAGTGGATCTGCCACAGGTCTTCCAGACCAGGCGCGGAGTGCAGGACCCGCATCGCGTCCGGCTGCCCGCCCTTGCGCGTGCCGTTGTTCATCAGCGCTGCGCGCGCGCGAAGGGGATGCACGAGAATCGGCGCGTTCGAGACCGGCTGTCCGTGATGCGACACGAAAAACAAGTCCACGGCGCCGAGGCGGTTGGTCGGGCACATCAGGTCGATCTCCTTGTTCCACGTGAGGTCCCCGAGGTGCACCGTCCGGAAGCGTCCATAGGTCATGTGGATACCCACCGACGCCGAGTTCTCGCCGGTGTCGGGGTTCTGCGTGCTCTTGAAGTTCGCGCAGTACGGATTCGGGCCGCCGGCACCCGGAACCGGCGACTGAATGACCTGGCCTGCGGCGCTCACGACGCGGACCGTCAGACCGTCGATCGGAACCGTATCGCCCGGCTTGACGACCGTGTGGCGCCCCTTGGCGTAGAGGGCCGGGTAGACCGTCTGCAGAAATTCATCGACCGCGGCCGCTGGCTGGATGTTCGGCCCGTGATCGATGAAATGGCGGATCGGCACGCGCTCAGCCAGCGCCGCCATCCCGCCGAAGTGATCGCCGTGATAGTGCGTCGTGATCAGGTGGTCGATTTGCTGCAGACCCGCGTCGCGGATGGCCGCTGCAATCCGATCCGCGTCGCGGGTCGCAGCGGCTCCGCCGTTCCCGGTGTCCATCAGGAGCGACTGCCCCGACGGCGACACGAACAGCGTCGCGTTGCCACCCTCGACGTCAATCAGGTAGATCTCCAGCCCGCGCGCGGCCGGCCGCTGCGCCGCCGGAACCGCGGCCACACAGGCGAGAAGGGCTAAACAGATGAAGGTGCGCATGGTGTGCTCCTGGAAGACCGCTACAGCAGGGCCATCATAGACTTTCAGCGAAAATTTGCGCTACAGTGACGGCCCCGAACGACTCGAACGGTCCGAACGACTCGAATGACCCAACGAGGAAGATATGGCCAAGACTGGACGAAACGACCTGTGTCCCTGCGGGAGCGGCCGGAAGTACAAGAAATGCTGTGAAGCAGCCGAACGCAACGGCGGCACCCGGAGCCGCGTGATGCTGTTCGCGGTCGGCGGCGCCGTGCTCGTGGCGCTGCTCGCCGGCATCGCGTCGTTTACCGGTGAGCGATCCACAGGACTGACCCGCGTCTGGTCATCGGAGCACGGCCACTACCACGACGCGAACGGCGTACAGGTCCCTTAGAGCGTTCGAGCCGTTCGAATCGTTCGGGCGTTCGGGCCGTGCTGTCGGCCCACCATTTCGAGCGCCCGGTCCTCCAATTGCTGAAGCCTCGATTCCAGATCGAGGCGCGCCTGCTCGAGCTGCGCGTCCGTGGCGTCTGGCGCGACGGCCATTGGCTCCCCCACCACGAGCGCCACGGCACTGAACGGCTTCGGGATTTGCGTCCGGTCCCAGCTCCCCAACGTCCAGGCGCGTGACGCCTCCAGATGAAACGGCAGCACGGGATTCCCCGTCGTCCGCGACAGCCACAGCGCGCCGGGCTGCGCCACGCGCGCCGGCCCGCGAGGCCCGTCCAGTGTGAAGCCTGCCGGCTTGCCCTGGTCCATGTCGCGGACCAGCTGGAGCATCGCCTTCAACCCGCCGCGCGACGTCGATCCCCGCGCGGTGCCATAGCCAAAACGCTCGATGATCCGCGCAATCCACTCGCCGTCGAAGTTTTCGCTCGTGATGACGACGATGCCGCGGCGGCGGAAGTAGAAGGTTGCCGGCAGGATGCGCCCGTGCCAGAAGGCCATCACCGGCTGGCGGCCTGATGCGGTGATCGCGTCGAGATGCTGGAGGCCTTCGACGCGCCAGCGGAAGGTATGGCCGAGCGCGTTGATCAGGGGATAGGCAAGCGCGGCGATCGCCGCCGCCTGGAAGCGCTTCAGCGGCGAGGATCGCCAGTCGTCGGACATTACATTCCGTTGTACTGCGGGCCTCCCCCGCCTTCGGGCGGGACCCAGGTGATCACCGCGTACGGATCCATGATGTCGCACGTCTTGCAGTGGACGCAGTTCGACGCGTTGATCTGAAGCCGCGGTCCCGCCGGCTCCTGGACGATCTCATAGACATTCGCCGGACAGAAGCGCGTGCACGGATGGCCGTACTCGGGTCCGCAGATCGAGCTGCATACGTCCGTGTGGACCAGCAGGTGCGCAGGTTGATCCTCGTCGTGCGCCGTACCCGAGAAGTGCACGTTCGTCACCTTGTCGAACGTCAGGCGGCGATCGACGGTCGTGGCATTGCTCGGGGCGAGCGAGGCAGGCGCCGCTCCGTAATACGATCGCAGCGTCTTCATCCGCTCGTGCCCGGCGTGGCCGTGCAGGTCCTCGACCCAGCGCCCTCGCGTCGCCAGCGACAGACCGGCAAAGGCGAGGCCGGCGAACAATCCATATCCGAACGCCTGGTGCACGTTGCGAACCGGATACAACTCCGCCTTGACGGGGCTGGCATCGATCTTCTGCTGGTAGCGCGCGAGACTCGCTTCGGAGGTGTCGCCGGCCCGAATGGCTTCAAACGCCGACTCCGCGGCCAGCATGCCCGTCCGCATCGCGAGATGGATTCCCTTCAACCGCATTGAATTGAGGAACCCGCCCGCATCGCCGGCGATCAACGCCCCATCCATGTACGGCTGCGGGATCGTGTTCCATCCGCCTTCGGGGAGCGCCTTGGCGCCGTACCGTACCATCTGGCCGCCGTCGAGCAGGCCGGCCACCAACGGGTGCTGCTTGAAGCGATTGAACGCCATGTGCGGGTCGAACCGCGGGTCCTGGTAATCAAGCCCCACCACGAACCCCACCGACAGTCGTCGTTCGGGGAGCGCATAGATGAAGCCGCCGCCGAACTCCTCGTGCCGCAGCGGGTAGCCGAGCGTATGCATGACGGTGCCAGGCTCGAGGCGACCGGGCGGCACCTCCCACAGCTCCTTCAGGCCGACCGCGAATTGCTCGGGCTGACGGCCGCGGCCAAGTTCAAAACGCCGCAGCAACTCCTTCGTCAGGTTGCCGCGCACGCCGTCGCAGAAAATCGTGACCCGGGCGTGGATGTCGACGCCCGGCTCAAACCCCGGCCTGTGCTCCCCGCTTCTGCCGATGCCCCGATCGCCAGTACGAACACCGATGACGCGGCGGTCTTCGACAAGGATGTCCTGGCCGGCAAAGCCGGTGAAGAAATCAACGCCCTGCCCTTCGGCCTGCTCGGCCAGCCAGCGAACGAACTGATTCAGCGAGATGATGCTGTTGCCGTGGTTCTGGAGCGGCGGAGGGATGAGCGGAAACGGGATGCGGGCTTTTTGCGTGAGGAAATAGACGCGGTCCCGCTTGACGTCGACGGCGAGCGGCGCGCCCTTCTCGCGAAAATCGGGGATGAGGTCGCGCAGCGCCGAAGGATCGAGGACTGCGCCCGACAGCATGTGCGCCCCAGCCTCGCGCGCCTTCTCGAGCACGGCGATCGAGAGCGGCTCGCCGCCGTGCTGCGCCTGCAGCTGGCCGAGCCGGATGGCGGCGGACAGGCCGGCCGGCCCGCCGCCGACGATCAGGACGTCTACGTCGAGAGATTCACGCTCCATAAAACCCACACACGAAGGTCGCGAAGACTACGAAGGACACGAAATCCTATTCTTGTTTCTCTTCTTCGTGCCCTTCGTCGCCTTCGTGTGCTTCGTGTTTGCTATTTCTCAAGCTCTGCGACAAGCGCCGGGACGATCTCGAACAGGTCGCCGACGATGCCGTAATCGGCGACTTCGAAGATCGGTGCGTCGGCGTCTTTGTTGATGGCGACGATGGTGCGGGAACCTTTCATGCCGACGAGGTGCTGAATGGCGCCCGAGATGCCCAGCGCGACATACAGCTTGGGCGCGACCGTCTGCCCCGAGCTGCCAATCTGGCGTTCCATCGGCAGCCAGCCGCTGTCGCAAATCGGCCGCGACGCCGCGAGCTCGGCACCCATCGCCTTCGCCAGTTTTTCGGCGACCGGAAGCTGATCCTGCGCTTTGATCCCGCGTCCCACCGCCACGATCCGGGCGGCCTGGCTCAGGTCGACCGCCTGCCTGGCTTCCTGAAACGGCGCTTCCGGCTTCTGACGAATGGCCGAACGATCGATCGTGACGGCGACGTTCGTCACGGGCGACGGAGAGGTGCCCTTCTTGAGCGCGTCCGCTCGAAAAGCGCCGATCTGGAACGTGATGAGACAGGCGCCCCCGGTCTTCGGCTTCACCTCCGCGGCCAGCTTGCCCTGGAACATCGGACGCGTGAACGTTGCCTGAGCCCCGGATCCGGTGATGCCCGTGACGTCGGTCACCAGGGGCAGCGTCACCCTCGCCGCCAGCATCGGCGCAAAATCGCGCGCCTGATAGGTGTGGGCCAGCGCGATCAACTGCGGCGAGGCCGACGCGATGAGCTGCGCGAGGGCCAGGACGTAGCCGTCCGGCGTGTAGGGTTCTAGAGCGGCATCGTTGACCGTGAGCACCTCGCCGACGCCTGCCGCCGCCAGCTCCTGGGCGGCCGCGCCTGCCTGGCCGCCCAGGAGCGCGACTTTGATCGCGTCGCCGCCCGCCAGCTGCTGCGCGGCGACGAGGGCTTCCCAGGTGGCGCGATTCAGTGCACCGTCGCGCTGCTCGGCAATGACCAGGATCACAGTGCCCTCGCTTCTTCCCGAAGCCGCCGGACCAGCTCCTTCGCGGCCTCCGCCGGCGACCCGGCAATGATCTGCGTCTGCTTCGAGCGAACCGGCAGGGCGAGGGCGACAATCTGCTGCGACGGCTCGAGGCCGTCGGGGCGCGCGACCTTGCGGATCTCCTTCTTCTTCGCCGCCATGATCCCTTTCAGCGTCGCGTAGCGCAGCTGATTGATGCCGCTCTGGATCGTCAGCAGCGCCGGCAGCGGCATCGCCACCCACTGGAACCAGCCGCCTTCGAGCTCGCGTTTCACCCGCATGCCGGCCGCTTGCCCTGAGCCGGTCGAAGCGTCGATCTGAATCTCCATGATGATGGTCGAGTGCGGAATACCGAGGCGTTCCGCCAGCACGACGCCGGTCTGGCCGTGTCCCTGGTCATCGGACTGCAGACCGGTGAGGACCAGGTCGAACTTCTCGCCGGCCATCGCCGCGGCCAGCGCCCCGGCGGTGACGTAGGCGTCAGCCGACCCGAGCGATTCGTCCTCGACGTGAATGGCGCGATCGGCACCGCGCGCCAGCGCCTCGCGAAGCACCTGCTGGACCCGTGCCGGACCCGCGGCGCACACCACGACCTCGCCTCCGTGTTTTTCGCGGAGCCGCAGCGACTCCTCGAGCGCGTAGGCGTCGGGCTCGTTCATCTCGAAGCTGGCATCCTGTTCGCGAATCCAGGTCTTGTCGTCCCGGAGGCGCGGCTGCCACTCGCGGGTCGGAACCTGCTTGATGCAGACGGCGATTTTCACGCTTCGTACTTCTTGAACAGCAGCGCGGCGTTGGTGCCGCCGAAGCCGAACGAGTTGGAGAGAGCGTACTCGAATGCGAGCTCGCGGCGCTTGTGCGGCACGTAATCGAGGTCGCACTCCGGATCGGGGGCGTCCAGGTTGATGGTCGGCGGCACCACCTGGTGGTGCACCGAGAGCGCAGCGATGCCGGCCTCGAGCCCGCCGGCCGCGCCGAGCAGGTGGCCGGTCATCGACTTGGTGGAGGAAATGGCCACCTTGTAGGCGTGGTCACCGAAGCATCTCTTGATCGCAATCGTTTCGAGCCGATCATTATAGGGGGTCGACGTCCCATGGGCGTTGATGTAGCCGACCTGCTCGGGACGGACACCGGCCTTCTTGAGCGCCAGTCCCATGACCCGGACGGCGCCTTCGCCGTCCTCCGACGGCGCGGTGATGTGATAGGCGTCGGCGGAGGCGCCGTAGCCGACCAGCTCGGCGTAGATGCGGGCGCCGCGGCGCCTGGCATAGTCGAGCTCCTCGAGAATGAGGACGCCGGCCCCTTCGCCGATGATGAAGCCGTCGCGATCCTTGTCGAACGGCCGGCTCGCGCGGGCGGGGTCATCGTTGCGCGTCGACAACGCCTGCATGCGGCCGAACCCGCCGACGCTCATCGGCGTAATCGCGGCTTCCGAGCCGCCCGCGATCATCGCTTCGGCGTCGCCTCGCCGGATGATTTCGAACGACTCGCCGACGGAATGCGCCGACGCGGAGCAGGCCGTGCACGTCGCCAGATTCGGCCCTTTGGCGCCAAACCGGATCGAGACCTGGCCGGCAGCGAGGTTGATGATGGCCGAGGGAATGAAGAACGGCGAGATCTTGCGGGGCCCGCCGTCGAGCAGCGCCTCGTGTTCACGCTCAATCGTGGCAAACCCGCCGATCCCCGAGGCGATGAACACGCCGATCGACGGCGCGTTCTCCCGCGTGATCGCCAGCCCCGAGTCGTCCATCGCGAACTGCGACGCGGCGATCGCGTACTGGATGAAGACGTCCATCTTCTTGACGTCTTTCTTGTCGACGAACTGCAGCGGGTCGAAGCCCCTGACCTCCGCGGCGATTTGCGCGGCGAACCCGCTGGCGTCGAACCTGGTGATCCGCGCGACGCCGCTCGTACCGGCCAGCAGCGCGTTCCAGTTCGCGCTGGTGCCGATGCCGAGCGACGACACCAGGCCGATGCCGGTGATGACGACCCGCCTGCTCAACGTGCCTCCGTGGTCCCCCGTCCGGAGGCCTGACGGCCTCCGGCTGCCCTAGCCCTTCTTGCCCTTCGCGTGCGAGTCGATGTAATCAATCGCCTCCTTGACACGCGTGATCTTCTCGGCGTCCTCGTCCGGAATCTCGATGCCGAACTCCTCCTCGAACGCCATGACGAGCTCCACCGTGTCGAGCGAGTCCGCGCCCAGGTCGTCGACGAACGACGCATCCGGCGTCACTTCCTCTTCGTCGACCCCGAGCTGCTCCACGATGATGCTCTTCACCTTGTCTGCGACGGCCATCACGCCTCCTAATCAAGCCACAAGTCACAAGTCACAAGTCACAACGACGTCACGATGCCTTGTGCCTTGACTACATGTACATTCCGCCGTTGACGGCGAGTACTTGCCCTGTAATATACGACGCCTCATCGGAGGCAAGAAAACAAACCGCGGCGGCGACGTCGGCGGTGGAGCCGAGCCGGCCGAGCGGAATCTGGGCGGTCCAGTCGTCCTGCGCCTTCCCGGTGATCGCCCGGGTCATGTCCGTCTCGATCAGTCCGGGCGCCACGACGTTGACCGTAATCCCGCGCGACGCCACTTCGCGCGCCAGCGCCTTTGAAAAGCCGATCAGTCCGGCCTTGGACGCGGCATAGTTCGATTGCCCCGCGTTGCCGACCTGTCCGACGACGGAGCTGATGCTGATGATGCGGCCGGCGCGCTGCTTGATCATCGGCTTGATCACCGCCTGAGCGCAGGCGAACGCGGCGGTCAGGTTGGTGGCGATCACCTGGTCCCAGTCGTCGCGCTTCATGCGCATCAACAGCTGATCGCGGGCGATCCCGGCGTTGTTCACGAGGATGTCGATGCGGCCGTGGCGTTCGAGTGCGCCGGCGACGAGCGCGTCCACCGCGGCGCGGTCGGTGACGTCGACCGAGCCGGCTTCGGCACGCCCGCCGGCGGCACCGATCGCGCTCACGGTATCGGCGGCATGATCGCCGCGGGCGGCCGCGACCACACGCGCGCCGCGCGCGGCCAGCATCAGCGCGACGTCACGGCCGATGCCGCGCGACGCACCGGTGACGATCGCCACCTTATCGCGCAGGTCGAGCATGGGCGAGAATCGCGTCCAGATCGTCGGGCGCGCCGAAGGCGAAGACCTCGGCGTCCTTGTGAATCTTCTTGGCCAATCCGCTCAGTACGCGTCCCGGGCCCACCTCAACATACGTGGTGACGCCTTCCGACGCAAGGCGATGCATCACGTCCTCCCAGAGCACCGCCGCCGACACCTGACGCACCAGCGCGTCGATCGCCCCCTCCGCCTCGCGCTTCGCCTCTGCATCCACGTTCGCAACGATCGGCACGCGGGGCTGATGGACCGCCAGTGACCGCAGTTCCGGCGCGAGCCGTTCTTCGGCCGGTTTCATCATGGCGCAATGGAACGGCGCGCTCACCGGCAGCGGCACCACGCGCTTGGCGCCAAGCGCTTTGGCCCGCTCGCCGGCGCGCCGAACCGCCGCGGTGGCGCCGGCGATGACCGCCTGATCGGGGCTGTTGATGTTCGCCACGCTGACGATTTCGCCGTCTGCCGCCTCCTCGCAGGCGCGGCGCACGGTGGCCGCATCGAGGCCGATAATCGCCGCCATCGCCCCCTGTCCGACCGGCACGGCCTCCTGCATGAAACGGCCGCGCTGGCGCACGACCGCGACCGCCTCGCCGAACGCGAACGTGCCGGCGGCAACATTGGCCGAGTACTCACCCAGGCTGTGGCCGGCGACGATCGCAGGGTGAATACCGCGCGAGGCCAGCACGCGAGCCGCCGCCGTACTGACGGCGAGGATGGCCGGCTGCGTATGTTCGGTCAGCGTCAGCTGCTCCTCCGGCCCCTCGAAGCACAGGCCGGACAGCGGCCCCCCGAACGCGGCATCGGCCTCCGCAAACGCGGTCCGCGCTTCGGGGAAGGCTTCGGCCAGCGCCCGCCCCATTCCGACTTTCTGCGAGCCTTGTCCGGGAAACAGGAACGCGATCATCGGCCGGGCACCGAGGCGGCCGCGATCTCCTGCTCGACACGCGGGATGAAATCGCTGGTCGCGAACCGGTACGCCATCGCGATCGCGTTGCGAATCGCTTTCGCGGACGATCGGCCGTGGCCGATGATCGCGAGGCCGGCCACTCCCAGCAGCGGGGCGCCCCCATACTCGGAGTAGTCCACGCGGCGGCGGAAACGCCGGAACGCCCGCCGCGACAACAGGTATCCGACCTGACTTGAAAAGGTGCCGCGCAGCTCGTCGCCAAGCAGCTTCTCCACCGTCTCCACCATCCCTTCGCTGGTCTTCAGGACCACGTTGCCGGTAAATCCGTCGCAGACGATCACGTCCGCCGATCCGCTGTAGATTTCACGCCCCTCGACGTTGCCGATGAAATTGATCGGCGCGGCCTTGAGCAGCCGGTGCGCTTCCCGCGTCAGATCGTTGCCCTTGGTCTCCTCTTCGCCGATCGACAGCAGGCCCACGCGCGGGCGTTCGGTGCCGTAGGCGACGCGCGCGTAGACGGTGCCCATGACGGCAAACTGCAGCAGGTGCTGCGGCCGGCATTCGACGTTGGCGCCCGCATCCACGAGAACGGCCGGCCGGGCGAGCGTGGGAATCGAGGCCGCGAGCGCCGGACGATCGACGCCCGGGATGGTGCCGAACGCGCCATACGCGGCCATCACCGTCGCACCCGTATGACCGGCGCTCACGAGCGCGTCGGCGCGCTTCCGGGCGACGAGATCGGCGGCGACGCGAATCGTCGCGCCGGGCCTGCGCCGCAGCGCCGCGGCGGGCGATTCGTTCATGGCGATCACGTCGGGGGCTTCGACCAGCTCGAGACCGAGGGAGGACCAGTCGGGATGCTGCGCCAGCGCCTCCGTCACGGCCGCCGTCGGACCGACGAGTGCGATCTGGATCGCGAGGTGCCGCGCCGCCGCCACCGCCCCGTCGACCACAGCCGACGGCGCATGATCGCCCCCCATCGCGTCAACGGCGATGCGGATCACGTCTCAGAGTCTATTCTTCGTCGACCGGCCGGACCTGCCGCTGCCGGTAGTAGCCGCAGTGCGGGCAGATGCGATGCGGCGCCTTGGGCTCGTGGCACTGCGGGCAGAGACCGGTCGTGGCCGCCCGGAGGGCGTCGTGCGTGCGCCGCTTGGCGGTGCGGGTCTTAGAGTGTCGGCGTTTTGGGTTAGGCATAAGTCTGTTCGGCGGTTCTGGCCACCAGTCGTCTATGATTCGCGAATTTTCCCGAGTCCCTTGAGCGGCGCCAGCCGGGGATCTTCCCACACCGGCGCGCAGTCGCAGGTTCCGGCATTCAGGTTCGTCCCGCACTGGGGGCAGAGTCCCCGGCAGTCCTCCCGGCACAGCGGCTTCATCGGCAACGCCAGGTAGAACTGTTCGCGCAGCAGTTCGCTCAGATCAATCGCGTCGTTCTCGTAAAAACTCGTCTCCAGGTCCTCGTCGCCTACTTCCCGTTCGGGCTCCGACGAGGCAGTCGACGCCGGCAGATATCGCAGATCGAACGGCGCCGCCACCGGGAGACGGAACGGCTCGAGGCAGCGGCTGCACAGCAATTCGAGCTCGGTGACCACCGTGCCGACCAGCCGGAATTTGTCCTTGTCCTTGTGGATCTCGAAGGCAAGGTCGACGGGCGCCACGATCCGGTATGCGTCGGCCTCGTCGCCCACGTCCTCCGGCTTGAAGGTCCGGGCAAACTCGCTGACAGGCTGCCGGTACCGTGTGAGGTCGAGCTGCATGGCCGAAACGTCAAATTATAGCTGATTCCACGAGATCGGCCCGATCCAGGGCTTGGGCACGAACAACCGTTCGTAGAGCGTGACGGCGAACCGATCCGTCATGCCGGCCAGGAAATCTCTGGCGGCGATGTCGAGCCCTTCGTCGTCAATGATGCGGCGATCGAGGAACTCGTCGGGTCGCTCGTGAACCTTGTCCCAGAGCCCGCGGAGAATGCCGTCGGCCTTCTTGAATTCCGCGGTCGCGACCTGGTTTTCGTAGACCGCCTCGAACAGGAAGCTGCGCATCTCGAGCGTGGCGTCGAGCACCGGGCCGCTCATCCGGATTTCCGACAGGTCTGCCTTCTGCGTTTCGGTGACGACGTCCTTGACCATGCGCGCGATGCGGGCCGACGAGGTCGAACCGAGCGTTTTCACCGGCGCGCCCGGCAGATCCGAAATCTTCAACATCCCCGCCCTGACGGCATCATCGATGTCGTGATTGACGTAGGCGATGAGGTCGGCGACGCGCATGATCTGCCCTTCGAGTGTCGCTGCCCGCGTGGACGGGTCCACGCCGACGGGCGAACCCTGCTTGCCCTTGGAATGGTGCGCGATGCCGTCACGGACTTCCCATGTGAGGTTGAGCCCGTGGCCGTCGTTTTCGAGGACATTGACGATCCGCAGGCTCTGTTCGTAGTGGTTGAATCCGCCAGGGGTCAGGCGGTCGAGCACGCGCTCGCCGGTATGGCCGAAGGGGGTGTGGCCAAGATCGTGCCCAAGCGCGATCGCTTCCGTCAGCTCCTCGTGGAGGCGGAGCACCTTCGCAATCGTCCGCGCGATCTGCGAGACCTCGAGGCTGTGGGTCAGGCGAGTGCGGTAATGGTCGCCCGCAGGCGCGAAGAAGACCTGCGTCTTGTGTTTCAGCCGGCGAAACGCCTTGCTGTGAATGATGCGGTCCCGATCGTGCTGAAACGCCGGCCGCACATCGTCTTCCGCCTCGGGGCGGAGGCGGCCGCGCGAGTCGGCGCTTTTTGCCGCCTGAGGCGCCAGGGTCTCACGCTCTCGCTGTTCGAGCGCCTCACGAATGCTGGACACCGTCACCCTCGGCGATTTGACTCAGGAAGCTGGTGCCATGCGCGAGCGGCGCGACGCGGAAGTTGTCGGCAATCGTCTGGCCGAGGTCGGCGAACGTGGCGCGGGTGCCGAGATCCGACGGCCGCACGCGAGCGCCGGTCACCAGCAGCGGAACGTATTCGCGGGAGTGGTCGGTGCTCGCCGTGCTGGGATCGTTGCCGTGATCGGCGGTGATGACGAGCAGGTCCGCGTCGCGAAGCGACGGCAGCAGCCGCGCAAGGTCGACGTCGAACCGCTCCAGGTTGGCAGCATAGCCAGCCACATCATTGCGGTGGCCGTAGACAGCATCGAAGTCGACGAGATTCATGAAGATGAGACCGTGAGCCGTCTCAGCCATGACCGCCGAGAGCTTTGCCATGCCGTCGGCGTCGCTTGATGTCGGCACGGCCCGGCTGATGCCGCGGCCGGCAAACAGGTCTCTCACCTTGCCGATCGAGATCACGCCAATCTCGCGGCTCGACAATGCGTCCAACAGCGTCGGACCCGTCGGCTCCAGCGCATAGTCGTGACGATTGGCGGTCCGCGTGAAGGCGCCAGGCTTGCCGACGAAAGGCCGGGCGATCACGCGGCCGATACCCGACTCGCGCGCGGCAAGATCGAACGCAGCTTCGCAGATTCGGTACTGCTCGGCGATCGGGATCACGTCTTCATGCGCGGCAATCTGAAACACGCTGTCGGCCGACGTATAGACGATCGGCTTGCCGGTGCGCATGTGCTCGGCGCCCAGCCGGTCGATGATCTCGGTGCCGGAGGCGACCACGTTGCCCAGCGTGCCCCGGCCGATGCGCCGCTCGAACTCGGTGATGAGCCGCGGCGGAAAACCGGCCGGAAACGTCGGAAATGGCCGGTCCAGCACGACACCCATCATCTCCCAGTGTCCGGTGACGGAATCCTTCCCGGCCGACACCTCGGCCATCCGGCCGTAAGCACCGCGCGGCGGGCCTGGCGGCGGGCCTTCGAGGGGCACCAGACGGTCGAGGCCCAGCGACCGCAGGGTAGGCAGTTTCAGGGGAACCTGCCGGGCGATGTTGCCCAGCGTATTGCTGCCCTCGTCGCCGTAGGCGGCAGCGTCCGGCAGCGCTCCGATACCGACGCTGTCGAGAACGATCAGGATGACGCGGGTGAACACGCAGCATCCATCATGGATGCTGCGAGGCGAGGTAGTTGGCGACCGAGCGCTGCGTGGCAATGGTGGCGATCGCGTGCTTGAACACCAGGTGATCGGCTCCGTCGACCTCGACGATCACGGCGAAGCGATCGAAGTTCTTGATCCGCGCGTCGAACTGGCGGCCGTCGATCAGATGCACGGTGACCGACAGGCGCTCGCGGCGCGCGAAGTTGAGGAATACGTCCTGGATATTCGCCTGGGCGGACGCGGTACGGGATTCGGTCGTGACCTGGGCCATCTAGTGGTACGTCCTTACGTCCTAAGAAGCGTTGCCGCTCGCCTCGAGCCCGCGCGCCGCCAACTCGTCTTCGACGCGGATGCGCGTCTCGCGCAGTTCACCGGGGCCGTTGAACCAGACTAGATTAGGCTCTTTACGGAACCAGATCAACTGCCGTCGCGCGTAGCGACGGTTCTCCTGCGCGATCAGCGCGCGCGTCGCCGCCTCGTCGCGCACACCTCGCAGCATCTCCATCACCTGCCGATATACCAGTCCGCCGAACGGCCGCGCTTCGGCTGGCACGCCGCGCGCGAGCAGTCCTCTGACCTCGTCGACGATGCCGCGCGCGAATTGTTCGTCGACTCGCCGGGCGACGCGCTCCGCGGTGATCGCCGCCGGCAGACGCAGGGCGAGCGCAATCACATCGCAATCAGCGATCAGCGAGGCCGTTTCGCTGAAGTGGTCGGTCAACGGGCGGCCGGTGGCGAGGTACACCTCCAGCGCCCGGACGAGCCGCTTCTGATCCCGCGGCATGATCCGCGCCGCGGACTCAGGATCTGCGCGCTGCAGCATCCGGTGCAGGCGCTCGACGCCGCGCTTGTGGGCGACGCGGTTCAACCGCCCCCGGAGCGCCTCGTCGGCGCCGGGACCGGGAAACAGGCCGCGGGTCAGCGCCCGATAGTAAAAGCCCGTGCCCCCGATCAGAATGGGCAGACGTCCACGCCCGTGGATCTCGCGAATGACACGGGCGGCATCACGGGCGAACTGCGCAGCGGTATAGACCTCGGTGGGATCGGCGATGTCGATCAGGTGATGCGGAATCCCGCGCCGCGCCCCGATCGGCAATTTGTCGGTACCAATGTCGAATCCGCGATACACCGCGGTGGAGTCGCAGTTGATGATTTCGCCGCCGTAGCGCTCCGCCAGCGCAAGACCGAGCGCGGTCTTGCCGGACGCGGTCGGCCCGAGGACGGCCAGAACTTTCGCAGACATCTATGGATCGATGATCGATGATCTGATCATCGATTGGATCATCGATGATCGCCGCATCGATTCATTGTCGAATCATCGTTCCATTTACCGAAGGACGCGCACGAGCACATAGACGACCAACGCGGTGAGCAGAATGAGGAGCCCGAGCTGCTGAACGCGCGTCGGCAATGAACCTATCCAATTCTCAAATCATCGATTGTCAAATCATCGATGATCGCGCTCAGTTCGGAGGCTCTTCGTTGTAATAGAAGGTCACGGTGAACAGCGCCTGGTCCGAAGGATATTCCGGAGGCAGCGGCGCCGTCGGATTGGAGGTGACGATGGCGCCGTAAGCGGCGTTGTTGAACGCCTCGATCGAGGAGGGCTGCAGGATCACCAGGTCGGTGATCGACCCGTCCCGATGGATATTGAACTGCAGGACGACGTGGCCGCTCATCACCATCGCCGCCTGTGGAATGAACCAGTTGCGCCGCACCTGCGCAACGAACCGGCGCAGCCACGGGCCGAATTCAACTCCCTTGGTATCGAACTGAATGGTCGCGCCCGGGCGATCCGTGCCTCCCTGGGGATTGTTGAACGTCTCGTTCTGCACGTAGC
>Ga0134127_10001789_pt1 | contig 15779 bp, 14 predicted proteins | sample KB31753_FD_96459 | JGI IMG/M metagenome (GOLD analysis project Ga0134127, IMG submission 96459) | Terrestrial soil microbial communities with excess Nitrogen fertilizer from Kellogg Biological Station, Michigan, USA - KB3-175-3 | ecosystem: Environmental > Terrestrial > Soil > Unclassified ...
CGCTCACTCTTTGGAGAAGAGATGGCAGTTCTTGTGCTGCCGATTTTAAGTTTACTCGCCCGGGCCACGTACCGCAACAAGGAAAAGGGTGCGCTGGGGACTGAGGTGAATAGACCGCGGATTCGACGGATCAGACGGATTTACACCGATCAGATCCGTGCAAATCCGTCAGATCCGCCCAATCCGTGGTCCATTTTGAATTGGCCTAAGTTTCAGGAGCCATACGACGGGCTGTTTCAGACGATGGAATCGATCGCGCTTCATATATTAAGCGACCAAAGTGCATCATTCCAAAGCGTCTCGTCCGTATAACCAGTTTAAGAGGGAGATTACATACGATGATGAGACACGGTCTACTGGCTGCCATTGGATTATTGATCGCGATCGGTCCACAGTTGATCCTCGCACAGCCGCAAGCACTAACGCTGGAAACGGCGATTAGCGATTACGCCAGGGAACATAACTTCAATGGGACAATTCTCATCCAACACGATAACAAACAGATTTACCACCGGAGCTTTGGCGTCGCCGACCGCGCGTTCAACATCCCAATCAATAACGACACAAAGTTCAAAATCGCCTCTATTACCAAGCTGTTCACCGCCGTTCTCATTCTTCAGCTTTGTGACCAGCGGAAACTGGATCTGCACGCGCACATCAAGGCTTACCTTCCCGACTATCGGGGTCAAGCCGCCGAGAAGGTGACCATCCACAATCTCCTGAACCATACTTCCGGCATACAAAACATGGACACGATGAAGAGTTACGAAGAAGCAGTGAAGAAGGGAATGGAAGTCTACCAACTTCCTCATACCACCGATGACCTGCTGACCAGCTACTGCAGCGGCAAACTCGTCCATGAAGTTGGGAAGGTCTTCGACTACAACAACGCCGACTACATTATCCTGGGCAAGATCATCGAGAGATTGACGGGGAAGTCCTTCGAGGAGGCATTACGGGAGCGAATTCTCAATCCATTAGGAATGACTGAATCGGGCATGCTCTATCAGAAAGATGTCGTACGAAATCTGGCCAACACCTATTTGAAAGTCGACCAGGCGAAGGAACTGATCAATGACTTACCCGTCTACATTGAGAACTGGTATTCGGCGGGCGGCATGTATTCATCAGCAGCGGATCTGCTGAAGTTCTCGAACGCCCTCTATGGGGCCAGGCTGCTCAAACCGGAAACCCTTGACCGGATGTTGACACCAGGCCTCGACGATTATGGCTACGGGCTTTGGATCGCGAGCACAGAGATAGCAGGAAAACGACATCGGTTTGCGCAGAGACCGGGTCGCATTATGGGTGCGAACGTGGTCTTGTTGCGCTTTCTGAGTCAGAAATTAACGGTCGTAATCCTAAGCAATACCAACGAAGCCGATATAGATGGGTTCTCATTCTTGATTGGCAGGGCACTAATTAAGTGAGTGACCCGGAAGTAAGTTAACTCAGGCAACTAACCAGAAGTATTGAAACAGCCGCTGGTGTGACGCCGGGTATCCGAGCCGCCTGGCCCACCGTCCGCGGGCGAATTCGCGTGAGCTTTTGTACCACCTCGTTGGAGAGGCCGGATATTTTTGAGAATTCCATTCCGTCCGGAATCTCAAGATCATCATAACGGCCCCGCTTGCGAGCTAGCATCTCTTGATCCTTTAAATAGCCCGAGTACCGGAGATCGTTCATTGCAACTATTATCTCGGCGTTTCGAACTTCACTGCCAATCGCCGTCCTTACGATAGCGAGCAGTTTCTCCTGGCTGCAATCGGGCCGGCGGGCGAGATAATCAAGCCGCTTTCCGCCATAGGCGTCCGCCGAGCCTCCAAGCTCCAATTCAGAAAGCATCTGGTCGTCGAGATCGTTTACCTTTGCAGACTGGAGGTAGCCTTTCACCTGCTCAATGTGACTCTGGCGCTCGAGAAACGCATTCCAGGTAGAATCATCAATCGAGCCAACTTCGCGGGCGACAGGCGTCAACCTTTGATCCGCGTTGTCATATCGCAGCGACAGCCGCATCTCCGCTCGCGACGTGAACATTCGATAAGGCTCATCCGCGCCTTTGGTCACAAGATCGTCGATCATCACCCCGATGTAGCTGTCTGTTCGATCCAATACGACCGCCGCTCGTCCCAGCGAAGCCAGCGCGGCGTTCATTCCTGCGACGATTCCCTGACCGGCGGCTTCTTCATAACCGGATGTCCCGTTGATCTGGCCGGCGTGATAAAGACCAGAAATGTGCTTTGTCTCGAGTGTCGAAAAGAGTTCTCTCGGGTCAACGAAGTCGTATTCGACAGCGTAACCAGGCCGCAACAGCTTGACGTTCTCAAGCCCGCGAATACGCCGCACGAACTCGTGTTGGACCTCTTCGGCCATGCTGGTCGAGATCCCGTTAGGATAGACCTCGTACGTGTCGTAACCCTCGGGCTCGAGAAAGATTTGATGCCGGGTCTTTTCCGCGAACTTCACAACCTTGTCTTCGATCGACGGACAGTAGCGCGGACCGATACCCTGGATGTCCCCACTGTAGAGGGGCGACTTGTCGAGGTTGCTCCGAATAACATCGTGAACTTCCTGGTTGGTGTATCCGATCGCGCATTCAATTTGACGCCGGTTGATCGCGCCGGTCTTGAAAGAGAAGGGGACTGGATGCTCGTCACCTGGCTGGCGTTCGAACTTCGAGTAATCGATTGTGCGGCCGTCGAGACGCGGCGGCGTCCCGGTCTTCAGCCTTCCAGTCTTGAAACCGATTCCGCGGATACATGCGGCAAGCTTGATCGAGGCCGGCTCGCCGCTGCGTCCGGCTTGAAAGGTCTTTTTGCCCACGTGAATCAAGCCGTTCAAGAAAGTTCCGGTGGTGAGCACAACCGAACGGCCCCGGACTATTGTCCCGTCGGCGAGCTCGACGCCGGCCACCCTAGCTGACTCCAGCTTGATCTCGGCGACTTCCCCTTCAATGATCGAGAGGTTCTCAGTGATCGATAGCCGCCTGCGCATCTCGGTTCTGTAGAGGTTGCGATCGGCCTGCGCGCGAGGAGACTGAACGGCCGGCCCTCGGCTTCGATTGAGCAGGCGAAACTGAATCCCGGTAGCGTCGATGACCTCGCCCATGATCCCGCCGAGCGCGTCCACTTCGCGGACGAGATGTCCCTTGGCGATTCCTCCAATCGCCGGGTTGCAGCTCATCTGGCCGATTGAATTCGTATCGAGGGTGACCAGCGCCGTGCGCGCGCCGATGCGCGCCGCGATATAAGCGGCTTCGCACCCGGCGTGTCCTGCGCCTATGACGATTACATCGAAGGATATCATTACTTATCTCGCTTATTCAGTACTGGCTTCTCTAGCGAGAAAAACCCTGGAGCGTTCTCACGCTCAAAGGGGTACAACCTGTTAGTCTCGGGGTTGTATTCCCATTCAGCTGTCTGATACTCCTTCTGCCAGTCCTTGTAGTACAAGAGTATTCTCCAACGCCCGAGCATTTCCCCTGGTAAGACTTTCTTTCGCGATGCGGCCCAACCGATGATGGTTATGTTGTAGGCTCCCATGTTGAATGCGTAATTTTGCACAACGTCGATGAGCGTCATCGTGGACGGAGTCTCATTCAACTCAGGTTTCATTCCTTGAACGTGATCAAGAACCTTCGAGCCTTCCGCCGTTGTCTTGGAGATACTTTCCAAGAACGCTCTAAGTCTTTCATCGTTCTGAGATAGTATGGCTGGCGCAGGGTTCCGCGGGCTCAACGCAAAGAACATTGAGGCTGCTAACAACAAGAACACCAGACTCATAACCCTCCAACGATGTGGCCTATTTACCAATACAGAAGGTGGAAAATATCTGACCAAGAATATCTTCAGTCAAAGTTTCCCCGGTTATCTCTCCAAGTGCTGCGAGAGCGCCGCGCAACCTTAAGAGGGCAATTTCCTCATGCGCTCTCTGGTTCATCAGCTGCTGCGCATCATGCAGCAGCTCGATTGCCTCCGTTACGGCTGCGTGCTGGCGCGCGTCGGTCAGCATTATATCATCACGTTCCGCCGCCGAGTCACCCGACAGCCGCTCAAAGATCGTTTGCGTCAACTCCTCGAACCCGCTGCCCGTCAACGCCGAAATGCAGACCACGTTACTGTACAAATCGGACATGCGGACGCCCTTGTCGACGACCAGTTGCTGGTCCAGCAGATTCGGCAAGTCAGTCTTATTCAATGCAATTATTCGTCTCGCTTCAGGAACGCTGTCCAGGAGTTCATGATCCTCGATTCGAAGCGGCGATGACGCGTCGAGCACCAGGACCGAGATGTCGGCATCCGCGATCGCACTGCGGCTGCGGGTGATGCCTATGCCTTCAACAAGATCGGCCGTCTCGCGAATGCCTGCGGTGTCGATAAGCCGCACCGGCACGCCTGTTATTGAAACGCTTTCATAGAGCGCATCCCTGGTAGTTCCCGGCAACTCGGTCACAATCGCCCGATCGGCACCGATTAGCCGATTGAAGACCGAAGACTTGCCTACGTTGGGACGCCCGACGAGCGCCAGATCGAAGCCCTCCTTTACATAGCGGCCAAACGTAAAGCTGGCAGCGATCCTGTTCAGTGCGTCGACGACATATTCAAGTTTTGCGATTAGCGTTGCGGCAGTCTCCGGCGAAATGTCATCCTCGACGAACTCTACGGAAGACTCCAGGTGAACGATCACCTCGACGACCTGGTCTTTGAGCGGGCTAATCCGCGAAGACAATTCGCCCTTGAGTTGTTTTGTTGCGACCCGCGCCTGATATTGGGTCTGGGCGTTGATCACGTCGCGAACGCCCTGAGCCTGGGCGAGATCGATACGCTTGTTGAAGAATGCCCGGAAGGTAAACTCACCCGGCTCCGCCACCCGCGCACCCTTCTCTATTGCGATCTGCAACACACGGGCGAGGATAATAGGGCTGCCGTGACAGCTGATTTCCGCTACATCTTCTCCAGTGTAAGAATGCGGGGCCTTAAAGCAGGTAAGGATTGCTTCGTCCACCAGCTCGTTGTTTGCCGGATCTATTACCCTGCCGAATTGCGCGCGATTGGGCGCTACGGGATCGATGGTGGATTCAGTTCGAAAGAGCGAGGTTGCTATTCTGTGGGAGTCCGGTCCGCTGAGTCGCACTATGCCGATGCCACCGCGTCCGGGTGGTGTGGAGATGGCGGCTATGGTGTCATCGGAATGCATGATGGTTTCGGTTTCGTAGTACCGCCTTCAGGCGGAAGTTCGTAGTTGAGCTTCAAGATCGTTAAGTACGAACTTCCGCCTGACTGAAGGCGGTACTACGAAACCAGAAACATTATTTTGTAGGCCGAATGGTTACCTTGCGGTTCTCTCCGTTGCCCTGGCTCTCCGTGGTAACCGACGAGTCGTCAGCCAGCGTCAGATGGATTATGCGCCGTTCGTTGGGGGTCATCGGATCAAAGCTGAAGGGGATTCGCGAAAGCCGCACCTTTTCAGCCGCTTTCTCGGCCATCAATCGCAATTCCTTTTCGCGGCGAGCGCGGTACCCGCTTGAATCGAAAACCACTTTCGCCTCTTCGCCGGATCTGCGCGCCAGCACCCGATTGCCAAGGTACTCGAGAGCGTCGAGCAACTCCGCGTTGTGGCCGAGCAGCAACGCGACGTCTTCGCCGCGGACCTGAATTCTCAACCCGTCTTCGGTCTGGTCCGCACCGGCCTTGAGATCCAGCCTGGATGAACCAAGAACCTGATTCGTGAACTCAACAACCAGATTGACATCGTCTTCTGACATCGGTTCGATGCTCCAGTGAGAGTAAGGTCTATGCTACTTCTTCGGCGCCCCCGCGCCCTTCCGTTCGTCGCTTCCCGCCCTTGTCCTTTGGACGCTTAGCCGCGGCCTGTTTATCGGCGGCTCGGGAGGATGCTTTGCCGCCGCCTGATCCCGCCGACGCCGCGGCGATCTCAGCGGTTAGATCGGCAGTCATGCGATTTATCCACAGCTGAATCAAAACGCCGACAATGTTGCTGACCATCCAGTATAGAACCAGTCCGCTCGGCGCCGAGAAGAAGAACAGCCAGGTGAGCATGATCGGCATCAGCCAGGTCATCATTACGCGCTGCATCTTCATCGACGGATCCGCGGACGCCGGTTGGGGCGTCAGCTTGGTCGAGGCAATCATAGTCACGCACATGATGATGGGCAGGATCTTCAGCGGATCGGGTGTTGACAGGTCGTGTATCCACAACACCCACGGCGCGTGGCGGACATCGAGCGAAGACCCGAGATACATATACACCGCCCAGAAGATCGGCATCTGAAGCAGGAGCGGCATACACCCGCCCAGGGGATTCGCTTCCTTCATCAGCGCGAGTTGTTCCTGTTGAAGGTCCTGTAGCTCGCGTTCGTTTTTCTTCGGGTTCTCTTTGAGCTTCTTCATCCGGTCCTGAAGCTCTTTCATTCGCGGCTGGTGTTTCGCCGCCTTCTTCATCTTCTTCGAGCTGTAAAACCGGAGCGGCGACAGTGCCAGGTTTATCAATACTGTCACCGCGACTATGGCCCAGCCGTAGTTCCCGAACAGCTTTCGGAACGTGTTCAGTCCCCACGCCAGCGCCGGTATCAGGGGCTTGACCGCAAAAGAAAACATTCCGTAGTCGATCAGCGCACTGAGGTTCGCTCCTAATTCATGACCTACCGAGGCCAACAGCTCTCGATCCTTAGGCCCAACAAAGATATGAATCGGTGAGCTCGAATCAACCAGTATCGCCGCAGACGGGTAATCAAGCGGAGTCTCGCCTTCCTTAATCTGAATGTTGGTCAGAGTGACCTGAGGAATCGCTTGACTCGGGTCGGGCACTGCCAACATTGCAAAGTAGTGATCTGCGACCCCCGCCCATGCGTACGAGTGTCTCAGAGTGTCAGTGCCCTGCGACAGACCATTGCCTGGCGAGGTGCCCTGCGGCAATGAATCGAGCGTCAACCGCAGGCCATTGGCTGCGCGATTGGTGACGTTTGCATACCCGATGAACGTCGCACCCTTGTCGGCCGTGATCTTGACCTGGGTTGCTCCTTCGGCGAGCGGTTTATCCAGCTCGATCTGATTTCCATCATGGTCGACGGCTTTGATGGTCGCGAACGGCGCAGTTACCATCGCACCCGCGATCTGTTGCCGCTCGCCCTCTCGGGTGTAAGCGACTACTGAAGGAGGAGTGGTGTAGCTCCCGGTTTGCCGGTCGCTCTGATCTCCCATTCGCGGGCCCAGAACGATTTCCACCGCTTGCTGGCTCCCGCCTGAGAAGACTTCTGCGGCAACGTCGAACACGAAAGTGCCACCCCGGAATGTGAATGATTTTCTCGCGGTCACTGAGGGTGACGAGTACTTGAAGGTAATAGTGCGTGAATCATTTGGGCCGAGCGTCACCTCATTTTCGTTCGGATTCACCCCTTCAATTTCGAAGTTGCTCTCATTCAGCTGCTGCCCGATCTGAGGCGACCAGGGTGTGCGCAAGCTGAGCGGCGGGCTAAGCGCCTCGGGAATGTGCTGTGGAATCAGCTGGAGAGGATTTCCATCTGCCCCGGTTATAGTCCGTTCTTCGCCGTTTTCTTTGTATCTGGAGAGTTTCCAGGATGTCGCAACCACGCCTCGGTTGGATATCGTCGCGCGCCAGTATTCGCTGTTGCCGTCGACGAAGGCGATGGTCAGATCGCGCTGCCCAACTTGAGTTGTCCGAGATTGTTGTTGAGGCTGAGCAGCAGGAGGCGTTGGAGTAATTCGTTTGATTGTGCCCGCGGGAGCGGTCTGCGAGTTCTCAGCGGCCTGTTGCGGCAACGGTTCATCGAGTTGAACGGGCTCTTCTAATGCGCGTGGAGCCAGATAGCGCATCGCCAGAGGCCAGGACATCAGCACAACCATCGAAAGGCCAAGAGCCATTAACAAACGAGTTCGATCCATCAAATCACGTCGGGCGCTCACGTACGCCCGTCCTTTGCTATCTTACTTCTATCTTACGGGGTCATATCCGCCTGAGTGAAACGGGTGGCAGCGAAGGAGCCGCCGCGTCGCAAGGTAAAACCCGCGCAGAGCGCCATACTTCTGGATTGCCTGCATTGCGTATTCGGAACACGTAGGCGTGAATCTGCACGACGGCGGAAGTAACGGCGAGACAAACAGCTTGTAGGCTCTAATAAAGGAAATAAGAACAAACTTCACTTCTGGTCCGCCCTTTGTAAGAAGGTAATGAATTCACTCTCAAAGTCGGAGTACGCGGCGTCCGCTAAGGATCTCTTCGCGTTAATGACTATATCAACTCCTTGGGGGACTAGCCATTTGTTTCTTCTGAACGCTTCGCGCACAAGGCGGCGAGCTCGATTGCGCTCAACAGAGTTTCCCATTTTTCGCGTTGTGGTGATCCCGATGCGGGTTCCTTCAGTCAGATTCACCAGTACAAACGCCGTGAAGTATCTGAATTGAGTTTTGCGGCCTTGCTCGTACACCCGGCGGAAAACATCGCGCTTCAGGATCCTGTCAGCCTTGGGGAACTTTTCGGATACCTCACTCATTATCCGTAATCCGTAGTCAGTGGTCGAATGCCGGTCTGAGCGCCGGCCAACTGCTTACGAGGGACTACGGACTACAGACCACGGACTAATTACTGAGGTTCTTAGTAGTGCGCAGGAGTCAACCGCTTGCGGCCCTTCGCGCGGCGCCGTTTAAGCACTAGCTGACCGCCTTTGGTGCTCATGCGCACCCGAAAACCGTGTGTCTTGGCGCGGCGGCGGTTATTTGGTTGAAAGGTCCTCTTCATGTTTCTACGCTCCTCGAAATACGGCTCTACAGAAAAGACTAAAACTATAGAAAGGGTTAGTGCTTGTCAAGGTAGTCCGTAGTCAAATATCAGAGATAGAATGAGCCACCCGTCTAGCCTCTCTGACTACGGACTACTGACTACGGGCTACTGACTCCGTTAGTTTTTCAAATTCACTTGCAGAGTCGCAGCTTGCGTAGCCCTACCCTTGCGGGGCATTATTATTGACAGGGTGCGGCGGCGATGTTAAGTTGGCGTCGAAAAATCCATTCGAGCGTGCCCCCCTGTTAAGAACATATGACCAAAAGAAGCGGTAACAGGTTTGATGACCGCAAGCGGGAGATATTCGCGACAATCGTGAGGGATCATATCGCGACAGGGCAGCCCGTCGGATCGTTCGCGCTGGCCAACAAGTCGCGCGAGAACCTGTCGTCCGCCACGATCCGCAACATCTGTGCGGAGCTTGAAGACGAGGGCTATTTGACCCATCCCCACACCTCCGCGGGCCGACTACCCACTGACCGGGGGTACAGGTTTTATGTAGACAATTTTCTGGGCTCTACCAAGCTTTCCCGCTCCGAGGCGGCGCGGATCGATGAACGCCTGCTAGACGAGCAGTCGCTGGCGAACCCGGAACTGTTGATGGAACGCACGAGCCGCCTGTTGTCGCAATTGTCTGACAATGTCGGAATAGTAGTGTCGCCGTCGAGCTCGAGGGACATCCTGCAGCACATCGAGTTCGTCAAGCTTCCAGACGCGCGCATCCTGGTCGTAACGGTCTCCAGCGGCGGCCGGGTTCAGGATCGTGTGATTCGGATTGAAGGCGATTTCACACAAGACGAGTTGAATGCGACGTCGCGTTATTTGATAGAGAATTTTCACGGCTGGACAATGGCCGAGATTCGCGACGAGTTGCTGGTTCGGATGAGCGAAGAAAAGGCGCTTTACGACCAGTTTTTGCGAAACGCGGTGCTTTTATGCAGCCAGAGCTTGCAGGAAGGCGACCAGCCGGATGTCTTCATTCAGGGAGCCTCGAACATCATATCGAAGCCCGATTTTGCGGACACCGAACGTATGCGCGCATTATTCAACATGTTTGAACAAAAGAGCCGGATCGTGAAAATCCTGAATGAGTGCATTGAGAGTGCGAGTCGTGAGGCAGTGTCGGTGCGCATCGGCGCTGAGAATCGTTTTGCCGATCTTCGAGGCTGCACTGTGATCGCTTCACCGTGTGTCTATCCGGGAGGAGCAGCGGTCGGCAGCATAGGGGTAGTGGGACCGACCAGGCTCGAATACGACCGCATGATCGCTGTGGTAGACTACATTGCAAGGTTGTTCGATCGGACACTCGGCGGAGCAACTGCCAGGACGCTGTGAATTTCAGGTATGCGACAATGACAGGGAATACCCGAAAAGGAAAATGAGAGACAAGAAGAACGAGCCCCGCGACATACCGATTACCTTTGATGGTGACGAAAGTCTCGATTCAAGCCGGGAAGCCGAAACTGAGTTGCCCAACGAAAACGAGCTCTCTGCGGGCGCGAGCGATGAAACGCAGCGAATCGATGCTTCGGATGACGAAGCGCAAGATGCTGCCGATCCGGTGGTTTTGGACCCGGTAGCGCCGCTTCAATCGCAGATCGATACTCTGACTGCAGAAAAAGCTGCGTTGTATGACAAATTGCTCAGGCGGCAGGCCGAATTCGAGAATTATCGCAAGCGCGTCGAGCGCGAGCGCGGCGAGCTTTATCAACAGGGGCGCGATGACGTGTTGCTGCAGTTTTTGCCGGTCGTAGACAACTTTGAGCGAGCCCTGTCCAGCCTGGAGACAAGCGAGGGTGACGCCGAAGCATTGCGGCACGGAGTCGAATTGATACACAAGCAATTCAAGGACGCTCTGGCGAAGTTTGGTCTCGAACCAGTTGAAGCGGTGGGTCAGACTTTCGATCCACACATTCACGAAGCGGTGACGACGGAAGCCACCGACAAGCACAAGGAGAACACCGTCATCCAGGAGTTTCAAAGAGGATACAAGATCGGCGACCGCCTGCTGCGCCCCGCGAAGGTCAAGGTTGCCTCCAGCCCCGAAAAGTAGTTGGTTTACGGTTTAGTGGTAGTTCCGGATTCGGATTCCGGATAGCTAAAGTTGGAACCACAACCACTCAACCGTTGATCCCGCCCCTATCGAACAACCAGACCCCAACGTAACGAATCAATTCGTTACCACGAAGGATTACCAGGTTTTTGAGCTGATAGGAGGCACGTCTCATGGGCAAAGTTATCGGAATAGATCTCGGCACAACGAACTCGTGCGTGGCAATACTTGAAGGCGGCGTTTCTCAGATAGTTCCAAACAAAGAAGGCGGGCGAACGACGCCATCCGTAGTCGCGTTCACTGAGAAGGGCGAGCGATTGATCGGACAGATAGCCAAACGCCAGGCCATTACAAACTCTGCTAACACAATCTATGCGGTCAAGCGGCTGATGGGCCGCAAGTTCGATTCGGCCGAAGTTCAGCGAGCCTGCGAGGTCTGCTCTTATGAGATCACCGAGGCGGCTAACGGAGACTGCCGGGTGCGCGTCCGCGGGCGAGACTACTCGCCGCCCGAGATTTCGGCGATCCTGCTTCAGCGTCTCAAGCTGGCCGCAGAAGAGTTCCTGGGCGACGAAGTCACCGAAGCCATCATAACCGTGCCCGCGTACTTCGATGATATCCAACGGCAGGCCACCAAAGACGCCGGAAAGATCGCCGGGTTGACCGTTCAACGCATCATAAACGAACCAACTGCGGCAGCGCTCGCGTACGGACTCGGAAAACGCGATAACGAGCGCATAGCAGTGTACGACCTGGGAGGCGGCACGTTTGATATCTCAATAATGGAAATGGCCGACGGAGTCTTCGAGGTTTTGTCGACCTGCGGCGATTCGTTTCTCGGAGGCGAGGATTTCGACCAGCGCATCGTCGACTGGATGATTGAAACCTTCAAAGAGGAGATGGGGATCGATCTTCGCCCCGACAGGCTCGCCCTTCAACGGTTGAAGGAGGCGGCCGAGCGCGCCAAATGCGAGCTGTCCACTGCAACTGAGTCTCAGCTGAATCTGCCGTTTATCGCGGCTGATCCGACTGGCCCAAAACACTTCAACAAGACACTCACCCGTGAGAAGTTTGAGGAGCTGGTGTTTGATCTGGTTGAGCGCACGATCGAGCCTTGCCAGAAAGCGATCGCCGACGCCAAGTTGACACCGGAACAGATCACCAAGGTGCTGCTGGTCGGCGGCCAGACTCGCTCGCCGATTATTATCGAACGCGTACGCGACATCTTTCGACGCGAGCCTTCGATCGAGATCAACCCTGACGAAGTTGTGGCGATCGGCGCGGCTATCCAGGTCGGCGTGCTCGCGGGCGACGTCAAGGACTTGATTCTGCTCGACGTCATTCCCCTGTCGCTGGGAATCGAAACCCGCGGCGGCCTGTTTACGAAACTTCTGGATCGCAACTCGACGATCCCGACAAAGAAGAGTCTCGTGTTCACAACCGTCGCCGACAACCAACAAGTCGTAGAAGTACACGTTTTGCAAGGCGAGCGCGACATCGCGGCCGGCAACCGCAGCCTCGCACGCTTCGAGCTTGTCGGAATACCGGCGGCGCCTCGCGGCCTCCCTCAGGTCGAAGTGACCTTCGAAGTGGACGCCGACGGCATTGTCTCGGTCTCCGCGCGCGACAAGATGACCGGGCACGAGCAGGCGATGCGAATCACACCTTCGTCCGGGTTATCGGCCTCTGAGATCTACGATTTGATAGAAGAGGCGAATCGCAATGTGGACTCCGACCGCCGAATGCGTGAAATAATTATCGCGCGAAACCGACTCGAGGGTTTGCTGCAAAATACAATGCGGTCCTTCGGCGAGTTTGGATGGATGCTTTCTTCCAACGATCAGGAATTCGTGCGCAACACAGTCGAGCACGCACGTGATACTTTCTCATCGGAGGATTCAGCCGAAGTTCGGTACACGCTTGAGCAGCTCGAACGAGCGGCTCGTCTGATCACTGACGCGATGTTCCGGCCAACGGGTCTCGCCGCCGACCAACCGGAAAAGCAAAAGGAAGAAGAAGAGCCGGCGCCGTTGTCCGAGGTGTCGTAGAGTTTGCTATAATCGCTGCTCGATCGTTTCTGGTTTCTGGTGTCTGGTTTCTAGTTCTGGGTTTCAGAGCTGGAATCAAGAACCAGAAACTGGAAACCAAAAACCAGAAACCAGGGACTAAAGTTGAGCAGCAAACGCGATTATTACGAAGTGCTGGATGTTCGCCGCGAGGCGAACGATCAGGAGCTTAAGCAGGCATACCGCCGCCTGGCGCTAAAATACCATCCAGACAAGAATCCCGGAAACCACGAGGCCGAAGAGCGCTTCAAGGAGTTAAACGAAGCGTATCAGGTGCTTTCGCAAGCGGAGCTCCGCGAGCGCTATGACAGATTCGGTCATGCGGGCGTGGGCGCAGGCGCCGCGGCTGGTGCGGGCTTCGGCCAGGGATTCCCGGGATTCGAAGATCTCTTCGACATGTTCGGGATGGGTGACATCTTTGGCGGCCGGAATACCCGCCGGGCCGGACCTCGCCGCGGTTCAGACCTCAGATACGATATCCAGCTCACGCTCGAAGAAGCCGCCACCGGCCTGAAGACCAAGGTTCGAGTGCCACGGCTGGAATCATGCGAGACGTGTCATGGAACCGGCGCGGCAGAAGGCTCGCAGCCCACTCGATGCACTGCCTGCTCGGGGAGCGGCCAGGTTCGCTATCAGCAAGGGTTCTTTTCCGTCAGCCGGACTTGCTCGACGTGTCGCGGCAGCGGAAAGGTCATCAAAGATGTTTGCCGCGGATGCCGCGGCGAGGGCCGGGTAGAGCGTGAGAAGACGCTGGAGATCAAGATTCCGGCGGGCGTCGATACGGGCTCGCGATTGCGCATTGCAGGCGAGGGCGAGGCGGGGGAACTGGGCGCCGGGCGCGGCGATCTCTACGTCATCGTCCATGTCTCCGAGCACGATTTCTTCGAGCGACGCGACGCAAACTTGTACTGCTCCATTCCCGTCTCATTCGCGCAGGCAGCTTTGGGCGCCGATGTGAATGTGCGAACGCTTGAAGGCGAACAGAGTGTGCGCATCGCCGAAGGCACGCAGAGCAATAGCCTCTTCAAACTGAAAGGCAAGGGAATGCCGGTGCTGGGCGGACGCGGTCGTGGAGACCTTTATGTGGCAGTGAAGGTAATCACGCCCACGAATCTTTCAAAGGAGCAGCGAAAGCTGCTTGAAGAACTAGCCAGCCTGGAAGCCAACGGCCACCAGGATCGGGGAATTGTAGATAAGGTCAAAGATATTTTTGGGTAGGTGGAATCTGGGTAGTTGGAATCTGGTGTGGCTGCAGCCTACCGGGGTGGGTCGCATTCAACAAACCGAAGCTCTACGAACAACTCCGGGTCTTTCTTTCTAATACTTTTCTCGACTCTCTCAATCATTAGTATCTCGACCGGTTTCAAGACATTCCCCGGTATAGGTCCGCACGAAACACCCGGACAAGTCTGCTTCGCAAACACCTGAATTCCGCCTTCGGTTTTTGCAATACTCGTTATCGATGTTGTGCACTGCCCTCCTGTGAATCCGTGAAAGACCGCAAGCACGATCCGGTTGTCAAAGTCGATATCCGGAAGAGGTGGTCTAACCAGAAAGCCAGTGTGCGCCAGTTTCCAGACTTTTTTCCACTCTCGCCTATTGGTTACTACTTCAACAATCGGCGTGTCAGCGTCGAGCGGGCCTCCAAGCTCATACTTGATGATTGTCTCAAAGGATATCGTCTCCGCTGGTTGTTGGCCCGCTGTCGTGACTGCAGCGGAGACGAGCAACGTCAGCATTGCAAACAGCAAAAGTCGAATTGTTGACAACATACCGTACGATTTGGATCAAAAACTCGTCGCTCGCAAGTTGCCTTATTTAGAAGGCGCATAGTACGGATTTGTGCCGGAACCATGATCCGTCGTATCGAGTATCTCCCGGACCTGGGGCACCTGCTCGCGAATCAATCGTTCGATGCCCATCTTCAAGGTCACATCAGCCGCCCCGCAACCCTGACAACCGCCACCCATTCGGATGAATATGTTGTCGTCCTGAACGTCTAACAACTCGACAAACCCGCCGTGTGACGCAACACCTGGATTGATCATCTCATCGAGCACCTGTTGAACTCGCATTCTGACGTGCTCTGGTGGTAGCCGGTCACCTTCGGGAATCGCGGGCGGTGGATTCAGAAACGCCCGGATGGCCGTGCCGACTCGCTTGCCCAACTGACGCCAATCTTCATCGCCACCTTGAGTCACATCAACAACATTGTTGTTGAGCTCAACCTTCATGATGCCGGGGATCTTCAGCAGCTTATCGGCAAGATCGTTGTCCTTCGCCTCTTCTGATGTGTAGAAAACCGCAGAGCCTTCGTAAACCGGTTGGTCCACAGTGAAACGACAAACGTGGATGTCCTGGCGGTCAACTTCCGCTCTTATTTGAATATTCAAAGGTGAACTCATAATTGCGCTCCTATCTTTGTCTTCCGTTAGGGCCTTGATTATAGACCATTTCCTTGAGGCATATCCACACCACTGAGAGCGGGCAGTGTAATGAATCCCGTGTTGAGGAGGTAGAACCGAAGTGAATGGACCACGGATTGGGCGGATCAGACAGATTCTCACGGATCAGATCGGTCCAAATCAGTGTGATCCGCCCAATCCGTGCTGTACTTTTTAGATCCCAGCTCTTTTTTCGAGAGGACCAAACTGGTCCCTCGTGGGCTCCGCTCAGCAGAACCAGGCCTCGGTCAATCGCGGCGGGCGTAACCGAGGGGGATAGACTTGCGCCTCCAGTCGATCCGAAGAGGTATCCCCGCGAACGGCGCGCGCCAACTGCAAAACGTTGTAGAACGTTTCCGCCGCATCCTGATCTCTCCCCGCTGCCTGCTCGACAATGAC
>Ga0134127_10001790_pt1 | contig 15772 bp, 15 predicted proteins | sample KB31753_FD_96459 | JGI IMG/M metagenome (GOLD analysis project Ga0134127, IMG submission 96459) | Terrestrial soil microbial communities with excess Nitrogen fertilizer from Kellogg Biological Station, Michigan, USA - KB3-175-3 | ecosystem: Environmental > Terrestrial > Soil > Unclassified ...
AACCAGCGTCACCATCGCCGGGGGCGGAGTAGTCCATTTCAGTGCCGACAGCGATTGGATCCGCATCGCCTATCTCACTCTCGCGCCGCTGCTCGGTACGGCCGCCGCCAGCACCCTGTTCGTCATCGCCCTGCTCGCCAGCGGTCAAAGCAGCACCATCACCGGCACACTCGCGGGACAAGTCGTCATGGAAGGCTTCCTCCAGATCCGCCTGAAGCCCTGGGTCCGCCGGCTGATCACGCGGCTCCTCGCGATTGTGCCGGCAGCACTCACCGCGATTCTCTATGGAGAGTCGGGCACCGCGCGGCTGCTGATTCTGAGCCAGGTTGTGTTGAGCCTCCAGCTCTCCTTCGCCGTCGTGCCGCTCGTTCGGTTCACGAGCGACAGGAAGAAAATGGGCGAGTTCGCGAATCCCTTCTGGCTCGCGCTGCTCGCCTGGAGCGCCGCGATCATCATCGCCGTATTGAATGCTTGGCTGCTCGTCACCACGATCCGGGGCTGGTCCGGCGGAACAGGCGGAGGCATCGTATGAGCGACATGTACGGCAAGATCCTCGTGGCCCTCGAGCACTCGGACTACGACCACGCGATCATGGATCACGTCAGACGGCTCGCGAAATTCTGCGGTGCGTCGCTCGTGCTCATTCACGTCGCCGATGGCTGGGCCGCGCGCAACGTGAAGCAGCTCAATCTCCGGGAATCCGAGGAGATGCGGCTCGACCGTGAATACCTCGACCGCGCCTGCAAATCGCTCTCGGAAGACGGCCTCGAGGTGGAGAGCATCCTGGCCGCGGGCGATCCCGCGCCGGAGATCGCCGCCGCGGCCGACCGCGAGCATTGCGACCTGATCGCGATGTCCACGCACGGGCATCGGTTCATCAAGGACATGATCTACGGCAGCGTGGCGAACGACGTCCGGCACCTGTCGCGGGTGCCTGTGCTGCTCGTTCGCGGCGAGCGTCGCGCTACGGCGCGCGGGTTCGCCGTGCCTCCGTCGTAAGCCCCCAGGGAACGCTACTTGCCCGGCTCCGCCGCCGAGGTGGAACTCGACGAGGAGAGGAGGCACGCCGTGGCGATCAACAGAATGCCGGTGGACCCGGACGTTGGAATTCCCGACCTGCTGCGACAGCTGGGCAACGATTCCAAGCGGCTCTTCAGCGACGAGGTGAAGCTCGCCAAGCTCGAGATGCACGAGAGCATCTCGACCGGGGCGCACGGGGCGGGCTGGCTCGCTGTCGCGTTCGGCATCGGCGTTGTCGCACTCGTCGCGTTCACGATCTTCCTCTCGACGCTGCTTGGGCGGCTCATGGCGGGGCACATGTGGTTTGGCGTGCTCATCACCGGCATCGTCGAGCTGATCACCGCGGCGATCCTGCTCAAGCGGGGCTTGTCGGCGCTCAGAGAGCCGAGCTACAGCATGGAGCAGACGCGCGAATCGGTGGCCGAGACCTCCCACTGGGTGGCCCGGCTGCACTGATCGGCGGCGCGCCTCCGGCGCCGCGCGGAGAGCGGGGCGCGTAGCTTCCGACCGATGGCGCCAGCGCTCCTCCTGCTCGTTTTTCTGCAATCCATCGACTCGACACAGCCGCGGCCCAAGCCGGCCGTGCGGACTGTCGCCGTCGACGAGCGCTTGATGCACGACGCAGGGCTCCGGCTCGGCGACCATGTGGTCGTGTCCGGCGCTCCTGGCGCGCCGGGCGACACTGTCGTGATCGCGGCGGTCCTGCGCCGCACGGCGGATCCCTCCGAGATCGCGCGAAGCGAGTACAGGCTCAGGCTCCATCTCGACCAGCTTGCCGCGCTCATCGGCTATGGCGACCGCGTGGATCGATTCGCCGTCGCGACACGACCCGGTGTGGACGCGGCGCGCGCCGCGGCCGACGTCAATCGATCGGCGTTCGGATTTCAGGCGTATCGATCGAAGGACATCGCCGTCGAGACGTCGCGCACTTTTCTTGTCGTCAGCCGATTTCACCGCGCGATCGGCGTCATCACGATCGTCGCGAGCGGGATCTTTCTGCTGTGCATCATGCTGCTCAAGGTCGACGAGCGGCGACGCGAGGTCGCGGCGTTGCGGATGATGGGGATCTCATCGGGCTCGATCGTGAAATCGGTCATGCTCGAATCGGCGGCCGTCGCCGCGGTTGGCAGTGTCGCCGGGGTGCTGATTGGCCGCGCCGCCGCGGCGATCGTGAACTGGCACTATCAGGGCGTCTATCGAACGCCGCTCGCGTTCGCCGCCGTGACACCGCAGATCGTGGCATTTGCGGTGACGCTCTCGATCACGCTCGGGCTCGCGGCTGGGTTTGTGGCGGCGCAGCGGCTCGTGCGCGTGCCGCCACTCGCGCTCCTGAGCGGGCGGCGGGAGCGGCGGCCGCGCGCGGCCCGCGCGGTGGACACTGGCGCGGCGCGGGGCTGAATGCTGCTTCGACTCGCGTGGAGCTCGCTCGCGCAGCATCGCGCTCGCACACTCCTGGCCATGCTCGGCGTCGCGGTCGCGGCGGCGATGCTGCTCGACATGGTGATGCTGTCGAGCGGCATGCGCGAGTCCTTTGGCTCGCTGCTCGTGACCACGGGGTATCAGATCCGCCTGGCGCCGCGCGGGACGCTGCCCTTTGACACGGACGCGTCCATCCAGGCAGGGACTGGCCTCGTGGATTCTCTGAAGGCGCTCCCCGGCGTCGCGGCCGTGAGTCCGGTGCTTGGCGGACAGCTTCACGTGACTCATGCCGGCCATTCGGTGACGGCGTTCGCGCTCGGCGGCATCGCCGCGGTGCAGGGCGATTACGACGTCGTTGCCGGACGGCAGCCCGCCGGCCCCAACGAAATGGTTGGAAGCGCCGACTTTCTCGCCGCCGCCGGCGCCCGCGTCGGTGACACTGTCATGGCGGCGGCGGGGTTCGATCCGGAGCTTCGCGGCACGACAGGGCTTCGCCCGCTCGTGATCGTGGGGCGCGCGCATTTCATCTACACGCCTGCGGGCCAGCGCGCCGTCGCGCTTCCCCTCCAGACGCTTCAACAGATGGAAGGCGGCTCCGCGTGGGATCGCCTGTCGCTCGCAATGGTCCGCGCGGACTCCGGCGCGAACGTCGAAGCCCTGCGGCGCGAGATCGAGCGGCGGTTCACGCGCGTGTCGGCCATCTCCACGGAGACCGCGCTCCAGCAGGTGGATCAACGGCTCAGTTACTTCCGACAGCTCGCGCTCATCCTCGGCGTCGTGAGTCTCGTCGTCGGATTTCTGCTCGTGACGACCATGGTCACCGTGTCGGTGAACGAGCGACTTGGCGAGATCATAGTCATGCGCGCCATCGGCGTCGCGCGGGCGCGGGTGGTCTTGCAGATCATGCTCGAGGGAGTCGCGCTCATGACCATCGGAACCGCGGCGGGACTCGCGCTCGGCCTCGTCACGGGAAGGTACCTCAACGGGATTCTGTCCGGCTTTCCGGGACTGCCGGCGGAGATCCGCTTCTTCGTGTTCGCGCCCCGCGATGCGTGGACCGCGCTCGGGCTGCTCGTGGGCGCCGGACTTCTCGCGGGGATCTATCCGTCGTGGCGCGGGGCGTCGCGGCCGATCGCCACGACACTGCGCGAGGAGGCGATCTGATGGCTCGCGCCTCTTCGCCGCTTGTGGTCGTCGACAGAGTGACGCGTGAGTACGCAATGTCCGGCGATGCGCCGACGGTGGCGGCGTTGCGCGGCATTTCATTCGGCGTTGAAAGGGCCGAGTACGTCGCGATCGTCGGACCGTCTGGCTGCGGAAAGTCGACGCTGCTCAATCTCCTCGGTGGGATCGACACGCCGACCACCGGCTCGGTGACGATCGGCGGCGACCAGGTGAACGGAATGTCGGATCGCCAGGCGACGCGCTTTCGACTCCTCCGCGTGGGCTTCGTGTTCCAGCGCTTCTACCTGATGCCCGCGCTCACGGCCGCGGAGAACATCGAGCTGCCCATGGCCGAAGCTGGGCGCGCGAAAGCGGCACGCCGGGAGCGCGCCCGCGAGCTGCTCGACTACGTGGGCCTTGGCGCACGGGCCGGGCATCGGCCCGCGCAGCTCTCCGGCGGTGAGCAGCAGCGTGTCGCGATAGCGCGCGCGCTGGCGAACGAGCCGATGTTGCTTCTCGCGGACGAGCCCACGGGCGAGCTGGACGCGCGCACGGGCGCGGAGATGATCGAGCTGCTGGGCCGCGTGAATCGCGACGGCACCACGATGATCGTCGTCACGCACGACGAAGATCTCGCGCGCGCGGCCCGCCGAGAGATCCACATGCGCGACGGTCGCATCGTGGACGACACTGGAGCCCGCGGCGCATGATCGCGCGACTCGCCCTCCGCAACCTCGTGCTGAGGCCGTGGCGATCCGTCTTTCTGCTGCTCGGCTACAGCGTGGGCGTCGCCGTCATGATCGTGCTGCTGTCCATTGGCGAGGCGCTCGTGTCGCAGGCGCGCAACGAGAAGCTGATCGGCGGCGGCGACGTCACGGTGCTGCCGCAGGGCATCGACGTGGAGGTGCTGAAGACGGGCGGACTCGGTGGGCTGTTCTTCTCGATCGATCACGCGTCGTTTCTGTATCGGCAGCTCCTGGCGGCGCCGCGTCTCCGCGGCGAGATCGCCGCCGCTGCGCCGCAGATCGCCGGCAAGCTTCTCTACGTCACGCTTCCGAACGGGTCGCAGCAGGCGGTGCTCGCGTCGGGAGACATACCGTCGCTCACGCGCGCGGTGGGCGCGGCGCCGGAGCTCGCGAGCGGGGAGTGGAGCGACGACGCGCTCGATGCGCGGTGGCGGAATCCGAGCGCGTTCGAGCTTCGAAACGAGATCGACCACTTTCATTTGCCGCCGGATTCCGCGCGCGGCAACCCGACGTGGGCCGAGTGGCACTACTTCAACGTGCTCACGCCGGATCAGAAGCGCTGGGTGTTCGTATCGTTCATCGTGGGCGGCGCGGTTCCGACCGGCCAGTGGGGCGGGCAGGTGCTGATCACGATGCATGACCAGGCCGTGCCCGGCAGGCCGGCATTGGTGCGTCGGTTCGTGGCCTCCTTTCCGAAGAACGCCGTGAGTTTCTCGACCAGCCGCGCCGACGTCGGCATCGGAATGTCCGGCGTTCGGCTCCTGCCCGACGGCCGGTACGCCGTCGCGGCGCGCGCGCCTGAGGCCGACGGGTTCGGTCACGATGTCGCGACGGTGAATCTCGTTGTGACCCCGGCGCCGGGCGCCTACTTCCCGGGTGCCGCGCTCGGGTCGGGCGACATGGTTTCCGGGTACGTGGTACCGGCGCTGCGCGCGGATGCTTCGGGATCAATCTGCGTTGGCGGAGCGTGCCAGTCGCTGAGTGGCGTGCAGGCGTATCACGACCATAATTGGGGCGTGTGGAAAGGCGTGACGTGGGAGTGGGGTGCGGCCCGCGCTGGTGCGTACACGCTGCTGTACGGACGCGTGCAGCCGTCGGACAGCGGCGAGGCGGGCCAGCCGCTGTTCGCGTATCTCGTCGACTCGCTGGGCTATCTCGCCGTCTTTCGGCCGAACGAGATTCGCTATCGCGACGACAATGTCAGCGTCATCGGGGGACGCGCCGTGCGTACGCCCTCGAGCGCGACGCTGGTTGACGTTCGCGGCGACGACACGCTGCGAATCGACCTCACGATCGATGACGCCGCGGTGAGCGACACCCGGGCCGGCGCCGAACGGGGCAATGCGCTCAGTGCGCGCGCCATCGCGCACCCGTACTTCGTGCAGATGAAAGGCCGCGCGCGACTGAGCGGACGCGTCGCCGGACGTCCGCTCAGCGGTGAAGGTGCTGGCTTCTTCGAGACCTACCGCTAGGTCTTGCGCGTCACTCGCGGCGCTCCGGCTCTTCGCCGAGCGCTTGCTCGCGACGTGCGCGCCGCGCATCCTCGTCCAGCCGCGACTTGCCACGCGTGAATCCTTCGGCCGCGTAGCCTCGCACAGAATGCCAGCTGCCCAGGCGCTCGGCGTTGCCCGACCATCCCCGCTCGAGCTCCGGCTCGACTCCCTCGAACTCGCGCGCCTCGAAGTTCGGATTGTTCGCCGCTATGTGTCCCAGGTAGTACGCTCCGCGCACCTGGTCGTATGGACGGTCGGCGACTCCCGGATTCGACTCGTAGTGGGATCGATAAAACTCCTCGTCCTCGGCTGAGAGCGTGCCGGCCGCCTCGGCGACCGCGCGGCCCGCCCACCAGCCGCCGAGCGCGCCGGCGATGCCGCCGATGATCGTGCCCACGGGGCCCGCGGCGGAGCCGATGCCCGCCCCTACGAGAACGCCGGAAATTCCGCCCGCGGCCTCGCCCACTTCGTCGCCGACGCTGGGCGGCGAATCGTGGCTGCCGAGGGCGCGGTCCTTCGCGCGCTCGATTCGGCCGTCGATTGATTCATTCGGGACATGCGGGGCACTGAGGTGAGCGTCCGGGTTCGCGGGGCTGTCGTCGTCGAAACGGTCAGGGTCGAGCGGCATGGTCGGCTCCAGAAGTGTCGATACATGGCGGGCGCAAGTTCGAGACCGACCGGCCCGCCAGAGCCGAACTCGGCTTGACTCTCTCGACCGGAGGCAGCCGATTTCGTGCGTGACTTCGACGATCCGACTCGGAACGCAGGGCTGGAACTACGATGCCTGGGTCGGGCCATTCTACCCGCCCGGAACGCGCTCGCTCGACTTTCTCACCGTGTATGCACGCGCGTTCGACACTGTCGAAGTGGATTCGACCTTCTACGCGATTCCGGCCGCGCGCACCGTACGCGGCTGGTTCGATCGCACGCCGGCGGATTTCACCTTCTCGCTCAAACTGCCGCAGGCGATCACGCACGAGCGCCGGCTGCGCGCCGCGGACGACCTCGCGGACACGTTCCTCGATCGCGCGCGGGAGCTGGAGCACAAGCTCGGGCCGATTCTCATCCAGCTCGGTTCGGACTTCGGCCCGAGCGAGCTTCCGGCGGTCGCGCAGTTCCTGCCCAAGTTGCCGCGCGACATCCGGTTCGCGATCGAGTTCCGCCAGCGCGGATGGATCAACGAAGGCGTGCTCGCCCTTCTGGCCGAGCACGAGGTGGCGCTGGCGCTGAGCGACGGGCGCTGGATCCAGCGCAAGCAGATGCTCGCGCTGGCCGCGCAGCCGACCGCGGACTTTCTGTACGTTCGCTGGATGGGCGTGGACCAGAGCATCGTCGACTATTCACGCCTCCAGGTCGATCGCTCGCGCGAACTCGAGACGTGGGCCGACGTGCTTCGGAAGCGGGCCAATGGAGGCCATATTGTGTATGGCTACGTGAACAACCATTTCGCGGGCCACTCACCTGCCTCTGCCCGCGAGCTGCAGCGCCTGGTCGGCGAGACGCCCGTGGAACCGGAACAGCTCGGCGAGCAGATGACACTTTTCTAAATCGACGTGTCGCGTCTGCGGGTTGGCATTTTCGTCCTGTTCGCGGTGCTCGCGGCGGCGCTCTTCGCGCGGCTCGGCATCTGGCAGCTGCACCGGCTCGCCGAGCGGCGGGAGCGCAACGCGCTCGTCGTGTCGCGGCTCGACTCGGTCGAGGTGCCGCTCGCGAAGCTGCCGCGCGACACGGCACAGTCGCGCTTTCGCCGCGTGCGCTTTGTGGGCGTGCCGGACTACGCCCAGGAGCTGATCCTGGCCGCACGCACCCACAACGGCGCGCCGGGCGTGGATCTGATCACGCCAATTCGCGTCGTGGGCAACGACACGGCGGTGCTGCTCAATCGCGGCTGGGTGTACTCGCCCGATGCGGCCTCCATCTACGAGGACCGCTGGCGCGAGCACGACTCGGTGTTCGTGGGCTACGCGGAGACGATGCCGACGGAGGGAGGCGTGCCGTATCGGTCACGGCCACACACGATCACGCGATTGACCATGGCCACGGCGCGCGCGGCGCTGCCGTATCCCGTCTTTCCGTTTTATGTGGTCGAGATGGGCGACACTACCGTTGCGGCCGGCCGGCCGGAGCGCGTCGGGGTCCCGCCGCTCGACGAGGGGCCGCACAAGTCGTACGCGATCCAGTGGTTCTTCTTCGCCCTGGTCGCCCTGGTGGGCGCCGCGATCGTCGTCTCGAACGCCCGGCGACCAAAGAACCAGGGAACGTGATCAAGGGGCCCGAGCGCTCGATCAAAGGGTCAGAGCATCTTGATGCGAAGGATCAAGTGCTCTGACCCTTTGATCGGCTTGACGGACCTTTGATCAGTGCGTCTGCGGCCGGCTCAGGTGCTTCTCGGTGAACCCGCCGAAAGTCAGCACCCAGCGCAGCGCCTTGTAGATCGCAGCCGAGGGCGGATTGGTCGGCGCCTTGCCCATGGCCCCGAACAGCGCTTCGATCCCGCGCATCAGAAGGAACAGAAGGCCGAGGACCGCGAGCGCGGCTCCCCAAAGCGGGAAGACGAGAATGAAGAAGACGAGGACGAACGGCAGCAGCAGCATGGGAACGATCGGCAGCAATCCCATGTGCAGCGGGGCCAGCACGTTCGGCCCAATTGGGTGCAGCAAAATCATGATCTGGTACTCCGCCGGAGTCACCCTCCGGCTACGAAGGCAGTGTATCCCTCGTCGGCGATCGCTTCCTCGATGTCGTCGACACTCGTGACGGACGGGTTGTAACGGATCGCGGCGCTTCCAACATCCACGCGCTCGACGTCCACCCCCGGGGTGCGTTCCAGTCGCCCGCGAACGGCGCGGACGCAGTGCTCGCACGACATCCCTTCGATCGACAGCGTGAGCCGTTCCATGTTGTCACTCATTGGGAGACCATTAAATGTAGTCGATTTGGCGCCGAATTGCAGGGCGAGATCAAAGGGTCAGAGCACTTGATCGGCCGATCCAATCCGGCACGATCAAGGGGCCAGAGCACTTGATCAGCAGATCCAATCCGGCACGATCAAGGGGTCAGAGCACTTGATCAGCAGATCCAATCCGGCGGGAAAGACTTTCGGATCAAGTGCTCTGACCCTTTGATCACCGGAAGTATGGCAGCAGCATGCGGAGCGCCACGTTGAAATAGATGATCAGTCCGGTGACGTCCACGAACGTCGCGATGAAAGGCGCCGACGCGCTGGCGGGGTCGAAACCGAGCGCGCGGAAGATGAAGGGCAGCATCGAGCCGATCAGCGTGCCGAACGCGACGACGCCGACCAGCGCCACGGCAACTGTCATCGCCAGCCGCAGATGCGTCCCGGCGTGAAGCACCGCCACGCCGTTCACGTAGCTGATCTCGTAGTTGTTGCCGAGCTGGTGGCCAAAGAGCACCACATGATGCTCCGCGATGGTCTGCCACAGCTCGATCCGCGCGAAGCCGATGATCCCAAGAATGAGCCCGAGGGTGATCCCCGTCGCGATCTCGCGCCGCGCCACGCGCCACCAGTCGGGGATCGACACTTCGCGCAGCGCGATCGCTCGGATGAGCAGCGACGTGCCCTGCGATCCCGAGTTGCCCCCCGAGCTGATGATCAGCGGCAGGAAGAGCGACAGCACCGTGACCTTGTCGATTTCCTTCTGATAGACGGTCAGCGCCGTGGCCGTCAGCATCTCGCCGAGAAAGAGCGCGCTCAGCCAGCCGGCGCGCTTCTGGATCATCCGCCAGAACGAGATCGTGGAATACGGTTCGTCCAGTGCTTCCATACCGCCCAACTTCTGGACGTCTTCCGTCTGCTCTTCCTGGATCGCGTCGATCACGTCGTCGACGGTGATCACGCCCATGATGTGTCCGGATTCGCTCACGACAGGGATCGCGACCAGGTCGTAGTTCGCTATCTCTCGCGCGACTTCCTCGCGATCCGCCGATGGCGAGACGCTCACGACCTCCGTCCACGCTATGTCGGCGATCTTGGCGCCAGGAGCCGCTGCCAGCAGCTCGCGAATGGACAGCACGCCGGAGACGCGGCCCTGCGTGTCGGTCGCGTACAGGGCGTACATCGCTTCCTTCCGTCCCGCGCGCGCCAGCGCCCGCACGCTCTCCAGCGCCGCCTCGACCGACATGTCCGCCGCCACCGAGACGAACTCGGTGGTCATGATGCCGCCGGCCGTATCCGGATCGAACGCGAGGAGCTGCTCCGTCTCGCGCCGAGCCTCTGGCGCGATCTCGAGCAGAATGTCTTCCGCGTGCTCCTCGTTGATCTCTTCCAGCGTGTCCGCGCGGTCGTCCGGCGTCATCTGGGAGACCAGCTCCGCGGCCTGGCGCGGAGTGATGCCCTCGAGGAAGTCGGTCCTCAGCTCCTCGTCGAGATACTCGAGGACGTCGGCCGCGCGTGCGGGTCCGAGCGCGCTCAGGAACTCCTGGAGGCGATCTTCGGGCAGGAGCTCGGCGACGTCGGCCAGGTCGGCGGGGTGCAGCTCCTCGGTTTCCGCCGCGAGATTCGCCGGGGATTCGTCGAGCAGCGCGAGCACGTCCGGCACGAGGAGCGCCGCGACAGGCCGGTCTTCCGGATTTCGCTGGGGTGGCGTCATGGGCCGATCTCCCGAGGGCGGGCGGAACGCGCGCGCGTCAACATACCCATTGCACCAGAGCGAAAACAAGCGGCCAGCGCGACGAAAAATCTTTGCGCGAGGTAGACCTCCGGCAAGACTCCAACGATCCGATTGCCGCTGGTGTCATACCTTGCGATCGCGTCGGAGATGGCGCGGCCGCACACGCTTCGCCACGTCGAAATTCCCGACACCCACCGCCTCACTCGATGCGCTTCCACCTGCTGTTCGGCGCTGCCCTCGTCGTCGCCGTCCCCTCGACCGGCGGCGCGCAAGCGCTGGCCTCCGCCCCGCGTTCCACCACAGGCGTCCCGGCGCCCCGTGTCTCGTCAACGTCGGCCTCCGCCATCTTCGCGCCGACGCCGCCCATGATCGACGGCCGCGACAATGACGCGGTCTGGAGCCACGCGCAGGTAATCGACGACTTCCGAACGTTCGATCCCGTCGAAGACGGGGATCCTCGGTTCAAGACGGAAGCGCGCGTCGCGTACGACGCGCAGAACCTGTACGTCTTCGTCCGCGCCTTCGATCCGCATCCCGACAGCATCATCAGCCTGCTCAGCCGCCGCGACCAGAAGACGCAGTCCGACCAGCTCAAGATCGTGATCGATGCCTACCACGATCGCCGGACCGGCGTGGAGCTCGCGGTGAATCCGGCCGGTGTGAAGCGCGACTACGCGATGCTCAACGACATCGAGGAAGACGTGTCGTGGGATGCCGTGTGGGACGTGGCGACCCGCATCGACTCGCTCGGCTGGACCGCGGAATTCCGCGTGCCGCTGAGCCAACTGCGCTTTCATCCCGATTCGACGAACACCTTCGGGTTCGGCGTCTGGCGCGACGTCGCGCGCTACAACGAGCGCTATGCCTGGCCGCTGTACCTGCGAAGCAGGCCGGGATTTGCATCGCAGCTTGGCACGATCACCGGCATGAAGGGGCTGAGCTCATCCGGCCGCCTCGAGGTGGCGCCGTACACTGTCGCGAAGACCTCGAACGTGCCGCAGGCCACCGGTTTCGCGCAGCAGTCGCGCGTGACCGCGGGCGCGGACCTGAAGTACGGCATCACCTCGAATCTGACGCTCACGGCGACGATCAACCCGGACTTCGGCCAGGTCGAGGCGGATCCGGCCGTGCTCAATCTCTCCGCCTTCGAGACCTTCTTTCCCGAGCAGCGGCCGTTCTTTCTCGAGGGACAGAGCAATTTCCGCTTCGACCTGAATTGCAGCGACAGCATCTGCTCAGGCCTGTTCTACTCGCGCCGCATCGGCCGCTCGCCGCAGCTCGGCGACGTGTACTCGGACGCGAACAATCCCACGTCGTCGGCGATCATGAGCGCCGCGAAGCTCACCGGCCGGCTCGAGAACGGTGTGACGGTCGGTGCGCTCGACGCCGTCACGCAGCGTGAAACGTCGATTGGCGGCCGCACGATCGAGCCGCAGACCAACTATTTCGTGGGCCGCGCCCAGCGCGAGTTCAACCACGGCGGCAGCTCGGTCGGCTTCATGATGACCAACGTGCACCGCGGCATGGATCAGTTCAGCGCGCCCTATCTGCGGAGCAACGCCTCGGTGGGCGGCGTGGATGGGCGGTATCAGTTCGGGAAGGGCAACTTCGAGCTGCGCGGCAACGCGGCGTTCAGCCAGGTGGACGGCTCGGCCGCGGCGATCGCGCTCACGCAACAGAGCACCGTCCACAACTACCTGCGCCCCGACGACGACATTGCGTACGATCCCACGAGAACCTCGCTCACGGGCTACACGGCACAGGCATCGATCAACAAACTCGGCGGCGGGATGACCCGCGGAACCGTCGTCGTGCAGGGCTTCTCGCCGGGCTTCGAGATCAACGACGTCGGGTTCCTCTCTCAGGCGAACCAGCGGGATGAATCGGTCTGGTTCCAGATCCACCAGGACAATCCTGGCCGCCACTACCGCGCCTGGAACCTCAACTTCAACCACTGGGCCGGCTGGAGCTGGGACGGAACGCCCACGGAGCTCGGCGGCAACATCAACTACCACCTCGAGCTGCCCAACAGCATGTGGCTGCACATGGGGGAGGGGATCAACAATGCGGGCGGAACGCTGTGCGCCACCTGCATGCGCGGTGGACCCGCCGTGCGCGCCGACCTCTCCACCAATGGATGGTTCGAGGTCGACGGCGACCCGCGCTGGAAGGTGATTCCCTACTTGCCGGTCAACTGGTCCACCGGCGATGCGGGCCGGTCGCACTCGTGGAATGTTTCGCCCGCGATGGACCTTCGCTTCTCGTCGCGGTTCGTGAGCACGATCGGATACTCCTTCACGCACAATCTGAACGCGACGCAGTACAATGGGACGTTCGGCGTCATCGGGTCGGACACGACCCACTACACCATTGCGCGCCTGGATCAGACCACCCGGTCGGTCACGCTGCGCATGTCCTTCACCGCGACTCCGACGCTCTCGTTGCAGGTGTACGCGCAGCCCTTTGCGAGCCGGGGCAACTTCTCGAACTGGCTCCAGGTCGCGAACGCCCGCGCCGAACAGTGGAGCAGCCGCTACACGCCGTACGCCGGCGGAGATCCCGGCGCGTTCGACGTGTCGCAGTACAGGTCGAACACAGTGCTCCGCTGGGAGTACCGCCCGGGATCGGTCATCTACCTGGTGTGGGCGCAGCAGCGCAACCAGAGTCTGGACGGAGTCGCCGCGCGCCTCACCGATCAGGGCCTGGGCCAGCTACCGGGCGCGCACCCGCTGAACGTCCTGCTGATCAAGGGCTCCTACTGGCTCAACTTCTAGTTTTGGGGTCAGGCACCGTTTTTGGGGTCAGGCACCGTTTTTGGGGTCAGGCACCGTTTTTGGTGCCTGACCCCGTTTTTGGTGTCTGACCCCGTTTTTGGGGTCAGACACCGTTTTTTGGTGCCTGACACCGTTTTTGGTGTCTGACCCCAAAATGAGGCTGACACCGGATTTTTTACGGGTGTAGTTTGCCCCAATGAACGTTGCATTTCTTGGCCTTGGCGCGATTGGCCGGCCGATGGCCGCGCGCATCGTGGCCGGCGGGCATTCGCTCGCCGTCTGGAACCGCACGGCTGAGCGAGCCCGCAGCTTCGCGACGGAGACGGGCGCTCGCTTTGCCGAAACGCCTGCCGAAGCCGCTCGAGGCGCCGAAGTCGTCATCACGTGCCTGCCTACGTCGCGTGACGTCGAGAGCTTGCTCGACGGCACGGATGGCCTCCTCGCGGGCATCGCGAAAGGCTCGACATTCATAGACTGCACATCGGGTGACCCCGCGGGTTGCCGCCGTATCGCCGCGCGGCTCGCGGAGCTCGGCGCCAGCTTCATCGACGCCCCGGTGAGCGGCGGCACCACGGGCGCGCAGAACGGCACCCTCACTGTCATGATCGGTGGCGACGCAGACGTCATCGCGCGCGTTCGCCCCGTGCTCGACACTTTCGGCAAGAACATCGTGCACTGCGGCGAGATCGGCGCCGGCGATGCGGTGAAGGCGGTGAACAACGCGCTCCTCGCCATCCACGTATGGACGACGGCCGAGGGCCTCGCGACGCTGGCGAAAGCGGGGATCGATCCAGGTGTCGCGCTCCAGGTGATCAACGCGTCGAGCGGCCGGTCGAACACGTCCATGAATCTGTTCCCGGAGCGCGTTCTCACACGCGCATTTCCGCGCACCTTCCGGCTCGCCCTGCTGGAGAAGGATCTGGGCATCGCCGCCGAGGTCGCGCGCGACCAGCGGGTTCCGACGCCCATGATTCAGCTCGCCTCGGAGCTCTTCCGCATCGCGCGAAGCGAGCTTGGCGAAGTGGCGGACCACGTCGAAGCGACGCGGCTCGTCGAGCAGTGGGCCGGGGTCGAGATCCTTCCGCACTCGCCTTCATGACGACCACCGCGCACACGACGACGCCGCGCGCCGCGGCCAAGAGCGTCGACGACATCCGTTCCGAATTTCCGGCGCTCCAGCGTCTGCATCGCGGCGTGCCCGTCGCGTACTTCGACGGCCCGGGTGGAACGCAGGTGCCCACGCGCGTGGCGACCGCCATGACGGATTACCTGTTCTATCACAACGCGAATACACACTGGCGGTACGCGACGAGTCAGGAGACCGACGCGCTGATCCTCCAGGCGCGCACCACGCTCGCCGAGTTCCTGAACGGCGCCGCCGACGAGATCGCCTTCGGCCAGAACATGACGTCGCTCACCTTCCACCTCGCGCGGTCCATCGGCCGCCGTCTCGGAAAGGGCGACGAAATTCTGATCACCGAGCTGGATCATCACGCCAACGTGGCGCCCTGGCGGGCCGTGGAGCGGGAGCGCGGCGTCACGATCCGCACCGCGCGCTTGCGCACCGAAGACGGCCGTCTGGACTGGGCGGACTTCGAGTCGAAGCTCACGCCCGCCACGCGCGTCGTCGCCATCGGCGCGGCGTCCAATGCGCTCGGCACCATCACCGACGTGCAACGCGCGACGAAACTGGCGCACGCAGTCGGCGCGCTCGCCTTTGTGGATGCGGTGCACTATGCGCCGCATGTTCTCGTGGACGTCCGGGCGATCGGCTGCGATTTTCTCGCCTGCTCACCCTACAAGTTCTACGGGCCGCACATAGGCGTGCTCTGGGGCCGCCGGGAGATCATCGAAGACCTGGACGTGCCGCGGCTGGATCCGGCGCCGTCCGAATCTCCAGAAAAACTCGAGACCGGCACGCAGAGCCACGAGTCGATGGTTGGCGCTGCAGCGGCGGTCGATTTCCTCGCGTCGATCGGTCGACCCGAATCACCCGAGCACGCCACGCCACGCATCACCGCGCCGAACCCGCGCCGCCGTGCCGATCTAGAGCGCGCCTACGGGCTGCTCCACGAACGCGCATCGATGCTTCTAAACGCGCTCTGGTCGGGCCTGACGTCCATTCACGGCGTCACGATGTACGGGCCGCCACCAGACAGCCCACGCACGCCGACCGTGGCTTTCACGCTGCGCGGACACACGACAGACGAGATTGCCGAATCCCTCAGCGACCGCGGACTGTTCGTGTCCAACGGCGACTTCTATGCGCAAACCGTGATGGAGCGGTTCGGCCTGCTCCCGCAGGGTGTCGTCCGCGTCGGCTGCTCGTGCTACACGACCGCCGAAGAGGTCGACCGCCTCGTCGAGGCGGTCGGCACGCTCGCCCGCGTCCGCGGCTAGGGCTTCTTCTTTCGCGAGACGAGCGTCTTCTCGAGCGCGGGAAGCACGGCGTTGTAGTTCGATCCCGGATTCCACAAGACCCAGCCGTCGTAGCCCGAGTCGTACACGGCGCGCTTCTCGTC
>Ga0134127_10001792_pt1 | contig 15770 bp, 21 predicted proteins | sample KB31753_FD_96459 | JGI IMG/M metagenome (GOLD analysis project Ga0134127, IMG submission 96459) | Terrestrial soil microbial communities with excess Nitrogen fertilizer from Kellogg Biological Station, Michigan, USA - KB3-175-3 | ecosystem: Environmental > Terrestrial > Soil > Unclassified ...
AAGTCGCTGCACGAGAACTTCACCGAGGTGAGCGGCATCGACCTCAACCGCGCCGGCACGCCGCTGCTGGAAATCGTCACCGAACCGGAACTGCGCGGCGCCGCCGAAGCGGTCGCCTACGCGCGCGCGCTTCACGCGCTGGTGGTCTGGATCGGGATCTGCGACGGCAACATGCAGGAAGGTTCGTTCCGCTGCGACGCCAACGTCTCGGTCAGGAAGACGGGCGATTCCAGTCTCGGCACCCGCTGCGAGATCAAGAACCTCAATTCGTTCCGCTTCATGGAACAGGCGATCGAGTACGAAGCGGCGCGCCAGATCGAGATCCTCGAAGGCGGCGGCTCGATCGAGCAGCAGACGCGCCTCTATGACGCGGACAGGAATGAAACGCGCTCCATGCGCTCGAAGGAAGACGCGCAGGACTACCGCTATTTTCCGGATCCCGATCTCCTTCCCCTGGTCATTTCGGAGAAATGGATTGCCGAAATCCGCGCATCGATGCCGGAACTGCCAGCCGACAAGCGCAAAAAATTTGAAGTTGCGGGATTGACTCCTTATCAGGCTAATACAGTTACTGCGAGCGTTCAGCTCGCTCAATATTCGGAATCGTCGTTTTTAGGCGCGATCAAGGCGAAGCCGGCCGAAATCGCCAACTGGATTGCTGGCCCTTTGATGTCGAAGCTCAACGACGAAAATCTGGAAGTGGCGCAAGCCAAGCTGCCGCCGGCGGAGTTGCGGCAATTGGTCGAACGGGTTGCTGACGGAACCCTATCCGGAAAAATGGCCAAGGAAGTCTTCGAAGCGGCTTGGAATGGCGAAGGTCTTGTCGACGCAATAATCGCAATGCGCGGCTTGAAACAGATCAGTGACTCCGGCGAGATTGAGAAAATCGTCGACGAGGTGCTGGCGGCGAACGCAAAGCAGGTGGCGGACTACCGCTCCGGCAAGGAGAAGGCGTTCAATTCCCTGGTCGGGCAGGTGATGAAGCGCAGCCAGGGCAAGGCGAACCCGGCGCAAGTGAACGAGATTTTGCAGCGCAGGCTGAAGGCGGGCTGAAGCGCCGGATTACTTTGTGCTGCCCTTCGTCAGTTCTACATAGCGCTTCTTGTCGTCGTCGTAGCGCGAGTTGATCAGCGCCACTTCCTTCTTCTTGGTCGCCATCAGCTCTTCCTGGGTCTTGATGTCGAACTGCGCATTGCGGATGTCCTCGGTGAGCTTCTGCGGCGGCTTGTTCTTGCCCTGGAAGAATTCGAGTTCCTTGTTCAGCGTGTCCTGGCGTTTCTTGAGCGCGTCGATGCGCACCTGGATGTCCTTGACCGCGATTTCGTTTTCCTGCAGCGCGCGGCTGCGCGCGTTGTCGATATCCTTCTCGCTCGTGTAGGTGGCGAGCAGCGCGCGGTTGCGCCGTCCTTCCTCCTTGGTGACCGCCTCGCGCTTCTTCCGGTCTTCATCCTCGGCCGCCTTCTTCTCGCGCTCGGCGACGGAGGCCGCCGCATCGATCCTCTTGATCACCATCCCTTGCGCGTTGAGCTGCTCGACGGGCATGCCGATGCATTGGTTCGGCACGCTCTGCCCGTAGTACTTCTTGCCATCCTTGCCGGTGCAGCGGTAGGACTGCGCCTCGGCGGCGAACGGCGCGAGCGCCATGCCGGCGATGAGCAGGGTGGCGGCGGTCTTCATGGCTATTTCCCCTTCTTGTTCAGTTCGAGGAAGCGTTTGCGGTCTTCGTCGTACCTTGCGTTGACGGCATTGGCCTCCCTTTTCTTCACCGCCAGCAGGCCCTCCTGGGCCTTCATGTCGGCGTCGATGGCGGCGAGGTTTTCGCCCGGCGCCGACCGGCGCTTCTTCAGCGCGGCGATCTTCGCCTCGCTCTCCGCCACCTGCTCCCGGTTGCCCGCGAGCGCGCGCGTGCGGGCGTCCTCGATGTCCTTCTCGCTGGTGTAGGTGGCGAGCAGCGCGCGGTCGCGGCGGCCTTCTTCCTTGGAGACGGCCTCGCGCTTCTTGCGCTCCGCATCCTCCGCTTCCATCTTGGCGCGCGCGTCCGCGGTTGCCTGGGCGTCGATCTTCTTCACCACCAGGCCCTGCGCGTTGAGCTGCTCGATCGGCTGGCCCGCGCATTGCGGCGGCACGCTCTGGCCGTAGTATTTCTTGCCGTCCTTGCCGACGCAGCGGTAGGACTGCGCATCGGCGATCATGGGCAGAGCGGCAAAGGCGACGACAAGAGCGATACGCAGCATGGTTTCCCCCGAACGCAGTGACAGATGGGATTTTAACGCGCCCGAGCCTCCCTAGTTGACCTGCTAGAATCCGCCGCGCGCCATCAGCCAACGCCATGCATTCCGCAGACCCAGCCTTTATCGCCACGACGACCGCCAGGATGCTGCTGGAGGTGAAGGCGGTTCTGTTTTCCGAGGATAAGCCGTTCATCTTCACCTCCGGCTGGGCGAGCCCGGTTTACATAGATTGCCGCAAGCTGATTTTCTACCCGCGGATCCGCACGCAGCTGGTGGATTTCGCCGCCGCCACGCTGTCGCGCGACGCGGGCTTCGAGCAGTTCGATGTCATCGCGGGCGGCGAGACCGCGGGCATCCCGTACGCGGCCTGGATTGCCGACCGCCTGGGGCTGCCGATGCAGTACATCCGCAAGAAACCCAAGGGCTTCGGCCGCAACGCGCAGATCGAGGGCGACATCCGCGAAGGGGCGCGCACGCTGCTGGTGGAGGACCTGACCACCGACGGGCGATCGAAAATCAACTTCTGCAAGGCGCTGCGCGAGGCGGGCGCGGTGGTCGACCACGTGTTCGTCAACTTCTACTACGACATTTTCCCCGAGTCGAAGAGGACGATGAGCGAGCTCGGAGTGCGCCTGCACCACCTCGCCACCTGGTGGGACGTGCTGCGCGTCGTGAAGGAGGGCAAGTACCTCGCCTCGGCGCAGATCGGCGAAGTCGAGAAATTCCTCCATTCGCCCGCCGAATGGTCGGCCGCGCACGGGGGCGCAGCAAGCTTTCCGTCGTCTTGAAAGTCATTACCCTTAACGTCAACGGCATCCGCTCGGCGGAGCGCAAGGGCCTTTTCCGCTGGCTCCCGGCGCAAAAGGCGGACGTCATCTGCCTGCAGGAAACGAAAGCGCAGGAGGCGGACCTTGGAGGCGACAACCCTGCCGGCGGTCCCTTTCACCTCAAGGGCTACGAGCGGCACCTCCATTCAGCGCAGAAGAAGGGCTATGCCGGCGTTGCCCTCTACTGCAAGCGCAAGCCGGACGCCGTGGTGAAGGGATTCGGCGTCAAGGAGTTCGACGACGAAGGGCGCTTCGTCGAGGCGCGCTTCGGCAAGCTGGCCGTGATCTCCATCTACCTTCCTTCCGGCTCGGCCGGACCGCACCGGCAGGCATCAAAGTTTCGCTTTTTGGATAAGTTTTTTATTCATTTAAAAAAACTTAAAGACAGCGGCCGAGAAATTGTCCTGTGCGGCGACTGGAACATCGCGCACAAGGAAATCGACCTCAGGAACTGGCGCGGCAACCGCAAGAATTCGGGCTTCCTGCCCGAGGAGCGCGACTGGCTGACGAAGGTGTTCGAGGAAGTCGGCTTCGTGGACGTGTTCCGGCGCCTGAACGCGAAGCCCGACCAGTACACCTGGTGGTCCAACCGCGGCCAGGCCTGGGCCAAGAACGTCGGCTGGCGCATCGACTACCACATCGCCACGCCGGGCGTGGCGGCGACGGCGCAGCGCGAGTCCATCTACCTGAAAAAGCGCTTCAGCGACCACGCGCCGCTGGTCATCGACTACCGCTGGAAAATTTAGGCTTTTTCGACCGAACGCGGCGCCGCGCCGTCGCGGTTTCGATTCCGGCGGCGATCGAGCCACCACGCGAGCACCGGCAGCGCAGCGAAACCGCCCGGCATCACGATGATCACGAGATAGGGCGAGAGCTTCGAGATGCGCATCAGGTGGGCGCGGATCTGGTCCAGCTCCTCGGGCGTCCATTTCTGCTTGTTGCGCCGTCGCATCAGGATCGGCATCAGCCCCCTGACTTGAGTCATTTCGGAGAGCAGGAACTTGCGCTCCCGCTCGGCGAGCTCGAAGGCGCGGCGCACCGGCGCGAGTCCCTTCATGACGGATGCCTCGGCCTGCCGGCAGATGCGCCGGCGCTCGATGCAAACCTCTGAACCACTGGGGCCAGGCTCCGGTACAGCCGGTAAAGCGACCAGCCCCGGGCGGCCCAGCCGATAGCGCGTCGCGGCCGGATCGCCGCAAGGACCACGCCGCCCGCGAGCGCGAGCAGGGGGTATTTCCTCGCTTCGCGGAATACCCAGCGCACCGTCCGAAAAACGCCTGCCGCCATGGACGACAGCGCGTCGGTGGGTGCGAGCAACCTGCCGAAGGACTCGCGCTCGGCCTGCGCGCGCGCTACCAGGCGCGTGCGGTGCTCGGCGAGGGCAAGGAGGCGTTCGCGCATCATGGGTGGCCGAGCGTTTCGCGGTCTCGCTCGAGTTCGGCGAGCGTCGCGGCGAGGAGCTTCGGGCGCTCGCGCAGCAGCCGCCGGGAAATCAGTGCGGCGCCCGCGCCGACTGACACAAACAGCGTCGTGAGCAGGGCTGCCGCGAGCACGCGATTCGAATCCCAGAAGAGCAGCACCACCAGCACCGCGGCGAACACGATCGCGATGCCGATGAAGAACAGCGCCACCGCGAGCCACGCCAGGATCTCGATCAGGCGCAGCGCCTGCTCTTCGAGCTCGGTCGCGGCCAGCCGCGTGCGCGTCAGGACGAACGACAGCAGCGTGCGCGCGAAATCCCTGACCGGGCCGAGCATGACTTTGTTTCAGCTAGCCCGGGAGCTGCACCGGCGCTGCTTCAGCGGCGGCTGATGAGAACGCCGAGCACGAGGCCCGCCACGGCGGCGACACCGACCGCCTGCCAGGGGTTGTCGCGCACGTATTCGTCGGTCGCCTTGGCGGCGAGCTTCGACTTTTCGAGCAGGACCTGCTCGGCGTCGGTGAGCTTCACCTTGGCGGTGGCGAGCGAAGCCTGGATGCGCTCGCGCGCGGCGACGACCTTTTCGCCCGCCTGGGAGGCGGTGGCGCGCAGCAGTTCCTCGGCGTCGGCGACCACCACTTTCAGGTCGGCGACGAGCTTCTCTTTGGAGACATCGTTACTTGCGGAACGGGCATTCATTTCGGCACTTCCTGACGGTACTTGGGGGACCGGCAGGCTACCGGTTTTTACCCTCGCTGGCAACGATGAAAAAGTTACCTGGCGGGTGAACTTTCATGGGGCGGGTAAGATGGCGCCCCGATGGCGCTCGCCGACTACGCCGCAGCGTTCCAAAGCCGAAAAATCGGGCTGTTATTGCTGTTGGGGTTTGCTTCGGGGCTGCCTCTGGCGCTCACCGCGGGCACGCTGCAGGCCTGGCTCGCGGCCGAGAACGTCGACATCGTGGCGATCGGCTGGTTCGCCCTCGTCGGACAGCCCTACACCTACAAGTTCCTCTGGTCGCCGTTCATGGACCGCTACGTGCCGCCCTTCCTCGGCCGGCGCCGCGGGTGGCTGCTCATCACGCAGGTGCTGCTCGCCGCGGCGATCGCCTTCATGGGCACGCTTTCGCCCGCAAATTCCGTCTGGCTGCTCGGCGCTACGGCGCTCGCGGTGGCGTTCCTCTCGTCCTCGCAGGACATCGTGTTCGACGCGCTTCGCACCGACTGGCTGGAGCGCGACGAGCGCGGTGCCGGCGCGGCCGTGTCAGTGTTCGGCTACCGTATCGCAATGCTGGTGTCGGGCGCGGGCGTGCTGATCCTCGCCGACAACTGGCTCGGCTGGCACGCGGCCTACTGGCTGATGGCCGGCCTGATGGGCGTCGGCATGGTCGCGACCTGGTTCGTGGTGGAGCCCGAGGTGAAGGGCGGCGCGCCGAAAACGCTCGATGCGGCGGTCGTGAAACCGTTCGCCGAATTCTTCACGCGCGAGGGGGCGATCGCGCTGCTGCTGCTGGTGGTGCTCTACAAGCTGGGCGATGCGTTTGCGGGCAACCTCACGACGACCTTTCTCCTGCGCGGCCCGGGCTTTTCGCTCACCGAGGTTGGTGCCATCAACAAGGGCTTCGGCCTCGCCGCCACCATCCTTGGCGCGCTCGTCGGTGGTGCGGTGATGGCAAAAATGCGCCTCTATCGGGCGCTGTTCGTATTCGGCGCGCTGCAGGCGGTCACCAACCTGGGCTTCATGCTGCTTGCGGCGAGCGGCAAGAACTATGCCTTGATGGTGACCGTGATCGGACTGGAAAATCTCTGCGGCGGCATGGGCACCGCCGCCTACGTCGCGCTCCTCATGGCGCTCTGCGACAAGCGTTTCTCCGCGACACAGTACGCGCTGCTCTCGGCGCTATCCGCGGTCGGCCGCGTCTACGTCGGCCCCGCGGCGGGCTACCTCGTTGCCGCCTTCGGCTGGATAGAGTTCTTTTTCTTCACCTTCCTCATCGCGCTTCCCGGCCTCGCGCTGCTCGTGTGGATGCGCCCACGCATCGACGCGCTCGACCTCGCCGCCCAGAAATCAGACTAGCTTCGCCCCGCGCGCCTTCAGAAGGCGCCGCAGAATCGAGCGATGGCAGCGCGCTTCGTCCTCGCAATAGCATCCGACCGAAAAATCCGTTTGCTTCGAAAGCGCAACGAGCAGCTCGAGTACGCGTGACGCCGATGGCGCCGCCATCTCCTTCGTGTAGCGCTTCTCGAACACGGCCCACTCGCGATCGGTAGCCGCCTTCAATCCCAGCTTCACCGTTGCTTCGCTCGGTGATAACTCCGGCAGCCAGGCGTCATACCAGTTTCCCGACGCGAACTTTTCCTTCGGCACCCCGCGCGGCGGACGCCTCACCGTCCCGATGCGCAGGCCTTCATCACGCGTTCTTGGTGTGCCGAGGCGGACAATTCGTGCTGCCATAAGCGCCCTGGTGATAATGACCCGGGAGGCTGCTTGCCTTAAAGGCGTTGCGGGTTCTTTTTCGCCCCCGCATAGAGGACGTCGCGCATCGCTTTCGACGCCTGAGCGTGGAACGCCACTGCAACCGGGTCGAAGTCGCGCGCAGGCACTGGCGTCGGCACGAAGTTGCCGTACCGGTCCTCGCCGCGCACCACTGCAGCGCAATCCCAGCTCCCCACGACCTGCCTGGTCTGCGGCGGCATGAAGTGCATCGACACGCCGATGCGCCGGTCACCCGACAGGTTCGGCCCCGAGCCGTGCGCCGCGCAGTAGTTATGGATCGACATCTCGCCGGCCTTGAGCGGCATGCTCACGGCCCGCGATTCGTCGATCTCCTTGATCGCCTGGCCGCGCGTAAGCATGTTGTCCTCGTCATACGTGTCCTCGTGTTGCAGCGTGCGGCCGAGGTGCGATCCCGGCAGCACGCTCATGCACCCCGCCTCGACGCTCGCGTCGGAAATCGCGAACCAGGCAGTGGCCACATTGCGGGAAGAGAGACCCCAGTACGTGTTGTCCTGGTGCCAGGACACGAAGCTCCTCGAGCCCGCGTCCTTGATCCAGAAGATGGTGCTCCAGCACAGTATGTCAGGCCCTATAAGCTGTTCAATGGGGTCGAGCACGCGCGGGTCGCGGATCAGTTCGTCCAGCCACTTGAAGAGGAGAAAGGCGCGGCTCCGCTGTGCCGCCTGGAGTTGTCCACCCTGCGTCGCCTCATAGGCTTCGAGCTGCCTGCGCAGCCCCAGGGCCTCTGCCGCCGGCATGACCGGCACCGGGCATACGTAACCTTCGCGGTTGTACTGAGCGACCTGCCCGGCCGAGAGCGGCATGGGAATTCTCCTCGACCGCATGATACCCGTAGACGAATGTCGATCTAGGCGCTGACGCGGTAGATCGCGAGGCTGCCTAGGAGGTTGGGCAGGAGGCTGACGGGATTGCCGTCGCGCAGGACGACGCGTTCGAGGATGCGCAGGCGGAGCCTGGCGCAGAGGGCTTCGAAATCGATCAGCGTGCAGTGGTGCACGTTGGGCGTGTCGTACCACTGGTAGGGCAGTTCCTTCGACACGGGCATGTGGCCGGCGAACGCGATCTGGATGCGCGCCTTCCAGAAGCCGAAGTTGGGGAAGGAGACGATCGCTTCGCGGCCGACACGCAGCATTTCCTGCATGAGCGGCTCCTGCTTGTGGATTGCCTGCAGCGTTTCGGACAGGATCACGTAGTCGAAGGAGCTGTCGGCGAATGCGGCGAGGCCGTCCTCGAGGTCGAGCTGCAGGACGTTGACGTCGTTGCGAATGCACTCCACGACCTTTGCGTCGTCGATCTCCACGCCGTAGCCGGGCGCCTGACGCGTCTGCCACAGGTGCTTGAGCAGCGCGCCGTCGCCGCAGCCGAGGTCCAGCACCCGGGCCCCGGGCTTGATCCAGCGCGCGATGGTTTCCGCTTCCGTCATAGCGCGATGTTGCCGAAGTAGGCGCGCAGCGCGCCGAAGTAGCGCGGATCATCCAGCAGGAAGGCATCGTGCCCCTGCGGCGCGTTGATCTCGAGGTAGGACACGACGCGCCGGTTGTCGAGCAGGGCGCGCACGATGTCGCGCGAGCGCGCGGAAGAAAAGCGCCAGTCGGAGGTGAAGGAGACGACGAGGAAATCGGCTTGCGCGCGCGCGAACGCGAGAGAAAGGTCGCCGCCGTAGTCCGCCGCCGGGTCGTAGTAGTCGAGCGCCTTGGTGATGCGCAGGTAAGTGTTGGCGTCGAAGTAGTTCGAAAACTTGTCGCCCTGGTGGCGCAGGTAGGACTCGATCTCGAAGTCGACGTCGAAATCGAAACCCGGCGTCACGCGCCGCAGCACGCGGCCGAATTTCTCCATCATCGCGTCATCCGACAGGTAGGTGATGTGGCCGATCATGCGCGCGATGCGCAGGCCGCGGCGCGGCACGACGCCCTTGTCGTAGTAGTGCCCGCCGTGGAAATCCGGGTCGGTCATGATCGCCTGGCGCGCGACTTCGTTGAAGGCGATGTTTTGCGCCGAGAGGCGCGGCGTCGCGGCGATGACGATCGAATTGCGCACCCGCGCCGGATAGGACAGGGCCCACTGCAGCGCCTGCATCGCGCCCAGGCTGCCACCCATCACCGCCGCGAAGCGCTCGATGCCCAGGTGATCGGCGAGGCAGGCCTGCGCCGCGACCCAATCCTCCACCGTCACCACCGGGAAATCCGCGCCCCAGGGTTTTCCGGTCGCCGGGTTGGTCGAGACCGGCCCGGTCGAGCCGAAGCAGGAGCCGATGTAGTTGTTGCCGATGACGAAGAACTTGTTGGTGTCGAGCGGCTTGCCGGGCCCGACCATGTTGTCCCACCAGCCGATGTTTTCCAGGTCGTTGGCATAGGTGCCGGCGACGTGGTGCGAGGCGTTGAGCGCATGGCAGACCAGCACCGCATTGGAGCGCGCGGCATTCAACTCGCCGTAGGTTTCGTAGGCGATCTCGAATTCGGGCAGCACCGCGCCGCTCTTCAGCTTGAGCGGCTGGGTGAAGCGTGCCTTTTGCGGCGTAACGATCACGGCGGTCCCAGAAGAACAAAAAGCCCGTTCAGCTTGCGCAGAAACGGGCTTTTCGACCGGTCTCTTTAGCGGTATTTGTAAAGCGCCCGCAAGCTGAACTTCAAATCGGCGCTGAGAACCTAGTGTAGCATTTCCGGGTCAAGGGGGACTTATGGCCGTACTCGCCAGGCTGGCTTCGCTTTGTTTCCTTTTCTTGCCGCTGATCGTGGCCGCGCAACCGGCGCCCGCCTGGGAACAGGCGAAGAAAGACGTGCTCGCCGACTACAAAAAGCAGCAGCCGGGCGACCAGGTGAAGGAGATCCGGGGACCGGAGCGCAAGGAGGGCATCGCGATCCTCATCCGATACTACGGCTCCGCAAGCGTCGAGCGCGCCGACAAAAGCCGCAGCGAGGACCGGTTCTGGGTCGAGTACCGGCTCTTCGGCACCCGCTGGGAGCTGCAGACGGTCAAGGTGTACGAGCAGAACACGCAGGCGGACCTGAAACCGCCAGCCGATGCGCAGCGGATCCTGCAGGCGGCATGGCTGGGCGCGAAGTGCGAGGCCTTTGACGGGCTGACGGTGGCGATTGATGGCGCGCCGAAATTCCAGATTGAAGACACCGCGGACCGGGCGAACGCCAAGCGCTGGTATGTCTACAGCGTGAAGGTGTCGGCGAAGGGCAACGGCAAGTTCCGCCTGAGCGAGGACGGCGCCGCCTACGTCAACGCGACGCAGAACATGCTGCTGTGGAATCCCGCGCAGAAGTCATGGACGGTCGAAGCGCGCCACCTGAGGTGCACGGGGTTCACGAAGAAGAGCTAGCCGCTACTCGGGCACGGAGGCGCCCGAACCGCCCATTTCCTTCGGCAAGTCCTTCAGCTTTGGCAGCCCGTCACGGATGGGCAACCGGCTTTCCTGGTAGTTGACGTGCACGCCGGCCTTGTACGGAAAGTCCGGAATCACCGCGGCATACACGTCAACGAGGTTCCAGTGCGGATGGCCGGTGAAAAGATGCCCGCCGCACTGCTTGCACCACTTGCGCTCGCTTTTCGGTGTCTTGGCAAAGACGCCAATCTTTTCGGCGCCCTTCGTCACCTTGACGGACTCCGGCTTCCACAGCGAAAACGCGTTGACCGGCCCTGCCGACCACGTGCGGCAGGACTCGCAATGGCAGTAGCCCATCGCCGCCGGCTCGCCGGTCACCGTGAACTCCACCCCACCACAGAAACAAGCACCTTTGTACGACTTTTCGTTGGCCATGGTTCCTTCCTTTTGGTGAGCGCTGACAGTATCCTTCCGCGTCTTCACCCGCCTTGGCCGAAACGCCGGGCTTTTTGACCAGAACCCCGTGGATGCCCTGTCAGACGTCCTGAAGTCCGTGCATCTGCAAGGCGCGGTGTACCTGAACGCCGAATTCACTGCGCCCTGGTGCATCCGCGGCGAACTGGGCCTCAAGAGCGTACGCAGCCGCCTCGAAGACGCGGATCACGTCGCGTTCTTCCACTTTCTCACCGAGGGAGCGTGCAAGGTGCGCCATGTGGATAGCGGCGAGGTGCGTGACGCTGCGGCGGGCGACCTGATCCTCTTCCCCAAGGAAGGCCGCCACCTGATGGGTACCGACCTGCACCTGGCGCCGATGGAGCGCGACGCCTCGGTCGAGGCGCTGCCGGGCGCAGACCCGGAGATGTTCCAGATGCGTCACGGCGGCGGCGGCGCGCCGACGCGCTTCATCTGCGGCTACCTCGCGCTCTCGCGCAGCGCCTTCCGGCCGCTGTTCGAGGCGCTGCCGGCGATGATCTGCATCCACATGGGCGACGGCCCCGCGGCCGTCATGCTGCGTGAACTGTTCCGCGCCGGCGTGCGCGAGTCGCTCGCGCATGGCGCCGGCGCCTCCTCCACGCTCGCCAAGGTCGCTGACCTGCTTTTCGTGGAAGCGCTGCGGCGCTACATGGAGCAACTGCCGCCAGGCGGCAAGAACTGGCTCGCCGCGGCGCGCGATCCACAGGTCGGCCGGGCTTTGGCGCTGCTGCACAACGCCCCCTCTCGGGCCTGGACCGTGGACGAACTCGCCGGGGAAGTCGCCCTCTCGCGCTCCTCCCTGGCCGAGCGCTTCACCTCGCTGGTCGGCGAGCCGCCGATGCAGTACCTCACGCGCTGGCGTCTCGCGCTCGCTGCGCAGAAGCTGCGTGGCGGGCGCGATCCCGTCGCCCGCATCGCCGAGCAGTGCGGCTACGACTCGGAGGCGGCGTTTTCGCGCGCCTTCAAGCGCGAGTTCGGCGCCCCGCCGGGGAGCTGGCGCAGGCGCAAGGCGGTCGAAAAATCCTAGCGGCGACTACTTCGCCAGGCTGCAGTCGCGCGATTCGTTCACGTTCTTGATCATCTTCTCGTCGGCGACCCACTTGCCGCCCTCGAGCTTGAGCACCGATGAGTAGTCCTCGGGCGTGCAGCGGTACTTCTTCTGGTACATCTCGCGGCTGCCCTTGTCGGTGCCGGTCGCGGTGATCACCAGCTTGTAGTTGATCCAGCGCCGGTCCTGGTACTGTTTCGCCTCGCTCTTCACCACCTGGACCGACTGCACCTCGAAATCCGGGCGGTGTTTTTTCCACGCCTCCGCGAAGATCACGCCCGCCTCCACGTTCGGGGGCGGGGCCACCGCCTTTGGCTGGGCAAAGGCGGTGCAGGCGGCGGCAAGCAGCAATCCGAGTGACAGGCGAGTCATGTGTTCCCCCTTTGGTTCAGATCTTGAACGATTCCGCGGTTTCAGGAGCAAACAGCTCGTCCGGCGACAGCCGCTTCCTGGATAGCCCCTGCTCGCGGTGGTAGCGCAGGAAGGTATCAAGCACGTGGCGGTTCGGCTCCAGGCCGTAACTCCACCAGTCGGCGCCCATCTCGCGTTTCGCCTGCTCGACGTGCGCCACCAGCCACGGCAGCATGGCTTTGAGCGCCGCGGTTTCGCCGAGGTCGGCGTAGGTTTTTTTCTGCGCCGCGGCGAACGCCTTGTACAGCGAGCCCGCGATCCAGGGATGCTTGCGGTAAAGCTCGCGCCGGATCACCACCGTGTGCATGATCGGAAAAATCCGCGTGCGCCGGTAGTAGTCGAGCTCCACCGCGGCGTAATCCGCGAACAGCCGGCGCACCGCCTTCGGCTGCGTTTGCAGCGTCGATGGCGCGCGCGCGCTGTGCAGCGCATCGATGTCCCCCTCGGCGAGCATGCGCGCAAGCGTCTGTTTCGGGCCGATCGGCGTGACGCGGAATTTCGCGGGCAGGTCGAGCTTGAGCTTCTCGTCGCGGCCCGTTTCCTCCAGGCCGCCGCTCAGGTAGCGCGCACCGTGCGGCGCGACGCCGAATTCATCGGCGAGCACGCCGCGGATCCAGACTGCGGCGGTCATCTGGTACTCGGGAACGCCGATGCGCCTGCCCGCGAGCTGTTCCGGGCGCCGGATGCCGCTCTTCGCCGAAACGAATATGCAGGAATGGCGGAAGAAGCGCGACGGGAACACCGGAATGGCGACGAACGGCGGGTCCTTCTGCTGCAGCGAGAGCACGTAGGACGACAGCGACATCTCGGCGCAGTCGAATTCGCGCTTGCGCAGCATGCGGAAGAAGGTTTCCTCGACCGGCAGGGTGAGATACACCAGGTCGATGCCCTGGGGCGACACGCCGCCATCGGCGAGCGCACGCGTGCGGTCGTAATCCCAGCAAGCGAGAGAGAGCTTGAGTTTTGCCATGCGGAAATTAGTATACTTTTCCGCACCATGAGACTCCTTTTCCTGCTGCTGCTGGTGTTTTCGGGCGCGGCTGCGGCGCAGGAGTGGCCGGCGAAGCCCGTGAGGATGATCGTGCCCTACGCCGCGGGCGGGCTGCCCGACACCATGGCGCGGATCCTCGGCACGCGTCTCGGCGAGGCCTTCGGGCAGCAGGTGGTGGTGGAGAACCGCGGCGGCGCGGGCGGCATTTCCGGCACCGAGGCGGTGGCGAAAGCGGCGCCCGACGGCTATACCCTCCTGGTCGCGGATGTAGGGCAGGTGGCCATCAACCCGCATGTCTATGCGAACCTTCCCTACGATCCCCTGAAGGACCTGGTTCCCGTCACGCTGCTCGGCACCACGTCGCTGTTTCTGGTCGCGCATCCGGGCGTTCCGGCGGCCAACTTCACTGAACTGGTTGCGCTTGCTCGAGCGCAACCCGGGAAGCTCAACTATGGTTCGTCGGGTACCGGGAGCATCCACCACCTCGCCACCGAGGCGCTCAAGGCCGCGCTCAAGCTGGATATCGTTCACGTGCCCTACAAGGGAATGGGCCAGGCGGTGCCGGCGCTGCTCGGCGGCCAGGTGTCGTTCCTGTTTTCCGCGCTGCCGGCGATTGAATCGCACGTCAAGGCGGGCAAGCTGAAGCTGCTCGCCATCAGCACGCCGAAGCGCTCGGCTCAGGCGCCGGAGGTGCCGACGGTCGCCGAGCTCGGCGTGCCGGGCTACGATTTCGCGCCCGAGATCGGCGTGCTGGCGCCCGCCGGGATTGCACCGGGACTGGTCGCGCGAATCTCGGCGGAGATTGCCAAGGCGGTGAAATCTGCCGAGGTGTCGCAACGCTATCTGCAGCTCGGCATCGAAGCGGTCGGTTCGACGCCGGAGGCCTACAGCGCGAGGATTCGCGCGGCCTATGACCGCTACGCGCAGGTGGTGAAGGCGTCGGGGGCAAAGGCAGAATGACTGCGGTCAGCGCCGAACTCAGGCAGCTGATCGATTCCGCAGCGCCCTACTGGGCCGGCGAGGCCGCGGTGTTTCGCGCATACTGGGACTGGGAGCGGCGCAGCCGCGAGACCGACCGGCGCTGGCTCGCGCTGCAGTGCTCCAAGGAGATCTGGGGCTCCGGGCTTGCGCCGCTCGACAAGGGGATTTTTCTCGGCCCGGCGGAAGAACTGGTGGCCGCGTTTCCGCGCATCGACATCTCACTCGATCGCCACGAAGTGCTCGACATCGCCGAGGGGCTGCGCGCAGAGTTCGCCCACTACTGCGCTTTCGCCGACGCGCACGACGCGCTTGCCCTGCCCGGCGAGCCGAAACTCAACCCGCACGCGGTGAAAACCGCCTGGAAAGAAGACCTCGAACTCTCCGCGCTGCGCTTCGCGCACAAGAAAGAAAACCCGAAGCTCGGGGACCGCGCGACCCGGTTCACCGAAGGCGGCTACTGCACGCTCTTTTCCGAGGGCATGGGGCTGAAAAAAAGAACGCAGGGGCCGCACGCCCGCGCCAACGCGCTGATTGCCACCGCCTGCGCCAGCGTCTACGAGGACGAATTCGGCCACATGCTGAAAGGCGTCATCGGCCTGGATGCCGAGGGGCTCTCTGCCGCCGAGTGGGCGACGCTCAAGCGCATGTCGCTCGAACAGCTGCGCGGCCGCATCCACATGCGCAATGCGCAGTTCGGCTTGCCCCTTGCAGGCGAGGCTCTCGAGCGTGCGCTCTCGGGGCGCGCCGACCCGATCGCCTTCGACTACGCTAAGGCAGGAACAAGACTGGCGGCGTGAGCGCCGCCTCGGTCGGCATGGCGAGCGACAGCACGCGGCCGTTTTTCACCTGCGACAGGCACTGGCAGCGCGGGAAATTCAGGTAGCGGCCGATCCGGATTCCCGCGCCCTCTTCCTTTATGTCCGCCAGGGAAAGAATTCCCAGCGGACTGTTCAGGCCGATTTTCAGCGCCTTGCCGAGCGCCTCGCGCGCGGTCCAGAGAACGCAGCAGGCCGTCGCCTCGTCCACGCCGCCCGTCGCCAGCCAGGCATATTCGGCGGGTGAAGCTTCCAGTTCGCCGATGACTGTCGCGGCGGAGACGGCGGACATGGTTTCCAGGTCGATGCCGATCGGATACTCGGCGGGAAATGCCAGCGCGACCGCGAGGCCGTGCGAATGGCTCACGGTGACATCCACCATGCCGGCGCGCGGATGCCGGACGAGCGGCTGGCCAAAAATGCCGGAGTGAATTTCAATCCGGCGCAAATCCTGTTCTTCGAGCAGCGCGGCCAGGGCGCGCTTGGCGGCGAGCCGGCCCAGGAGGAAACCCTCGCGTTTTGCGGGAAACCGGAAACCCTTGAGGTGCTCTTTCTCATTTTCGTTCAGGAAATCCTCGGACGGTACGTTGTCTGCCACCGCGAAGCGGACGGGCAGCTCCACATTGCCATGGCGCAGGACGAGCGCTTGCAGGTTCATGTTTTCGCCACGCTGCCGCGGAGCATTTCCAGGCCCTCGGCGATCGACACGCGAGGCGCGTAGCCG
>Ga0134127_10001793_pt1 | contig 15769 bp, 10 predicted proteins | sample KB31753_FD_96459 | JGI IMG/M metagenome (GOLD analysis project Ga0134127, IMG submission 96459) | Terrestrial soil microbial communities with excess Nitrogen fertilizer from Kellogg Biological Station, Michigan, USA - KB3-175-3 | ecosystem: Environmental > Terrestrial > Soil > Unclassified ...
CGGCCTGCCGCGCGTCGCGAAGGAGCTGCATCGCTCGGCCCAGCGACTCCGTGTCTTCGTGCTGGAGCCGGTGGAGGTTCCGGCTCGCAGGATTATCGAATTGGTGACGCTGCCGCGGGACGAGGTGTCGCGACGGTTCAGCGAGGGCGCGTAGGAGCCTGCGTCGTCACCCCATCAGTCGCCGCCGCATCGACCGCATCGATCCGTACGATCACCGCCGTGATGTTGTCGAGTCCGCCGTGCCGGTTCGCTTCGGCGATGAGCGAATCGACTTCTGCCTCAGGCATCCGCTCGGGCGAGAGCAGCTCCGCCAGCTGATAATCCTCGAGCATGCCCGTGAGGCCGTCGGACGCGAGCAGGAACACGTCGCGCGGCCGCACCGATCCGACATAGATGTCCGGCATCACGTCGCTGTTGGCGCCCACGCAGCGTGTAATCACGTTGCTGTAGGGATGCGTGCGGGCCTGCTCCGGCGTCAGGTAACCGGCGTCGACCTGCTCCTGCACATACGAATGGTCTTTGGTGAGCTGGCTGAGCTTGTTGTCCCGCAGCAGGTACGCGCGGCTGTCGCCGACCTGGCCGATCAGGAAGCGGCTCTCGTACAGCGTGAGCGCGGTGACGGTCGTGCCCATCCCGCGCTTGTCGTGCTCGGTCAGCGTACGCTGGAAAATCGCGCCGTTCGCCGTGCGGATCGCGCCGCGCATGCGCTCGGCCACCTGCTCGTCTGAAAGCCCGCGCAACGAGTCCAGCTCGCGCGCGACATAGTGGACCGCCATGTCGCTCGCGACTTCCCCAGCCGCGTGCCCGCCCATGCCGTCGGCAACGACGAAAATCCCACGGTCCGGTACCATGAGATAGCTGTCCTCATTTCCCGACCGGATGACGCCAACGTCGGTGCGGCCCGCGGAAGTGATGTGCACGAGACTCAAAATCCTTAGATGAACATCCAATAGACTAGTCCGATCACCCCGAGTAGGAGAACTGCTGCACTGCCGCCACAACCTTTGCCCTTCTCTTGCTGCGCGACGGGGGCCTTGGCTCCCGGTTTGGGCTTGGCCGGCGCTGCCTTCGCCGGTGCGGCCTTCGCGGGTGCGGCCTTCGCGGGTGCTGCTGCCTTCGGAGGCGCCGGCGAAGGCCGCGCGGCAGGGGCCTTAGCCGGCTGCGGCGACATCGTCATCACTCCCATGACGCGGGTGCCGCTGCCCTTGGCTACCGCTGCCCCTTCATCTGTCGGCTCGAACAGGGTTGCGATTTCCCCGAAGCGCACCGTGGAGCCTGGTGCCAGCGGGACTTCCCCCTTGATCTGATCGCCATCGACGAACGTCCCATTGGTCGAATCGAGATCCACTAATACCCATACGCCTTCGCGCCGTTGGAGCTTCGCGTGTGTCGTGGAGACCGACTCATCCGGCAATACCAGGTCGTTGTAATCGGCCCGGCCGATATTCACGACCGGCGTCCTGATCGCGAGCCGCTGTCCCTTCAGCGAGCCGCTGCGAACCAGGAGGTTTCCCAGTGGGGCGCTGGAGGGACGGGGCGCCGCCGGCATTCCGTGAACTGTCTCCCGGAGCTTCCCCGCGGGCGCCGACCCCTGCGTCGGAGACGAAGCGGACGAAGGAGATGAAGGAGGCGACGGGGGCGAAGGGTTTTCCGGCGGCGGCGGCGGTGCAGGAGCCGGAGCAGGCGGTGGTGCGGCTGCCGCTGTGTCCGCGTAAAACCGGAACTTCTCTTCCCCGATCGTGATCACATCCGCCCGCGCCAGCAGTCGTTGGCCCTCGATGCGGACGTCATTCACCATGGTGCCATTCGTGCTGGAATCGACGATCAGGTAGCCCTTCGGCGTCTGTACGATCTCGGCGTGACGCCGCGAGACGTCCTTCCCCGGCACTACGACGTCGCACGATGCATCCCGGCCGAACACCAGCGAAGATCCCGCGATGGCATATTCCCGGCCGTCGGTCAGCGAGACCACCCGCCCACCGGTGTTGATCGTGACTTTGCCGCCCGCCTTGCCTTCGCCTTTCGCCAGCGCTTGGGGGAGGCTCATCGCCTGCACGTATTGCGTGCTGCCGCTGCGGCGCTCGTCGACGAACGTCAGCTCCTGCCCGCCGACCTCGACCTTGTCGCCATGGAGCAGAGGCGTCGGCTCGGCGCCGAGCCGAACCCCGTTGATCAGAACTTCCGCTTCGGGTACCGCCTTGGTGATCACAACCTGACCGTCTGGAAGGCTTTTCAATTTCGCATGGCGAGGGAGAACGCCGGGAACAGCAACGGGGATGGCGCAGCCAGGGTCCGCGCCGAGCACGACTTCCCCTTGCGGGAGTGTGAATCGCTTCCCGCCGAGTTCAAGCAATGCCATGCACGTCCGCTCCCGTATGCGTGGTCAGGTCCGGGAAGTTACGCCTGCGTGTGTAACCGGGCAAGCAAGCAGCAGTTAGCTGATCCCGACGTTTTCTTCACGACCGATCAAGCCACGCCGGAGCCAGTACCAGAAGATCAGCGAGCCGACGATCACGGTCGCATAGCTATTGATGAAGCGCCAGACCAGCGTGTAGCTCGGCGTCATTTCACGCGGCACGTAGATCGACATCACGGCGGCGGACGTCAACTCAGCCAGGCCGGACCCTCCCGGCGTGGGCGCGAAGTAGAGCAGGAAAGAGATCAACGTCTGAAGTAACAGGATATCGGTGAAGTCGGCAGGAATGCCAAGCACGCGCATGCTGACGTAGCCGGCCAAAAGCTTGTTGGCGTGCGAGGGCGCTGAGATGATGATCGCCAAGAGCAGCGTGAAGAGCCCTTTGGGGGATCCGAAGGCGATCATGCAGTCGTGGGCGCGGTCCACTCCCGCCGAGAGCTTGTCCATCCGCTCAGCCGTGCGTGGGTTGCCGCGACCGATCCGCGCGGCGAGCCGCTGAATGAAGCGCTTCACGGCTCCCGGAAAGACGACCGCCGTAACCATCAGGACGCCGATCAGGCCGAAGATGCTAAGGGAGGTCTTGAACAGGTCGTACAGGGTGATCCCGAGGACCAAGCCATGTTGATCGAGCGACTTCCCGGCGCCGAGCCAGACCGCGAGCGGCCCGGCGATCGCAAAAAACCCCACGGTCGCGATGAAGGTCACGAAGATCGAGCTGAATGCCACAGGGACGGGGACGCCGGCTCGTTTCATGACCCACACTTGCATCGGCGCCGATCCCGACTGAAATGGGGTCAGGTACGCACCCCAGGCACCGAAGCCCCCCGCCACGATCATCGGCCCCAGCTTGACGTCTGGATACACGTGGCGGGTGCAGACCCACAGCCGGAGCCCGCCGCCCACCCAGTCCATCGAAGCGAGCACGAGTCCAACCGGAACCCAAGCCCAGTGGAGCCGGAGCAGCGGCGCGAGCAGCACGTCGATGCGCTCGCCTTTGAAAATGACGTAGTAGCCGACGAGGAGTGCGACTCCGCCAATGGAGATGATGGCGAACAGCTCCAGGCCGCGGCGGAGCAGGCGTGGGGTGAGCGCGAGAGGCACGGTGCGAAACTAAGACGGCTATCGGGTATCGGCTACCGGCTGTCGGGTACCTTCGCGCCGACAGCCGATTCCCCGTAGCCGATAGCGTTATGTTTAGAGGTTATGCGCCATCCCCCCGAGCGCGTCGTTCTTCGCAACGTACGCCAGCATAATCTCAAGGGCATCACGGTCGAGTTCCCGCGCCGGGCCGTTTCGGTCGTCACGGGCCCGTCGGGCTCGGGGAAGAGCTCCCTCGCGTTCGATACCCTCTATGCCGAGGGGCAGCGCCGCTACATCGAGTCGCTCTCGACCTATGCCAAGCAGTTCCTCGAGCGGATGCCGAAACCGCTGGTCGACTCGATGGAAGGCTTGTCGCCTGCCGTCGCGATCGAGCAGAAGAACCCCACCACCTCGAGCCGTTCCACGGTGGGGACGGCCACCGAGATAGCCGATTTCCTACGACTCCTGTGGGCGCGTGCCGGGACGCAGACCTGCCTCTCGTGCGGGCAGGAAGTGAAGCGCGACACCGTCCAGGAAGTGGTGGACGCGGTGCTCACGGGAAACGGGAAGCGGGAAACGATCGTGGCGTTCCCGCTGCCGGCCTCGGCCCACCGGCCCGAAGTCGAGGTCGCGGCGCAGCTGCGAGCCGCGGGGTTTGTGCGCGCACAAGTTGACGGCACTGTCGTGAGGCTGGACGAAGCAGACGCAGAAGCGCGCGTGCGCGCGGGCCAGGACGTCCTCGTCATCGTCGATCGCATCGCGGCGGCCGAGGAAAATCGCAGTCGACTGGCGGACGCGATCGCCACGGCCTTCAGCGAAGGCGAAGGGATCGCGCTCGCGCTGAACAACGGCGATCGCCGGCGCTTCTCCGAGCATCCGGCGTGCTCGGCGTGCGACACCGCGGCGCCCGCGCTTGCGCCCACGCTCTTTTCCTTTAATAACCCGCGCGGCGCCTGCCCCACCTGCAACGGGTTCGGAGCCGTGCTGGAGTACGACGAGTCCCTGATCGTGCCCGATCCGCGACGCTCCCTGGCGCAGGGCGCGTTGGATCCCTGGACCAAGCCGCGCTACGAAGGCCGGCGGCGCTTGCTCCGCGAGACCGCGCGGGCGCGCGGCATCGGGTTGGACATCAGGTGGCAGGACATTCCGGCGCGCGAGCGGCAGTTTCTGCTGCACAACACGAGCGGGCGCTATATCGGAATGTTTCCGTTCCTAAAGCGGCTCGAGGAAAAACGCTACAAGCAATACATCCGCGTCTTTCTGCGGCAGTACCAGCTCGCCAAGACGTGTCCGGACTGCCATGGCGCGCGCCTCAAGCCGGAATCGCTCGCCATCCGCGTCGCGGGCAAGACGATCGCGGACGCGGCCGCGCTGACTGCCTCCGACCTCGCGACATGGCTGGACCAGCTCACGCTGCCCCAATTCCAACAGGCCGTCGCCGATCACATTCTGGATGAGCTGCGCGCGCGCGTTGGATTCGTGAACGACGTCGGCCTTGGCTATTTGACGCTCGACCGGCAGACGCGCACGCTGTCCGGCGGCGAAGCCCAGCGCATCGCGCTTTCGAACGCCCTCGGCTCGCACCTCGTCGACACGCTGTACGTGCTCGACGAGCCCTCGATCGGGCTGCATCCCGCCGACGTCGATCGTCTCCTCACACTGTTGCGTCGGCTCGCGACCGCCGGCAACACCGTCGTCGTCGTCGAGCATGATCCTGCCGCCATGAAGATGGCCGACTGGATGGTCGAGCTCGGACCTGCCAGCGGCGAGGCGGGAGGACAACTGGTGTACCAGGGACCGGCCGCGGGCGTGCGTGAAGCGGGGACGCTGACCGGTCAGTACCTCTCGGGCGACAAGCGCATCGGCGTGCCCTCGGCGCGCCGTCCGGCGGCGCGTTGGCTCGACCTCAAAGGCGCGCGACTGCACAATCTCAACGGCGTCGATGTCCGCATTCCATTCGGCACGCTCACGGCGGTCACCGGCGTCTCGGGATCGGGCAAGTCGACCCTCGTGCACGACGTGTTGTACCGCCAGCTCGAATCGCGCCTGCGCGGGGAGCACACGGCGAAGCAGCACCTGGGCGAGCCGGTCGGTCTTGTCAGCGAGCTCAAGGGCTGGGAGTATCTCGAAGACGTCATCCTGATCGATCAGGCGCCGATCGGACGCACGCCGCGCTCTAATCCCGTGACGTACGTCAAGGCGTTCGACGAATTGCGCGCCTTGTTCGCGAACGAAGCGCTGGCGCGCGCGCGCGGCTACACGCCGAGTACGTTCTCATTCAACGTCGCCGGCGGCCGTTGCGAGGCGTGTGAAGGCGCGGGCCACGTTCTCATCGAGATGGTGTTCCTCGCGAACGTGTTCGTGCCCTGCGACGAATGCGGCGGCAAGCGGTTCAAGCGCGAGATTCTGGATGTGAAGGTTCGGGGTGCCAACATCGCGCAAGCGCTCGAGTGGACCGTGGACCAGGCGATTCAACGCCTGCACCGCCATCCGCGGCTCGCGCGCTGTCTCTGGTATCTCCAGCAGGTGGGACTCGGATATCTGCGGCTGGGCCAGCCGGCCACGACGCTCTCGGGTGGCGAGGCCCAACGGCTCAAGATCGCGCGGGAGCTCGCACGCGCCCGCGGCGGCCGGCGCCTCTACATCCTCGACGAGCCAACGACCGGCCTGCATCTCGACGACGTGCGCGTCCTGTGTCGCGTGCTCGATCGGTTGGTGGACGGCGGCCACACCGTACTCGTGATCGAGCATAACCTCGATGTGATCAAGCGCGCCGACTGGGTCATCGATCTCGGCCCAGGGGCCGGCGAGCAGGGCGGTCGCCTCGTCGCCGCCGGCACACCGGAAGACCTTCGCGACAATCCGGAGTCGGTCACGGGGCGCTACCTGCGGGATCTCACATGACCGTACGACGCAGTGATCTGCTGCTCATCGCCGCGGCGGCGGTGTGGGGCGTGAGCTTCGTCATCATGAAAAACGCGCTGAGTGAAGCCTCGCCCCTGCTGTTGCTCGGAATTCGCTTCAGCATCGCCGCGCTGGTGCTCACGCCGTTCATCCATCTGCGTGGCGGCTTTTCAGCCGCGGAGCTGCGCGCCGGACTCGTGCTGACGCTGCTGCTCGCCACCGGCTTCGCCACGCAGGCGGTCGGTCTGCAGTACACGACGCCGGCGCGATCCGCGTTCATCGTCGCGATGTCGAGTGTGCTGGCGCCGGTGATCGCGATGGTGTTGCTCAAGCACCGCACCGGCTGGATGGTTCTGCTCGCGCTGTTCCTCGCGGGCGTGGGCATCTATTTCCTGACCGCTCCCGACGCGGGTGGACTCAATCGCGGCGACCTGTGGACGTTGATCACGTCCGTCGTCTTCGGCGGGCACATCGTCGCCGTCACCGAGTTCTCCAAGCGCTTCGACGCGCGCCGGCTCGTGTGGCTGCAGCTGCCTGGCACGGCGGCCGGAACGCTGATCGCCGCGCTCCTGCTCGAGGACCGGCGGTTTTCAGGGTCGGTCGGCTTGTTGACCGCGGTGGGGTTCCTGGCAGTCATGGCCACCACGGTGGCCCTGGTGTGGCAGATGCGAGCCCAGCGAGAAATGACATCGGCTCGAGCGTCGATGCTGCTCTGTTTCGAGCCGGTTTTCGCGGCGCTGACGTCGTGGCAGTTTTGGGGCGAGGAATTCACGCTGAGTCAGGCGGCCGGCGCGGGGCTCATTCTTGCGGGAATGATCTTGGCAGTCATCGGTGAGTCGCGTGGCGAAATGGAGCAGCAACTCGCCGGTTGAACTCGCGGGGCTGCCCCGCGATATTTCGCGCCTCATTCCCGAGTAGCTCAGTTGGTAGAGCAGCCGGCTGTTAACCGGCGGGTCGCAGGTTCGAGTCCTGCCTCGGGAGCTCGCTACCTCTCCAGCACGCTGTTGACGATCTCGACGATCTCGTGCGTGGTGAAGGGCTTCGACAGGCTCTTCACCGCGCCAAGCAGCTCCGCATCCCGCCGCAAATCGAGCATTCCCGTTGAATCCCCGCCCGACATCACGATCACCTTGACCGCCGGAAACTGCCGGCGGATCTGGCGCAGCATCTGGATCCCATCCATCCCAGGCATGAAGATGTCACTGAGAACTACATCCGTGGCATGACGCTCGAGGAGCTGAAGCCCAACCTCTCCATCGGCCGCATCCAGCACCTCGTGGCCCGCCCGCTCGAGCGCGGTTCGCACGATCCGACGAATCGGTTCCTGATCATCGATCACGATAACGCGTGCCATGCCGGAATCTTCGAGCCTACGCGACATCGCTGCTAGTCAGTAAGCCCCTACGACCTGTTTCGGCACGATTCTCGCCATTACGCCTGTCAGAGCGACTAACCGGTTCCCGAGAGGCGCAAGGTCAAGATCATGTCGACAACTACTACGCGCGGCCTGCTGAAGGCCGCCCTCGTTCTGTGCGTTGCTGCTGCGTTCTGGAATGGTGCATGTACGACGGAAATGGGCCCCCCGAAGGCCAACATTCAGGTCAGTCCCGGAACCGTCACGTTCAAGGACACGATTGGCGATGCGAGTCCAGCCGCTCAGACGGTCGCGATCTCCACGGACAACCAGGACAGCGTGCCCGGTCTGCAGGCTTCGGTCAGCTATGCGAGCGGGTCCGGTTGGTTGGCGGTCCAGCTGAGCGGTACGGTCGCGCCCGCGACCATGACGTTGACCTCGAATATCACGGGGCTGGAGGCGGGCACCTACCAGGCGATCGTCACGATTGTGGCCAATGATGCCGCGAACAGTCCGCTCACCGTCCCGGTCACGTTCGAGGTGGCACCACCGCCGCCGATCAGAATCGCGTTGTCGCCTTCCACGATCTCGTTCACCGACACCGTCGGCAGCAGCTCGCCTGCGGCCCGGACCGTCGCCGTCACGGGAGAAGGAATTGGGGTCCTGACCGGCATGCAAGCGATCGTGAGCTACGGCTCGGGCGCGGCGGGCTGGCTCACTGCCACGTTGAGCGACTCGACTGCGCCGGCGACACTCACGCTGACGCCGAACAACGCGGGCTTGAACGCGGCGTCCTACACCGCGACGGTCCAGATCGTATCGCCCGTCGCCGGGAATAGTCCCAAAGAGCTGCCCATCACCTTCCAGATGGCTCCACGACCGCCGATCACGGGCGTTACCGTGGTCGCCGTCGGCAACCTTGGAAAATGCGGCAGTGAGCTCGGGTCAGAGTCCGCGAAGGTGGTTGCCGCCATCAATCCGGACTACGTCTTCATGCTGGGCAACAGCACGCTCCCCCAGAGCGGCACCATCACCACGCTGCAGGATTACATGTCGTGCTACGACCCGGTATGGGGTCAGTTCAAGTCAAAGACCTATGCGGCTCTCGGCGACAAAGAGGTCGACATCGATACGGTCCCCCCCAACTACGGGAGCGGCATGGCCTCGGGCGCCGACGCCTATTTCGGCGCGAGTCGAATCGGTCCGCCGGGGAAGAACTGGTACAGCTTCGACATAGGAACCTGGCACATCGTCGCCCTGAACGTTGAAAGCCCGGGCGGTTACAAACGGCCGAAGCAGATCCAGTTCAATGCCGCGAGCGAGCAGTTCTGGTGGCTCGGCGAGGACCTCAAGAGCCACAAGAACAAATGCACCATGGCCTTTTGGTACCAGGCGATGTGGATCTCGTCCAAGACGCTCGAGGAGCACCGCGCCAGCGACAAGGACGGCTATCGCGTGCAGGATATTCGCGGTATCTGGACGCAGTTGTACAACAACAATGCGGACCTCGTGGTGAACGGCACGCCGCACATCTATGAGCGATTCGCTCCCATGAAGTACGACCGGAGCTATCAGGATCCGTCCCCGTCGGAATACGCGGCTGATTCGGTGCGCGGGATTCGACAGATCACCAGCGGACTCGGTGGAGATGGGCCCACGACGTACGAACAACCGGCATTGGTCCGCCACCCGCTGAGCCAAATCCGCGCCGGCGGAAACGGAGTGCTGAAGCTGGTCCTGGGAGACGGCGAGTACTCCTGGGAATTCATGAACACGAAGTATTCCCACATTCAGGACAGCGGCCGGGGGACCTGCCACTAAATCCCTGACGGGGGCGTGACCGAAGGCATCGGGACCCTATATTGGTCCCATGCCCTCACGCCCCACGCGGCCCACCAAGCCTCCAAGCACCAAGAAGGCCACCAGCAGGGCGAAGAAACCCCGTAGGGCGGCCGACTCTCTTACCGTCTCCGTTCTGCAGGCGACGCTCGAGTCCACGGCCGACGGCATTCTGGTCGTGGATCTCGACGGCCACGTCGTATCCCAAAACCGCCGCTTCGCGGAGATGTGGGCCGTTCCGTTGGAGCTGGTCGCGTCCCAGGACGACCGCCGGCTGATCCAGCACATGCAGGCGCTCGTCACGCAGCCCCGTCAATTCGTCGCCAAGATTCGTGAGCTCTACGCCGGTCCCACGACCGAGAGCTTCGATATCGTCACCTTCAGCGACGGTCGGGTGTTCGAGCGGTATTCCATCCCGCTCAATCTGGATGGACGCGCGGTCGGGCGCGTCTGGAGCTTCCGCGATGTCACCGCTCGGCGCCGCGGCGAATGCGTGCAGGACGCGGTTTATCGCATCTCGCATACGGCGCACATGGCCGACAATCTTCAGGAGCTGCTGCGCGCGATCCACGAGATCGTGGGCGAGCTGATGCCCGCGAAGAATTTCTACGTCTCGCTCTACAACCCGGACGCGAACCAGCTCGAGTTCCCTTACTTCGTCGACGAGATCGACCTGAGCTGCGACGTCCGGCCGCGGAAACTGCGCAAAGGATTGACCGAGTACGTGTTGCGCACCGGACAGCCGCTGCTCGCGACGCCTGAGGTGTACGAGCGGCTGGTCGCCGCCGGTGAAGCGGAGCTGATCGGCGCGCCCTCGATCGACTGGCTGGGCGTCCCTCTGAAAGTGAAGGATCGCACCATCGGCGTCGTGGTGACGCAGACCTACGAACAGGGCGTCCGCTACGGCGAGAGCGAGCGCGACATTCTCACGTTCGTGTCGTCGCAGATGGCAATGGCGATCGAGCGCAAGCGCGTCGAGGACGCCTGGCGCGAGCAGAGCGAGCTGCTGCAGCGCATCGTCGACAACATCCCCGTCATGCTCGTGTTTCTCGACGAGCAGGGCCGCATTCAATGGGGCAACCGGGAATGGAGCCGCACCCTGGGCTATGACGTCGCTGAAGCGAGCCAGCGCGACATCCTCGCCGAGCTCTACCCCGATCCGGCCGACCGGAAGCGGCTGCGCGAATCGGTCGGCCAGCCCGTCGGCCAATGGACCGACTTCCGGACCCGCACCCGCAAAGGCACCCTGCTCGATACGATCTGGGCGAACGCGCCGCTCACCGGCGGCGGCTGGCTGGCGATCGGCATGGACGTCTCCGACCGGCGCCGGGCTGAAGAGCGCTACCGCTCGTTCATCGCCCACAGCTCGGAAGGCGTCTCCCGTCTCGAAGTCGATCCGCCGCTCCCCCTCGTGCTGCCGGAGGATGAGCAGATCGATTGGGTCTACCAACACGCGCGCATTGCCGAGTGCAACGACGCCATGGCCCGCATGTACGGCTACAAGGAAGCGCGCGATCTCGTGGGCACGTCACTGTCCGACCTGCATGACGTGCGGGACCCGGCCAATCGCGAGCAGATTCGCACATTCATTCGCGCCGCCTACCGCCTCGCCGATTCGGAGACCCGCGAGCACGCCAAAGACGGCAAGCCGCGCGTCTTCCTCAATAACGTCGTCGGCTTTGTCGAGGACGGGCATCTGGTGCGCGTGTGGGGCACGCAGCGCGACGTCACCGACCAGCGGCACCTGGAGGAGCAATTCCGCCAGGCGCAAAAGATGGAAGCGGTCGGGCAGCTGGCCGGGGGCATCGCGCACGACTTCAACAATCTCCTGACCGCGATCCTCGGCAATACGCAGCTGCTGCTGCGTGACTTGCCCCCCGGCGACAGCAAGCGCAGCGACGTGGAGGAGATCCGCAAAGCCTCCGAGCGCGCCGCATCCCTGACCCGCCAGCTGCTGGCCTACAGCCGCCGGCAGATGCTCCAGCCCGAAGTGCTCGATCTGAACGTCGTGGTCGCGGAGATGGACAAGATGCTGCGGCGCCTGATCGGCGAGAACATCGCGCTCGCGACCGTCCTCGCTCCCGACCTCGGCCGAGTGCGCGCGGACCCGAACCAGATCGAGCAGGTTCTCGTCAACCTGGCGGTGAACGCGCGTGATGCGATGGCGGACGGTGGCGGCGGCAAGCTGACGATCGAAACCGCCAACGTGGAGCTGGACGACGAGTTTACGCAGGCCAATCTCGGATCGAAGGCCGGTCCTCACGCCATGCTCGCGGTGACCGACACCGGCACGGGCATGGACGCGACGGTTCGCGCCCACCTGTTCGAGCCGTTCTTTACGACCAAAGAGGTTGGCAAGGGCACGGGACTCGGACTGGCGACGGTATACGGCATCGTGAAGCAATCGGACGGATACATCTCCGTGTACTCGGAGCCCGGCCGCGGCTCCAGCTTCAAGATCTATCTCCCGCGGCTTGGGTCGGTGCCCACCACGGCGACGCCTGCGGCCAAGAGCGGCGTGGGGCGTGGGACGGAAACGATTCTGGTCGTCGAGGATGAGCCGTCGGTCCTCGCGCTCAGCCGCCGGGCGCTCGAAGCCCAGGGGTACGTGGTCCTGGCCGCCTCCGACGCCACCACCGCCCTGCGCCTGGTCGAGCGGCATGGCGGCATGATCCACCTGCTCCTCACCGACGTCGTGATGCCCGGCATGTCCGGACGCGATCTGGCGGATCAGCTCGCCGCGCGCCGTCCCGGCACGCGGGTGCTCTATATGTCGGGGTATCCGGGCGACGCGGTCGTGCAGCACGGAGAGCCTCCCGTGGGGAGCGCCTTCCTCCAGAAGCCATTCTCACCGGATTCGCTCGCCCGCAAGGTGCGGGACGTGCTGGACGCGAATGGCTGAGGTCGCCACTTTCGCTGCGACAGCCTTCGGCACACTCGACCCCGAGCAGCTCGGCCGTCTCGTCGACCAGCTTCCCGTGCTGCTCTGGTCCACGGATGAGACGTTACGGGTGACCTCGCGGCGGGGCGGCGGCCTCTCGGTCCTCGGACCGATCCCTGTGCCCGAGACCGATCTCCATGTGGGACAAGCAGCGGAGGATGCGACGCAGGCGAGCCGCGCGGTGGCAGCGCACCGCGCGGCGCTGCTCGGCACTCCCACGGCGTACGAGATTCGCATTCGCGGCCACACGTTCAGCGCGCGCGTCGAACCGCTGCGCAATGCGCGCGGCAAGATTTGCGGGGTGGCCGGCGTCGCCTTCGATATCACCGAGGTGCGGAAGTCGGAAGAACGGTTGCGCCTCATCAACCTCGCGACGAACGACGCCGTGTGGGACTGGGATCTCACGACGAACGGCGTCTGGTTCGGCCGCGGCTTCGAGACGCTGTTCTGGTATACGCGCGAAGAGCTGGAGCCGAGCGTCGAGGGGTGGACCAGCCGGCTCCATCCCGCCGACCGCGAGGATCTGGTCGCGAGCGTCCAGGCGGCCATCGCCGGCGGCAACACCACGTGGTCGGGCGAGTATCGCTTCCGGCGCCGCGATGGAACGTACGCCGACGTCTACGACCGGGGCTACATCATCCATGACGACGCGGGGAAGCCGATCCGAATGGTCGGGTCGATGATGGATGTGACGGAGCGCAAGCGAGCGCAGGAACAGCTTCACGAGTCCCGGGCGGCGCTGCGCATGCTCGCCGCGCGGCAACAAGACGTCCGTGAGGAAGAGCGCACCCGAATCGCGCGCGAGATCCACGATACGCTGGGCCAGGCGCTGACCGCGCTGAAGCTGCAGCTGGCCGCTGCCACGCAAGAAACGCCGGCGTTACGCGAGCGGTTGAGCGAAACCTCGCTCATGGTCGACGATCTGGTGAAAACGGTCCGCCGCATCGCCACCGAGCTCCGCCCGCCGATTCTCGATCAGCTCGGGCTCCCCGCGGCGGTGGAATGGATGGCCGATGACTTCCGGCGCCGGACGGGAATCGCCTGTGAGCCCACCGTCCTGATCACCGAAGCCGTCGTGACAGGAGAGCTCGGCACGGCGCTGTTCCGCATCATCCAGGAAGCGCTGACCAACGTGTCGCGCCACGCCGGCGCGATCCGGGTTCAGGTCGAGCTCGGTCTGAAAAGCGGCTGCGTCACGCTCGAAGTGCGCGATGACGGTTGCGGCATTACCGAGGCGGCGGCGACCGGGCCTACCTCGCTCGGTATTCTCGGCATGCGCGAACGCGCCGCGGCGCTCGGCGGCGTGCTCGAGGTCGCGCCGCGCTCGGGGGGCGGCACGCGGGTCACCGCCTGGTTCCCACACACTCCGTCAGCGACGGCCGACCGATGACCCGCATTCTCGTGGTTGACGACCATGCGCTCGTGCGCCGCGGCCTGATCGAGCTGCTCCAAAACCTTCCCGTGGGCGCGGAGTTCGGCGAGGCCGGGAGCGGCGCCGACGCGCTGACGATGGCGCTGGCTGAACCGTGGGACGTCGTGCTGCTCGACCTCGCGCTGCCCGATCGACATGGGCTCGACGTGCTGCGAGAGCTGCACGCCGCCAAGCCAAAGCTCCCGGTCTTGATTCTCACGATGTTCCCCGAGGATCAGCTCGCGCTGCGCGTGCTCGAGATTGGTGCCGCCGGATACCTGACCAAGGAATCGGCGCCCGAAGAGTTGTTGCTGGCGATCGAGCGGGTCATGGCCGGACACAAGTATCTGAGCCCCGCGATGTCGCAGGCGGTCGCCGACGGATTGGGCGGGCCGCCCCCCGCACCGCACGAGCAATTATCCGATCGCGAGCTCGAGGTGTTGCGGCTGCTCGCCGCAGGCCGGCCGATCACGGCGATCAGCCGTCAACTCGGCCTCTCCCCCAAGACCGTCACGACCTATCGGGCGCGGTTGCTGCACAAGCTGCGGATGAAGTCGAACGCGGAGCTGACGTTTTATGCGACGCAGCACGGGCTCGTGAGTCCAGCCGCGCTGCGCGCAACCTCGTAAGCGCGTCGGGGTAGCCCTACCGGACCTGTTCCTTTACGCCGACAGGCAAAAACCCGAAGTGAACGCAACACTGTTGTGATGGAACGGTTTCGCGTGCTCATGGTCGAGGACAGTGACGCCGACGCCGTCCTGATTCGCCGTGAGCTCATGCGGCTTTCGCCGCAACCGGATGTGGACCACGTCCGCAACGAAGCTGGCCTGGCCGCCGCGCTCAGCAATGGAGCTCGGCCCGACGTCATTCTCTGCGATCATAACATTCCCGGATTCGGCGGGGCGCAAGCGCTCGAGCTGGCGCACCGCCGCTTGCCGGACGTCCCGTTCATTCTCGTCACGGGATCGCTGGATGAAGAGACCGCCGTCGCCTATCTGAAGAACGGCGCGGCCGACTACATCCTGAAGGATCGGCTCGCCCGGCTCGGTCCCGCGGTCGTCGAGGCACTCGAGCGGGTACGGGAACGTGAGACCCTCAAACGGCTCGAGGAGCAGCTGCTGCAGTCGCAGAAAATGGAGGCGGTGGGACAGCTGGCCGGTGGTGTCGCCCACGATTTCAACAACATCCTGACGGCGATCAGCGGATACGCCGACCTCCTGGCCGAGGATTTGTCCGACCGTCCGCGCCAGCTCGAGGATATCGAAGAGATCCGGAAGGCGGCGCGGCGCGCGGCGGCGCTGACCCGTCAGCTGCTGGCCTTCTCCCGCAAGCAGATGCTCGAACCGCGCATCATCAACGTCAACGACGTCGTCTTGAACCTGGACAAGATGCTCCGGTCGCTGATGTCGGAGAACATCGAGCTGAAAACGGTGCTGGCGCCGGATCTCAGCGCGACGCGCGCCGATCAAAACCAGCTCGAGCAGGTCGTCATGAATCTCGCGATCAACTCCCGCGATGCGATGCCGGAGGGGGGCTCGCTCACGATCGAGACGGCGAATGTCACGCTCGATCAGGAATACGCGGCGCGCCATGTCTCGGTCGCTCCCGGGGACTACGTCATGGTCGCGGTGAGTGACACCGGCTCCGGCATGGACGAAAAGACCAAGGCGCGAATCTTCGAGCCGTTCTTTACGACCAAGCCGGCGGGACGCGGGACGGGGCTGGGACTCTCCACGGTCTACGGCATCGTCAAACAGAGCGGCGGCAACATCTGGCTGTACAGTGAGCCGAAGAAGGGCACGACCTTCAAGATCTATCTCCCCG
>Ga0134127_10001797_pt1 | contig 15752 bp, 12 predicted proteins | sample KB31753_FD_96459 | JGI IMG/M metagenome (GOLD analysis project Ga0134127, IMG submission 96459) | Terrestrial soil microbial communities with excess Nitrogen fertilizer from Kellogg Biological Station, Michigan, USA - KB3-175-3 | ecosystem: Environmental > Terrestrial > Soil > Unclassified ...
CGAAATGGTGATGCGTATTCACCAGATACTTGATCGGCTTGTTCGGCACGAGGCGGCCGGCCTCCGCGATCACGGCTAGCGAGCGCGCCTCGTTGTTCGGCGCCTCGACCACGGCGACAAAGTCCTTGAATTCCACCAGCATGCTGTTGTGGGTGCCGCCGGCCAGCGCCCACACGCCGTCCGCGAGCTTCTGACTCTCGACTTTGGCGGGAGCAACCGTGGCATTGCGCACCGCCTCCGGAACCGGCATCTTCTCGACCGGCACGTTTCCCTTCACGTCCGTAATCTTGAACTCGTAGTAGTTGTGCGCGGGGTTCAGCCGCGGATCACCCTGATGGACGTGGACAAGCTGCGGAAACTGAATGCCGCCGAAGTCCTTGTACTGCGTGTAGCGCATCTCGTAATCCATGTCGCCGTACACGGGATTGGGGAACCAGGTGTCGACCAACTCCACGAGATTCTGGTCGTTCACCGTCACGTTCATCTTGTATTTGCCGATCAATGTGAAGGACACGATCGTCACCTTGCGCCCGAACTGCGAGAGACCGAAGTCTGACGGGCCAACGATCTGCGTAGTGATGGCCGTCGCATCCGTCGCCGCGAGACCGGCCTTGAGCGCGCCGTGCGGCGTCAGTGCAAGCTCGAGCTGACGCAGGATGTTGTATGGCACGCCATCGAGATACATCCGCGTGAGCGCCACCGGCGTCTCGCCGTTGATGTCCCACGCGTAGTTGCCGTTCAGAATCGCGGTGACATGCTGCTCGGGTATCGGCACCCGTCCAAACGTCGGGTAACTTCCCTGACGGCGCGTGTAGTCTTCGCGCGACCACTTCGCGTCGTAGTCAATCACGCGCGTGTAGCCGGCGACTTCGAAGTGCGGCCAGTCCGTGTCCAGCCCATAGGTCTGGCCGATCGCCGACGACCATCCGGCGCCCGAGTACTGGATGGTTTTGAGGTTCTCGCCGCCCATCGCCTTCAGAGACGCCTGCAGCACCGCGCGAGCATCCTGCGCGGACGCGGTCGCGGACAGTCCAACAGCCAGGACGAACATCACGAACCTTTTCACCATAAGTCCTCCAGAACGTTTGGGCAGTGTGCCATGGGCCTATAATCCCCGCAACCCAGAAACCAGAACACGGTTGCTTCTGCGGAGGAGAAACGCAATGACGACATACAAGTGGGTCTGCCTCGGATCCCTGTTGGCGCTGGTTGGATGCTCAACTGCGCAGGCACCGGCATCCGGTGGCGGGTCCCAGGCCGCGGCGGATCCCCGTTCGGACGGCGCCGAGAATGTCAGGCTGGTTGGCTTCAACGACATGCAGGGACGGCAAGGGCTCCAGCTGACCGCGAAGTCCGACCCCGCAAACGGCAGCTGGCTCTACGTCGGCCTCACGCCGAACGATCGAAACGATCCGCAGGCGTCCGACGACGGGCAGGGTAACGATCAACCGATCCTCAACCCGCTCACGGGGAAGATGGAATGGAATGGGACGGCGATCGTGAACATCGACGACCCGGCAAATCCGAAGTTCGTGTGGCACATTCCGAATGAGGAGGCCCACGTCAATTCGCGATCGGTGTCGGTCGTGTATGACTACGGCTTCAACTCGGATCCAGCAGGTCACGACTACCTGATTCGCAGCTGGGACACGGGCCAGAAGTTCAAGTTCGAGATTTGGGACATCACCACGCGCGGCACCGACCCATCGAAGATCGTCAAGGTGTCCGAGATCACGGGAACGCCGCCGAACAACTGCGGACCGGGCTGCGGCGGCACGTTCATCAGACGCGCGCACAAGGGATGGTGGTCGCAGAAGTCGGGTTTGTTCTATTCGAGCTCAGGCGAGCCTGGTTATCGCGGCCTCACCGTGATTCATATCTGGGATCTCAAGGATCCGAAGCATCCGAAGTTCATCGGGCGTGCGGCATCACCGAGTCAGCGCGACGGCACTCCCGGTTACCAGAACGAATACGCGCATCACCCGATGGTTGACGAGGACAACCACCGCCTCTACATCGGCTTCCGCGGCTCCGGTCTCGCCAGCAGCTGGGACATCACGGACGTGACGAAGCCGAAGATGGTGTGGCTCATCGACACCAATCCGCCCGGACGGGGACCGCACACGGTCTCACCGATCAAGTACGAGGAGGTGCCGAACTTCAAGGGACCGGACGGCCTGCCGCGCACCTACGCGTTCATCACCGATGAAGCGGCCGGTGGCGCTGACATGAAGCCCTGCACCAGCGGCATCCGCTCGAAGGCGTACATGATTGACATCACCGACGAAACGCACCCCTTCCCGGTGTCGACGTGGCAGGTGCCGGTCGGCAACTTCTGCGATAAGGGCGGACGCTTCGGCCCGCATCAGCATGCGGAGAAGGTGAACAGCGAGATCAACCGATTCGACGACAAGCTGGCGTGGGTCGCCTACTTCAACGCGGGCATCCGCGTTGTTGATCTCTCCGATCCGTACAACCTGAAAGAGGTCGGCTATTACATGCCGAAGACGAACTCGCAGTCGCACCCAATTGCGAAAGGACAACCGACCGCGATTCAGATCAACGACGTCACCATCGACCACCGCGGCCTGGCGTACGCGTCCGATCGGGTGGGCACCGGCCTCTTCGTCCTCGAGTACACGGGGAAGAAGCCGACGACGGCGACGAAGTAACTCAGTCAGGGACTGGGGGCTGGGGACTAGGGACTGGCCTAGTCCCCCGAGTCCCCAGTCCCCAGTCCCCAGTCCCTATTCTCAAAATCTCGTGATCACTTCAAACGTCGCCGCCCTCGGCGTCTGCGGGTTCGTAAAGGTCGCGAACGTCTGCGGGTTGTAGATGCGGTTGGCTCCCTGCCGGCTGTACTCCGTGAAGTGCCCGGCATTGAGAAGATTGAAAACCTCCACCGCGACCTCGACGTTCTTATCAGCGGCAAACGGTATCCGCTTCCCTACCTTGATGCCAACGGTGTGCACGTCCGGCGCCCTGGGCTGACCTTCTCCGCGCGTCGGATAGTAGAACCGGATGCGCGTGGCCAGCGGGTTCGACTGCCGCACGCCGGTTGACGATGCGACCGTCGCCGGACCAAACGGCGCGAGTAACGGACTGTTCGCCGGCAGCTGATCGATCACCGCGCCCGTCCAGTTCCCGGCAACGATGGTGTAGCTCCCCGATGCGACCAGACCCAGCGGGGCGTGCCATGTTCCCGCCATGCGAATCGAGTACGGGTTCCACATTGGATTGTTCACCAGCGCGTTGCCTGTCGCGAGGCTGTTCTGATCCACCACGCCGTCGGTCCGCCAGATGTTCTTGTTGTTCGGGAACGCATCCGGCTGGATGAACTTCGCCGGGTCCGTCGGATTCCAGGTGCCCTCCAAATGCTGCCACTGACGCTGCACCGTGAAGAGCATCTGGAAACCATGCGTGAGGTTCTTCGTCAGCGTGGCCTGGAGCGCGCGATAGTGCGTGGTGCTCCACGAGTTGTTCGTCAGCCGGTACAACAGCCCCTGGTTCGGGTCGACCCTGCCGAACCCTCCAAAGGGCTGGAAGGGAGCGTCCGGATAGATCCCGTTGATGTCGACCTGCCCGAACTGATCGTGGTTGACCTTGACGATGCCCGCGACGTCGACCGCCACCTGGCCCGGAAACTGACGGCGGTAGCCCAACGACCACTCGTCGAAGCTTGGTTGATGCAGATCCGGATCGAACTGCAGGCTCGAAATCGATGTCGCCACCGGCGGGCTCACGATGACGGTCTCGAACACGCCATCGGCGTTCAGATCATAGGTGCTGCGCAGCCCCTGCGCGTCGTTGCCCCCAAACGACGGCACCGGATTCCGCGTTCCCATCAACTGCTGGTGGTACTTGCCGTAGGTGCCGCGCAGGACGTTTTTCGCATCCTCCGTCAAGACATACGAGAAGCCGAGCCGTGGCGCGATCTCGGTGCTCGATTGCCGCTGCAGATTGCGCAGGACGTCGAACCGGCGAACCAGATCGACACGCAGTCCCAGCGTCGTCGTCAGCCGTCCCGCCTTCCAGCTGTCCTGACCGTAAAAACCGATGTCCTTGTCGCGTCCCCTCGACTGATCGAGATCGAGAGCGCCGAGCACGTACTGCCGGGAGAACGGAATAGTGCCGGCGGCGGCGTTGTTTGGGTCGACCATCCGCCGCTCCTCGAGCGTGAAACCCTGGTTCAGGTAGCGGACGTTCTTGGTGTAGACGCTGCGCGGCATCGCGAGAACTCCGGTCTGGAACTCATGCGAGCCAAGCCATCCATCCTTGAAGTACATGATGTCGCCGCGAAGCATCGTGATCGACGAGGTGTCGAGGTCGAAGCAGGCGTCGCACGCCGTTGATGACCACTGCCCGCCTCGGAGAATCAAGCCGGATCCCTGAAGGATCCCCTGATTGAGAAATGCCTCGCGATGGATCTCGATGAGCGGTCCCTGCTTGTCGTACTTGTAGCTGTCCGTGTTGTTGCCACCTTTGGTGTTGTAGCTGACGTAGACCGTCGACGTCAGGTTATTGCCCCACACGGACGTGAGCTTTCCGCCGAACATCGGCCCGCCCGTCGACAGCACTTCCACCTGCTCGTAATCCTCTGCGCCGACCACGTTCAGCAGCAGCCGATCGGCCTGATAGATCAACGCGAGATCGTGTTTCGGATTGAGCTTGGTGCTCACCTTCACCCACGGCTGGTAGCCGGTGATGGTGTTGTTGTCGAGCGGCTTATCGGGAAAGAAGGCGCGATGCGCACCGAGCTGCTCCGGCGTGCGGCCCGTTCCGCTCTTGTTCTGCGTATACCGCAGCGCGCCGAAGAACCACGTCTTGTCCTTCTTGATAGGTCCGCCGAACGACACGTCGTACTGATGCACCTCGCGCGTCGCCGGTGAGCCCGAGCCGACGTTGTTTGCGTTCCAGGTGAACGGCTGATACGACACGACGCCGGTGCCATGAAAGTCGTTGCCGCCGCTCTTGCTGACCATGTTGATGACGAGCCCGTACCCCATCGGCGATCCAGCGTCGACGCCGCCGGTCTTGACCTCGGTGTCCTGAATCGCCTCGGAGCTCAGACCCGTCCGGTTGATGTTGAAATCGTTGTAATTGCCCGCATAGAGGCCTTCCATCAGCGTGACGGCATCGCGGTGCTCGACGGCGTTGCCAAAGTAGTTCTGACGGCCGCTCGCGTCGTTGTGCGGACGCGAGATGACACCCGGCGTCAGCATCAGGAAGTCGCTCCAGAATTTCCCTTCGACGACGGGCGCTTCCTTCTGGAACTCGGCGTCGATCGTCAGCACGTTGCTCGGCTTGGTGACCTCGAGCATCGGCGCGTCGCCCGACACCGTGATCGACTCCTCGAGGGCGCCAAGCTCCATGGTCATATCGACCTGGAAGTTGCTGCCGGCGCGCAGCAGGACGCCTTCGCGGCGGGCGGTTGAGAACCCGGCCAGTTGCGCGGTCACCGTGAAGGTGCCGGGCGGCAGGTTGATGAGCCGGTAATTGCCGGCGCTATCGGTGACCGTAACGCTCGGACTGAGGAGTACGTCGCTGGTGGCGGTAATCGTAACGCCTGGCAGCGCGCCCCCCTGGCTGTCACGAACGCTTCCTCGCAGGCTGCCATCTCCACCCTGGGCGAACACTGGGCTCGCTGTCATGACGCTCGACACGACGAAGAGAGCCACAACGATTCGTTTCATGCTCGGCTCCTTGCCCGCCGAAGCCGGGAGGGCGAAGGCGGGCCTTGTGTGCGACGACGGGTGTGTCGTGAGTTTCCGGGCCGGAGTATACTCCGCGGCACTGATAGCTCTAAGAACTGGGATTCGCGACTTGCGATTGCAATCCCCGAATCCCGAATCCAGAATCCCGAACCCCGAATCCCGATAGGAGGCCGCCGTGAAACGTTTGACCATCGTTCTCGTCACACTGCTGCTCGGCATCGTCGTGATTGCCGCGTACGGGTGTGGAGGCGGAAAGGCCCAGGCGCAGCAAGCCGCAGCGCAGGCCCCCGCAGCCGCACCGCAGGGACCGAGCCCCGAACAGCAGGCCGCCATCGCCCGTCAGGAAGCGCTCGAGAAATCGACACCGCAGCTGCCGATCACCGAGCAGGTCCTTCCGCTGACGGTGCCGGGACACACCATTGGCGAAGCCGTCGGCGTGGCGAAGAATTCAAAAGGGAATCTGTTTGTATTTACCCGTAGCGGCAATGTGGGCCCGGCGCGCGGCGCCACCGCGTCGCAGCTCTTCGAGTTCGATCAAAACCTCAAATTCGTCAAGCAGTGGGGGCAGGACAACTACGCGGCGTCGTTCGCCCACACCGTACGCGTGGACAAGTACGACAACGTGTGGATGACCGATGAAGGGTCGAACATGATCGTCAAGTTCACCCCGCAGGGGATGGTGTCGATGGTCCTTGGCCGCAAGCCGGAGGCGATCGATTTCCTCGAACGTTACCTCGAGCGTGGTGAGCGCAACGAAGTCCGCTATCCGGCCGGAAATGCCGGCACCTTCGGCCGACCCACTGACGTCGCGTTCGACAGCAAGGACAACATCTTCGTGAGCGACGGTTACTCCAATTCGCGCGTCGCCAAGATCGCGAAGGACGGTACGTGGGTAAAAGCCGTCGGCGCGCGAGGCGCCGGGATGAATCAGTTCAATACAGTGCACGGCATCACGTCTGACGCAAAAGACAACATCTACGTCGCGGATCGTGGTAACCGGCGCATTCAGGTGTACGACACCGATCTGAATTTCATCAAGTCAATCGCCAATGTTGGCGCGCCGTGGAGCGTCTGCACGTCACCGCCGCCGAATCAGTTTCTGTTCAGCGGCGACGGCAACGGCAAGATCTACAAGCTCGATATGAACGGCAACCTCCTTGGCTGGGCGCAAACCAGCAAGGGGCACGGGCAGGCGGGCTGTCTCATCCATGAGCTCCACTGCGAATCCGACACCGTGATCTACAAGGGCGACTGCTCGACGTGGACGGTCGAGAAGATCACGATGAAGGGCGGAGCGACGACTACTACGAAGTAGGCCAGTCGGAAATCCCAAATCCCAAGTCCCAAGTTCCAAATCCCAAGAAATCCCAATCAAGAAATATTGGGATTTGGGATTTGGGATTTGGGGTTTGGGATTTAGTTCGGTTTCGCCCGCCTCCATACCAGGAAGCCGGCAATCACGCCGATTGCCACGAGCAGCTGGCGTTCGGTTGCGGCGTTGAACGGATCGCGCGCCACTTTCAGCTTCAGGCGCAGACGCGTCCAGCCGCCTTTGTCATAGAGCTCGTCGTACATCCGCGTCTGTAGATCGTGCGCGTTCACCGCTTCGAGATCGTCGCCTTCTCCGGGTCCGTACGGCTCCGGCAACGTTGGAAGGCGATCGGACGGATCGACGGCCCAGTTGACGAATTTCATCGCGACGCTGCGATCGTCGGCAGGCGGCCATGCCGCGACGATGAGCAGCGCGACGATGAGGAGCGTCCACCACTGATAGTTCGCCGGCTGCCACACGCGCGCAGGATACCCGATATTGGAGACGGCCCGCGGATTGCTTCACAGAGCGGGGTCATGACCCCTCCTCTCGCTCCAGCCGTAGACCCTGAGGTGACGAACACCCAGCGGTCGCGTTCGGAATCGATGTGCGGTCTCGCGTCGCTGCTGCTCGACTGGCGGGTGGAATGCGAACGCCACCTCCGTGCTTTGACCTCGATTCAACGATGGCTCGAGCACGTCCGGTGCGGTGCAGCTGCCGAGGGTGAGAAGGAGCTTCTGATTCAGGAAATGGGTCGTCTGCTCCAGCAGCCGGCGCCGGACCACGAAGAATGGACCCGGCGCGCGGAAACTTACCTCAACAACCTGAGCAGCTAGTCCTGTAATTCAAAATTCAAAATTCAAACTGCAAATGCGGCATCGCCGGCCCAACCAACGGGTCGAGGTCGGGTCGACTTGCACCCTGTTGCCGAGTCACCACACCGTGTGTGCGGCACCACGGCGTCGTTGAATTTGCATTTTGAATTAGTAAAACGGCGGCCATTTCTGGTCGCGGTCCGACACGAGCGGTGATGGAATCGGCCAGCTGATTCCCAGTGCCGGATCGTTCCACATCACGCCTGCTTCGTGAGGCGGTGCGTACTCCGTCGTCATCTTATAGACGACCTCCGCGGTCTCGCTGAGAACGCAGAAGCCGTGCGCACACCACGGAGGGATGTATAACATCCGGCGGTTCTCGGCGGACAAGACGGCACTGACCCACTTGCCGCGCGTCGGTGAGTCGCGTCGAATGTCGACCGCCACGTCAAAGATTTCCCCCGCGACGACGCGCACCAGTTTGCCCTGTCCGTGCCGCCCGATCTGAAAATGCAGGCCGCGCAGCGTTCCGCGCTGTGACTTCGAGTGGTTTTCCTGCACGAATGCGCCGTCGACGAACGGAGCGAAATCCGACTGCTTGTACGTCTCCATAAAGAAGCCGCGAGTGTCGCCGAACACCTGCGGTTCGATCACCACGACTTCTGGAATGTCGAGCCTTTGAAAGGTGAATGGCACGCGCCGTGTTCGCGAGCGAGTCAGGCGGCGACGACGCCCCAAACCTGGTGGCTCACCTCGAGGATTCGCTCCAGTTTTCGCCACTGGTCCGCTTCGGTGATCCGATTCCCCTGGGCGGTGCTCGCGAAGCCGCACTGCGGGCTGATGCACAGGCGTTCCACCGGCACATACCGTGAGGCCTCGGCGATCCGTCTGGTAATCTCGGCAACCGGCTCCAGTGCTGGTGACTTCGTCGTCACAAGGCCAAGCACGATCATCTTGTCGTCCGGCACGAACCGCAGCGGGTCGAACGTCCCGGAGCGGTCGTCGTCGTATTCGAGGAAGTACGCGTCGACGTGCAGCTCGTTGAAGAGCGCATCGGCCACCGGCTCGTAGCTGCCTTCGGCGACCCAGGCGCTCTGCATGTTGCCGCGGCATAGATGAATCGCGACCGTCAGATCCTCCGGCCTTCCGTCGATGACCGAATTGATCAAGGCGGCATACGAGTGCGGCAGCGCGTCTGGATCGTCGCCGCGCGCCGCGGTCTGAGCGCGAATTTGCGGATCGCACAGGTAGGCGAGGTTTGTGTCGTCCAGTTGGATGTACCGGCATCCCGCGTTGTAGAGCGACGCGATCTCGTCGCGATACGCCTGCGACAGGTCCTCGAAAAATTCGTCCAGGTCGGGGTATGCGGTGATGTCGATCCCTTTGCGGCCACCCCGGAAATGCACCATCGTCGGCGACGGAATCGTCACCTTCGGCGTCTGGCTCGCAACGGATCGCAGGAACTGGAAATCCGCGGTCTGGATGTCCTGCATGTGGCGCAGCTTGCCCGTCACCGTCACACGCGGCGGCGCAAAATCGATCTCCCCATCGCGCGTGTGGAATTTCGTCGCCATCCCGCCCGAGACGGCGACGCCCTGCAGGCGCTGCAGGAAATCGATGTGAAAGAAGGTGCGGCGGAACTCCCCGTCGGTGACGCCCTGCAGACCGATCGATTCCTGTTTGCGCACAACCTCGCGGATTGCGTCGTCTTCGATCGCTCGCAGCTCGTCTTTCGTGATCTCGTCTCGATCGAAACGGGCGCGCGCCTCCTTGAGACGCGGCGGCCTGAGCAAACTGCCGACCTGATCGGCGCGGAACGGCGGATTGGACCGGGTCACGGTGGGACCTCCTGTGAGCGAACGGCATCTTACTGTTTTCTCAGGCGGACCTGAAGGTCCGCCTCTACACGCGAGGCCTACGTAGCTTTCGGCGTTTGCCCGATGACGCGTTCGACCAGCACTCGCGCCGCCGCCACGTAGCGCTCGGGTGAGAGGTGGCGCTCGAGATCTTCGCGCGTCAGATGACGCGTGACCCCGGGATCCGCGGCGAGCGCGTCGATGAGCGAGCAGCTGCCCTCGCGTGCCCGCCGTGCCGCCAGCTCGACGATTCGATGTGCGTCGCTCCGTCCGATGTAGCCGGCAAGTGCCATCGCAATGGCTTCTGACGCGATCAAACCGTTTGTCGACGCGAGGTTCGTGCGCATCCTCGTCACATCGATCTCGAGACCTTCCATCACCGTGGCCACCGCGCGCGCCGCACCTGCCGTCAGCAGCACCAGCTCGGGAAGCGTGGTCCACTCAGCCTGCCATCCGCCGATGCCGCGCTCGTGTTCCTGCGGCATCGCGGCGAGCATCGTCGCTACCAGCCCCGGCGCACGCACCGCCGCCGCAAGAGCGACGGAGGCTCCGACGGGATTCTGCTTATGCGGCATCGCAGAGGAGCCGCCGCTCCGTCTTTCGGCCGCTTCCCCCACTTCGGTCTGAGCGAGGAGCGACACGTCGCGGCCGATCTTGCCGAGCGTGCCGCAGGTGACACCCAAACCGCAGGCAAGATACGCGAGACGATCGCGGCAGGCGTGCCAGGGCATTGCCGGCGCACGCAAACCGAGTCTCGATGCGAGGCGCTCCGCTACCGTGGCTCCCTGTTCGCCAAGCGACGCAAGGGTGCCGGACGCGCCGCCGAACTGGAGGACGCGAGTCTGCTCGAGCGCGTCCGCTAGCGCCGTTCGCTGCCGCGACAATGCGTCGAGCCACCCCGCAGCTTTGACGCCGAAAGTAATCGGCGTGGACTGCTGCAGCCACGTGCGTCCGGCCATCGGAGTATCAACGTTCCGTCGTGCGTGGGCCGCAGCCGCTGCCACGGCGCGATCGAGGTGACGCATGATCGGCGGGACGGCGCGTTGGAGCTGCAGCACCAGACCCGTATCGATGATGTCCTGGCTCGTGGCACCCCAGTGCACGTATCGAGCGGCGTCACGGTCGGTCGCTTCGACGGCGTGGGTCAGCTGACGAACAAGCGGAATCGCGAGATTCCCGTCGCCTGCAGCGGCGGCGGCGACCGCGCCGAGATCGAACCTGTCCGCCTGGGCGGCAGCCTGGATCGCGGCGACTGCTTGTCGGGGAATAACACTAAGCTCGCCTTCGACAGCGGCGAGTGCGGCTTCCACGTCCAACATTGCCTGAACCCGGGCGCGATCCGACAGGTAGCCGCTGACCTCCGCGTCCCCGAACAACGGACCGAGAAGGTTAGAGCCGGTTTCGCTAGACATCGAAGAAAACAGTCTCGCGGGGTCCCTGCATCACGATGTCGAATACGTAGTGCCCGTCGGCGACGCGCCTCGCAATGAGCGTCTCGCGGCGCGCGGCTGGTACCAGCCCGAGAATCGCATCGTCCGCGTTTGCGGGTTCGTCCTCGAAGTAGATTCGGGTAATGAAACGAGTGAGGATGCCCCGACCCATGACGCTGACGACCACATGCGGCGCCTGGTTGCTGCCATCCGGCGCCGGCACCGATCCAGGTTTGATGGTCTCGAATCGATATCCGCCGTCGTGGCGCGTGTGTGCCCAACCGAAGCCGTTGAAGGCGGCATCGGCGGGCTGCGGGCGGCAATCCTCGGGATGGCGATAGCGTCCGTTGGCGTCCGCCTGCCACGTTTCGATGAGCGCATCACTGATTCCGTGGTCCGCGCCATCGAGGACGCGCCCCTCGATGCTGATGCGCGTGCCGCGCGTCGCGTCCGTGACTTGACGGCATTCGGCGCGGCTGCGAAGCAGGATGCCAAAGTAGGGACCAACCGTCTGAGACGGCGTGATGCCGGCCATCACACCAGTGCAGGCGTGGCGTCCCGCCCGCGCAGCACGATGTCCCACCGGAAGCCGAGCGCCCAGTCAGGAACAGTGAGGTCGATGTCGAACGACGACACCATGCGGTCGCGAATACCGGGATCACGAACAGAGTTGAAAATCGGGTCGAGCGGCTGCAGTGGATCGCCGGGAAAGTACATCTGCGTGACGAGCCGCGTGAGAAAGCCGGGGCCGACGACCGAGAAGTGAATGTGCGCCGGACGCCAGGCGTTGTAATGATTGCCCCACGGGTAATGTCCTGGCTTGATCGTCACGAACCGATAGCGGCCCTCTTCGTCGGTAAAGGTCCGGCCGGTTCCCGTGAAGTTCGGATCCAGCGGCGCGTCATGCGTGTCGACTTCGTGTGCGTAGCGCCCACACGCATTGGCCTGCCAGATCTCGACAAGGGCGCGCGGCAGAGGACGTCCGTTGTCGTCGAGGACGCGTCCTTCGACGATGATCCGCTCGCCGATTGGAGCCGCGGCGTGCTGCCGCGTGAGATCGTTGTCAACCGGCCCGACAACGTCGTACGGATATGACGGTCCGGTGATCTCCGAAATCGTCTGCGGGATCGCGATCAACGGCTCCAGCGGGTGGCGGAGCACGGTGCTGCGGTAGGCCGGATCCTCCGGCGGGTGCACACCGGGCGGGACGCGGCGATACGGCAGCATCGGTTACGTGGTGATCCGCAGCAGCTTCGTGAGGTTGCCGCCGAGGACCGCTTCCTTGTCCGCGTTGTTCAGGAATTTGTTGTTGACGATCGGATCGACGCTGACCGGCCAATTGAATGGCGTGTCGGTGCCGAATACGACCTGACTCGGGCCCATTTCGGCGACCAGATGACGGACGCCTTCCTCCGAGAACACCATGGCGTCCGCCAGAATGTTCGAGCGGAGATAGTCGCTCGGCTTCTTCTTGATGATGCAGTTCTGCCCCTGCCTCTGGCAGGCCACCTCGGTGCGTCCCAGATAAGACGGCAGATAGCCGCTTCCGTGCGCGCCGCACACCTTCAGATTCGGGAACTTGTCAAAGGTACCGTCGAAGATCAGTCGAGACAGGAACACGGTCGTCTCCAGCGGGTTGCCCACGATGTTGCCAAGGCCTCCGCGTCCGGAAAGCGCGTTCTGCTGAATCAGGTTCGCGGAACCGTTTGGATGCATGAACGCGAGCTGGCCAAGCTCCTGGGCCTTCGCCCAGAAGACATCGAACTTGGGGAGCGACAGGCTTTCGCCGTTGACGTGCCCGCCGATCGCGACCGCGCGCGCGCCGAGCCGCTTCGTCGCGTCTTCGAGCATCTGGACAGCGACATCCGGGAATTGCAACGGAATCGAGGCCATCGCGACGAACCGATCAGGATGCTGTTTGCACCAGGCCGCAAGCGTCTCGTTGTGCTTGTTGCAGATCGCCCGCGCGAGTCCCTGGTCTTTGATTTCCCACCACCAGAAGTCGTTGACGCTGATCGCCTCCACATCGACGCCAAGCTTGTCCATCATCGCGATGCGGTCGTCGAGTCCAGCACCGGTGGCGCGCTCTTTCTCGTACGGGGTGCCCTTCACCACCTCGCCGAGCGGCATATCCCAATGCGCATGAACGTCAATCACCTTGACGCGTTTGCCTGCGACGCTCACTTGTCGACGAGCAGGCGCCTGCGCCCGGAGGACGCGTTCACCCGCGTACAGGCTGACGGCAGCTCCCGCGACGGTTCTAAAGAACTGGCGACGATTCGGCACGGCACTCTCCCTCTAGGGGCTGGATTATAACCACCACCACCAACCACTAACCACTAACTGGTTTTCAGCGCGACGCCGGACGTGCGCTGCGTGAGCATGCGGACAACGGTCCCGGCGATTTCAATCGCTGCGATCTGTGGCGGTTTTCCCTTCGCATGGATTCCGCAGATCGCAGTGGTGGCTGAATGATCGAGGTTGCGGCTCCAGCGCCAGGCTCCCGTTTCATCACGACCATAGGTGATGTACGCAGACATGGTGTTCAGACCGGTACCTGGCCGCTCCCCGACGAGGTGCACAATCACGGTGGCGCCAACGAGACCGCCTATCTCGTAGCCGACGCGAACCCGGCCGTTCTGAACGACGACGTCGATTTCTCCGACATGGCAGGGATTCTCGGTCAACAGACGGCGAAGCATCGGCAGCAGCGTCCGCAAGTGTTCGTTTATCGCGTCGGCGTTCAGCCCGTCCGAGATCACGACCTGAACCTGCGGCTTGCGCGCTGGATAGATCGATCCAATCAGCCGCGTGTCTTCGGTGCGCAGCCGTTCGCCCGAAGGCGGATGTGCGAGGTAGTCATCCCTGTTTCCCGCCGCCGTGCGAACGCGGAGGCTGCGCGCGCACGCATCCCTGATCACTCCATCTTCGAGCGTGGAATAGAGAGCGCGACGTGCATGGAGGTAGATCCGTTCGAGGCGGACGTCGGCGTCCGATTCATCGGCGATGCCGAGATCGAGGCCGCGCTCGCGCAACGCCATCAGCTGGCGATGCCCTTCTGCTTCGAGCGTTGACGACGCTCTTTGATCGCCTGATACTCGCGCGTACGACGCGTACAGTCGTGTCGCCGCTTCGCCAGGAGGCCTCGCGTCGTGTGACGCGCCCAACGCCTCCAGCCGTTGCTGCATCGCCGTCGCCATGCGCCGCCTCGTGCGATTGCGCAGGCGAGGATGATCGCGAAACGAGGTGGTCAGATAGCCGAGCATCGGATCGGCATTGCCAGCAACGGCCATTAAATACGCCGGCGCCGCGCGATCGACGACGCGCTCCGTCACCTCGCGCAGCTCGCCTGGCGAGATCCCCATATGAAACGTCGCGCAGACGTCGAGTCCCATCGTCAGTCCATGGAGCTTCGCCATCACCACGTCCTCGAGGCACGCACGCTCCAGCTGCCCGGCGTTTTTGAACACCTCGGGACCGACAAACCCCGCGACATCGTTGACGATCATCCAGCGGCACGATGTCTGCTGACCGATGTGGCGCGCCAGGCCATACGTGCGCGCTTCGAGCGTCACCATATCGATCCCTTCGGCGGCGCCGTTGGTTACCTCGGAGCCTTGACCTGTTTCGAAATACAAGCCGTCGAAATCGCGCGCCAGTTCGGTCACACCGTCCACATCAAGGCCGACCATCCCGCCGAGTGCTCGCGATGTTCCCGCGAGGCTTTGGAAGCCGACGTCAATCCGCGTGTGTTTTCGAGCGTCGTGCTGCTTGACGATGTCGGAGAGGACACAGTAGCGGGTGGGCAGCTCGAGGCGCCGGACCACCTGCTCGAGCAGCTGCTCGAGGCGGACAATCGTGTCGAGATCGTCGGCAGCGGGATTGAGGCCGATGATCACGTCGCCGCAACCGTAGCTCAGGCCCTCGAGGATCGAGAGCAGAATCTCCTGCTCGTCGTCTCCAGCACTGTTCGGCTGGATTCGCGACCCGAAGTGATTCGGGCTTCCGATGGCCACGCCGGGACCGTTCAGCGGATTGAAGAGGACTCGAGCGACCGAGGAAAGCTCCTCGTTGGTCATGACCTTGACGACGGCCGCGATTGCCTCGCTTGGAAAGGCGTGGCAGCGCTTCGCCACCCACGCGGCGGCGCCCGATTCCAGCAAGGCGCCTTTGAACTGCGCGACGGTGAGCGAATCGAGTTCGTGATCGAAGCGGCGGTCGCGGCACCGCTGGAGGGCAATGGTCACGCCGTCGCTGACAAGTGTCGACCGTTGTAGGGCGCCGAGTGTGGTTGCGAGGAGCATCCCGCGGGCGTCTGCCCGCACCTGGTCGTCCGCGGTGCCGCCCAGCTGGAGATCGCCTTCCTTGAAGGCATTCGCGAGCGCGAGCGTCCGCCGGAGCTCCTGGTCCGTCACTGCTCAACGCGTGTTTGAAATTCCGAAACGCTTAATGAAGCCATCCTTATTGCCCTCTGCGAAATGATATCGATGGAGGGACCCACAAAATACTGTCCGCACCCGACAGATTGTTGTCCGCCGATCCTTGTAGATAACACACCAGATCCTGACGTCTGCCTGCATCAATTCCGCAGTGCGGGCAGGCCAGGTTATTGCTCCGGTGCGTGC
>Ga0134127_10001798_pt1 | contig 15748 bp, 10 predicted proteins | sample KB31753_FD_96459 | JGI IMG/M metagenome (GOLD analysis project Ga0134127, IMG submission 96459) | Terrestrial soil microbial communities with excess Nitrogen fertilizer from Kellogg Biological Station, Michigan, USA - KB3-175-3 | ecosystem: Environmental > Terrestrial > Soil > Unclassified ...
GCGGTAGTGGCGATAAAGAAACTTGTTCTCCAGATAGACAACCGGGTTGTTGTCCCGAATAGCCGCAGTCAACAGCCCCTTTGCGTCTTTAGCGGTCGAAGGGAGCACCACTTTGAGTCCGGGTGTGTGCGCGAACCAGGCTTCGGGATTTTGCGAGTGATAAGGCCCGGCGTGAATTCCGCCGCCGGTCGGCCCGCGAAAGACAACGGGCATCGGAATACCCCAGCGGTAATAACACTTCGCCGCGTAATTTACGATCTGGTCAAATGCGCACGCGATAAAATCGATGAATTGAAACTCGACAACTGGTCGAAACCCTACGGTCGCTGCGGCGCAGGCGGCTCCGACAAAGCCTGATTCCGAGATCGGCGTATCTATCACCCGATCCGGGCCGAACTCTTCGAGAAAGCCTTGAGTGATCTTAAAAGCTCCGCCGAACACACCGATGTCTTCGCCAAGTACGAACACATTCGGGTCGCGGCGCATCTCGTCCCGGAGTGCGTTGCTGATTGCCTGGAGGTAGGTGATCTGAGGCATAGTGTGAACAGGTGACGTCCCGGCCACGATTAGAAGTGTCCGTCGCTCGACTTGTCCCTCGCGGCCGTAAGCGATTGGATCGCTGGATTATCAATGCTTTGAAAGATGTTTTCGCGATCTTCGGGCCGCGGATCATGCGGAGACGGTGCGAATAACCGCTGGCTCACCGTATCCGATTTCGGGAATGAAAGGGCTTCAGCGTACTCGACAGCAGCTTCAACTTGATTAATACACTGATCTTCAATCTGGGTGATTGTTGATTCAGCTATGCCCGCGCGGCCCGTCAGCCAACTTCGATACATCGCGAGCGGATCGCGATCCTCCCAAAACGCTCGAAGCTCCTTCGACACATAAGCCATATCGTCGTGCTCGCCGTGACCTCTCCGGCGAAACGTCTTGAACTCGATCAGCGCCGGGCCGTTCCCGTTTCGAGCGTGCTCGATCCCGCGCTTCGCGGCCGCGATCACTGTGAATAAGTCGTTGCCAAAGGCTGTCTCCGTGTAAATCCCGAACCCGGCCGCCCGATCCGCGACATTCTCCACCGGCATCTGCAATTGAGGCGGCGTCGAATACGCGAATTGATTCACCTCACAAATGATCACCAGCGGCAGCTTGTGTATCGCGGCGAAGTTTACTCCTTCGTAGAAATCGCCCGGGCTGGTGGCTCCATCGCCAGTGAAACAGAGGCATACATTCGGCTGCCGTCGCATCTTGAACGCCAGCGCGTAACCTGCGCCCGCCGGAATCCACGAAGCCATCGAGCCGTTGTGATAAGGAAAGATCCCTGCCTCGTTCAGGTCCGCCAGGAACAGGCCCAGCTCCCGTCCATTTGAGGGCGGTTGGTCCTTTCCAAACCAGCGGGCCAACACGTGTTCGGGTTTTACGCCACGGTAGAACCACGCCGAAAGGTTGCGCGCGACAGTCGAAAATAGATCGTCGTCCTGGAGCATGCTGACGCTCCCGACCGACGTCGCTTCCTGCCCCATGCCCAGGTACACCGCGCCGAAGATCTTGCCCTGCCGGTAGAGCGCCGCGAGCTTTTCTTCAAACGTACGTGCGAGCCGCATTGCCGAGTACATTTTCAGGAGTTGTTCGCGGGAGAACGAAAGCTCGCGCGGGTCGGCCTGAATCTCCTTCGGGTAATCGGGCAGCGCGATCTGTGGCCAGGTCTGAGGCATCTACTAGGTACCGTAGGCTGTCTAACCCGCGGAAAAGAAACGTAACGATCTTCGGTAACCGCAGTACATTGAATACGGTCTACCGCAGGTTAGACAACCTACGGTACATTGGCCTTCGGCGCGAATGAGGTCACGACTCCCGCGGAGGTCAGCGCTCGACGCATCTCCTCGGGTATCGGTGCGGACTTGAGCGTGCCATCTTCATTGATGCGAGCGTAAACGCGAGTCGCGGTGCCTTCGGTAACGGGAGCACCGCTCAGCGTCAGCTTTGCGCTGCAGTCCCAGTGCAGGGTCCGCTCTCTCATCTCTGTAAGAACCAGCTTGAGGGTTACACGATCGCCATAAGCGGCCGGTCCAATGAACCGAAAGTGAATTTCGCCCATCACGAACGTGGTGCGATCGTTCTGAATCATCTTGTCAATTGGGTAGCCGAGTGTGCGAAACAACTCGTGCTCGGTGTCGTTAAACCACGCGAGCATCCGTGGATAGTAGACTAACCCAAACGGATCCGACTCACCCCAGTTCACCGATATTTCGCGCCAGTACATCATCCTGAGTAGGCCCTCGCTTCTAACTGAACTCGCGACATTATGGCTTAGGGTAACTTCATCTCAACGCATTTGCTATCGTAGTCTTCGCGCAAAGACGCCAAGGACCGCAAAGACGCAAAGGAGATTCATCCTATCGATTCCATGTCGGAGGAACCAACCTGCGGCGCCCGTCATCGCTTATAGTAATTCCCGGTTCATCCAGGCTCACGCGATCCCACAACTTGCACGTCACCTTCTTGTGCATTTGATCGAGCCCTTCACAATAATTGGTGAACACGCAACGCCGAACCTCATCCCCGCGACCGAGCCGGGCCTTCAGAAACCAATCCGGGTCCGCGAGCGATTGACGAGCGGCGCCTATGATATCAGCTTCACCGTGGCGAAGAATAGCTTCAGCCTGTTCGAAAGTCGCAATACCGCCCGATGTGACTACCGGGGTCGTAAAGCCGGCTTCGTTAACCGATCGTTTTATTGCCGTTGCCAGCGGGACATTTCGTCCGAACGGGCCGCGCTCGTCGGACAGCACCGTCGGCATGCACTCGTAACCGCTGCGGCCGGTGTAGGGATACACCGCGTGACCGACCTTCGGCTGTTTTGCATCGTCGAACTTTCCACCCTTAGAAACCGACAGATAGTCAAAACCCGCTTTAGCGAACTCGACGCCAAAGTATACGGCGTCCTCAAGATGACTCCCGCCCTCGATCGCTTCGTCGCCAAGGAACCTCACACCAACCGGATAGTCCTCTCCGACTTGCTCGCGCACCGCGCTGAAGACTTCCAGCGGCAAAAGCACGCGATTCTCTCGCGGACCGCCGTAGCCATCCGGGCGATCGTTCTTCGCGCTGAGAAACGATGCCATCGTGTAAGCGTGCGCGTAATGAAGCTCAACTCCGTCGAAGCCGGCTTGGCGCGCTCTCGCGGCGGCTTCGGCGAAAATGCCAGGCAAGACACGAGGCAACTCACTGACGTGAGGCAAATCCATGTCGGTGACCCGCTCGCGATAGCCGAAACGAAGCGACTCGAGCTCTCGCTCGTCAAGGACTCGATCCAACAACTTTTCCGGCGCCTCGTTTAAATAAGCCCGAATTGCATCTTCACCGGCTTCGAGCCAGCCGGTATCGGAAGTTGCGGCGGCGAGCGCTTCCCGGTGCCTCTGCTTCAGCTCAAGGAACCGAGCGAAGTATTTGTCTTTAGGCGGCCTGCGTTTGACGCTTAGAAAGTCGATGATTTGAATGAACAGCCTCGTGTGCCCGCCGCTCGCGCGCTTCACTGTTTCAACCAGATCCTGCAATCCCGGAATGAAGCGGTCGTGACCGATTCGAAGCAGCGGACCGCTGGCTATGTCACGAATCCCGGTCGCTTCGACGACAATTGCGCCTGGGCGCCCGGAGGCGAAGCGGCCGTACCATTCGATGATGTTTTTGGTTACAAAGCCGTCGTCTGTTGCACGCCATGGAACCATTGCGGGAACCCAGGTGCGGCTTTCAAGATTGACCGGGCCGATGTTGATAGGGGTGAACAGCAAAGAGCGACCCGCTTCTTGCGCGGTAGGCCAGCGTGTTTCGGGGATTGCGTGCCGCACTGGGTTTTCCGGATGCCACATGGGGTTTGTGTTATACCAGACCGGAGGAAAGAAGGCAGAAGGCAGAGCTCAGAAGTCGGAGGTCAGAAGTCTATAGGTCAGAGGTCAGAAGTCAGGGGTCAGAACTAGATGTCAGTGGCTGGGCTGGGAATGAGTACGATTGTTCTGCGTTCTGCCTACTGCCTATTGCCTTCTGACCTCTGACCTCAATGCTTGCGATTTCTAGCTTCTGCCTTCTGGGTTCTGACCTTTGCTTTCTGCCCTGCGCCCTGTGCCTTCTGCCTTCTGCTTTCCGGCCGCTGCCCCCTGACCTTCGATCTCTGCGCTCTGCCCTCTGACTTCTGACCTCTGACCGCCGCTTTCTGCCTTCCGCCTTCTCCCTTGTGCTTTCTGCCTTCTGCTTTCTGGCCTTTTCCTTCCGGCTTCTGCTTTTCGCCTTCGGCCTTCTTGTCTGCGACGTCCACATCCTTTCTCACGCGATCATAAGCGCCGATGAACTCCGGGTCGCGTTGCTTCAGATTCTCGTAATCAATCTTCTTGCTCCGAGTCATCAGTTTGTAAGCAAAATTGATTGGATCGAGGTTCAATTCTCTCTGTGCATTCTCAAACAGCTGCAAGCTGGAATAGGCGGCGTTCTGATACTCATCGACAATCGGTTTTCTGAGTTTTTGAAACTCGGCAAGCGTTTGCTCGACGCCGTTGCCGGCTTTGAAACATTTGGCCAAGGCGATCGAATCCTCGAGCGCGAGCTTCGTACCCGAGCCAATTGAAAAATGCGCGGTATGCGAAGCGTCACCGAGCAGCACGATATTCTTGTGATGCCACTTCTTGGTTTTTACCAAAGGAAAGTTGAGCCATCGCACAAAGTTGTTGGAAAGCAGAGGGTGGCCGGCCAGATCGGTCTTGAACACCTCGGCCAGGTACTGACAGGTTTCCGGATCAGACTTCCAGTCAAAGCGAGCGTTCCGCCAGGTCGTTTCGTTGCACTCGACGATGAATGTGCTGGTTGTCTCGTTGAATTTATAAGCGTGGGCGATAAACAGCCCCGCTTCATGCTCACGAAAGATCAGCGTCAGTCCGTGAAACAGCTGGTTGGTGCCGAGCCAGATGTATCGATTCTTCCTAAGATCAATAGACGGTAGAAAGTCTTTTTGGAAGACCCCGCGGACAAAACTATTAGCCCCATCCGCACCCACTAGAAGATCGCAGGGTGGGAGCTCGTTTAGATCGCTAACATTAGTCTCGAAGCGCAGATCGACGCCCAGATCGGTACAGCGTTTGTGCAGAATGTTCAGAAACGCCAGCCGGCCGATGCCCGAGAACTTGTTGCCGCGAATGCTGACCTTCTGATCTTTGTGAACGACATCCACGTTGTCCCAGCGTTGGCAGGCCTTGGTTATCGCCGCGAAGGATTTCTTGTCGTTGTCGGCGAGGTAAGAAAAAGTCTGTTCGGAAAAAACTATTCCCCACCCGAATGTGTCGTTTGGACCGTCGCGCTCGAGCAGGGTGATCTCGTGTGTGCGATCGAGCTTCTTCATCAGGATCGCAAAGTAAAGACCCGATGGACCCCCGCCGATGATTGTTATCTTCATTATGCCCTTATGCGGACGGCCCTCCGCGGCCGACCGCGATCGTTTAAGGCTGCCTCCGCGCGGAGAACATGAAGGCCACGGAGAGCCCCACGATGTTCACTGAGGTATTATCGCGAATGCATTCGCTGCTGCGCCAGTCGCGCCTCTGATTCTGGGCGGGTTTAGAATGAGGGGGAATTCGTAGACCCTGGACTCGGCGAGAACCCTTGCGAGCTCTTCGAGGTTCAAATTCTCGACTATATAGATCCCGTTGTCTGCAATTAGGATGCGATGGCAAGGAAAGATCGTACCTTTCTCCGGCACGACTTCAAAGCTCATCTGGTCATCACCAACCAAAAATATTTTCTTGTTCGCGAGCCAGCGAGCGGCTCCTTCGCCTGGACCCGGTCGCAAACCCGAGTATTTGGCGCGATCGGCTTCAAAAAACTTGCCGAATCCGGTTCGGATCAGCACTGAATCGCCGGCCTGGATCTCAACACCTTGCGATCTGGCGGTCGCCTCCAGATCCTCTGCGGTTATCTCCTGGCCGGGCGCGAGCGCTTCCACTTTCTTGAAACGAGCTACATCGAGCAGCACCGCGCGATTAATGAAGCGCTCCTTTGGATAAGCTTCGATCCCAAGAGTAGTGAGGCCCGCCGCCCCCTCGCTTGCCGCCGCGTCTGCCCCGCCAAATAACTTCATATTGTCCGAGATGTGGCCCACCGCGTCGATGTTTGGCGAACCGTGTTGCCCGCTGAAAAACATCATGTCCGCGGCAAATGCGATTCCGCCCGGAATCATTCCGCTGGTTTGTTTGTGGCTCGTTTGCAGTCCGATCGTGAAGGGCGGATTCAATCCCAGCAAAGGCGAATTGCGATCCCAGATGAAGTTCAGTTCGATCACCCTCGCCGACTTGAGCGAGCCGATTAAGTTCGTGGTCGCCTTCTTCTTGTCTTGTTGAGCGAGTGCCGCGGGTTGTAGACAAGCAGCCACAAGAATCACAACAAGAACCGGTTTAACTCTTATTTTCATTAGCCACCTCTCTACTGACTTCTTCTGGATTCAGGTGAGTCGCTCGCCGCGCGTTTCGCGTGCGAATATGAGAACGAAAACGCCGAGCAAATAAATCAGGCTGACCGCGCTCGCTGCTTTTGCATATGAGCCAAAGAATCCGACCAGCGCACCCGTTACCAGCACTCCGGCAGCCGTTACAATTCGGCCAAGATTGTAGCAGAAGCCAACTCCGGTCGTTCGGATGCGAGTTGGAAACAGCTCAGGCAGATAAATCGGAAAGCCGCTTGTAATTCCCAGCGTGAAGAAGCCGACCAGCGGCAGCAAGATGAATATCTGGGTGATCCCGCTCGCCAGCAGAAAGGTCACTGGAAACAGGATTACTCCGCCGGTAAAAAAGCTTAGAAATGCAGCGCGTCTTCCGTAACGGTCAGCGAGCGGACCGAAGCCGAGGTAGCCAAACAACGAGCCCCCGTTGAGTAGCATTACCGCGTAGGTCGCGTATCTGTTTTGATCGACAACGCTCAAGCCGTCCCGTGCACCGATCTCGCGGATCACCGACGGTATCCACATCGTCGCACCCCACAAAGCAAGCAAGACGGTGAACGCCAGCGCCGAAGCGGCGAGAGTGTCGCGGCGAAGCTCGGGACTGAACAGTTGTTTCAGCGTAAACGAGTCTCGCTCGCTCGCGTCGCGTCCCTCGGCTTTGACCCGCTTTCGTTGGTCACGAACCTCGACCCACCGCTCGGGCTCTTTAACCATCAGCCGAATAAACAACACAAAAATCGCAGGCACTGCGCCGACCAGATAAACGTAACGCCACGATCCTACGTCTACGACGCGGGTTATCAATGCGGCAAAGAAATAACCAAACGCAGCCGCCGACTGAAGCATCGCCCCCGCCTTGGCTCGAAGGTGATCGGGCCACACCTCTGCCACCAATGCGGCGCCTGCAGCCCATTCTCCGCCAAGACCCAGACCGGTGATGAAGCGGCAGGCCGCCAGCTGCTCCCAACTGCTTACCGCCGCCGACAGGCCGGTGAACAATGAGTAAATCAGGATTGTTGCCGCAAGCGCCTTGGTGCGACCGATATAGTCGGCAATGATGCCGAATCCGATTCCGCCTATCGCCCAGCCCAGCAGCATTACCGAAAAAACCACGCTGCTTTGAAAGCCGATCGCCGCGTCCGAAGCGCCGGGCCCCATCAACTCGGTCATCGATGGTTTCTGAACGAGAGAGAATAACGTTCCGTCCATGCTATCGAACACCCAGCCGAGCCAGGCGACCAGGAGCACGGTCCACTGATAGCGCGTAACTTGCCCAGTCCAGGAGAACAGCGATTCGCGAGCCGTAATTGCGGTTGATTGATCAGGAGAATGAACGATGACCGGTTCCGGTGCGTCAGGCATGTCGAGCCGGGATTATATGCCGATCGACGTGGGGATCAAAAGGGAAGAGGATAAGTTTAGGGTTCAGGGTTCAGAGTTTCAGGTTTGGCGCGGCGATATGTCATTGGACCTCATGTTTGATATTTGATATTTGCTATTTGCGATTTGCTATTTTCGATTTGATATTTGGCATTCGAACAGTACCGTATCACCGTATGGCCCGGTACGCGGCCATCATAAAAATGACAAATGACAAATGGAAAATATCAAATAGAAGTATCAGATAGAAAATACCAGAACCCTGAACCCTAAACTCTGAACAGTCCCTCCTTGCCGTTGCCGAGTCCGCTTTGTTACGATGCGCTCCAACAGTGGAAGCCCACTGACCACTTCATCGTCGAGAGGATCCAACAATGAGACGGCTTATTTCGACCAGCGCAATAGTGCTGACTGTATCGAGCTTATTGATTCTTAGCGCATCCGTAACGGCACACGGGCCGCAGCAGAATGGCGCATCTGCCGGGAATGGGTTGGCTAAACCCGGGCGCAACCCAAACCAACCGATCGACGAGGAATACACGAAGAAGATTCGTGAGTACACCACGGAAACGTTCTTTAACTCGCCGCTCGTAGATTACCTACCCGCATCGAAGACTGTGCCTACGCCGAAGGTCGTGCTCGGCGACGTGGCCGGAGCGCCCGGAAAGCTGCCTTACTCGCACGAGGTCTACAAGTACATGCGTTTGCTCGAGAAGGCCAGCCAGCGAGTCAAAGTCTTCTCAATAGGCACAACCGAAGAAGGTCGCGAGATGATTGCCGTCGCTGTAACCTCGGAAGCCAACATGGCGAAGCTCGAGGAGAACAGAGCTCGTCTCGCCAAACTTGGAGATCCTCGCACAATTAACATGGACGATGCGGAAGCCGACCGGCTGGTCGCCGCTTCAACCCCGGTCTATTACATCACCGGCGCTATACACTCGCCGGAAACCGGATCTCCAACCGCATTAATGGAACTGGCGTATCGGCTCGCCGTGGATGAGAGCGCTTACGTTAAAGCTATCCGCGATGGCGTAATCACTCTCATCACTCCAGTCGTCGAGGTGGACGGCCGAGATCGGCAAGTTGATATCTATAATTGGCACCTTTCTCATCCAAACCAGAACTGGCCGCCGCTGGTCTATTGGGGACACTATGTCGCTCACGACAACAACCGCGACGCTATGTCGATGACCCTCAAGCTGACTCAGAATGTAGGAAAGACCTTCATCTCGTGGAAAGCCCAGGTGCTTCACGATTTGCACGAGTCGGTGCCTTACCTCTACGACAACACCGTCGGGGCTGAGCCTTATAACGCGTGGCTGGACCCGATACTGACCGACGAATGGCAATTGATGGGCTGGAACAACGTCTCTGAGATGACAAAGCTCGGGATGCCAGGGGTATTTACCCACGGCAACTTTGACACCTGGTCGCCGGGGTACCTGATGTTTTTTGGGGCGACTCACAACGGCATAAGCCGCCTTTATGAAACATTCGGCAACGGCGGCGCGGACACCGTCGAGCGGACACTCTCCCCGCAAGAGTACTCGCGTACCTGGTACAAGCAGAACCCGCCGTTGCCCAAGACGAAATGGTCTCAGCGGAACAACAACAACTACCAGCAGACCGGACTCTTGACCGCGCTCTCGTATTTCAACTCCAACAGCAAGTTGTTCCTGCACAACTTCTACCTCAAGAGCAAGCGCGCGATCCTGAAGCCGAAGACCGAGGGACCGGCAGCGTACGTCTTTCCTGGCGACGATCCGAGGCCTGGAGGACAGGCGGAGTTGCTGAGGACGATGCAGCTTCAGGGATGTGAAATCTTCCGCGCTACCGCGCCGTTTTCGGTCACCATCAAGAAGAAGAAAGCTCCGGCGCCGGCCGCGAACCGAAACGCCGCCGCAGCAACGCCGGAGCAGAAGCCCGCTGAAGATCAGAAGAAGCCCGAGACGACGACAGAGACTCGGCAGTTTCCGGCAGGCAGCTACGTCATCCGGATGGATCAGCCGTACAGCCGTATCGCTGATATGCTGCTGGACCATCAATACTGGAGCCCTAACGATCCGCAAAAGAGCATTTACGATGACACCGCGTGGACATTCGGCGAACTGGGCAACGTCCAGGTGGTGCGAGTTACCGACGTTAAAGCTTTGGACGCCGCGATGGAGCGAGTAACCGGCGACGTGCGCGCGCCTGGAGGAATTAACGGGAACGGTTCGGTTCATATAGTGAATCACAATACCGACAACGCGCTTGCGACGCTGCGTTATCGTTTCAAGCAGGCTTCGATGGAGGCGGCCGAGGAACCATTTGAAGCAGCCGGCCAAAAATTCAATCGCGGCTCGTTCATTATTCGAAATTTGAACTCGGCTGAACTCGATAAGGCGGCTTCGGAGCTTGGCTTGAAGGTTGTCGCCGTCGAGACGGCGCCCACGGTGAAGACTCATCCGATCAAGGCCGCGCGGGTCGCGTTGATGCATACCTGGCTGAGCACGCAAGACGAGGGATGGTGGAGGATGGCGCTCGACAACATAAAGGTGCCGTTCGATTACATCAGCACCCAGGACGTCACGAAGGACAGCAATCTAAATTCTAAATACGACGTGATCCTCTTCGCGCCGGTTGGGCGGGGCAACCCGATGACTATCATCGAGGGGATGCCGATGTGGGGCAATCCTCTGCCGTGGAAGGTGACAACGGAGACTCCTAATCTTGGCAAGACGGATGAGACGGACGATATGCGTCCGGGGCTCGGCTGGACGGGCGTCGCGAACCTGAAGAAGTTTGTTGAGAACGGCGGACTGTTGATCAGCGTGATGGACACGGCGAACTTTGCAGTTTCGCTTGGGTTCACTCCGGGCGTTTCGATTACACCTGCGCAGCGATTGAAAGTAACCGGCAGCATTCTTCGCTCTAAGTTTGTTGACTCGGCTAGCCCGATCGCGTACGGGTACGGAGACGGGCTTTCGATCTATACCTACGAAGGACCGATCTTCAACGTGAGCAATATGGTTGGGGGCGGACGCGGCCGCCGTGCCTCGACCGAAGATCGCCAACGTGTCACGGGGCGCGGAACGGCTGACGATCCCGACACGCCGCAGGGCAGGGTGCCGGTGGAGGCGCCTGAAGAGCCTAAAGCTGAAACGTGGCAAGCCGTTCCGATATCCGACGAACAGCGGCGAAACGGCATCAGCATCATTCCTCCGCAGTACCGTCCGAGGGTTGTGCTTCGATACGGCGACGCTCGTGATTTACTTGTTTCTGGACTGCTGGACGGTGGCGCTGAGATAGCTCAACACCCGGCGGTGATCGATGTGCCGGTTGGACGAGGTCACGTAGTGGTGTTCTCGAACAACCCGATCTGGCGCGGCGAGACGCAGGGGAGTTACTTCCTGGTGCTCAACGCGATTCTTAATTTCGACAATCTGAATGCGGGAAGAAAGCTGGATGAGAAGTAGAATCTTGCATCCTGGAGGCGTGCAAGGCTCACGGAGGCGGGTATCGGGGCGATTGTATTCTGGCGAGGGGTTGTCGGCCCCTCGCCGATTGGGGTTTTTGACGCAATTAAGTTATTGGTTCCGCTGTTTCTGCTGCCGTTCCTGTTTCATTTTGCGCATTAACTCCGGGTTTCGGGCCCACTCGATGCTCTTCTCTTCCGGTTGATTGAAGAGCTCCGGGTGCAGGTAATGGCCGCGTTCGATGTCGGACTTCAGTTCCTCGACCGGGATGCGGTTCTTGTCAGCCCAGGCATCTCGCCGAATGCCCGTAACCTGCCAGGAGACTTCCATTCCGGGCTGTCCGCCGGCGATCTTGAAGCGATTATCAAAGATTTTTTTGGCGATGTAGAGACTCGGTCCGGGAGCGCCGATTGCCGTTAGCAGGTACCGGGCATCCCTGTTCAGAGCGCTGTACCAATCAGGCAAATCCACGACCGCTTCCCCGTTTGAGTCGAGGGTCACGTTGCCGTTGTAGATGTTCATCATGTCAGGCGATTCGACGAACGAGTGAGATAGGTATTTGGTTTCAGGATCAAGCGGGTGGTCTATTCTGAATGAGCCTCCCCCCTTTGTGAGCGTGCCGGTAACCTGGACATTTCCATGGAACTGCCCGGCGTTGCAATTGGTGCCGATGCAAGTGCCACGAAAAGCAGTCGCTCCATCCCCCACCGCGTGACCACGAACAGCAGTTGATAGATCGCCTATAGAAGCCCCCTCGACTCCAACAACTGGTCCGACGCCACTTATGGCTATCCAGTTATGCGAACGGACGCTTAGGGCTATGCCACTGGCATCAGGTCCAAGTGGCGTTTCGTCTGTCACAGACATAACGCCCGGAAAATCATCGCTCTTCCCGCGCACCCTTAGCACGGGAAATGTGCCTGCTGCTGTGCCGTCAATCGTGAGCGGTACACTTATCCCAAGAGGGGAACCGCTCGTGCCGCTACCGTTAAGTGTCGAGTCGTGTACAACAGCGGCAAGACCACTCATTGCCGCGGTAGATTGAATCGTTCCATCGGGGAACTTGTAGCCTCCCATCGTGGTCTCAATCATTCCCGCAACCGAAAGTTTCGACCCTGGGGTTGTAGTGCCGATTCCGATGTTGCCGGCGGCTTCGGAAATGATCGAATCACCGATAGTGGTGCTGTCGAGCCACTTCGGAATCATCCCCGCCGTCCCGGTTCCCTTGACTGCGGAACCGTTCCCCTGAGGGCTGAAACTGTTGCCGTCTTTGCCCGACCGACCCGCCACAGATTTGGACGCGGCAGGAGTTCGGCTTCCATCGGCCTTCGTTGCGGTAGCGTTGTTTTTTGACGTTTGAGCCACAAGATGGCTCGTGCTCAAAATCAGAGCGGCGAGAACGATAAGCCCGCCGATCATCGCAGGTTTGCTAAATAGAATTTTCATGATTGTCTTCATCCTTTCATTCTTAGATTCGAATCATTCAGGGAGTTGAAACAGACGAGAACCGACCCTTGAGGCGTCTCCATAAAGTGAAGGTTTCCGGATTCTATCTCGCGATAGATCTCGCGCGAGCTGACGCCCACCATTGCCGAGGCCTGATCGATCGTGGCCATCCGAACTTCATCTCCGCATTCAATACACAAGCCGTAGAGACTTCGGTGGCCCATCACCAGGACGCGTTCGGTTTGAATGGTGATTCTCGTTCGGGTAGTTCTTGTCATTAGTCTTGCTCGCCTTTCAGTGTTGCCCGCCTTTTCGCCACACGATAGAATGAGCGCGGTTCACTCAGTCTTAAGTGAACCCCTCGGTCACCTCCTTACTTCGCAGCGGACAATACTCTGGAACCGGTTAGCGAGTCCTTTAGAAGCGGTTAAGATTTAGTTAAAGAGTTGTCAGGACGGCTTATGTCGACGGACACAAAGCGGATATTTGAATTTGGCCCCTTCCGTCTGGACGCCGGAGAGCGCGTTCTGCTGCGCGATGGGCAACCGGAGCAACTCCCCCCGAAAGCGATTGAGGTGTTGTTGGTGCTGGTTGAGCGTAGCGGGCACATTGTCGAGAAGGACGAACTGATGCACCGCGTATGGGCCGACAGCTTCGTCGAAGAAGGGAATTTGAAGGTCACGGTCTCGGTGCTAAGGAAGGCGTTGGAACCAGACCCTGACGTGCATCAGTACATCGAAACCGTTCCGCGAAGAGGTTACCGGTTTAAGGCGGCTGTGAGGGCGCTGTTGGAAGATAGTCCTGAGCTCATGCTGGTTGAACGCGTGACAACCGACGTCATCATCGAAGCGGAAGACGGTGAAAGCGAGACACACACCGCATCTCACCCATCCAAAGCGAAGTACCTGACCGCCCCTAAGCTGCGAAGAGTGGTCACTGGTGGTTTGGTGTTACTCCTGTTAGCAACGACCGCCATCATCTACGGGTTTTATCGCTACTTCTCGTCGAGCTCTACGCAACGATTTCAGACTATGAAGCTCAAAGAGCTGACTACTACGGGCACCGTCCTTGAAGCCATCATTTCGCCCGACGGCAGATACATTGCCTATTCAGTCGATGAGGGCGGCGAAGAGAGTCTTTGGCTGAGACAGGTTGATGTAGCGACCAGCGATATACAAATCGCTCCTGCTGCCGACGTACGCTATCAAGCGGTTACGTTTTCTCCTGATGGCAATTACATCTACTATGTCGAATCGGAAAAGGGATCGAGTGGGCTATTTCGTGGTCCGGTCCTCGGAGGACCTTCGCGGAAGGTCATCGACAATGTCTTCAGGTCAGTATCATTCTCCCCCGACGGACAGCAGCTTGCCTTTCTACGGCGTAGCGTTAGCAATAGAGACTATATGCTAATGATTGCGAACGCCGACGGCACCGAAGAAAGGCGACTCGCAGATGGGTATTTCGGTCCCCCTGCCTGGTCGCCCGATGGAAAAATCATTGCGTGCGGAACCAGGGACCGCGAGAGCATACGTCCGGCCGTGGTGCTGGAAGTGCGCGTGTCGGACGGTCAACAGCGACTGATTCGTACTCGCGAGTTGTGGGCTGTCGACCAGCTAGCCTGGCTGGCAGATTCGAGTGGTCTAATCGCAGTAGGTGAACAGGAGATCCATAGCCCAAACCAATTATGGCATATCTCTTATCCCGAAGGTGAGGTTACGAGAATAACAAACGATTTGAATGACTATCGTAATGTAAGCCTCACAGCTACTTCGAGCGCGCTGGTAACCGTGCGCAACGAGCAGTTTTCAACCGTCTGGGTTGCGCCGAACGGAGACGCATCGCGCGCCAGGCAGATAACACCGGGGCTTGGCAAACAAGATAGAGCGGGAGGGTTGTGCTGGACGCCAGGTGGCCAATTGGTTTACGAGTCCAGGGACGGCGGCATACCGGGCATCTGGATAACCGAAGCAGATGGATCGGGCAGAAAACAACTGACGGACGCTAAATCTTATGCAATCCGGCCCACGGTCTCCCCAGATGGTCGTCACATCCTTTTCAGTTCCGACCAGTCCGGCTATACAAATATCTGGAGGATGGATATCGACGGCCGCAACCTCAAACGATTAACTGAGGGCACCTTTGAAGTTATGCCTTCCTGTTCCCCGGATAGCCAATGGGTCGTGTATACGTCTCTCGTCACTGGAGTCACTCTGTGGAAGGTCGGGATCGATGGCGGGCAACCCGCACAGTTGACAAGCAGATGGGCCAGAGGCGCAGTTATATCACCCGATGGAAAACTCATGGTTTGTTGGTACCGCGATGATCAAGGGCAAAGCTCACAAATCAAGATGGGGATTTTCTCTTTTGAAGGGGGGAATCCCATCAAGGTGTTTCCGGTGCAGCGTTCCGCGCTTCCGCCGGTTCCTGCTCCAAACTACCTTCGTTGGACCGCTGACGGCTCGGCGGTGCTCTACCTGGATACTCGGGACGGCGTATCGAATATCTGGAGTCAGCCGCTCACTGGAGAGCCGCCTACGCAGATCACGGACTTCAAGACCGATCGAATCTTCTCGTTTGACTGGTCGAGGGATGGGAAGCAACTTGCGGTTGCCCGTGGCAGACAGTCTAGTGACATCGTGGAGATAACCGATTTCAGATAATTAACAGTCGAAGCATCACCTGCGCTCGCGCTCACTTCAGCGCGGCTCTCAGAAAAGACAGCACATCCTCTTGCCACACGTTGATACCCTGGGCCCTGGTCGCAAAAGCGCCATGGGCTTCTTGATTCGTTGTCCCAAACTTTGGGTATAGCTTTGCCCTGTTCGTCCCGCCCTTTTTCAACAGGTATGTGCCCAGCGTTTCATACGGCCCGATATTGTAGTCACCCTCAGCTTGTATCAGGAAGATTGGTCGTCGGGCTTTCTCCTCTGCCCGTAGCAATCTGGCGCGAAGGTCCGGGAAACTATTCCAGGACATCGCCGCCGGA
>Ga0134127_10001799_pt1 | contig 15747 bp, 15 predicted proteins | sample KB31753_FD_96459 | JGI IMG/M metagenome (GOLD analysis project Ga0134127, IMG submission 96459) | Terrestrial soil microbial communities with excess Nitrogen fertilizer from Kellogg Biological Station, Michigan, USA - KB3-175-3 | ecosystem: Environmental > Terrestrial > Soil > Unclassified ...
AACCAGAGCTTCGACCTCGGGCTGACCAAGAAGTACAAGCTGGCGGGGGACGGCGCCATCGTGGTGTCGGTCAGCCTTCCCGCCATGGGGGCCAAGGCCGAAGGCTTCGTGGGCATCGACCGTTATATCCCGTTGCTGGAAGGCGTGCTGAACACCCCGCATCACAAGCGCTTCCTGGACGACTCCACCGCCCGGCTCAAGCAGATCGACCCCACCGGGCCGCTCCCGGACCGGTACGTGCAGTCGAACTACGAGGGCGTCAACGCGCTCAAGGTCGGCATGCAGAAGTCGGGCTTCCGCGGGCGGGAGGACTCGATGAAGCTGATCGAGGCGCTGGAGGGGCTGGAGATGAAGGAAGGGGACGACTTCCCGCAGGGCGACAAGCTCCTGAGAAAGGACGATCACCAGGCCTTCCTCCGCGAGTTCATGTTCGAGATCCGCGGCGGCAAGTACAAGATCCTCGACGTGATCGCGAAGGAGAAGACGATCGTCCCCGTCGCCTGCAAGTTCGCCTAGTGGCGGCAGACCGGCATTCTGAGAGCGCCCCCCCGGCCGGCAACGGCCGGGGGGCTTCCTCGACCTCCCTCCTCCGCACCGAAGGGCTCACCATGCGCTTCGGCGGCCTGGTGGCCGTCAACAACGTGAGCATCTCGGTGCCGCGGGGACAGATCCGCGCCATCATCGGGCCCAACGGCGCGGGGAAGAGCACCTTCTTCAACTGCATCACCGGCGTGCTGCGTCCCACCGCGGGGCGCATCCTGCTGGATGGCGCGGATGTGGCGGGGCTGCCGCCCAACCTCATCTCGCGCCGGGGCATCGCCCGCTCGTACCAGATCACCAATATCCTGCCCGGCGCCACCGTGCTGGAGAACGTGCGCATCGCCGCCCAGTCGCGCAAGCACGGCTGGAGCCTGCTGCGCCACCACCGGCGGTTCACGGACCTGATCGAGCGGTCCCGCGCGGTGCTGCACGACGTCGGCCTCGAGGGCAAGGACGAGGAGCTGGCGGCGAATCTCTCGCACGGAGAGCAGCGGACCCTCGAGATCGCCATCGCGCTCGCCACCGAGCCCCTCCTCCTGTGCCTGGACGAGCCCACCGCCGGCATGAGCGTGGCCGAGACCGAGACCACGGTGGAGCTCGTGCGCCGGATCGCCCGCAACCTCACCATCGTCATCGTGGAGCACGACATGGAAGTGGTGATGGGGCTGGCGGGCGCCATCACCGTGCTCCACTACGGCGAGGTGCTCGCCGAGGGCACGCCGGCCGAGATCCAGGCCAACCCCCGCGTCCAAGAGGTCTACCTGAAGAGCTGATGCTGCTGCGCCTCGAGGACGTCCAGACCTACTACGGCAAGAGCCATATCCTGCACGGCGTCTCCCTCGAGGTGCAGCCGGGGGAGGTGGTGGGTCTCCTGGGCCGCAACGGCGTGGGCAAGAGCACCACGCTGAAGACCATCGCCGGCATCGTGCGCCCCGCGGCGGGCCAGGTGACCTTCGAGGGCAAGCCGGTGGCCGGATTGCCGCCCTACCGCCTCGCCCATCTCGGGATCGCGTGGGTGCCCGAGGACCGGCGCGTGTTCCGCCTCCTCACCGTGCTGGAGAACCTCCGCACCGGGCTGGAGCGGCCCGGGGTCAGCGAGGCGCAGAAGAGCGCCCTGCTCGACAAGGTCTACGCTTACTTCCCGGTGCTCGCGGAACGGCGCTCCCAGGCGGGCGGCACGCTATCGGGCGGCGAGCAGCAGATGCTCGCCATCGCGCGGGCCATGATGCTCGAGCCCAAGATCATCCTGCTCGACGAGCCCACCGAGGGGCTCATGCCTCGCATGGTGTCCCTGATCCGCGACATCGTGCAGCGGCTCCGCCAGGACGGGGTGGCCATTCTCCTCGTGGAGCAGAACGTGCCTCTCACGCTGGACGCCACCAGCCGCTGCTACATCATGGAAAAGGGCGCGGTGCAGTACCATGCGCCGTCGGCCGAGCTCAAGAACAACCACGCCGTCATCCGGCAATACCTCGGGGTATAGAGCGTGGCCATTCCCTTCGATCAGATCCTCATCCAGACCGTGACCGGGCTCGTGAACGGGATGATCCTGGCCCTGGTCGCGTCCGGCCTCACGTTGATCTTCGGGATCATGGACGTGGTGAACTTCGCCCACGGGGACCTCGTGATGCTCGGCGCCTTCGTGGGCGCGACCACGGTGGCCGTCACCGGGAGCTTCTGGCTCGGCCTGCTCATCGCCGCGGTGACCCTGGCGGTGTTCGGCGCCGCGATTCAGATCACGACCCTCCGGCCGCTGCTGGGGCGAGACCCGCTCACCACCATCCTCGCCACCTTCGGCATCTCGCTGGTCTTGCAGAAGTACGCCATCTGGCAGTGGGGGCCGTCGGCCCGCCAGATCGTCGAGCCCATCTCGGGACAGTTCCAGCTTTTCTACCTCCAGTATCCCTGGTACCGGATCCTCACCGCGCTGCTCTCGGCCTCCATCATCGGCGCGCTCTATCTCTTCCTGAAGTTCGGGAAATACGGAATCTGGATCCGGGCCACCACCCAGGATCGCGTGATGGCGGCGGCCATGGGCATTCCGGTGCCCCTGGTGCACACCACCGTGTTCGCCATCGGGGCCGCCATGGCGGCGGCCAGCGGCGTGCTCTTCGGCCCCCTGGGCGGCGTCACGCAGAACATGGGCTTCGACTTCACCCTGCGCGCCTTCATCGTGGTGGTGGTGGGCGGGATGGGCAATCTGGGCGGCTCCATCCTGGCCGCCATCTTCATCAGCCTGCTGGAAGCCTATGCGTCGCTGGTGGTCTCGCCCGCCCAGGCCGTCATCGTGTCCTTCGTGGCGCTGATCCTCACGCTCCTCATCCGGCCCACCGGGCTCTTCGTGCCCACGCCCAAATGAGCGCCCCGCGCCGGGACTACGCCTACTGGATCGGCTTCGTGGTGGTGGTCGCGCTCCTGTGGGCGGCTCCGCTGGTGCTTCCGGGGTCCTGGGGCCGCTTCGCCACCGAGATCCTCATCTGGGGACTCCTGGCCATGTCCTCGGACATCCTCATCGGCTATACGGGCATGGTGTCCTTCGGGCACTCGGTCTTCTTCGGCCTGGGGATGTACGGCGCCGCCGCCGCGCTCCTGAGCGTGAAGCCGCCGAACCTCTGGCTGGCGCTCGCCTACGGGCTGGTGGCCGCCGCGGTGGTGTCGGCCTTCGTCGCCTACTTCGCCACGCGCCTGCGCGAGATCTATTTCTCGATCACCACCCTCGTCTTCTCCCAGATCTTCTACGTCATCATCTTCACCTGGACCGAGGTCACCGGCGGGGAGAACGGGCTCACCTTCAGCCAGCCGCCGCTGTCGTTCCTCGGGCTCTACTCGGCGCGCTTCACGCCCACCACGCTGCACTGGTTCGTGCTGGCGGTGGTGGTGATCTCGTTCCTCCTCCTGCGCCGCATCACCCAGTCCCCCTTCGGCAAGGTCCTCCAGTCGATCAGGGAAAACGAGCCGCGGACGCGCGCCATCGGCTATTCCGTCGAGCGCTACAAGATCGTGGCGGTGATGCTCTCCGGGCTCTTCGCGGGGCTCTCCGGCATCCTCTACGCGCTTCAGAACAAGTTCGCCGCCCCCGACTTCGTCTTCTTCGTCATCTCCGGCGAGGTGGTGATCTTCAACGTGATGGGGGGGATGGGCACGCTGGTGGGGCCGGTGGCCGGCGCGGCCTTCTTCTTCCTCCTCCGCGAGGGCCTCTCGCGCTACTTCACCGAGTACTACCTCATCCCGGTGGGCATCATCTTCACCGCCATGGTCATCTTCATGCCGCAGGGCATCCTCGGCTTCCTCCGGCGCCGGCTGAACGCCTAGCCGGCCCGCTGCTCGGGCCACCCGCCCGGGCCTCCTGCGCTGTATCAGTTTCGAGACGTTGACGGCGGGCTGCCCCCCGCCAACACTCGGGACCATGCTCGCGCGCATCCGCTCCGCCGGCATCCACGGCATCCAGGCCCGCAGCGTCTCGGTGGAGGTGGACGTCGCCACCGGTCTCCCCAGCTTCTCCACCGTGGGGCTCCCCGACTCCACCGTGCGCGAGAGCCGCGACCGCATCCGCGCCGCCATTCGCAATTCGGGCTTCGACTTCCCCATGGAGCGGATCACGGTGAGCCTGGCGCCGGCCGACTTCAGGAAGGAAGGCGCGGCCTTCGATCTCCCGATGGCGCTGGGGCTTCTCGCCGCCACCGGCGTCGTGAAGGCCTCGCAGCTGGAGCGCTGCGCCGTGCTGGGTGAGCTCGCGCTGGACGGCAGCGTCCGGGCGGTGCGCGGCGCCCTGCCGGTGGCTCTCCTCTGCCGGGACGCGGGCATCCCGTGGCTGCTCCTGCCCGCGGGCAATGCCGCCGAGGCGGCCGCGGTCGAGGGCGTGGACGCGGTGGCGGTGGGCACCCTTCACGAGGCGGTCGAGTATCTCAACGGCGAGCGCCCGCTCCTTCCGTTCGCGCGCGAGGCGCTCTCCGCGGCGGCGCCGGCGGGGGACGGCGCCGACTTCGCGGAGGTGCGCGGGCAGGCGCACGCGAAGCGCGCGCTCGAGATTGCCGCCGCGGGCGCCCACAACGTGATCATGCTGGGCCCGCCCGGCGCGGGGAAGACCATGCTCGCCCGGCGGCTGGCCACCATCCTCCCGCCGCTCACGCTGGACGAGGCGATCGAGGTCTCGGCGATCTGGAGCGTGGCGGGGCTCCTCACCGCGGGCCAGGGCCTCGTCACCCTCCGCCCGTTCCGGGCGCCGCATCACACCGTATCGGAGTCCGGCCTCATCGGCGGCGGCAGCGTGCCGCATCCGGGCGAGGTGAGCCTGGGACACCTGGGCGTCCTCTTCCTGGACGAGCTACCCGAATTCACGCGCCGCGCGCTGGAGTCCCTGCGCCAGCCGCTCGAGGAGGGCACGGTCGCCGTCGCTCGCGCCGCCGGCAGCGCCGTGTTCCCCGCGCGCGTTCAGCTCGTCGCCGCCGCCAATCCCTGCCGGCGCGCCTGCCGCTCGCTCGAGCACTGCGTGTGCACGGAAGGGGAGCGCCGGCAATACTTGGGCCGGCTGTCGGGGCCTCTGCTGGATCGCATCGACCTGCATCTTGAGCTGCCCGCGGTGGGCGTCGCCGAGCTCACCTCGGAAGCGGCCGAGGAGCCCTCGGCCGTCATCCGGGCCCGCGTGATGGCGGCCCGCTCCAGGCAGACCGCGCGCTTCCGCGGCACCGACATTCGCGTCAATGCGCGGATGACGGGCCGAGCCACCCGCCGCTGGTGCGCGCCGCCACCCGAGGCGGCCCGGCTCCTCGCTCGCGCGGTGAGCCGGCTCGGGCTTTCCGCGCGCGCTTATCACCGCGTGCTCAAGGTCGCCCGCACCATTGCGGACCTGGCCGGCACGGACAGCCTGACCATCGAGCATGTCTCGGAGGCGATCCAGTACCGCAGCCTGGATCGCGCGGAGTGACGACCTGATCGACGGACGAGGAAGAGAGGCTAGCTAGCGGAGGCGAACGCGGCCGGCGGGGGGGACATTGGTGTAGATGATGGCGCCACGGCCGTCCTCGTAGCGGAAGATCGGCTGGGACACGCCCCCACCACCCCCGTGGATCTGCAAGACCTTTCGCACGTAGTCCTGAGTCTCGGGATACGGAGGAATGCCGCGATACGTGTCCACCGCGCCGGCGCCCGCATTGTAGGCGGCAATGGCGAGGGGGAGATTGCCGGGGTAGCGGTCGATGAGGTAGCGAAGGTGGCGAACGCCCCCCTCGATATTCTGCTTCGGATCGAACGCATTGCGCACGCCCAGCGAGGTGGCGGTCTGCGGCATCAGCTGCATGAGGCCTTGAGCGCCCTTGCGGGACACGGCGGAGGCGTTGAAGGCGGACTCGACGCGTATGACCGACTCGACCAGGCTGGGGCTGAGGCCGTACCGACCCGCAATTTCCTTGATCTCGTCCTGGTACCTGGCCTGGGTCGCCGGCGGGAGGCGGAGCCAGCCGGCCGTGGTCCCCGACATGCCCGGCATTTGCCGGTAGCGGGGGTCCGTCGGCGCATCGGTGAAGTGCGTCACTCCGTCGCTGTCGGTGAGGCGATAGGACGACGCATGGGCGCCCTCGACCGGAAGTCCGGCGGCGCTGAGCAGGAAGAAACTACCGACCAGGAGGTTTCGCGGCACGATAGGTCCAGCATAAGGTAGCCGCCGCGACGGGGGCAAGAGCGAACAGGAATCGCCCATCCCGGCTGGGGTTTAGGCCCCAGCCGGAAAGTAGCTTTCCCACTTAGTTGTGAGCGCCCACCAGCTCGCCCAGGGAAGCCGCGTCCACGGGTGGCACGTCCTCCAGAGCGAGGCGGATGACCTGGTCGATGGACTCGACCAGGTGAAAGGTCATGCCCTTCCGCGCATCGTCCGGCACATCCTCGAGCAGGTTCTTCTCGTTCCGGCTGGGCAGGATGATGGTGCGAACGCCGGCGCGCCGAGCGGCCAGCACCTTCTCCTTGATACCGCCCACCGGCAAGACCCTCCCCGACAGCGTGACCTCGCCCGTCATGGCGAGATCAGCGCGTACCGCGCGGCGCGTGAGCAGCGAGACCAGCGACGTGACCAGGGTCACGCCCGCCGACGGCCCGTCCTTGGGAATGGCCCCGGCGGGAATATGCACGTGGATGTCGGAGTGCTCCCAGAAGTCGGAGCGGATGCCGAGCTCGGGCGCATGCGACCGGACCCAGGAGAGCGCCGTCTGCGCGGACTCCTTCATCACGTCACCGAGCTGACCGGTGAGCGCCATCGACTTGCTGCCCTTCATGCGGGCGGCTTCGATGAAGAGAATCTCGCCGCCCGTGGGCGTCCACGCGAGCCCTACCGCCACCCCGGGCACGCGAGTCCGCTCCTCGAGCTCTTCCTGCACGAAGCGGGGGGCGCCGAGCAGCTCGCCCACCAGTGCAGGCGTCACCTCCGCGAGCTCCAGCCGTCCTTCCACCCGCCGCTTGGCGAGCTTCCGGGTGATGGCCGCAATCTCCCGCTCGAGGTTCCGGAGACCGGCTTCGCGCGTGTAGCCCCGCACCAGGGCCTTGACCGCGTCGTCGGTCCAGCGCAGGTGATCGCCCAGCGCCATCCCGTGATCGGCCGCCTGCTTGGGGATCAGGTGCTGATGCGCGATGTGCACCTTCTCCTCCTCGGTATAGCCGGCGAGCTCGATGATCTCCATCCGGTCGCGAAGCGGCGCCGGCACCGTGTCGAGCACGTTGGCGGTGGTGATGAACAGCGCTTTCGACAGATCGAACGGCACGTCAACATAGTGGTCGCGGAAGGCCGAGTTCTGCTCGGGGTCGAGCACCTCCAGCAGCGCGGAGGCCGGGTCTCCCCGGAAGTCCATGCCGAGCTTGTCGATCTCGTCCAGCATGAACACAGGGTTCTTCGTTTCCACACGGCGCAGACCCTGGATGATCTGACCGGGCAGGGCGCCGATATAGGTGCGCCGGTGCCCGCGGATCTCCGCCTCGTCCCGCATGCCGCCGAGCGAGATCCGGTGGAACTTCCGGCCCAGCGCCCGGGCAATGGAGCGTCCGAGCGAGGTCTTGCCCACGCCGGGAGGACCCACGAAGCAGAGGATGGGGTCCTTGCCGGCCGGCCGCATGCTCTTGACCGCCAGATACTCGAGGATGCGGTCCTTCACCTTGGGCAGGCCCCAGTGGTCCGCATCGAGGATGGCGCGGGCCTCGGCGAGATCCAGGTTGTCGTGGGTCTCCTTGGCCCATGGCAGCGCGACCAGCCACTCGAGATAGGTGCGCGCTACCGTGTACTCGGCCGCCGCGGGCGGCATCTTGGCGAGGCGATCCAGCTCGCGCAGCGCCTCCTTCTTGGCCTCCTCGGGCATGCCCGCGGCCTCGATCTTGGCGCGCAGCTCGCCCGCCTCCTGGCCCCGCTCGTCGCTGTCACCGAGCTCCTTCTGGATGGCCTTGAGCTGCTCGCGCAGGTAGTACTCGCGCTGGCCCTTGCCCATCTCGGACTCCACCTGAGACTGGATCTTGGAGCCCAGAGCGAGAATCTCCGCTTCCTTGGTGAGGGCGGAGACCAGCCGGGCCAGGCGCGCCTTCACGGACTCGGTCTCCAGAAGCTCCTGACGAAGCTCGGTGGACAGAGACGGCAGTGCCGCCGACACCACGTCGGCGAGACGGCCGGGCTCGGTCACCGTCTCCACCGCGCCGGCCAGCTCGTCGGGAAGAAAAGGCGAAAGCTCCACCACCTGGCGGAACAGCGTGGTCACATTGCGTACGAGAGCCTCCGTCTCGAGGTCTCCCGTGTCGGCGGGAACGTCCGCAAGGACCTCCACGCGAGCGCGAAGGAACGGCTTGTGCTGCAGCACCTCCACGATCCGAACCCGCGACATGCCCTGCACCACCAGACGCACGGTCCCGTCGGACTGCTTGAGCACCTTGTGAATGGTCGCCACCGTGCCGATACGGTGCAGGTCCTGCTCCTGGGGATCATCCACCGCGGCATCGCGCTGGCCAAATACCCCGATCACTCGTTCACCGCGCATGGCGTCCTCGATCAGACGGACGGACGCCTCCCGGCCCGCGGCCAGCGGAAGCACCGCCTCCGGAAAGAGCACGGTCCCGCGCAGCGGGAGGATGGAAAGCACCTCGGGCACCGACTGACTGGCACCGCCGAGTTCGTTGGCCATTGGAGTCACCTTTCTCTCAGAACATCTCGATGGGCGAGAGCTGCCCGGAGGCGGCCCGAACCAGCGCTTCCCCGGTGCCCCGGCTCGTCGAGTCGGGTTTCTGCGCGACGTCCTCCCGCACATAGCCCAGGAGCTGCTCCATCTGTGTCTGCATGGCGAGCATCCGTCGTCTCATCTTTAGGATGATCTCCACGCCAGCCAGATTCACGCCGAGATCCCGCGTGAGCCGGATCAGGCGGGCGATCTCCTCCACGTCCTCCGCGGAGTACATCCGGGTCTTGCCCACACTGCGGCTGGGCTGGATGAGCCCCTTCTTCTCGTACATCCGCAGCGTCTGAGGGTGGAGCTTGAGCATGTCCGATACCGCGCCGATCATGTACAGCGGCTTGCCCTTGTCCGTCATGCCCGCGCCGTCCTCTTCTCGGCATTCGTGGCCGGGCCCGGCAGGAGCCGGCCGAGGTCGCGGATCATCTCCTGTGTTCTCACGTCCAGATCCCGCGGGATCGTCACCGAGACCGCCAGGTACAGGTCTCCTCGACCCTCTCCGGACAGCCGCGGCATCCCACGCCCGCGGATGCGGAGCACCTGTCCGCTCTGGGTCCCCGGTGGCACCACGAGGTCCACCTCGCCCCACAGGGTGCGGACGGAGACGCGGGCGCCGAGTATCGCCTCCGCAATGCTGACCGGCACCTCCGCGTACAGGTTGTCCCCCTTGCGGGTGAAGACCGGATCGTCGTGCACTCGCGTGATGACGATGAGGTCCCCGCGCGGGCCACCGAAGGGCCCAGCATTGCCCTCTTCCGGGACGCGGATTTGCGAGCCGGTATCCATGCCGGCGGGAATCGCGACCCGCACCACCGCGCGGGAGGGCCTCACTCCACGCCCGCGACACGCGCCGCACGGCTCGGTTACCCGCTCACCCGCGCCATCGCAGACCGGGCACTCGGAGGTACGGGGCGACGAGTCGCCGCTCCAGACCACCCCCGCCCCGCCGCAATGCGAGCAGGTCGCCATCCGGCCACCGGGCCGGGAGCCGCTATTGCCGCAGGCGTCGCAGGCCGACAACCGATCCACCGCGAGATCCGCGGTGAGGCCGGCGGCGGCCTGGTCGAAGGCCAGCTCCACGGGGACGTGCAGGTGATCGCCGCGCCGCCCGGCCGAGCTGCTCCCGGCCCCCGAGACCGGCGCGCCCGCGTCGGCCTGCCGGTCATACAGGGTGCGCGCCGAGGGATCGCCGAGAACGCGATAGGCCTGGCTGATCTCCTCGAAGAGCCCCTGCGCCTCGCCTTCCCAGAAATTCACGTCGGGCGAGTAGCGCCGCGCCAGTCGCTGGTACGCGCGGCGAATCTGGACGGCGGAGGCCGCCGTGCCGATTCCCAGTACCGCGTAATAATCTCTGGCCATGATTGTTTGACCCCCGTGCCCCCCCGGGCGGCCGGGGGGGCACGAGCTGATTACTTCTTGTCGCCGAGGTCCTTGAATTCCGCGTCGATGACGTCGCCCTTGGCGGCATTCTCCGCCGCGGAGGGCTCCGACGGGTTACCGGGGGCCGTGCCGCCCTGAGCGCCCGCCGCCTGGGCCCGATACATGGCCTCGGCAACCTTGTGCGACGCCTTGGTCAGCGCGTCCTGCGCCTGCTTGATCCGGTCGAGATCGGTCCCCTTGAGCGCTTCCTTCGTCTCGTTGATCGCGGCTTCGACGGCCTGCTTGTCCTCGGCCGCGATCTTGTCGCCGTTCTCGCTCAGCGTGCGCTCGGTGGTATAGACCAGGGAGTCGGCGTGGTTCCGGAGCTCGATCTCATCCCGATGCTTCGCATCCTCGGCGGCATTCGCCTCCGCCTCGCGCTTCATCCGGGCAATCTCGTCCTTGGTCAGGGTCGAGGACGCCGTGATCGTGATGTTCTGCTGCTTCCCGGTGGCTTTGTCGCGCGCCGAGGCGTTCACGATGCCGTTGGCGTCGATGTCGAACGTGACCTCGATCTGAGGCACCCCCCGCGGCGCCGGCGGGATGCCGTCCAGGTGAAACCGCCCCAGGGTCCGGTTGTCCCGCGCCATCGGCCGCTCGCCCTGCAGCACGTGCACCTCCACCGAGGGCTGGCTATCCGACGCGGTGGTGAACGACTCGCTCTTCTTGGTCGGGATGGTCGTGTTCGCCTCGATGAGGCGCGTCATCACTCCACCCAGGGTCTCGATGCCGAGGGACAGCGGCGTCACGTCGAGGAGCAGAAGGTCCTTCACCTCACCGGTCAGCACGGCGGCCTGGACCGCGGCGCCCACCGCCACCACCTCGTCGGGGTTGACGGTCTTGTTCGGCTCCTTGCCGAAGAGCTTCTTGACCTCTTCCTGCACCTTCGGCATGCGGGTCTGGCCGCCGACCAGGATCACCTCGTCGATGTCGGCGTTGGACACGCCCGCCTGCCGCATGGCCTCCCGGCACGGCACGAGGCTCCGCTCGATCAGGTCGGCCACGAGGGTCTCCAGCTTCGCTCGCGTCAGGGTGAGGACGAGGTGCTTCGGTCCGGTGGCGTCCGCGGTGATGAAGGGGAGATTGATCTCCGTCTGCACCGTGGTGGACAGCTCGCACTTCGCCTTCTCCGCGGCCTCCTTCAGCCGCTGGAGCGCCATGCGGTCCTTCCGGAGGTCGATTCCGTTTTCCCGCTTGAACTCGTCGGCGATCCAGTCCATGACGCGCTGGTCGAAGTCGTCACCGCCGAGATGCGTGTCACCGTTGGTGGCCTTCACCTCGACCACGCCTTCGCCGATCTCGAGCACCGAGATATCGAAGGTACCGCCGCCGAGGTCGTAGACCGCGACGGTCTCGTCCTTCTTCTTGTTGAGCCCATAGGCCAGCGCGGCCGCGGTGGGCTCGTTGACGATGCGGAGCACCTCGAGGCCGGCGATGGTGCCGGCTTCCTGAGTGGCTTGTCGCTGCGCGTCGTTGAAGTAGGCGGGTACCGTGATGACCGCCTGAGTGACCTTCTCCCCGAGATACGCTTCCGCCGCCTCCTTCAGCTTGCGCAGGATGAGCGCGGAGATCTCCTGGGCGGTGAAGACCTTGCCTCGAACCTCCACGCGCGCATCGCCGCTCGAAGCCTTCACCACCTTGTAGGGAACGAGCTTGATCTCCTGGAGCACCTCGTCGTACCGGCGTCCCATGAAGCGCTTGATGGAGAAGACGGTATTGTCGGCATTGGTAATGGCCTGCCGCTTGGCCACCTGCCCGACGAGGGTCTCGCCCTCCTTCGTGTACGCCACTACGGACGGGGTCAGGCGGCTGCCTTCCTGATTGGGGATGACGGTGGGATCGCCACCTTCAACCACCGCGACCACCGAGTTCGTCGTCCCCAGGTCGATACCGATCACCTTCGCCATGTTGTCCGTCTCCTCTCTAGATTTTCTGCGGCCGCGCTCGCCTCGCGGAAGGGGGAGGATGGGCCCTCCCCCTTCCGCGAGGCGAGCTACAGAACGTCGATCTTGATCGCCCGGGACTTGATCTCTTCCGCCTTCGGGAGAGTGATCGTGAGCACCCCATCGCGATACGTCGCCTTCACCTTGTCGGCTTGCACCGAGACCGGCAGTGAGAGATGTCGCTCGAAGCGCCCGTACCAGCGTTCGCCGCGATGGAAGCTCTCTTGGCCGTTCGCCGGGGTCGGCATGCGCTCGCCCTTCAGCGACAGCACGTCGCCGGTGATGGACAGCTGGACTTCCTTCTCGTTCACGCCGGGCAACTCGGCGGTCACGACGAGATCATCCTTCGTCTCGTACATATCGACCGCCGGAGCCCAGATCCGATCGCCGCCAGGCATGTTCCCGGCGCGACCAAAGAAGCCGTCGAACACCCGGTTCAATTCCGACTGAACGTCACTCACCTCACGAAACGGATCCCACCGCTCAACCGACTGCCCCATCGGACGCCATCTGAGAATCGCCATATCGGCCTCCCATCGGCCGGCCCCGCAGGCCCGGCCTTAATATGAGTGTGACTTACTTATATTCTATGAGTCATGACGTGTCAAGAGTACGGCTAAACTTTCCATAACCACTTCAAACCTTTGGGGTTTTTGACACCTCGAACCCTCGGATGCTATGGTTGGCCGATGCGATTCGGGTGCATCGGCTGCCTCATACTCATCGTCGCGCTCTTGGTAGTGGTCGTTGCGGCGGCAGGGTTCATCTTCCTATCCGGGAACATGGGGACCCCCCCGGAGGTCCAGCCCACCCGATTCACCCGGGCAGACGGATTCTCGGCCCAGCGCAAGCTCTACGAGCTGGTGCTCCGGGAATCAGGTCGCTCGAGCCGGACCGAGCCCGTGATCTTGAGCGAGGCGGAGGTCAACGCCTTCCTCGCAAATCATCTGGCGGAGGCGGCCGACCTTCCCTTCAGCCCTCTCATCGTCCGTTTCGCGGGTGGTCAGCTCGAGCTCCGGGGGCAAACGGTGCTTCGGCATCTCCTTCAGGGGCCCCCGTTCCCTCAGCTCATGCCCTACCTGCCGGCGGCCCGGCTGGACCAGACCGTCTGGGTCACGGTGCGCGGACGCTTTCTTATCGACCATCCCCGGAGCGCGGGCGGCCGCACCTATGCGCGGGTCGAGGTCTCCGAGTTCGCGCTCGGCAAGCAGCCCGTGGGCCGGTGGCTACTGTGGCTCATGCTGGGCCCCACCGGCTCGAAGCTCCTGCGCTTCCAGGTGCCGACGGTCGTGGATTCGGTGCAGATCGACGAGCGGCGCGCGGTGATCCGGACGCAATAGCGCGCGCCGTCAGCCTCCGGCACTCTTCGCGACGCGCACATAGCGCATCTGGACGTCGTAGAGGAGCTCCTCGAGAAGGCCGCTCTCCGGCTCCGTCCGGTTTCCCGTCGTCTTCTCGCGCAGGAGCCGCAGAGTCTCGATGGCGGCCCGCGCCTGAGGAAGATCCACTCGCCGCTCCCCGGTCGCCGGATCCGGCGCTTCTCCCAGGCCCATCAGCGCCCAGCCCGCGATCATGATGAACAGGCTCGAGAGGCCGGGGGAAAGGTCAGACCCGCCGGTATCGGCCGGGGGTGGGGAATCGTCGCCGCGCTGGCGTCGGTCGGTGATCTTGAAGCTCTCCTCCTCCATGGCGGATTGAAGGCTAGCACGCCCCCCTGAAGTCCTTCAAGGACGCCGGGCCCTTGTGTATACTGTCCGTGCACTTCCAGGACCCCTCCATGGCTGACTCCGCCGGCACCCTCTTCGAGTCCCTGCTCTCCATCATGTCTCGTCTGAGAAGCGAGGGAGGGTGCCCCTGGGACCGCGAACAGACGCGCGAGTCGCTCAAGCCGTATCTGATCGAGGAAGCGTACGAGGCTCTGGAAGCCATCGACGCCGGCCGGCCCGCTCACATCCAGGAAGAGCTGGGCGACGTCCTCTTTCAGGTGGTCTTCCATAGCCAGCTCTCGCGGGAGCGCGGCGAGTTCACCATGGCGGATCTGCTTGCCCGGCTCAACGAGAAGATGATCCGGCGTCACCCGCACGTCTTTGCGGGGGGGCGTGTCGCCGACGCGGACGAGGCGCTGTCGCAGTGGGAGCGGATCAAGCGCGGCGAGGGAACGCCGGACGGTGTCCCCCGCTCGGCCCTGGCGGGCGTGCCCGCCTCGCTGCCGGCGCTCCTGCGGGCGCAGCGGCTCCAGGTGAAGGCCGGCCGCGTAGGCTTCGACTGGCCCGGCTGGCGCGCGGCGTGGCCCAAGGTCGGCGAAGAGATGGCGGAGCTCGAGCGCGCGGCGGAGGAAGGTGATCCCGTCCGCGTGCGGGAGGAGCTCGGCGATCTTCTGTTCTCGGTCGTCAACGTGGCCCGGCTGCTCGGCGTGGACGCCGAGGACAGCTTGAGGGGGGCCGCAGAGAAATTCACTCGTCGCTTCAACGAGGTGGAGGGGGAGATGAGGGCCGCGGGCCGGAGCGTCGGAGAGGCGTCTCTTGAGGAGCTGGATCGGGCGTGGGAGGCGGTCAAGGCGCGGGAAGGTCAACGGGCGCCTGACCGGCCGGACGCGAGTGACCGGTGATGAAGGCCAAGCTGGGCACCGCCACCGTCTCGATTCAGCTCGGCGATATCACGGACGCCGAGGTCGATGCCATCGTGAATGCCTCCACCCCTCAGCTCTTGATGGGCACGGGTGTGGCGGGCGCAATGAAGCGCAAGGGCGGAATCGTGATCGAGGAGGATGCCGTGCGCCAGGGGCCCATCGAGGTGGGCGAGGCGGTCCTGTCGGTGGCCGGCAACCTCCCCGCCACTCATGTGATCCACGCCGCCACCATGGGCCCGGACCTCAAGACGGACCCGGCGCTCATCGCCGCCGCTACCAAGTCCAGCCTTGCCCTGGTGGAGAAGCACCGGCTCACCTCCATTGCCTTTCCCGCCCTCGGTAGCGGGGCGGGAGGGGTGCCGCCGGCCAAGAGCGCCGAGGCCATGCTGGGGGCGCTCGCCGAGCACCTCAAATCAGGCAAGTCCTCATTACAAAAGGTGCAGTTCATCCTGTATCAAACCGAGGCGCAAAAGGCTTTTACGGATACGTTGAAAAAGCTTACTGGGTTATAGTGGGAAGGTCGGGCTCGAAACCGAGCCCTCCGCAAGATGGCGGACGCGAAATCCAGTCAGCCTGTTAGCCGACGTCTGGGAGATCTCCTGGTTCGGGAAGGACTTATCAACCAGGAGCAGCTCCAGCGTGCGCTCGCCGACCAGAAGGGCAACAACGAGAAGCTCGGCTCCATTCTGGTTCGGCTGAGCATCATCAACGACGATCAGCTGATCGCCTTCCTCTCGAAGCAATACGGCATCCCCTCCATCACGCTCACCCAGCTGGACGTGGACGTCGAGGTCGTCAAGCTCGTTCCCGCCCAGATCGCCCGCAAGTACGAGGTGCTGCCCATCAAGCGCACCGGGAATCAGCTCACCCTGGCCATGGCCGACCCCACCAATGTGTTCGCGGTGGACGACGTCGGCTTCATGACCAACCTTCAGGTGGTGCCGGTGGTGGCGTCCCAGGGCGCCATCCGCAAGGCCATCGACCGGCTGTACGAAGCCCAGACCGGCGGCCTCGCCGAGGTGCTCTC
>Ga0134127_10001804_pt1 | contig 15725 bp, 9 predicted proteins | sample KB31753_FD_96459 | JGI IMG/M metagenome (GOLD analysis project Ga0134127, IMG submission 96459) | Terrestrial soil microbial communities with excess Nitrogen fertilizer from Kellogg Biological Station, Michigan, USA - KB3-175-3 | ecosystem: Environmental > Terrestrial > Soil > Unclassified ...
ATATCGGGGCGCGGCGCCGTCTTCGCAATCACCATCGCATCGAGCGCGAGCACCGCGCCCTCCTTCGGCAAGGCATGGCGGATGCGGAATTTCTGCTTCGCTTCCTGGGCCCCCGTATCGGCCTGGAAAATGTCGGTCGAGTAGCCGTGCACGACCCGGATGTTACCGGTGGAAAGTTCCTTGATGTAGCCTTGCGCCATGAAAGCCGCCCAGTAGGGCTTGGCTTTCAGGATGACTTCTTTGGCCTGATTCCAGTGTGCGGGATCGCGGTCGTTCACCGAGTGGCCGAGGTACTTCAGTGCGGCGGCCATGACTTCCGACTGGCTGTCGAGCACGGTCACCTTGCCCTTTATCTTCTGCAGGATCTTGGGGTCGAAAATCACGGCCCAGGAGTCCACGGTGATGCCGAGTTCCTTCATTTTCTGGTCGTTGTACCCGATCAAAGTGATCGACATCGCATAGGGAACGGAATATTTGTTGCCCTGATCGAATTCGGTATTCAGGTAGGTCGGCATCAGATTCTTGAAATTCGGCAGCTTGCTTTTGTCGAGCGGCTGCAACCAGCCGGCCTTCGCCATTCCGGAGACGTAGTTCGACGTTGGCACCATGACGTCGTATCCCTTTGCTCCCGCGGCCAGCTTGGCAACGAGTTCCTCGTTGTCGCCGTAGAAATCCTGCACCACCTTGCACTTGCACTGCGCTTCGAAATTTTTGACCGACTCTGGCGCGATATAGTCGTTCCAGTTGTAGAGATGCAATTCATCGGCGGCAAGCGCGGGCAGGCTGGCGAACAGCAGCAGGGACAGCAATCTGGTCATGGTTGATCTCCGGGTGATTTGGCGAAGCATATTTTTTTATCCGTCGATTCCGACGGCGCCTAGCTTAGGCAAAGCCTGCCCCCGCGTCCAGAGGGATGCGGCGGCTGGCCACTACTGCGCACGCAGGGAGCCAGGTGCCAATCTGGAGGCCACCATGATTAGTGCAAGCGTCAGCATCATCAGCAGCGTGGAGATGGCATTGACCTCGGGCGTAACCGCGATCTTGACCATCGTATAGATCTGCAACGGCAGTGTGGTCGAACCGACGCCTGCGGTAAAGAAAGTGATCACGAAATCATCGATCGAAAGCGTGAACGCCATCAACGCGCCGGCCACGACGCCAGGCATGATCAAAGGCAATGTCACCAGCCGGAAGGCCTTCCAGGGTGTGGCCCCAAGATCGCGTGCGGCTTCCGTCAGGCTTTCGTCCATGCCGGCGAGCCGGGAGCGCACCACAATGGCGACAAAGCCAATGCAGAAAGCGATGTGCGCCAGGATGATGGAAATCATGCCCAGGGAGATATTCAAAAGGACGAAAAAAATCAGCAACGACACGCCCATGAGAATCTCCGGAACGGCTATGGGTGCCAGGACCAGCAACGGCAGAAGGCGCATCCTGAAGCGGTACATCGCATAACCGGCCATCGTGCCGAGTACCGTCGACACGGCGCTCGCCGTGATCCCGATCAGCAGCGAGTTCCAGGCCGCCTGCAACATCTTGTCGTTATGGAAGAGTTTTTGGTACCACGAGAACGTGAACCCCACCCATTGGGCATTCAGCCGCGAGTCGTTGAAGGAATAAACAACGACGATGACCAGCGGGGCATACAGAAAGGCGTAAGCCAGGATGGCCGGAATCCACAGCCAGCGCAGTCGCCGGTTCATTCCCGTGATCTCCGCGCAACCCAGGCGGCCAGTCCTGCGAGCAAGACCGCCATGACCGTGAGCACCATCGACAGCACGCTGCCAAACGGCCAGTCGCGCGTGTCGAGGAACTGCTGCTTGATGACGTTGCCGATCATGATGCCCTCGGTGCCGCCGAGAATGTCGGGAATGGCAAATATGCCCAGCGCCGGAATGAATACCAGCGCAGCCCCTGCATAAATCCCGGGCAGGGACAAGGGGAAAGTAACCCGCCAGAAACGCCGCCACGCGTTGGCACCGAGATCCTGAGCTGCGTCCAGCAATGCCGGATCGTGCTTTTCGAGATTGGCGTAGAGGGGCAGCACCATGAAAGGCAGGTGCACATACACCAATCCGACGATCACGGCGAAGGGCGTGTAGAGCAACGTAAGCGGTTCCATCCCGAACCAACCCACGACCTGGTTTAGCGCCGTGACAAATACCGACTGCGGACTGAGGATGATCATCCACGCGTACACCCGGATCAGAAAGTTCGACCAGAACGGCAGGATGACCAGCAGCACGAGCAAATCCCGATGCTTTTTCGGGCTGCGCGCGATCAGCATCGACAACGGATAGGCGATGACCAGGCAGGCGACGGTCGTGACGGCCGCATAGGCGAACGACTTGAAGAACAGTTCCGTGTAGAGGAAATCCGAGAAGAAGCGGCCGTAGCTTTCCCCGGTGAGGTCGAGTTGCCGGTGGCCGGATTCCTCATTGATGAGCGGCGCAAGGCCGCCGAATTCGCCCGGACTCCGAAACGATGCGAGCACCATGATCATCACCGGAATGGCGAAGAACACGACCAGGTACGCGAGCGGCGGCCCGCCGATCAACCATTTGTGCAGGCGATTCTGTTTAACTCCCGAGCTCATATTTCGTCACGCAGCAACAAAATCCGATCAGGCGTCCAGAGAATTCCAAACGAAGCAACCAAAGGTATTACCACGAAGACGCAAAGACACGAAGAAAGCGAAATCGATATCAAAGAACAGGTATGGATTCCCGCCAATCGTTGAAATTGTCGGACGTTTCCCATTTGATCAACCCGTATTTGCCTTTCTTCGTGTCTTCGCGTCTTCGTGGTCACCCTATCCGTATCAATCATTCAGGAAATGGCCGGCGTCATGGCGCCATGCCACCTGGACTTCGTCGCCGGCTTCGAAAAATTTGGTGCGGCCCGCGGCGGAATTCGGCAGCAGCGCCTCGATGCGCATGCCATTGGCGAGTTCGACGACATAGATCGTGACATCCCCGAGATAAAGAAAATCATGCACCTTGCCGCTGAAGCGGTTGAGTTCGGCATCGAAGGGCAGATCGCGACCGATGGCAACCTTCTCGGGTCGCAAAGCGAGCGCGCCCTTCAACCCTGGCATGTCGCCTTCGAGGTTAAACGCCACCACCTCGCCTATGCCAGCCAACTCGATGACCATGCGCTCGCCGGCACAGCCCTTGATCTCACCGTCCAGCAGATTGCACTGGCCGATGAAGTCGGCCACGAAGCGGTTCTTCGGAAAGCCGTAGATTTTCGACGGTTCGTCCACCTGCTCGACCATGCCATGGTTCATGACCGCGATACGATGGGACAGCGCCAGCGCTTCGCTCTGGTCATGGGTGACATAGACGAACGTGACACCGACTTCCTTCTGCAGCCCGATCAACTCCAGCTGCACGCTTTCCTTGAGTTTGGCGTCGAGCGCGGCGAGCGGTTCGTCCAACAACAATATTTTCGGACGATTGATTAGCGCCCGGGCGACCGCAACGCGCTGCTTCTGCCCACCGGACAATTCGCCGGGATAGCGCTTGCCCATGCCGGTCATGCGCACGTCCTCGAGCGCCTCTTCCACGCGTCTGCCGATCTGCGCCGGGTCGACGTTCGCCATTTTCAGCGGGAATGCGATGTTCTGCTGCACGCTCATGTGCGGAAACAGCGCGTAGCTCTGAAATACCGTGTGAACGTTTCGGGCTTCCGGCGCAATGCCGGCCATGTCCTTGCCGTCCACGACGATGCTGCCGCCATCTGGTTCATCAAAACCGGCGATCATGCGCAGCAAGGTGGTCTTGCCGCAGCCTGAGGGACCCAGGAGCGTGAAGAATTCGCCAGCTTCAATGCTAAGGCTGACACCGTCGACCGCCGTGAAGTCGCCGAAGCGGCGGGTCACGTTGCGGATCTCGAGCAGTGCCATCAAAAAAGGACCGGGACGCGAATGATGCCGCGATTCTAACAAATGGCGCATTTGGATAAACTGCTGCGCCTGACACTTCCTGGCTATGCAGCGAGATCCAACGTATGAGCGAAGCACCGGTATCGGCATCCGCGCTGTGCAACTGGCCCACCCCCAAATCCGGCCGCTGGTGGCAACTGCTATTCGGCATCGTCTGCATGTCGATGATCGCCAACCTTCAATATGGCTGGACGCTGTTCGTCAACCCCATCAACGAACAATACCAATGGGGCAAGGCCTCGATCCAGATAGCATTTACCGTTTTTGTGCTCACCGAAACCTGGCTCGTGCCGATCGAAGGTTACCTGGTGGACAAGTTCGGGCCGGGTCCGGTCACCGTGCTGGCGGGACTTCTGGTCGGCGTGTCCTGGGTATTGAATTCGGTTGCGGACTCCCTTGCTCTGCTCTACCTGGCTGCCGCCTTGGGAGGAATTGGCGCCGGCGCGGTGTATGGTACTTGCGTGGGCCAGGCGCTGAAGTGGTTTCCCGATCGACGCGGCCTCGCTGCCGGCCTTACCGCGATGGGTTTCGGCGCCGGCTCGGCACTGACCGTGATTCCGATCGCGTCGATGATCAAGTCCAGCGGCTATCAGGCGACATTTCTGTACTTCGGCATCGTCCAGGGACTGGTCGTGTTCGTGCTGGGTTGGTTCCTCAGGAAACCCGACTCGGGATTCGCCGTCTCACCGGCAGCCGGCACCATGCCGGCGCGGCGCGACTATACGCCGCTGCAGATGGTTGCCACGCCGGTGTTCTGGATCATGTACGCGATGTTCGTTCTGATGGCTGCAGGGGGTCTGATGGCAACGGCCCAATTGGCCCCGATCGCCACGGATTTCCAGGTCGCCGGCGTGCCGGTGAGCCTCCTCGGCCTGACGCTGCCCGCCTTGACCTTCGCCTTGTCCATCGACCGCGTGCTCAACGGGATCACCCGGCCTTTCTTTGGCTGGGTGTCGGATCGACTGGGCCGCGAGAATACGATGTTCATTGCGTTTTTTCTGGAGGGAGCAGGCATACTCATGCTGAGCCGCTTCGGACACGATCCGGTCGCATTTGTCTTGCTTACCGGCCTTGTGTTCTTTGCATGGGGCGAGATATACAGTCTGTTTCCTGCTACCTGCGGCGATACGTTCGGATCGAGATTTGCCACGACCAACGCCGGTCTGCTCTACACGGCCAAAGGCACCGCCGCGCTGCTGGTCCCGTTCACCAGTCTCGTAGCCGCGTCCAAGGGCGGATGGCATACGCTTTTCATTGGCGCGAGCGCGATGAATTTCGCCGCTGCTTTCAGCGCGCTGTTGCTGCTCAAGCCCCTGCGCGCCCGCATGAGAAACCCGTGATCGAAATGCCTGGGGTGAATTAGATCGAGGAACAAATGTGCACTGGATGAGATTTTCGCGGCAGGGCCGGATGGAATTCGGCATCATGGAAGCAGACCGGGTGCGCATATGCCGGGGCGACACTGGTCAACGGCAAGCAACGGCAGAACTATCCAGTCAGCGATATGATCTTTTCGCCCGACCAGCTCGTGAGCGCGTGGCGCAACCGTGGACGCGGGCATCGAGGGCATCGGAGCTCTTTCGAACCAATTCGCATGAATCGTCGCCCGGGGAACACTCCATGAGAATCGCAGTAGTCGGCGCAGGAGCCATTGGCGGATACTTGGGCACCAGGCTCGCCGCGGCCGGCGAGGAGGTCACTTTCATCGCCCGGGGAGCCAATCTCGAGGCAATCCGCAGCCAGGGCATGAAATTGATTCTTGAGGATGGGGCCGAGTTGCATGCAAGCGGAGCCAAGGCTTGCGGGAAAATGAGCGAGGCGGGGCCGCAGGACGTCGTGCTACTCACCGTGAAAGCACATCAGGTAGCAGCGCTCGCCCCGGAGCTGCGCGATCTTTTTTATGAGCAGACCACCATCGTGACGATGCAGAACGGCATTCCCTGGTGGTATTTCCAGAAACACGGCGGGGAGTACGAGGGCAAACCGGTCTTGTCTGCAGATCCCGACGGCGTCATCGCACGACATATCGAACCTGCGCGTATCGTCGGTTGCGTCGTCTATCCGGCGGCGAACCTCGTCGCGCCCGGCGTGGTGCAAGTGGTTGAAGGAAATCGGTTCACTCTCGGAGAGCTCGACGGCTCGACCACGCCGCGATTGCAAGCCATCGCGCAGTGCCTGATCAAAGCGGGTTTCAAGGCACCCATTACCAACGAGATCCGCAGCGAGATCTGGCTCAAGCTTTGGGGCAACCTGAGCTTTAACCCGATCAGCGCACTGACGCACGCTACGCTGGTGGATATCTGCCGGTTCGCGCTCACGCGCAACCTCGCCGCGCAGATGATGATCGAAGCCGAAGCGATCGCCAAAAAACTGGGAATCACGTTCAGGGTCAGTATCGAGAAGCGCATCGCCGGCGCGGAAAAAGTCGGCGCCCACAAGACCTCGATGCTGCAGGACATCGAACAGGCGCGGCCAATCGAGATCGAGGCGCTGGTCGGCTCGGTGGTCGAACTCGGTGCATTGACCCAGACACCGACGCCGCATATCAGCGCCGTGTTCGCGTGCGCCAGCCTGCTGGCGACGACCCTGAATTCGCGACGCGGCAGGTTGACCATCGCGAGCTAGGTTTCACCGGGATTATCCGGCACCCAAACTTGACACAAGGACCTTGAGCATGAGCACTGCAGTTTCGACCGTGATCGGATTGCTGGAACGCGGCGCACGGGATGCGGCCGCCCTGACCGCCCCGGGTGGCGTGCCGCTCACCTATCAATCCCTGCGCAAACTCGCATCCGGCACGCTCGCCGCACTCAATGACCGCGGAATCGGCAGGAACGATCGCATCGCTATCGTCCTCGACAATGGTCCGGAAATGGCCGCAGCTTTTCTGTGCGTCGCCGCCGGCGCCACGGCAGCGCCGTTGAATCCTGCCTACCGGGCCGACGAGTTCGAGTTCTATCTGTCCGACCTGAAAGCCAAACTTCTCGTCGTCGGGAGCGAGATGTCATCGCCCGCGATCGAGGTCGCGAACAGGCTGGGTATTGCGCTCGTCCGGCTTGTCCCAACGCCCTCTCAAGGAGCGGGCAGTTTCATCCTGGAGTTTCCGCAGGGATTTGCGACACGGCACACCGAAAAACCCGGTGCGGCTGCTCCGGAAGACACCGCATTGGTGTTGCACACATCCGGCACGACATCGCGGCCGAAGATAGTGCCGCTCTCCCAGCGCAACGTCTGCGCCTCGGCTTACAACGTGAGCCGCACGGTCGCCTTCACTGCGGCCGATCGGGGGCTCAACATCATGCCTTTATTCCACATTCACGGTTTGATCGCCGGTATCCTGGCGCCGCTTTCGGCCGGGGGCGAGATCTGCTGTACCCCAGGGTTCAACGCGTTGAAATTCTTCTCCTGGATGGCCGATGTTCGCCCGACGTGGTACACGGCCGTACCGACCATGCACCAGACAATTCTCTCCCGCGCAGCAAAGAATCTGGAGGTAATCAAAAACTGCTCGCTGCGCTTCATCCGCTCGTCATCGTCCTCGCTTCCCCCGCAGGTCATCAGGGAACTTGAAGAGACCTTCCGCGTGCCTTTGGTCGAAGCCTACGGGATGACTGAAGCGGCACATCAGATGACCAGCAACCCGCTGCCCCCCGCCGCGCGCAAACCAGGTACGGTCGGGCAGGCAGCGGGGCCCGACGTGTGCGTGATTGACATTGATGGTAATCCGCTGCCAAACGGCTTCGTGGGAGAGATCGCGATTCAGGGCGACAACGTCATGCTGGGGTACGAGAACAATCCCAAGGCCAACGCCGAAGCCTTTGCCAAGTCCTGGTTCCGTACCGGCGATCAGGGCATCATGGATGCGGAAGGCTACGTTACGATCACCGGGCGCCTGAAGGAAATCATCAACCGCGGAGGCGAGAAGATATCTCCGCGCGAGGTGGATGAAGTGCTCATGGACCATCCCTCGGTGCAGCAATGCGTTACTTTCTCCGTGCCGCACGACAAGCTGGGCGAGGACGTTGCTGCAGCAGTGGTCCTGCGCGACGGTGCCGAGGCCAGCGAGAAAGAGTTGCGGGAATTCGCGGCAATTCGCCTGGCGGACTTCAAGGTGCCGCGCAAGATTCTCTTTCTCGCCGAGATTCCGAAAGGCGCGACCGGGAAGCTGCAACGAATCGGACTTGCCCAGAAGCTCGGGCTCGCATGACCCCCGGCGCTGCTTAGCGGTCTGATCCGACGATCAACGGCTGCGGGCGCTAGGAATTCGGGCGGTGCATTCACCCTTCGGATTTGAGACCGTACTTGTTCACCCGATAGCGCAGTGTCTCTCGCGACGTTCCAAGCAGCCGCGCAGCCGCGGTGACATTGTGGTCCGAACGCTCCAGCGCCTCGCTGACGATCTTCCGTTCCATGTCGTCCAGGCTCAAGCTTCCGTCCAATGGAAATTGCAGGCTGCGCCTGCCGTTCGGCACGATCGGATCGGACATTACGTCTTCCCGCGACGCCCGCAGCTGCAGCCAATGAGCGGCGAGTGTCGGCGTATCGGAAAGCAAAACGCAACGCTCGATCACATTGCGCAGCTCGCGGACGTTTCCCGGCCAATCGTGCTCTCTTAGCGCGGTCCAAACCTCGGGCGGAACGATGTGTACACCTTTGCCCGCCTTCGCATTGAATTCAGCGACGAACGGCGGCACGAGCTCGTCCAGATCCTCCAGACGACTGCGCAAAGACGGAAGCTCAAGAGTGAACACCGTGATCCGATGATACAGATCGCTGCGAAACTCTCCGGTCCGGGCACGCTCCGAAAGATTGCGGTTGCTCGCCACAATCAACTGCACATCGATATCGATCGGGCCGGTGCCGCCGAGGCGGCGAAAACGCCGGTCCTCGATGACAGTAAGCAGTTTCGCCTGCAAGTCCGGTCCGAGCTCTCCGATCTCGTCCAGAAAGATGGTGCCTCCCTGGGCCTGCTCCATCAGACCTCTGCGTTTTCCCTTGGCACCGGTGAAGGCTCCCGGCTCGTGACCGAATAATTCGGATTCCAACAGGTCATGCGGAATCGCGGCGCAGTTGATTTCGACAAGCGGGCCTTCGCGGCGACTTCCGCTGTAGTGCAGGACTCGCGCGGCCAGGCCCTTGCCGGTTCCGGTTTCGCCCGTCAGGAGCAACGTGCTCAGAGGAACTCGCGCGAGTCTGGCGAGCAACTCGCGAACGGTTCGCGCTGCCACGCTCCTGCCCACGAAAGCTTCCGGTGTATAGCGGCGGTTTTCCGCCGCCGCGCGCTCGCGCAGTTGTCTTTGCGCGCGGGCGCTGCGTGCAGCGCCCGCGATCACGAGGTCCAGCCGCTCAAGCTCGCAGGGTTTCTCCAGGAAATCGAACGCTCCAAGCCGAAGCGCCCGGACCGAATCGGCGATGCTTCCGTATCCGGTGAGAAAAAGCCATTCGCCACTCCGGGCGGCAGATCTTACAGCTTCGAGCAAATCGAGAGCGTTACCATCGGGCAGGCTCATATCGGATACGACTACGAGCGGCTGTACGTCGTCATTCAGCAGCAGGCGTCTTGCTTCTGCGAGCGTGTACGCCGTCGTGACTTCGAAACCGGCGCGCGTCAAGTGGCGCACGAGTTCCGCGCTCAGCAGAGGTTCATCCTCAATCAGCAATAGCGTGTCGGACATCGTCTTGCGATACTGGCAGACTCAACGTCACATGGGCTCCGCGGGGTACGCGATTCCTGATGGCAAGTTCTCCGCCCAAATCGTGGGCAAATCGTTTGACGATGGCGAGGCCCAGCCCCGTCCCGGCATCACGCGATGTGACGAAGGCGCGCACGCCACCGGAAAGCAGGGTGTCCGAAAATCCCGGACCATCGTCCAGAACTTCGATGCAAAGGCGAGTCTGCAAGCTGTTGATGCGGATTGTCACCGCCCCCGCAGAATCGCCCATTGCCGCCACCGAGTTCAGCACCAGATTGAGCACCGCCTGTCTGACGGCGTCTTCAGGCAATCGACAACGCAAATTGTCCGGAACTTCCGTCACAAGCTGAATGTGCGGCGGCAGCTGGTAGCGGATCAGCGTCGCAAGATCCTGGACCAGCTTGTTGACGCTGACGAGCCTCAGCGCTTCCGGCACGTGCCTCGATTGCTGCAGCAAGGCGTTGAGCAGGCGCGTGATCCGGTGCAATTCGCCGACCACCAGATCCATGCGCTCGACCAGAGAAGGATCGCGCAGTTCGCGGCGCAGATTCGCGAGAGTGACCTGGATTCCGGCAATGGGATTGCGCAGCTCGTGGGCAAGCGTTGCGGACACTTCGCCTGCAGCGGCGAGACGCTCTGTACGGGCCAAGTTCTGCTGCTGCTGCAAGAGCACGTGCGTTGCGGAACGGACTTCCTGTTCGAGAGACACCGTACGTTGTCGATTGGCCTGTTCCAATTGTTCCAGGCGGTTGACCATTTGATTGTAGTTTTCGAAAAGCGGCAACAGTATCGGATCGATGTGGGTTAGTGAGACGGGGGCAAAATCGCCACCGGACAACCGCGACAGAAAATTTTTGAGGTCGCCGATGGGCCGCAATACCCGCTCCCGCAGCCCCCAGAATGCAAGCAAGGCCAGGCAGGGAAATCCCAGCAGGGCCGCGAGCGCCAGCTGCGACTCGAGCTTGGTATATCCGTACACGGTATCCAGCTGCTCCAATTGGATGCGGCTCTCGCGTTCCAACATCTCACTCAACAGCGTCAAAGCAGGGGGTAAGGCTGATTCGGGCTGCACGCGCGCCTGCGCGAGAAACCGGTTTAGCCGGTCGAGCCGCTCCCTCATATAGGGGCCGACTGGCCCGCCCTTCAGGGGAATCTGGTCGAGGTCGGCGCGCACCGCCCGAAGTTTCTCGTGATCGGGCGCACCCGCACCGGATGCGGACTGCAGTTGCAGATCTTTCAGAATGACAACGCTGTCTTCGAGCAACGAAGTGCGGTTTACATGCGCCCTGATCGACTCGATGCGCTTGAAGTCCAGCCACGTGAACAAACTGAGCGTTCCCAGCGCGAGCGTGAGCACCAGCGCCAGCCCCACCCCGATCAGCCGCGTCGGGCGAAGTAGTACGGATTTCATCGGAACCGGACCCGGGTCTTTGTTTCGCGGCATTTTATGCCTAGTTTCCACGGCTGATGGATTCATTGCTCAAGGCGAAATGGCCGTGTCTCAGCAGACTCTGTGCCAAGGCGATTTGGTTGGCCGACGCGCGTTTCGGCGGGGACGGTCTCCTGCAGCTATGTAGGGCGCCGTTTAGAGGGACGGGACACGGGCCAAGGTGTGCGCCCCCAACGACGGAAGGTATCTGCAAAGAATTGGTTCGATTCACCCGGATCGCCAACCACGACGGTTCAAAAGCACCAGCGCGGGAGTTCTTTGGGATTGACCTTTTGGTCCTTCTATTGCCGCTTCAGGCACTTGGGATGCAAGGCACGACTCCTGCAATCTAGTTCGCGGTTGTTACACGAGAGAGTGCAAGACGGTCGGAAGCCAAGGGAATGACTAAGTCGAGGAATATCGTGTTGCGCTGTCCATCGGAGTTTACGGCATCGGTTACATCGGACCGAGACGATGTCGGTCGTTGAATCCGTCCTCAGGCGGCCGTATACGGTCGTTTCAATCCTGATACTCATTTGTCTGCTGGGTGCGGGCGCGGCGTTGCGCATGCCGGTGGATATTTTTCCGGAAATCGACATTCCCGTGGTCAGCGTCGTGTGGACCTACAACGGAATGAGCGCGCAGGACATCCAGAACCGGATCCTGACCCTGCATCAGCGCCAACTCGCCTCCCTGGTGGACGATATCTCGCGCATCGAAGCGACCAGTTACACCGGTGTGGGCGTCGAGAAAATCTATCTGCACGAAGGCGCTGACGTGACGCGCGCCATTTCGCAACTGGCCAGCAGCGCCCTGGTGGTGCTGAAGTACATGCCTCGGAACATCACGCCGCCGCTTGTCTTGCGCTACAGCGCCACCGACGTTCCAATCATCCAGCTCAGCCTGTCTAGCAACACCCTTCCGGATACCAAACTCAACGATCTGGGCCAGAACATCATCCGTCCCAGTCTTGCCGTCGTGCACGGGGCCGAGGTCCCCTATCCCTACGGCGGGAAACCCCGGGTCATCATGGCGGATCTCGATCAACGCGCGCTGCAGTCGCGCGGGCTCTCCTCTTCCGACGTGAGTCAGGCACTGGAGCGCCAGAACGTAATCCTGCCGTCGGGGGACGTGAAGATCGGCAACAAGGACTACGCGCTGTCGATGAACAACAGCCCCGATCTGCTCGATACGATCAACGGGTTTCCCATCAAGGTAGTCGACGGCAGGACGGTGTTCATGCGCGACGTAGCGAATGTGCATGACGGCTTTCAAGTTCAGACCAACTCCGTGGCAGTCGACGGTACGCCGGGCGCACTCATGTCCATCCGCAAGACTGGCGGCGTGTCGACTCTGGCGGTGATCGACGGCGTGCGCGCGGCGCTGCCGGACATCGAGCGCGTGCTGCCGGCCGGGGTGAATGTAAAGGCGATATTCGACCAGTCGATTTTCGTCAAGGCCGCCCTGAACAGCGTGCTGATGGGCGGCCTGATGGCGGCCGGCCTGACCGCGCTGATGATCCTTCTCTTTCTCGGCAACTGGCGGCTCACGCTCATTATCCTCGCAGCCATTCCGCTGTCGATCGTCACCGCCGTTCTGGTGATGTACGCAGGCGGACAAACGCTCAATACCATGACACTTGGCGGCTTCGCGCTGGCGGTGGGCATCCTGGTAGACAACGGCACGGTCGTAATCGAGAACATCGAACGGCACTTGCGCATGGACGAGCCGCTCGAGACGGCGATCATAAGCGGGGCGGGCGAGGTCGGCGTGCCCACTGTCCTGTCGACCCTGTGCATCTGCATCGTATTTGTCCCGGTCTTCCTGTTGCAGGGCACGGCGAAGTATCTTTTCTCGCCCCTTTCCATCTCGGTGTGTACGTCCCTCGTCGCCAGTCTGGCACTGTCCTTTACGCTGGTACCCGTCTTGTTCAAGTACCTGATGCGCCCATCGACTGCCCGTATCGTCGCCCGACACGGGATCGTGCCGGGCGGCAAGTGGAAGACTCCATTCACCGCGATCCACTTCGGTTTCGAGCGCGGCTTCAATGCATTTCGCGAGACCTACCGCAACGGCCTGGCGTGGGCCGTCTCCCAACCTGCGTTGACGTCAGCGTTCTTCGCGGTCCTGATGCTGTTGTCGCTGCTGCTATTCCCGCAACTGGGCCGGGACTTTTTTCCGCAGGTCGATGCCGGGGAGATGCGGCTTCATGTCCGGGCTCCGCCGGGGACCCGAATCGAACAGACGCAGGAATATTTTGCCCAGGTCGAAGCCGCGATCCGCGAAAGCGTCGGCATTCACCAGATGGACGTCGTACTGAACAACATCGGGATGCCCTACAGCGGGATCAACATCGCGCTCAGCGATTCCGCGACCGTCGGCCCGATGGACGGGGAAATACTGATCTCCCTGAAGGAAAAGCATGCGCCGACTGCCGAACTCATCGCCAAACTGCGTCGTGAACTGCCGCGACGATTTGCAGACCTGCAGTTCTTCTTCCAACCCGCCGATATCGTCGATCAGGTGCTGAACTTTGGTCAACCCGCACCAATTGACATCCGCGTCTCGGGTCCGAACAACGAAGAGGCGTACGCCATCGCCGGAAAACTGGCGCGCGCTCTGCAGAAAGTGCCGGGAATCGTGGATTCGCACGTATTCCAGGTTCCCGATGCGCCGGCGCTCACCGTCGACGTGGACCGCGTCCTCGCCACGGGTGTGGGCGCGACGCAGCAGGGCACTGCGAATAACGTGCTTGTGGCAACGAATTCCAGCGCGCAAACGGCGCCCAACTTCTGGGTCGATCCGCGCAATGGCGTCAGCTATCCGCTGGTAGTGCAACTGCCGACTTACCGGATCGAATCGGCCGAGGATTTGTGGACCATGCCGGTGACCATGGGAGCGGGGCGAGACCAGCGCCAGCTTCTGATGAACATCTCAACATTCGGTCGCACCAAGGTTCCGATGGTCACGTCGCAACTCAACATCAGGCCGGTATACGACGTTCATGCCGATGTCCAGGGGCACGACCTTTATTCCGCCGCCGCGGCCATTGACAAGGTGATCGAGGCGAACCGTCCCGATCCCGCCAAAGCGATCAAGATCACGTTGAGCGGCCAGGTCGAGACCATGCGCGAGAGCTACGCGGGCTTGTTCACGGGAATCGCGCTGGCGGTCGTGCTGGTCTATCTGTTCCTGGTGATCAATTTCCAGAGCTGGGTCGATCCGCTGATCGTCCTGATGGCGGTGCCGTTCGCGCTGGCTGGTGTCATGTGGATGCTGTTCCTGACCCAGACCCATCTGAGCGTGCCGGCGCTCATGGGAACGCTGATGTGCATCGGACTGACGACCGCGAACAGTATTCTCGTGGTGACTTTTGCGAACCAGCGCATGCAAGCCGGCGACGAACCCCTGGTCGCGGCGATGACAGCCGGATATACGCGCCTGCGACCGGTGCTGATGACGGCCGGCGCCATGATTCTCGGCATGATCCCGATGGCGCTCGGCGTCGGTGAGGGCGGCGAGCAGAACGCTCCCCTTGCACGCGCCGTGATCGGCGGCCTGCTGTTCGCTACCTTCGCCACACTGATCTTCGTGCCAATCATATATCGGCTCTTGCGCCGCAGCGCTCTGCCTGTCTCCTATTCGACGAGGGAATCCCGTGCGACCGGATGATTCGTATCAGCAAGGCCGCAGCCCACATAACGAAGTACCGGCTGCGCAACACGACACTGGCTCCGACACGTCCCGTGTGTCCACCGCCTTTGCGCCGAGAACCGGCCGCAGGATGAAGATTTCCGCGGCGGCGGTCGCGCTCATTCTGATTGCCGGCTTCTTGATGGTCCATTTCCTGAGAGCATCCGGCGAGAGCCGTCTACAGGAATCGTCGAAAGCCGCGTCTTCACTCCGACCGCTGGTTAACGTAATTACCGTCCGTGGTCCCGGCGCGGCGCGGCCTCTTACGTTGCCCGGAGAAACGGCCGCGTGGTACGAAAGCACGCTATACGCGCGCGTGACCGGCTACGTCGCCAAGTGGTTCGTGGACATCGGAGATCACGTCAAGCAGGGTCAGGTGCTTGCGACCATCGAGACGCCCGAACTGGACGCCGATCTGATTGCCGCCCGCGCCGAGCTTACGGCGGCTCAAGCGCAGGTCAAGGTCCGGGCCGCAGAGGCGGAATTCGCAAAAAGCACCAATGAGCGCTGGCGCGATTCGCCCAAGGGCGTGGTTTCGGATCAGGAGCGCGAGGCCAAGCGGTCTGACTATGACAGCGCAAACGCCAGGTTGAATGCCGCCCATGCACAAGTCTCACTCGATGAAGCGCGCGTCGAACGCTTTACCGCCCTGCAGAAGTTCAAACAGGTTACCGCGCCGTTCGACGGGACCGTCACGGAACGTCGGGTCGATATCGGCAATCTGGTTACCGCGGGCAGCACAAGCGGCAATACGCTTCTTTACCGGTTGAGCCAGGAATCGCCTATACGCATCTTCGTCGATGCGCCGCAAAGCGTGTCGGGCGAACTGCTGAAACCCGGTGTCGCAGTGCAGATCAGGGCGAGCAGCCTTCCCGGCATCACAATCAGCGGCGTGGTTTCTCGCACGGCCAATGCGATCAATCCACAGGCGCGCACTCTGCGGGTCGAGGTCGACGTTCCGAAT
>Ga0134127_10001814_pt1 | contig 15695 bp, 14 predicted proteins | sample KB31753_FD_96459 | JGI IMG/M metagenome (GOLD analysis project Ga0134127, IMG submission 96459) | Terrestrial soil microbial communities with excess Nitrogen fertilizer from Kellogg Biological Station, Michigan, USA - KB3-175-3 | ecosystem: Environmental > Terrestrial > Soil > Unclassified ...
CGCAGGCCCGCCCACCGCCTCCGCGAGAATGGGCAGGTGGCCACTCTCCCACTCCCCCCAGTCTTCGGAGACGGACAGCCCCGCCGCCACCGGCAGCAAATAGGCCAGCGCGATGATCGGCAGCGCCACGAAGAGCGCGCGGCGATACGCGGTGGCGGGGGCGCGCGTCTCTCCCAGCATGGTGCTCGGATTGTCCCAGCCCGAGTAGTTCCACATCATCACCGCGAGCCCCAGCCCCAGACCGGTGACAAGGCTTCCCTCGTCGGCGGAGAACGGAATCCACGGCACGTGCTCCGCGCGCACGCCGGCCAGCACGGTGAAGAGAGCCACCGGGGCCAGCGCGCCCACCCCCAGCGCCACCGCGGTCCAGCCCGTCACGCGCACCCCCGCCACGTTGAGCGCGGTGAGCGCCCAGATGAAGAGCAGCGCGAGCGCCCAGCGCGCCCCCGGCGACATGCCCGGCCACCAGTACATGGCGTAATCCGCGAAGAGCGCTGGATAGATGGCCACGTCCACGAAGGAGTTGATCCAGCTCCACCAGCCCACCTGGAAGCCCCAGAAGGGGCCGAAGGCGCGGCGCACCCAGGCGACGTAGCCGCCCTCGTCGGGAATTGCCCCCGCCAGCTCGGCCATGGCGAGCGACACCGGCAGGCTCCAGACGAGCGGGGTCAGGATCAGGAGGATCAGGGTGAGGCCGGGCCCGAACGACGCCACGGCGTCCTCGATGCCATAGGGCCCACCGCTGACATTGAAGAAGACGACGGCGAGGAGGGCGACCCAGCCGAGCTCCCGGCGGAGCCCGGCCGGGGTCACGACGTCTGGGCTTGCTGGATGAGGGCGGGCAATCCCTTGAGCCACTCGTCGATCGGCACCTCCGCGTCGACGATGATCTCGAGCTTGCCCGAGGGCATGCGGCGCACGCGGCCCTTGCCGGTGCCGAGCGGGATCACCACGTGCTCGCGGTGGACGCCCATGGCGTCGAGCACCGCGAAGATCTTGTTGATCTCGGGCATGCCGACCGCGTCGAGCATGGGCCCTACGGGGTGGGGCGCACGTCGGCCGGGGGGCGATCGCCGCCGGGAATCGCGACGGGTCCTCCCGGGCCATAGCCGGTGAGCGGCGGCACCGTGACCTGGGTGTCGGACAGCCGCCGCTCCTCATGGCCGGGGACGACGATCACGTTGCGCGTGCCCGGATCGACGAAGCGCTGCTCCGGGACATAGCGGACGGCCGGAGGCGGCGCGGCGGGCAGCCGCGGCAGGGGCCGCTGGGCATCTCGCACCGCCTGATCGATGGGATTCGACTGATACGGGTAGCGCGGGCCCCCGCCGGCGCCGATCTGGGCCGCCGCGGGCCCGGCCGGGCCGAGCGCCGCCGCGACCAGCAAGATCACGAACAAGCGCTTCATGTCTCCAATGGTAAGTGACGGATGGGGGCTTCGCAACCAGACGCGCCGTGGTATGGTGACGGCCGAGAACCGATGCGACCCCGGATCCTCCGGCTCTCCCTGCTGGCCCTCGCGGCGGCGCTGATCGCGCCCGCCGGCGCTTCCCGCGCGCAGACCCCCGACCTTCCCATCTTCGACACCCATATCCACTACAGCGCGCCGGACTGGACGGAATATCCCGAGGCGCGCATCCTCGGCATCCTCCAGCAGGCCGGGATCAAGCGCGCGCTCGTCTCGAGCACGCCGGACGACGGGACCATCAAGCTCTACCAGCGAGATCCCAAGCGCATCGTGCCCATCCTGCGCCCCTATCGCACGCGCGAGGACATCGGCCACTGGTGGCAGGACCCGTCCGTGATCCCCTACCTCGAGTCGCGTCTGGCGCTCAAGGTGCACAAGGGCATCGGCGAGTTCCACCTCTTCGGCGGCCAGACCGGCACGCCGGTGATCAAGCGGCTGATCGAGATCGTGCTCCGCGAGAACATCTACCTCCACGCCCACTCCGACGAGGTGGCCATCGTGGAGCTCTTCACCATCGAGCCGCGGCTCAAGGTGATCTGGGCCCACGCGGGGATGTCGTCGGGCCCGCAGGCGGTGGGCGCGCTGCTCGACCGCTACCCGAACCTCTCCGTGGATCTCGCCATCCGCAACGGCGACGTCGCCCCCGGCGGCGTGCTGGATCCGGGCTGGCGCGCGGTGTTCCTGCGCCACCCGGACCGCTTCCTCGCCGGCACCGACACCTGGGTCACGTCACGCTGGGAGGCGCTGCCGGGCTCCGTGACCGAAGTGCGGACGTACTTGAGGCAACTGCCACCCGAAGTGGCCGAGAAGATCGCCTACAAGAACGCGGAGCGGCTCTTCCCCTAGCCGTCATCGGGCCGTCCACGGCGGCGGCAGCGCGGCCGGCGTCTATCTCCCGAGCAAGGTGTAGAATCCCGCCATGCCTCGAGCGAGAAGCGACGATGGGGCGCGGCAGAGCCTCCGCGGCTTCGTGTCGGCGCTGGAGCAGGCCCACCCGGGCGAGGTGGTGCGCATCACGGAGCCCGTGGACCTTGCCTACCAGACGCAAGCGCTCGCGCTGGAGCTCGAGCGGCGGCGGCGGTTTCCCTTGCTGATCTTCGAGCAGGTCCGCGGCCACTCCATCCCCATCGTGTCGAATGTCATGGCGAGCCGGCGAGGGCTCGCGACCGCTCTCGGGGTCGACGAGGCCCAGCTCCCGGAGGAATACGCCAAGCGGCTGAAGGAGCCGGTCAAGCCCGTCGTCCTCGACCGCCCGCCCTTCGCGCTCGAGGTCAGGAGGGGTGAGGCGGTAGACCTTGGCGCCCTGCCCATCCCGACGTATTTCCCTGGCGACGGCGGCCCCTACCTGACGGCGGGGCTTCTCACCGCGCGGGACCCTGCCACCGGAGTCTCCACCGCGGGCTTCCACCGGTTCCAGGTCAAGGGACCCGACCGTCTCGGTGTGAGCCTCCACTCGCGCCGGCGGATGTACGAATTCCAGCAGAGAGCGGAGAAGGCCGGACGGAGCCTCGACTGCGCCATCATCATCGGGCTCCATCCTGCCGTCGGGATGGGGTCGCTCTCCTATCCCGCGCCGGAGATCTCGAAGTTCGAGGTGGTCGGCGGGCTGTTCGGAGAGCCCATGCAGCTGCGGCGGGCGGAGACGGTCGACCTCGACGTCCCGGCGTGGGCCGAGATCGTGATCGAAGGCGAGATACTGCCGGCCGTGCGCGAGCCCGAGGGCCCCTTCGGGGAGTTCACCGGCTACTTCTCGCGCCGGAGCACCGACAACGTCTTCGTGGCGCGCGCCATCGTGCTGCGACAGGGCGCGTGGTTCCACTCGATCGCGTCCGGCCGGGCACCCGACCACATCTTGCCGCTGGGCGTCCTGCGGGAAGCCGAGATCCGCAACTCGCTCCGCCGCGTGATCCCGGGAGTGCGCGCGGTACACGTGCCGGTCTCGGGCGGCGCGTCATTCTCCGCGTACGTGTCGATCAAGCAGACGCGGCCCGGAGAGGCCAAGCACGCCATCTCCGTCGTCCTCGGGGTGGACCACTACCTCAAGCTCGTGGTCATCGTGGACGAGGACATCGACGTGTTCGACGAATCCGACGTCCTGTGGGCGATGGCCACCCGGGTGCAGGCCGACCGTGACCTCGTCGTCATCAGCGGCAGCCTCGGCGCGATCCTCGATCCCTCGGCGAGTCCCGAGGGGCTGACGGCAAAGCTCGGCATCGACGCCACGAGGGCCTTCGGCGAGGCCGGGGCGGAGAAGCTCGTCATGTCCGCCGAGGCGATGGCCTGGGCGCGCACCCTCGTCGACCGACTCTCGCGCGGCTAGCCTCGCGTCTACGGCTTCACGATCACGCGGGTGGCCGCCGTGCCCGTGTTCTTTCCCTGCCACTCGGCCATCTCGAAGGCCTTGTTGATGTCCTTGAGCGGGAAACGGTGGGACACCAGCGACGTGAGCGGGTACTTCGCCTTCGTGCGCACCAGGAACTCCAGCGCGGCGGGGATGATCCAGGGATCGTAGTGGGTGACGCCCAGCCACTTGATCTGGTTGGTGATGACGAGCGTGGCGGGCAGGGTCACCGTCTGCGGCACGATGTTGCCGATGTCCACGTACTTCCCATTGAGGCGCACCATGCCGAGGCCTTCGACCGTCGCCGCGGCGATCCCGACCACCTCCACCACGATGTCGGCGCCGCGCCCGTCGGTGAGCTCCTTCACCCGCGCGATGCGCTTCTCCGGCGTCGGGTACTCGTTCATGTCGATGACATCGGTGGCGCCGCACTTCTTCGCCAGCGCCAGCCGCGGGGCCTGGCCGTCCACCGAGATCACGCGCGCGGCGCCTTTCTCGGCCGCCACCGCCGCCGCGTAGATCCCGAGCCCGCCCGCGCCCTGGATGACCACCACGTCGCCGAACTTCATCTCCGCCGACTCGAGCCCGTAGAGCACCTGGCAGAGCGCGCAGTTCACGGGTGGAATGGCGTCGTCGGGCAGCTCGTCCGGCACCTTGAACGCGTAGTGACCGGGCGGGAGGTAGTAGTACTCCGCATAGCCGCCGTCACAGTAGGGGTACTCATTCAGCGTGAACTGATTGCTCTTCCGCTGGCGATGGGGGCAGGCGTGGTGCTCGCCGCGCACGCACCAGTAGCAGCGGTGGCACGGGTTGAAGAAGGGGAACGCGATGCGGTCGCCCTCCTTCAGCGGGCGACGGAGGGAGTCGAACTGCACGCCCTTGCCCAGCGCCGCCACCACGCCGGTGAACTCGTGCCCGGGCACCCGGCGGATATCGGGGCCGGAATAGTTCCCGTCGTTGCGCCAGTAGTGCAGATCCGAGCCACAGATGGCGGCGGCGGTGTTCTTGACGAGGAGCCCGCCGGGCTCGACCTCGGGCGTGGGCAGGGTTTCCAGGGCGAGCGGCTTGCCCGGCTGGAGCAAAACGGCGGTGAGTCCCTTGGGCACGGTGATCTCCTTGTCGGGTGCAGGCTCGCGGCCGGTCCGCGGCGGGCCCCACGGTAGCATCGGACGCGCCCGGCTCGCCAGCCTTCGGCGCGAGGAGTCTCCCGCTCCCCCGCCCGCGCCTTGACAGGGCGCGCCGAAAACACGTAGCGTCGGGCCCATGCCCGGGCCTCTGCAGGGCGTCCGTATCGTCGACGCCACCACCGTCGTGCTGGGGCCCCTCGCCACGCAGATGCTGGGCGACCTGGGCGCCGACATCGTCAAGGTCGAGCCGCCCGAGGGCGACACCACGCGCAAGCTCGGCCCCACGCGCAACCCCGACATGGCGGCGTTCTACCTCGCGTGCAACCGGAACAAGCGAAGCATCGTGCTGGACCTCAAGCGCGCGGCCGGCCACGCGGCGCTGATCCGCCTGCTTGCGGGCGCGGACGTCTTCGTCCACAACTTCCGGCCCCAGGCGGCGGCGCGGCTCAAGGTCGAGTACGAGCGCGTGCGCGCGGTCAATCCCGGCATCGTCTACTGCGCGACGTACGGCTTCCGCGCCGCCGGCCCCTACGGCAACAAGCCCGTCTACGACGACATCATCCAGGCGGCGTCCGGCCTCGCATCCCTCCAGGCCCCGCTGGTCGGCGATCCACGTTATCTCCCGACCATCGTGGCCGACAAGACCAGCTCGATGGCGGTGGCCCAGGCCCTCCTCGCCGCGCTCTACCACAAGGCGCGCACCGGCGAGGGCCAGGCCATCGAGGTGCCGATGTTCGAGACGGTGGTCGCGTGGATGATGGTGGAGCACCTCTACGGCGAGACGTTCCGGCCCGCCCTCGACACGCCCGGCTACAAGCGCGTGCTCAACCGCTGGCGCCGCCCCTTCCCCACCAAGGACGGTTACCTCGCCATCATTCCCTACACCGACACGCACTGGCAGACCTTCTTCCGCGTCGCGGGCCGCGAGGAGCTCCTCGCCGACCCGCGCTTCCAAACGCTGGCCTCGCGGCTCACCCACATCGAGCTCCTCTACGAGGAGCTGGGAAAGATCGCCGCCACCCGCACCAACGCGGAGTGGCTGACGCTGCTCGACGCCGCCAACGTGCCCGCCACCGTCGTCAACACGCTCGACTCGATCCTCACCGATCCGCAGCTCGAGGCCACCGGGTTCTGGAAGACCATCGAGCACCCCAGCGAGGGCCTGCTCCGCACCCCGGACATCCCCACCACGTACAGCCGGACGCCCGGCGAGATCCGCCGCCATCAGCCGCGGCTCGGCGAGCACAGCGTGGAGATCCTGAAGGAAGCCGGGATGTCTGACGAGGAGATCCGCGCGATGCTGGCCGCGGGCGCGACCGCGCAGCCCTAGCCGGCGCCGACGCGGTCACACGACGCCGAGGCCGTGCGCCGCGAGGCCGGCGTGCACGCCGTCCACTCCGCCCACGCGATACGCCGAGAGCCCGGCCTCACGGGCCCCGGCCACATAGGTCGCGTCGTCGTCGAAATAGAGGATGGCGGCGGGCGTGACCTCCAGTCGTGCCGCCAGCCCGCGGAAGGCCTCCGGCTCAGGCTTGCGGCGGCCGATCTCGGCCGAGAAGATCGCGCGCGGGCCGAAGATCTCCGCCGCCGCCGGAAACACCTCCGCGAGGTGGCGCTTCAGGAGCAGCGGATTGTTGGTGAACATGCCCACCGGCCGGACGGTGGCGACTTGCCGCGCGAGCGCGAGCATCGCCGGATCGGGCTCGGTTGCCGCTTTCCTGGCCTCGACCCACTCGGCCGCGCTGAGGGGATACCCCAGGCGTTCGCCGAATCCCGTCAGGTAGTCGTCGGCCGAGACCAGGCCCCGCTCCGCCTCGTCCTCGAATCCGGACCCCCAGATCGCGGCGTGAATCGCGTCGGGGCTCCGCCCGCTCCACGACGCCAGCAGGGCCAGCCGGCGCTCCCTCCGGTGGTGCGAGAGGACGCCATCCATGTCGAACACGACGGCCCCGAGCACGGATCGGGGGCTGACGTGCGAGACCGAAGTCAAGAGCGCCCCGTCGCCTGCTGCGGATCGAGCCAGTCACGGAGCCCGTCCGCAACCATGTTGAAGCCCAGGACCGCGGCCATGATGGCGAGACCCGGGAAGATCACCATCCAGGGCGCCTGGACCATGAAGCCGCGCCCGTCGGCGAGCATGAGACCGAGCGACGGCGTGGGCGGCCGCACCCCCACGCCGAGGAAGGACAGCGAGGCCTCCACCAGGATGGCGATGGCCATGAGCACCGAGGCCTGGACCAGCACCGGAGTCGCCGCGTTGGGCAGGATGTGGCGCAGCACGAGTCGTGGCACCGGCGCCCCGAGGGCGCGGGCACCGTCCACGTAGACCTCGACCTTGGCGGCGAGGACGGCGGCACGCACCACGCGCGCCACGATGGGCGTGTAGACGACGGCCAGCGAGGCGGCGACGAGGACGACGCCGGTGCCGAAGACGCTCATGAGGGCGATGGAGAGGAGGATGGCCGGGAAGGACATGAGCACGTCGAGCGGCCGCATGATGAGCTGATCCAGCACGCCCTCGGCGTAGCCGGCGGCCAGGCCGAGCGGCACGCCGGCGGCCAGCGCCAGCGCCACCGAGACGATGGCCACGCCGAGGGAGACGCGGTAGGCGTGGACGACCCGGCTCAGCATGCTCCGCCCGAGGTCGTCCATCCCGAAGGGCTGCCCGAGCGTGGGCGCGCGGAGGGCGTGGTCCCTGGCGATCTCCGTCGGGCTGCCCGGCACGATCCACGGCGCGAGGGCGGCGGCGAGGGCGAGCGCGCCGATGACGAGGACCCCGGCGAGGGTGATCCCGCGGTGCCGGGACGGGAACACGCGGCGGAGCGCGCTCGCCGTCACCGCCGTCGCACCCGCGGGTCGATGAGGCCGTAGAGGACGTCGGTGATCAGGTTGACCAGCATGAACATGGCGCCGATGACGAGCACCGTGCTCTGCACCACGGGATAGTTGCGCTCGAGCACGGCGTCGAGCGTCATGCGGCCGACCCCGGGGAGAGTGAAGATCATCTCGACCACGATGGCGCCGCCCAGCATGTACCCCACTTGCAGGCCGAGCACGGTGACGATGGGGATGGCGGCGTTCGGCAGGACGTGTCGGAAGAGGATGGCCCGCTCGCCGAGACCCTTGGCGCGGGCGTACTGCACGAAACCGCGGTGCATGGTGTCGAGCACGGCGGCGCGGGTGAGCCGCCCGAGCACGGCGGCGCGGCTCACCGCGAGGGTGAGGGCGGGGAGCGCGAGGTGAACGAGATTGTCCACGGGGCTCTCCGCGAAGGGCACCCAGCCGCCCGAGGGCATGAGCCCCGCGCCGAGCGAAAGCCCGAGGATGAGCATGATGCCCAGCCAGAAGTCCGGGATGGAGATGCCCACCAGGCCGACCGCGAGGGCGGCCCGGTCGGCGGCGCTGCCGCGCCGGCCGCCGGCGAGAAGCCCCAGCGGCACGCCGATGAGTGCGGTGCAGGCGGCGGCGAGGAGCGTCAGCTCGAGCGTGACGGGAAGGCGGTCGAGGATCATCCGTCCGATGGGCTCGTTCTGGCGGAAGTCGAGGCCGAAGTCTCCGCGGGCCACGCCGCCGAGCCAGCGGAGGTACTGCTGCGCGACAGACTCGTCGAGGTGGAACGCCTCGCGGAGCGCGCGGATCCCCTCCGGCGTCGCCTTGAAGCCCAGCACCACCGTCGCCGGGTCACCGGGGACCAGACGCATGAGCGCGAAGATCAGCACGCTCATGCCCAGGAGCAACGGCACGGCGAGGGCGAGGCGCCGGGCCGCGTACACGAGCATGGGAGTCGGTCAGGCCAGCCAGGTGTCCTCGAAGCGCAGCTCGAGCGACGACAGCGGCACGGAGGCCTGGACATTGGGTTTCGTCCAGTAGCGCTGGATCTCGTTGCTGAAGATCAGGAGCGAGCCCTCCTCCTGGAAGTAGCGCACGATCTCCGGATACATGCGCTTGCGGGCGGCCGGGCTCGACGTCGTGCGGAACGCGTCGAGCCGCTTGTCGGCCTCCTCGGACTTGAAGCCCGTGAAGTTCCATCCGGAGGAGGAATGCTGCATGGGGTAGTAGAACATGTCCGGGTCCACCGTCACGCTCCACCAGGCGCCCGCGATGTCGTACTTCTTGCCCACCAGCTCCTCGAAGTATTGACCCGACTCGAGTGGCCGGACCTCCAGCGTGATGCCGATCTTCTTGAGCTGCTCCCGCAGGATCTCGCCGGTCTTCACGAGCACCGGCACCTGGGATTTCACCAGATAGGTGAGGGTGAGGCCCCCGCCCTTGCCGGCATCCGCGAGGAGCTGCTTCGCCTTGGCGAGGTCGGGCCCGCCCTTGTGGATGTTCACGTTGGTGGCCCAGGGGCTCGGCTCCGGCGTCGGCTCCGCAGTGACGACGTGCGAGTCGTAGTAGACGAGCTTCACGAGCTCGGTGCGGTCGAGAGTCCAGGCGATGGCCTGACGCAGCCGCTTGTCGTTCAGCGGCGGGCGGCTCGCGTTGAGCATGAGGTAGAAGGGGAAGTACGGCCGGCCCGGCGAGGCCTTCATATCGCGCGTGCGCTCCAGCTCGGCAATGCGCTGCGGCGGCACCGTCTGGATCCAGTTGTAGCGACCGGTCTGCAGCCCGGTGAGGCGCACGGTGTCGTCGGACGGCGCGTAGAACATCACGCGGTCGAGGTAGGGCTTGTTGGGCCGGAAGTACTTGTCCCACCGCTCCAGGGTGATGTGGTCGTCCTTCACCCACTCGACGAACTTGAAGGGACCGGTGCCCACGGGGAAGAGCTTGGGATCCTTCTCGCCGACCGCCTTCTCGTTGACGATCTCGGTGGCCTGGGAGAGCACCGCGAGGAACGGACCGTACGAGCGGCTCAGGTTGAAGCGCACCTGGTGTGGCCCGAGCGCCTCCACGCCCTCCACCGGCGAGAAGAACACCCGCATCGGCAGCTTGTTCTTGGCGTCCAGCAGCCGGTTGAACGTGAAGACCACGTCTTTCGCGGTGAAGGGCTCGCCGTTGTGGAAGGTGGCGTTGTCCACGAGATCGAACACCCAGGCTTTTTCGCCGTCCTGCTTCCACGCCTTCGCCAGCCCGGGGATGAAGTTGCCGGCCTCGTCGACGTAGACGAGCTTGTTGTAGACGTTCTGGTAGACCTGCAGCGAGGAGTAGAGCTGGGCGTAGCCCGGGTCCATGTTCACGGGCTTGTCCACCGTCGCGACGCGCAGAATGCCCCCGCGCTTGGGCTGGCCCTGCGCCCACGCCGCGCGCTGCACCCCGGGGCCGACGAGCGAGCCGAGGCCGGCGCCGGCCGCCAGCGCACCGGTTCGCTTCAGCCACTCCCGCCGCGTGCTACCCGTCGAATCCGTCATGGTGATGTCTCCTTTTGGACTAGGCCGTCTTTCATGACGAGGCGAACCCGGCGAAGCGCCTCGATGTCCGCCAGCGGATTGCCCTCGATCGCGATCAGATCGGCCCGCTTGCCCGGGGTGAGCGTCCCGAGGTCGCCATCCACCCGGCACGCCTCGGCGCCGCCGCGGCTGCCCGCGATGAGCGCGTCGTGCGTCGACACGCCCAGCCGCACCAGCGTGGCCATCTCGAAGGCCATGAGGCCGTGCATGCTGTCCGTGCCCACCGCGATGCGGATCCCGGACGCCAGATGGCGGGGGAAGTTCTCCGCGACCACCCGCCGGGCCCACTGGACCTTCTCCATGATGGCGGGCGTGCGGCCGTCGCCCTGCTCGATGCCGGTGGGGTGCATGAAGATCGAGAAGGTGCAGACGAGGCGGACGCCGCGCTCCTTCATGAGCGCGATGTCGTCGTCGGTGGCGAGGACGCCGTGCTCGATGGTGGACACGCCCTCCTCCACGGAGAGGCGCAGGCCCAGCCCGCCGTGGGCGTGGGCGGCGGCGTACTTGCCCACGCGGTGGGCCTCCTCCACCGCGGCGCGGATCTCCTCCCGGGAATAGACGCTCGCTTGGAGGGTGGTGTTCGACGAGCTGACCCCGCCGGTGGCGAAGAGCTTCACGTGATCGGCGCCGTGCTGGAAGTTCTCGCGCACGCCGCGACGGATCTCGTCCACGCCGTCGAAGGCGGTGTGTGCCCGGCCGTGCCCGTTGCTGGCGGTGATGCCACGCGTGGCGCAGAGGAGCCGCGGGCCCGGGATTACCCCCGCGTCGATGGCGTCGCGGACCTGAACGTCGAGAAAGCTCTCCTCCGCCATCACCCGCATCGTGGTGGTGCCGGCGGCGAGGTCCCGGCGGAGATTGGCCGTTGCCCGGAGCGCCTGGGGCACGGGAGCCTGACGGAGCTGGCCGATCTGGTCCCCGGCGCCGGGAACGATGGAAATATGACTGTGGGCGTCCACGAAGCCGGGCATGACGAAGCGGTCGCCGAGGTCCAGAGGCTCGGCCCCGGCGGGGACGCGCGTGGTGGCGGTGGGCCCGGCGGCGGTGATGCGGCCGTCCTCGACGAGTAGCGTCGCGTCCCGCGCGGGGGCGGCGCCCGTGCCGTCGAAGAGCGTGCCGCAGCGGATGGCCGACACGGTGCCCATGCGGACCGACGCCTTACGCGCTCCCGCCGGCGGCGCCGTAGTCCCGGCGCGCGGCCTCGGCCGAGACGTAGCCCTCGCGCACGTCGCGGCGCACCGCCTCGGGATCGCGCTCCGCGGGGGAGCCATAGCCGCCACCGCCGCCGGTGAGGATGCGCACGCGGTCGCCGGCGCCGATGGGATGCTGGGTGGCCTTGCGCACGTGACGGACGGCGCCGTCGGGCGCGGTGATCTTCACGCCGTTCACCGCGCCGTCTCGCCCGCCCTTGAGCCCCCAGGGCGGCGTGACCTTGCGCTCGAGGCTGAAGGTGATGAAGGCGGGGGCGAGGAACTCGTACACGCGCTCGATCCCGAGCCCGCCCCGGTGCCTGCCCGCGCCGCCGGAGTCCGGGCGCAGCGCGTAGCGCAGGATGCGGATGGCGCCGTTCCGGGACTCCACCACCTCCACGGGATTATTCCGCGCGGTGGAGCCCGCGAAGATGATCATGCCGGACTCGCCGTCATGGGCCGGCCGCGCGCCGGTGCCGCCGGCATTGAGATCGCCCTGGATGAAGAGCCGTCCCGTCTCCGGATGCGTGCCGAAAGCGATGGTCGGCATCTGATCGCCGTAGGAGCCGGCGGGGATGCGCTCGGGAATGGCGTCCGAAAGGGCGCGCAGCCCGAGATCGATGAGCAGGTTGATGGGGACGTAGTAGCGGGCGGTGGGGGCGGGCTCCTGCGCGGCGAGGACGGATCGCTCGGGAATGCACACCGTGAGCGGCCGGAAGCAGCCCTCGTCGACCGGCGTCAGCGGCGTGGTCAGGCACTTGATGAGGAGGCGGCAGGCGCTGATGGTGATGGCGTCGCCGCAGTTGAACGGCCCGGCGACCTGCCCGCTCGAGCCTGTGAAGTCCACCGTCATCCCATTGCCGTCCACCGTGATCGCCATCTCCACGCGCACGGGCTCGTCGAGGCTGATGCCGTCGTTGTCGAAGTGCGCCACGGCCGTGTAGGTGCCGGCGGGGATCTTGGCCAGCTCGGCGCGCGTCCGGCGCTCCGACTGCTCCATGTACACGCGGGTGGAGTCGAGCACAGTGTCGCGCCCGTACTTGGCGAGGATCTCGCGGAAGTAGGACTCGCCGGCGCGGCAGACGGCGATCATGGCCTGGATGTCCTTGAGGGTGCCGCTCTCCGTGCGGATGTTCCCGCCGATCACCCGCAGAACCTCTTCGTTGAGGTCTCCACGGCTGAACAGACGCACGGACTGAAAACGTAGGCCTTCCTGCCGGAACTCGCGCGAGCCCACCTGCATGCTGCTGGGCACGGGCCCGCCCACGTCGCTCCAGTGCGCCTTCACCGAGACGAAGCCGGTGAGCAGGCCCTCCCAGAACACGGGAGCGTACATGGCGACGTCGTTGAGGTGATTGCCATTCCCCGCGTACGGGTCGTTGTGGATGAAGATGTCGCCTTCGCGGAAGGCCTCGATACCCCGGTCGCGCACCGTTGCCTCGATGGGGAAGCCGAGGTGACCCTGGAAGACGGGCAGGCCGATGCCCTGGGCGATCATCTGCACGTCGGGGTCGAAGATGGCGCAGCCGAAGTCGAGGCTCTCGCTGATGATGTGGTTGTAGGCGGTCTTGATCATGGTGATGCGCATGCGCTCGGCGGCGGCATTGAGGGCGGCGCGCACCACCTCCACCGTCACGGCATCGAGCGGCAGATTACCCATCTCAGGCCCCCTTGGCGACGTCGATGACGAGACAGGCGTTGGCCTCGACGCGGAGGGCGTCGCCCGGCTCGAGCATGGTGGTGGTGCCGGCCTCCTCGATGGCGGCGGGACCCGCGAAGGTGTCGCCGGCCCGGAGCCGCTCCCGCGCGACCACGCGATACTCGAGGACGTCGCGGGCCAAGGTGGAGTAGATCTTGCGCGTCTCGAAGGCGGGCCCCCGCCCGCCCGACTTCTCCAGCGTGGGCAGCCGGGGCCGCTCGAGGGGATAGACTACCGCGAGCCGGAGATTCAGGAGCTGCACCTCCACCTCCGGCGCGGCATAGCCGTAGGCGCGCTCATGGGCGGCATCGAAGCGGGACCGGAGCGAGGCCCAGTCGGCGAGCGTCTCCACCTCCACGGTGACGGTGTGCTCTTGGCCGAGATAGCGGAGGTCGGCGGCGCGATGCCGCATGGCCGCGCCCACCGCGGGCAGGATGGACTCGATCTCGCGCTCCATCTCGCCGTAGCGGACGTCCGCCCAGGCCGCGTCGGTGCGCTCGAGCGGCTCCAGGACGGTGCGGACGAGGTCGTGGCGGAGGTCGGTGGCGAGCATGCCGCAGGCCGAGAAGGTGGAGGGGGAGGGCGGAATGATGACGCGCGGGATGCCGAGCTCGCGGGCGATGGCCACCGCGTGGAGCGGGCCGCCGCCGCCGTAGGCCACCAGGGTGTAGTCGCGCGGATCGAGGCCACGCTCGGTGGTGATGCTGCGCACCGCGAGGGCCATCTTCACGTCGGCGAGCCGCACCACGCCCGCCGCCGCGGTGTCGCGCGCGAGCCCCAGCGGGAGGCCGAGCTTCTCCTCGATGGCGCGGTTGGCCGCGGCGAGGTCGAGCGGCATGGTGCCGCCGAGGAAGCGGTCGGCGGCGATGCGGCCGAGCACGAGATTGGCGTCCGTCACCGTGGGTTCGTCGCCCCCGCGCGCGTAGCAGACGGCGCCGGGATCGGCGCCCGCGCTCTGCGGTCCCAGGGTGAGCGCCCCTCCCGCGTCGATCCAGGCGATGGTGCCGCCGCCCGCGCTCACCTCGGTGATGTCGATGACGGGAATGCGCAACGGGTGCCCGTCCACGTGGTACTCGTCCGTGGTCTGGACCAGGCCCTTCTCGACGATGGCACACTTCGCGGTGGTGCCGCCCATGTCGAAGGAGATGAGCCGGTCCGCCCCCAGCGCCCGCGCCAGGCTCGCGCAGCCGATGGCGCCGGCGGCCGGCCCCGACTCGATGGTGTGCACGGGCCTGGAGGCGGCCGCCTCCAGCGAGCAGGCGCCGCCATTCGATTGGGTGATGAGGAGTTGACCCCTGAAGCCACGTCCGGCAAGACCTTGCTCGAAGGCCCCGAGGTAGCGATCCATGATGGGTTGAACATAAGCGTTCACCACGGTGGTGCTGGTCCGCTCGTACTCGCGCCATTCCTGGGTGATGCGGTGCGAGACGGAGATGGCGGCGGCGGGAAGGACCTCGGCCACCAGCTCGGCGGCGCGCCGCTCGTGCTCGGGGTTGCGGAACGAGAAGAGGAAGCAGACCGCCACCGACTCCACGCCCTCGGCGGCCAGTCGCCGGGCGGCTTCGCGGACAGCCGCCTCGTCGAGAGGAACGAGGACCTCCCCCCGCGCGGTCAGGCGCTCCGGCACCTCGAGACAGCGGCCGCGAGGCACCAGGGGCGTCGGCCGGCGGTACAGCACGTCGTACATGCGGAGGAAGTTGCCGCGGCCGATCTCCAACACATCCCGGAAGCCATCGGTGGTGACCAGCCCGGTCCGGGCGCCCTTGCGCTCGAGGAGGGCGTTGATGCCGATGGTTGTCCCGTGGATGACGAGCCGGCAGTCGGCCAGGCGGGCGCCGGCCTGGTCCACGCAGCGGAGGATGCCCTCGAGGAGGTTCTTGGGGGTGGAGAGCGCCTTGGTGTCGACCATCGCCCCGGTCGCCTCGTCGAGAGCGACCAGGTCAGTGAAGGTGCCGCCGATGTCGATGCCGATTCGGAGAGCCACTTTCCGCGGAGTATAGGGCGCGCGGGGAGACGCCGCAAGCGCGTCAGGGTGGCGTGGGGACGCGCGCGATTGTGACGGGGGGGCTCGCGGGGAGCTGATCGGGCGCCGCGCCGGACCGGGCCTTCACGCCGGCCCACGCCCCCTGAGGGGCGACCGCGGCACCGGGATCGGCTCGCCGCGCTCCACGCGCCGGGCGAGCAAGGCCTCGCGCTCTTGCTCCAGCCGCTCGATGGCCTCCACCGCCGACTCCGCCTCCGCCGCGCAGCCCGGCAACTCGGGGTACGTGGCGCGACGCCACCAGAGGCCCGCCCGCTCGACGGTCTCGACCACGAGAAGATAGGGAATTTTCTTGTAGTAGGCGAGGTCGGCGGGACGCGAGTCGTCAGACAAACGGCACCCACGCGATCGGGACGCCCGCGTCGGACTGCCGCGCCTTCTCGGTGGCGGCAAGCCAGCTCTCGCCCTCGGGCAGGATCACGGAGGCTGGCCGCACGCGGTAGAG
>Ga0134127_10001815_pt1 | contig 15676 bp, 16 predicted proteins | sample KB31753_FD_96459 | JGI IMG/M metagenome (GOLD analysis project Ga0134127, IMG submission 96459) | Terrestrial soil microbial communities with excess Nitrogen fertilizer from Kellogg Biological Station, Michigan, USA - KB3-175-3 | ecosystem: Environmental > Terrestrial > Soil > Unclassified ...
ACGGAGTTCGAGCACGTCGAGGCAGCGGGACGAGCCCAAAGCCTGGAGATCCAGTACGTGGAGGTGAAGAGCGGTGAGGGTCTCGATGCCGCGCTCAGGTCCCTCAGAAAGGCTTCTGTCGATGCGCTTTACGTCCAGTCGAGTGCCCGCGTTCTCGACCCACTGCGGAGTCGGATCGCTGCCTATGGGATCAGCGCGCGTCTTCCCGTCATTGGCTCGATTCCCTTCCATGCCGAATCGGGGTATCTCCTGTCCTATGGAGCAAGCGCCGTTGGTTGGCACCACCGCAGCGCGTACTTCGTCGACAAGATCCTCAAGGGCGCCAAACCCGCTGATCTTCCCGTCGAGCAACCCACCAAGTTCGATCTGGTGATCAACCTCAAGACTGCCAAGGCGCTGGGGCTGACGATCCCGCCGTCGTTGCTGCTGCGAGCGGATCAGGTTATCGAATAGCGCAGCCTCCACCGAGGTGCCCACGCGGGTGATCGGGTCGGGGCCGCTATCGAGCTTCTATCAACCCTTTTTAGAGCGCCCGCGCGATCAGTGCGGCCCCGGTGACGAACAGCACGGCTCCGATCACGCGAGCCATCGTTGCGGGTGCGACGCTCAGGTGCACTCGATTTCCGACCCAGAGCCCGACGCCGGCGACGGGAAGCAGAACCATGACGGCGATCCAGAGCGCGCGAGATATCAGGATCCCGGCAATGGCGAACGCGACGACGCGCAGCCCGACGTTCACGATGACCATCTGGGAGATCGTCGCGCGCTGGACCGCCGGGTCGGCGAGCCGCCCGGTGATGTAGACGACATACGGCGGACCGCCGATGCCGAACAGGGCGCCGATGACGCCGCCGAGCACGCCGGCGGGCGCGGCCCACCACCGACTCAGAGGTCGCGCCGGGCCGCGACGAAAGATCACGTAGAGCCCGTACACGCACACGAAGACTCCCAGCGCCAGCACGGTGGCGTCGCGCGGGAGCCTGACGAGGAGTGTCACGCCCAGGGTCAGCCCAACGAGCGTGAACGGCACGAGCGTCAAGAGCTCGGGCGCGTGGGCCTGCCGGCGCGTGTGAAATCCGAGAGCCAGTCCTGAAGCGAAGTCGAGGAGTGCGGCCAGGGAGAGCACGAACGTCAGCGGGAGCACCTGGGCCAGGACGGGGACCGTTATTGGTGATGCGCCGAAGCCGGTCGCGCCGAAGATGGTGTAGCCGACGAAGACGACGAGCGCGACGAGGATCAGGGTCTCGGGCGCGATCGTCATCGTGTCATGATATCCCCGACGAGCGCCGGTACACGCTCTCCGCCGGCCCGATTGCCTCTTTCCGCCCGGCGTGCCAGAGTAGCCCGCCATCACACGAGAGGAGCCGCGCATGATCTTCGAGATCGGCATGATCCAGACGGTTGTCGGGACGGGAGAGGACGGGTACTCGGGCGATGGAGGTCCGGCGACTCAGGCGCGGATCGGCGAAGCATACGGGTGCACCTTCGACACGAAGGGCAACCTCTACATTTCCGACGGGCGCAACCACACCATCCGCCGAATCGACAAGGGTACGGGCGTCATCACGACCGTCGCGGGAAGCGGGCGCCAGGGCTACTCGGGGGATGGCGGTCCCGCGACCGCCGCGACCTTGAACAACCTCTATTCACTCCAGGTCGATACCAATGGCGACATCTATATCGTCGACCGGTTGAACGCTGCTATCCGCAAGGTCGATGCAGGCACGGGCATCATCACCACGGTCGTCGGCACCGGCGAACCAGGCTACGGAGGCGACGGCGGCCCGGGAATCCGGGCCCAGTTGCGCGAGCCAAACGATTGCTTCCTGGACGGCAGAGGCGGATTGCTCATCGCGGACATTCAGGACCAGCGGATCCGACGTCTGGATCTGAAGACCGGCGTCATCACCACCTTCGCCGGCACCGGCGAGAAGCAGCGAGCCGGGGACGGGAAGCCGGCCACGCAAGCTTCGATCATGGGCGCCCGCGCGGTCTGCATGGATAGTAAGGGCAATACGTACATCTGCGAGCGCGAGGGCAACGGTGTTCGGAAGGTGGATGCCCGCGGCGTCATGTCTACGTTCGCCGGGACCGGCGAGCGCGGCTATAGCGGCGACGGCGGTCCGGCGCTCAACGCTACCTGGGGCGCGCCCAAAGCCATCCGGTGCGACCATCGGGACAACGTCATCGTGGTGGATACGGAAAACCACGCGATCCGCCGCATCGATGCCGTGACGGGCGTCGTGATCACCATCGCCGGTGGGCATCGGGGAGGCGATGGCGACGGTGGGCTCGCCACGAAGGCCGGTCTGGAGCGCCCCCACGGCTGCGGGATTGATCTACAGGGCCATCTATATATCGCCGACGGGATGAATCATCGGGTCCGGGTTGTTGGCATGGCGTGAAGCGCTGGCGGAAGTCACCGTCTGAGAAGTAACCAGAGTCCACGCGGGACTCCTGCGCAGCGCTCTTCGCGCCCACCCTGAAGCCACGCGAGCGCCAGCGGGGCGCCGTAGCTGCCGGCGCGCTCGATGAATTCCCAGATCGGCTCACCGGCAAGCGGCCGGAAGGCTTCAACCGCGACCTTCCATGCGAAGACGAAGAGCAGGACGGGGCGCGTCGGCCAGGCCAGGACGGTCAGCCCCAGCACGCATTCGAACCATCCGGCCAGAGGGCTCAGGGGATGGGTCGCCACCGCGGTCGGGCTGACGCCGACGCCTGCTGCGTAGCTCGGCCAGTTCTTCCCCATCGCGAAGTCGAAGCCGCCGTGGCCGATCAGCAGGAGCGCGGTTGTCACGCGTAGGATCCAGCCGATTGTCGCGGCTCGCGCGATGGTGAGGGGAGGCGCCGGCCGGAAGGAGAACCAGTCGGCGAGGGATCGGCCGGACCCGAGCAGGCATAGGAAGGCGAGCGGCACGCCGTAGTTGCCGGCGCGCTCGAGGAGCTCCCAGACGCCCTGGCCGGCGAGCGGGCGCAGGCACGCGGTCTGAAATCCCCAGAACGTCATGTAGAGAACGACTGCGCGGACAGGCTGGATCAGAGTCAGCACGCCGACCGAGATGTCGACCGTGCCGACGACCGGCATGAGCTTCCACGCCCACGCCTCCGGAATGCCGAAGATCGCGAAGTACGGCACCCAGGCGGCCTTGGTGATGATCCCGAAAGCGCCGTGGCCGATGAAGCAGCCCGCCACCGCGACGCGCAGGATCCAGTGCAGCGTCGCAGCGGTCGATGGCTCGATCAGCTGCTCGCGGGCGGTCACTACGTCTTGCTCCTCGATTGCGCGCATTCGATGTCCTCGCGCTCCGAGGGCGCCGACAGGCGACGACGAGCCGCCCGCCGGCGCCCGCAGCCCTACTTCTTTGCCGGTAGCAGGTAGAGCTTCGCCGTGCGCTCGCCCACCTTGCGCCCGAGGGCCATCCCGTCCTCGCAGGCGCTGCGGAAGTGGATGCCGGCAAACACGCGAGAGTCCGCGCTCTCGCGCGCCGCCTGGGAGAAGCTCGTGAACGACCGGGTGATGCCCTCGAAGGGCTTGCCGCTCGTGACGGTGAAGCTTGCTTGATCGCCGCCCAGGGTGCTGGCGAGTGTCACGGCCGCGGCCGCGCTGAACGTGCTCTGCGTCGATGGGTAATCCGAGACCGACGGCGTGTTCTGATGGCTGTCCCATGCCGCGTCGCCGCCCGTGGCGTCGTTGCCATCGTTGTCGCCTTCCCGGATGGCCGTGACCGGTCGCCAGAAGTCGTACACGTAGCGGATCTTCCAGCCGGCGATGTAGGCGTCGACCATCGCCAGGTTCATCAGGGCCAGCGTGCGGGCGGTGTCCCGGGCGTCGAGGCCGCGCGCCGTGGCGACCGTGCGGGCGATCGTGTTCCAGTTGCCGGGCCCCTCGAACCAGAAGCGGGCGATCTGCGTCTGATCGGCGGTCCGAACCGTGCTGATCTTGCCGCCGACGTTCTTCACCTCGTTGTAGTCACGCGCGTACGTCTCGCTCGTCAGCGCGGGCGGCCCCGGAAGCCAGAACTGCGAGGCCGATAGCAAGGTGAACGGCGTGATGTTGACCCAGCCCGGATTCGCGGTCGGCTGGTAGCCCCGCGCCATCTCCGCGTTGGCGATCGGCGGATTGGCGGGAACAGGGTTGGGATGCGGACGCCACTTGCCCGGCCCCATGGCCGGCGTATACGGCACGTCGCGGGTCGCCCCGTCGTCCTTGCGAAGCGTCAGGATTGCCGCACCGGCGGCGCGGCCGACCGCCACACCCTTGTTCCGTGCGGGTCCGTCGGTGACGCGTGCGATCGACGCGGCATAGGCCTGGTCGACGAGGGCCAGGGTGTCCACCCGCTGAGCCGGCGTGCCGTAGATTCCGATCACGCCGACGAGCACGGTGTGGGCCGCGGCCGCGACCGCGGCATCGGGCGAGGCCGCCGGATCTGCTGGCCCTTCGAAATAATAAGGATCGTAGCGCCGGCTGATCGCGTTCAGCGCATCGTGCACGGCGACCTGCACCATGGCCAGCGTGCGCGTGGAGACGACGTTGTTCTGACCGTTCGCGGCGATGGCCTTCATCGTCGTCTCGTTCCACTGGACGACCTCGTTGGCCCAAGCCGGGGACGTGAACAGGGCGGCGGTCAGGCAGAAGACGTAGATGGCAATCGGCACCGGGGTAATGAAGCCGATGGCCCGAAGGCGCTTCACCATGGATGCAATCCTCCTCTGATCGGCCGTGGGACCTTGTTACACAGCGACAACTCCACGAAGTTTGGGATCTCGCCGCGGGCTAACCACCTCCCCTGCGGAATTCGGGCGTCGTGTCGCTTGCTCATTCGATGCCAGCCAATCGGTCAGCTGACAGACGCGCGAATTCGCACACATCGCCGCATGGTCGATGCGGCGCGCGGGGCGGCAGTTGGGGAATTTTGCCCGATCGACCGGGCGGATCACCAGGACGCGACGCGCTCTGGCTCGGGGAGTTCCGGCGGGTCAACCGGGCGTGCTCGCGGCGGCCTGGGCAGCATGAATTCCACGATTTCCTCGGCTTCAGACCACCTGGTCCTCGTCGGGTATCCCACGGATATGACGTGCGGGTCAGCGATGTTACCTTTCTGCAACCCCATTTCTCAACACGAGGTGCCGCCGTGAAGTCGGAGGACGTGATTCGCGGGCTCATCCAGGACAAGCTCTCCAGGGGTGAGCTGCCCAGCGACGACTGCTCGAAAGTTCTCGGCGGGACCTCGAACGGAGAGATCTGCGATGCGTGCGGTGATCCGATCGTCTCGCCCCAGCTCGTCATGGAATGTATCGGCGATCACTTCCCGCGAGCGATCGTGTTTCACGTGCTCTGCTTCTATCTGTGGGACTCGGCCCGACGGGCCCGCGGTGCCGGGCCTGGACCGTGTGACGTCCGTTAGCCAGCGCTAGTTCCGCTCGCGACGTTCGGCTAGACTCCGGGCAGCCATCCCTACCGAGGTGCCCGTGCGACGGCTAGCAACCCACCAAGCTCGGATCAATCGTCGACGCTTCATAAGTGCACTGGCGGGAGGGCTTCTCGCCGCGCCGCTCGCCGCCAGCGCGCAGCAGGCGGGGACGGCTCATCGTGTCGGCGTGCTGGAGAACCTGGAAGCGGGCGCGAATGTCGCGAACCTCAACGCGTTCCGACAACGGCTCAGAGAGCTCGGATACGTCGAGGGTCAGAACCTCGTCATCGAGTACCGCTCGGCGGACGGCCGCCCTGAACGGTTCCCCGATCTGGCCGTCGAGCTCGTTCAGCTCAAGAGCGACGTGATCGTGACGAATGGCGACGAAGCGGCGTCAGCGGCCAGGCGGGCGACGCGGACGACTCCCATCGTCATGGCATCGAGCCTCGATCCCGTCGGTACCGGCGTCGTGGCCAGTCTCGCGAGGCCGGGGGGAAATGTCACCGGGTTTCATTTCTGGGCTTCCCCGAAACTGGGAGGCCAGCGATTGCAGCTCCTCAAAGAGCTGGTGCCTTCGCTGTCGCGAGTGGCTCTACTGTGGAACTCGGGGAACATCTACAGCCACCTGGTCGTGAAGGAAACCGAGACAGTCGCCTCGGCATCGGGCGTACAGCTCCAGCGTCTCGACGTGAACAGGCCGTGGGATCTCGAGCGTGCGTTCGAGGCCGCCATGCTGGGCCAGGTCGATGCGCTGATACCGGTGGACGATTACCTCACCGTGACCGACCGGGTTCGCATCGTGGACTTCGCGGCGATGAGCAGACTCCCCGCCATCTACGGGCTCAGGGAATTCGTGGATGCGGGTGGCCTCATCGCGTATGGCACCGATCGCCGCGATCTGTTTCAGCGCTCCGCCACCTACGTCGATCGGATCCTGCGAGGCACCAGACCGGCCGACCTTCCCGTGGAAGCCCCCACCAAGCTCGAGCTGATTGTCAATCTCAAGACGGCCAAGGCGCTCGGGTTGACCGTACCGCGGTCCATCCTCGTCCGGGCCGATCAACTCATCCAGTGATCGATCGGCGTCAGCGACCCAGCGACCGGTGCTGAAGCACCTACGCACTCTTGCGGTTGTCGGCGCTCTGCTGAGCGCTCTCGCGGCCGCGGGCGCCTGGGCGTCGATCGGCTTCGTGCGCTACTACTTCCCGGACAAATCGGTCGTCCCGCTATACTTCGAGCTCGCCGCATGGTCCGTGCTCACGGTGTATCTTGCGATGGTTGCCTACTTCGATAGTCTCAAGCTGTGGCGCAAGAACTAGGAGGCATTCATGGCTGACCGCTCATACGTCGCCGAGAACGATCGTGAACGCCGCCGGCTCGAGGCCCTCGTCGGGAAGCTCGACGACGCGGCGCTCGGTCGGGCGATGCCGGCCGGCTGGACGGTGGCCGCCGTGCTCGCGCATCTCGCGTTGTGGGATCAGCGGATCGTCCTGCTCAGCGAGCAGCTGAGGCGGGGCGCCTCGGTGCCCCAGATAGACGGCGGCAGCGTCGAGTGGATCAACGACTCGGCGAAGCCGATGCAGCTCGCACTGCCGCCGCGTCGCGCCGCCACGCTGGCCGTCGAGGCGGCGCGTGCCGCCGACCAGGCCGTTGCCTCGCTGTCGGACGAGCTGCTGGCGAACAACGCCGCCGCCGGGAGCCCGCTTAACCTCCTGCGCGCAGAGCACCGTCGCGAGCACCTGGACGAGATCGAGCACGCGCTGTCCCGCGGCTGACGTCGCCCTGACGTAGTCCCGGCGCGCGGGCCCTCGCGAGCAGATCGCCAAAGCGCGGTAAGATCCGCGGCGATGGTCGAGCACTCGACCGACGTGCAGATACGCTGGAGCGACGTCGATCCGGCCGGGATCGTCTTCTATCCGCGCTTCTTCGAGTGGTACGACTTGGGCTGCGAGTCGCTCTTCGCGTCCCTCGGCCTGCCGTGGCCCGAGGCATTCCCGAAGTACGACATCGTCGGTGTGCCCATCGTCGAGTCCGGGTCGAAGTTCCTGAGCCCGGCGCGCTACGGCGACGTGCTGACGATCAGGTCGAAGGTGGCGTGGGTGAAGACCCGGACGTTCCGGATGGAGCACGAGATCTCGGTTGGCGCCCGCCTCTGCTCGACCGGCTTCGAGGTGCGCGCGTGGGTCGGCCGGCCCGCGTCGCCCGGCGAGACGCTGCACGCCCGGCCGATTCCGGAAGACGTCGTGCGACGGCTCCGGGGGGCCTGACGGCCGTCATTTGGCCGGCCCCGCGGCCTCTGCTAGAATCCCGCAACTCGTTTCAAGCTCGCGCGACCGCGCCGCGGTCGGCGAGGTCGATCCGGTTGTGCGCGCTGCAGGCCGTCGCGGGACTGGGGCCCCGCCGGCCGAGGCGCGCCTATGAATTGAGGAGGTCAACCGTGCGCACGAAAGCTCTCGCTGCTCTGCTCGGGCTCCTCGCGGCGCTCATCGCGCTTCCGGCCGCCGCGGACACGGTGAAGATCGGCTTCATCACCACGCTCTCGGGGCCGCAGGGCGCCATCGGCGAGCACATGAAGAACTCGGTCGAGCTCGCGCTCGATCATCTCGGCCGAAAGCTCGGCGGCCATGACGTCGAGGTGATCTACGGCGACGACCAGGTCAAGCCCGACGTCGGCAAGCAGCTCGCCGACGAGATGCTCAAGAAGCACAAGGTCCACTTCGTCTCGGGTGTCATCTGGTCGAACGTCATGCTGGCGGTCGCGCCGACCGTGACGGGCGCCGGCACCTTCATGATCGGAACCAACGCCGGGCCGCACGAGCTCGCCGGCAAGATGTGCCACGAGATGTTCTTCACCACGTCGTGGCAGAACGATCAGACGCCCGAGGCCATGGGCAAGTACATGCAGGACCAGAACCTCACCGACGTGTACGCGATGGCGCCGAACTACGCCGCCGGCAAGGACATGATCTCGGGGTTCAAGCGCTACTTCAAGAACAAGGTCGTCGCCGAGGTCTACACCCAGCTCGGCCAGCAGGACTATCAGGCCGAGATCAGCCAGCTTCGCGCCGCGAACCCGAAGGCGGTGTTCGTCTTCTATCCGGGCGGCATGGGCATCCAGTTCCTCAAGCAGTACGCCCAGGCCGGTCTGCGCGGCCAGATCCCGCTCTACTCCGTCTACACCGTGGACGAGATCTCGCTGCCGGCCGTGAAGGAAGCGGCGCTCGGCCAGTTCGAGACCCGCTACTGGAGCCCCGACCTCAAGAACGCCGCGAACGAGAAGTACGTCGCCGCCTACAAGAAGAAGTACGGCAAGATGCCGGTCTTCTACGGCGCCCAGAGCTACGACGGGATCATGCTGATCGACAGTGCGATCCGCGCGGTGAAGGGTGATCTCACCAACAAGAAGGGCATGATCGCGGCGATGCGGCGGGCCGACTACAAGTCGACGCGCGGGCCGTACTCGTACAACTCGAATCACTTCCCGATCGAGAACTTCTACCTGCTCAAGGCCGTGCAGATGCCGGACGGCGAGTTCGCGATGCAGATCCAGAAGACCGTCTTCGAGAGCCACAAGGACGCCTACGCCGCCGAGTGCCCCATGAAGTGGTAGCCGCGGCGGTGGCGGCGCTCGCCCGGCAGTGAGCTGGGCCCTCGTTCTCGAGCAGACGCTCAACGGCCTGCAGTTCGGCGTCATGCTCTTCCTCATGGCCGCGGGGCTGACCCTCGTCTTCGGCATCATGAACCTCGTCAACCTGGCGCACGGCTCGCTCTACATGGTCGGCGCCTATCTCGCCGCGGCGTTCGCGCACTGGTCCGGATCGTTCGTGCTGGGCGTGGCGCTGGCGCTGCCGGCGACGCTCCTGGTCGGCATCGCGGTCGAGGTGACCGCGCTGCGCACGCTCTACGAGCGCGATCATCTCGACCAGGTGCTGGCGACCTTCGGCCTGATCCTCTTCTTCAACGAGCTGATCAGCATCATCTGGGGCCGCGCGGCGATCTATACGTCCGTGCCGACGATCCTGGGCGGGCACTTCCGCATCCTGCCGGGCGTGCCGTATCCGACGTACCGCGCCGGCATCATCGTCGTCGGCGTTCTCGTGTCGGTGCTGCTCTGGGGCCTGGTGACCCGGACCCGCCTGGGGATGCGCATCCGGGCCGGTGCCAGCAACCGTACGATGGTCTCGGCGCTCGGCGTGAACGTCCGGCTTCTGTACACGCTGGTCTTCGGCCTGGGCGCCGCGCTCGCGGGCCTCGCCGGCGCGATGGCCGGTCCGATCTACGCCGTCCAGCCCGGTATGGGCGAGGCCATCCTCATCCAGGTCTTCGTCGTCATCGTCATCGGCGGCATCGGGTCCATCCGCGGCGCGATGGTCGGCGCGATCGTGGTGGGCATGGCGGACACGCTCGGCCGCGCGTTCCTCAAGCCCATGCTGGCCACGGTCATCTCGCCGCCGGCCGCCGACAAGGCCGGGCCGGCGCTCGCCTCGATGCTGATCTACCTCTTGATGGCGGCGGTGCTGTTCTTCCGGCCGGAGGGGCTGTTTCCGGCGCGGAGCCGCTCGTGACCGCCGACCGGCGGCGCGCCGTCACGCTTGCCGCCGGAGGCGTCCTGCTGGCGCTGGTGCCGCCGATCGCGGCGCTGACGGACCAGCCGTTCTACCTCGATCTGTTCCGGCGCATGATGATCTTCGCCATCGCCGCGGTGAGCCTCGACCTCATCCTGGGCTACGGCGGCATGGTCAGCTTCGGCCACGCGGCCTATCTCGGCATCGGCGCCTACGCAGTCGGCATTCCCGCCTACCACGGCATCACGAACGGATTCCTCCAGCTCGGCCTGGCCGTCGCGGCCTCGGCGCTGGTGGCCCTGGTGATCGGCGCGATCTCGCTCAGGACCAGCGGCGTGTACTTCATCATGATCACCCTCGCGTTCGCCCAGATGCTCTACTACCTGGGCATCAGTCTGGAGACCTACGGCGGCGACAACGGAATGCGGCTGGCGGCCCGCAGCCGGTTCGTCGGGCCGATCGATCTCGCGCAGCCAACAACCTTTTACTATCTCGTGCTGGCGATCCTGGTCCTCCTGCTCGTCGCCGGCCGCCGGCTCGTTGCCTCGCGCTTCGGCATGGTCATCCGCGCGGCGAAGGCCAACGAGCCGCGCGCGCGCGCCATCGGGTTCTCGACCGCGCGCTACAAGCTCACGGCGTTCGTCATCGCCGGCGCCACGGCCGGGCTCGCAGGCGCGTTGCTGGCCAACCAGACCGAATACCTGACGCCGGACTTCATGCACTGGACCCGCTCGGGCGAGATCATGTTCATGGTGATCCTCGGCGGTATGGGCTCGCTGTTCGGGCCCGTGCTCGGCGCGGTGGCGCTCCTGCTGCTCGAGGACGTCCTGTCCGCGCTGACCGCGCACTGGCAGATCATCCTCGGACCGATCCTGATCCTGGTCGTGCTGTTCGCGAAGCGCGGGCTCTTCGGTCTCCTGGCGGGCGCCCGCGTTGACTAGGCCCGTGCTCGAGGTCCGGGCGCTCAGCAAGCGCTTCGGCGGCCTGCAGGCCAGCGATCGGATCGACCTCGAAATACTCTCCGGCGAGACGCACGCGATCATCGGGCCCAACGGCGCGGGCAAGACCACGCTCATCGGCCAGCTCGCGGGCGATCTCCGTCCCGACGACGGCGCCATCCGCTTCATGGATCGCGACGTCACGCGGCTCGATGCCCCGTCGCGGTCGCGGCTCGGCCTGGCGCGATCGTTTCAGATCACGAGCATCTTTCGCGAGATGTCCGCTCTCGACAACGCGGCCCTCGCCGTCCAGGCGCACCGGGGCTCGAGCTTTCGGTTCTGGCGCCCCGCCCGCGCGGAGCGCGCGCTTCGCGAACCGGCGCAGAAGGCGCTCGCGTCGGTGGGGCTGGGCGCCCGCGGCGATGTCGCGGCCGCGAATCTCGCCCACGGCGAGCAACGGCAGCTGGAGATCGCGATGGCACTGGCGACCGAGCCGCGGCTCTTGCTTCTGGACGAACCGGTCGCCGGTATGGGGCTCGACGAGTCGCAGCGGATGATTCGCTTCCTCGCGACGCTCAAGGGGCCGGTCACCATCGTCCTGGTCGAGCACGACATGGACGCCGTCTTCACGCTCGCCGACCGCATCTCCGTCATGGTCTACGGCCGGATCATCGCGACCGGGACGCCCGCGGAAGTGCGGGGCAACGCGGAGGTGCGGCGCGCCTATCTGGGCGAGGACGCATGCTGACGGTCGACGCGCTCGAGACCGCGTACGGCGTGAGCCAGGTGCTCTTCGGCGTGAGCTTCGCGGTCGCGCCGGGGCAGGTGGTGACGCTCCTCGGGCGGAACGGGATGGGCAAGACCACGACCGTTCGCTCGATCATGGGCATCGCGCGGGCCCGGGCCGGCGCGATCCACTTCGAGGGCCGGCCGATCCACGGGCTGCCGCCATACCGCGTGGCACAGGCCGGCGTGGGCCTGGTTCCCGAGGGCCGTCAGATCTTTCCCAATCTCACGGTGAGGGAGAACCTGGTCGCGATGGCCGCCAACCGCGGCGGAAGCCGCGAGCCGTGGCGCGTCGAGATGGTCTTCGAGCTGTTTCCGCAGCTGGCCGCGCGCGCGCGGAGCCTCGGCGGCGCGCTCTCCGGCGGCGAGCAGCAGATGCTGGCGATCGGGCGCGCGCTGATGACGAATCCACGATTGCTCATCCTCGACGAGGCGACCGAAGGGCTGGCGCCGCTCGTCCGCGCCGAGATCTGGCGCTGCGTCGAGGGCCTCAAGGCGCGCGGCCAGTCTATCTTGTTGATCGACAAGGACGTACGTACGCTCACCCGCATCGCGGACGCTCACTACATCCTCGAAAAGGGCCGGATCGTGTGGACGGGAACCTCGGCCGAGCTCGGCGCTCAGGCAGACATTCAGCACCGATACCTCGGCGTGTGAGAGACTGCACGCCGTGAGCTGGATCGACCGCGCGTTTCCGACCACCGCCACACCGAGCGACCTGGTTGGGCGGGTCCTCGGGCTCAATCCTGGAATGATGACCGGCCCTGGCACCAATACTTATCTGGTCGGGCGCCGCGATCCGATCCTCATCGACACCGGCGCGGGCGTCGCCGACTACCCGGCGCTGCTCGCGCGGTACCTGGCCGAGCGCGGCTGGTCTCAGCCCTCACGCGTCATCCTCACGCACCGTCACGCCGACCACCTCGGCGGCGTCTCGCAGCTCCGGGCGCGCTTTCGCGGGATCCACGTCGCCAAGATGCTCCACCGCGACCCGGCGCTTCCAGAAGCGATCCACGACCTGCGCGACGGCCAGAAGATCGAAGGCGACGGCTGCACGCTCATCGCGATCTACACGCCCGGCCACGCCTCCGACCACCTCTGCTACTACCTGGCAGAGGAGAAGGCCCTCTTCACCGGCGACGTGGTGCTGGCCGGCTCGACGACGGTCATCCCCGCCGGCGACGGCGACCTGCTCGACTACATGAATTCGCTCAAGCGGCTGCAGGGGCTGGAAGTGCGGAGAATCTATCCGGCCCACGGCCCCGTCATCGAGGACGGCCCGGCCCGGATCCAGGAGTACATCGACCATCGCCTGATGCGCGAGCGCCAGATCCTCCAGGCGCTGGGCGACGGCCTCGCCACCATCCCGGTGATGGTCGAGAAGATCTACGCCGAGGTGCCGAAGACGCTCCACGCGATGGCCGCGCAGTCGGTGGAGTCGCATCTGAAGAAGCTCGCCCGCGAGGGGCGCGTGCTCGAGAGCGTCGTGCGGGACGCGCCGTCCCGCTGGCTCCTGGTCCGCTAGCCCGTCGCGCGCTCGCGCGCCCGCTCGACCAACGCGCGGAACAGATTGCGGGCAGTCGGATCGTGGCCGACCAGCTCTTCCGGGTGCCACTGCACGCCGACGACGAAGCGCGCATCGCCGACCAGCTCCACGCCCTCGACGATCGAGTCCGGCGCCCAGGCCACGTCCTTCAAGCCGCGGCCCAGACGGTGAATCGCCTGGTGGTGAAAGCTGTTCACGTCCACTTCGAGCGCGCCAAGGATCCCGGCTAGCCGGGATCCGTCGCGCACCTTCACCTGATGCACCGCCGTGCTCCGTGACTGGCCCTGGAGCCCGGCCTGACTGTGGTCGAGCGGCGAGCCAGGCTCGCTCGGAATGTCCTGATGGAGGCTCCCGCCGAGGGCCACGTTGAGCACCTGCAGACCGCGGCAGACGGCGAGCAGGGGAGTGCCGGTCTCGATCGCCCAGCGCGTCAGCTCGATCTCGAGCCCGTCGCGCGCCACGGACACGTCGGCGGTGGTGGGGTGGGGCGCCTCGCCGAACCGCGCCGGATCGACGTCGCCGCCTCCCGTCAGCAGGACGCCTTGCAGCCGCTTCAGGAGCTCGGCACGGGCCGAGGACTCGAGCTGGGGCGGTAGAAGGACGGGAACGCCGCCGGCCTGCTGGACCGCACCGAGGTACGCCGCGTTGACGTAGGCGCGTTCCGGATATCGGTCGACGGTGACGGAAGTGGACACGCCGATGAGCGGATTCACAGGCTCAAGCGTAGCATGGTGCCCCTTGGCGGGTGGCCCCCCCGCGAGTATGATTGCCGGCATGAGCCTAGACTCCGTCAGCTCCCAGCAAAAAGCGCCTGCTCACACCCCCACCGCCACGGCCCAGGTGATCGGCACTCGCTGGGCGGTGGCCGCCGGCCACACGCTCGCGTCCGAAGCCGCGGCGCGCGTGCTTGGGGCCGGTGGCAACGCGATCGATGCCGGCGTCGCCGCGGGGATGACCCTGGGCGTCGTCCATTGCGACATGGTCAGCGTCGCGGGCGTCGCGCCGATCCTCGTGCACGTCGCGCGAACCGGCGAGACGTGGCAGGTCTCGGGCGTCGGGCCGTATCCGCGCGCGAGCTCGGTCGCGTACTTCCGCGAGCGGCACGGCAACCAGATCGCGCCGGGCCTGGCGCGCACCGTCGTGCCCGCGGCGCCGGACGCCTGGTGCACGGCCCTCGCGCGCTGGGGCACCATGTCCTTCGCCGAGGTTGCCACGGCGGCCACGGAGCATGCGGAGCGCGGGTTCGCGATCTCGCAGTTCACCGCCTATCAGATGGGCTCGAACGCCGACAAGTACCGCCGGTGGCCGTCGTCCACCGCGCTCTACCTGCGCGACGGGCGCGCGCTTCGCACCGGTGAGGTGCTCGTACAGCGCGAGCTGGGCGAGACGCTGCGGCGCATGGCGCGCGCTGAAGCCAAGGCGGGCGGCAGCCGCGAGGCCGGCATTCGCGCCGCGCGGGACGAGTTCTACAAGGGCGAGACCGCGAAGCGCATCGCCGAGTTCCACCGCGCCGAGGGCGGGCCGCTGGCGCTCAGCGACCTCGCCGAGTTCAGCGTGGAAGTCGCTCCCGCGCTGAAGACCACCTTCGGTGCCTACGAAGTCGCCGCGTGCGGCTTCTGGTGTCAGGGGCCGTCGCTGCTCCAGATGCTCAACCTCCTGGACGGCGTCGACCTCAAGGCGCTCGGGCACAACTCGCCCGCGTATCTGCATCGCATCATCGAGACGATCAAGCTCGCGTTCGCCGATCGCGACGCCTACTACGGCGATCCGCACTTCGTGAAGATCCCGGACGGGCTGCTCTCGAAGGCATACGCGGCCGCGCGTCAGCGGCTGGTCAAGGAACGGGCGTGGCCGCAACTGCCGCCTCCGGGCGATCCCGACCGGCTCGACGCCGTCCGCAATCTCGAGGCCGCGCTTCCGCTGGCCGGCGGCTCTCACCCGCTTCCCGGCGCCGAGACCGACGCGCTCGACACGAGCTACGTCTCGGTCGTGGACGAGGCGGGCAACGGGTTCTCGGCCACGCCGAGCGATCCGAACGTCGACTCGCCGGTGGTGGCCGGCGTCGGCTGCGTGGTCTCCCCGCGCGGCTCGCAGGGCTGGCTGGACCCGGAGCACGCCAGCGTGGTGGCACCCGGCAAGCGGCCCCGCCTGACGCCGGCGCCCGCGATGGTCCTGCGCGACGGCGCCCTCGTCATGCCGTTCGGCACCCCGGGCGGTGACGTGCAGCAGCAGGCCATGCTGCAAGTCATGCTCAACACGCTGGTCTTCGACATGCCGCTGCAGCAGGCGGTGGAGGCGCCGCGGGTGGCGTCACGCAGCTTCCCCGACTCCTTCTGGCCGCACGTGTTCGCGCCGGGCAAGCTGGAAGCCGAGCGTCGCCTGCCGAAGGAGACCCGCGATGCCCTCGCCGCCCGTGGCCACGCGGTGGCC